>Ga0310121_10003474_pt1 | contig 14368 bp, 7 predicted proteins | sample CB27_Tmax_986_MG_FD_203504 | JGI IMG/M metagenome (GOLD analysis project Ga0310121, IMG submission 203504) | Marine microbial communities from Western Arctic Ocean, Canada - CB27_Tmax_986 | ecosystem: Environmental > Aquatic > Marine > Oceanic | place: Canada: Western Arctic Ocean | collected... | reverse complement strand
CAGAGCTGCTCCCGATCCAGGCCCTCTTCCCGGAAACGGGCATGAAAACTCTCGATATACCCATTCTGCCATGGACTGCCCGGATCAATGTAGAGCGTGCGGATCTCGGCGTCAGAAAGCCAACTCTGCAGTGCCCCTTCTATGAATTCGGATCCATTGTCGCTTCGGATATATGCAGGCGCTCCATGTCCTCGTATCAGCCGATAAAGTTGATTGAGCACGTCTGTGGCTCGAACACGCCGAGCCACATGAATCAGATGACATTCCCGAGTGTACTCATCGACTACCGTGAGCATCTTCAACCGACCGCCCCGCACCGTTCGGTCGTGGATAAAATCCCAGCACCACACATGCCCTCGGTGGGTTGCCTGGGTCGGAAGCCCCGTAGATCGGCCCGTTCTACGCCCACGAGGCTTGCGCCTGGGCAAGCGCAGGCCCAGTTCTCGGCGAATCCGCTGCACCTGTCTCTTGCCCACAGACCATCCATCGTTCTTCAATAACCGGGTGATCTTTACATATCCCCATTTGCGATTCTTCAGCGAGTAACCGCGAACTGCCGCTCGTAGCCGTTTTTTCCATGCATTCGGTTCTTTTGCCGCATACCGATAGGTCGAGCGATGTAGCTTGAGGTATCGGCAGACTTCTCGTCCGGAGCATCGGCCCCGGGCTGCAAGGCCCTCAGCCACCTGTCTCTTATGCCCCGGACTCACAACTTTTTTTCAAGGGCTTCCTGGAGGATCTCCATCCCCAGCACTTGATCTGCTACGATCCTCTTCAAACGCGTGTTTTCCGCTTCCAGTTCCTTCAAACGTTTCGCCTGCTTCACATCCAGCAGGCCGAACTCCTTCTTCCAACGGTGAAAGGTCTGTTCCGAGATGTTGTTCTCCCCACAGATCTCCAGGATCGTTCGTTCTCCGTCCGCTTGTCTCAATATGCGGATCTTTACTTCCGTCGTCCGGCGTTTTCCCTTCATTCGTCTGCCTCCTTGGTTAAGGTGCGCAGACTAACACCGTTCATGGGCCAGTTTTACGAGCCCCAACCACTGGGGCATGAATGACCGCATTCAGCCTTCAAGATAGGGAGACGAAGTCAACAGCTCGACAACCGCATGCCGCCTCGAGAACGGGAGATCCAACGTCTTTAGGCTCCAGAATGACTCTGCATGATCGATTCGAGACATGTGCTTCGGTTTCCATTCCAACCCGCAAACCCTATGAGAGTTTTGGTTCCTTTACGTCGTTACACCCTATATGGCGGGAGCAATCTTCGTGATACCCTTGCACGGTGATTCGATGGACAGGCCCAGGATCGTTACGCTGGCGGAATCGGAGTTTACCACCGAGAGTTATTCCTCATCCTGATGACAAGGCCTGCAGACTGTTTTTGGCCAAGTGGTTCGTCCAGTGGCGAAAGTCGAGGACCTATTGAGCAGAAACTTGCACGCGATACGCCGCCCGTCTTGTATTCTGTGTAAAATCCACATACGTGTTCTCTGGCGGCGTGGCGGGCAGATCGGATATTACCGTGGTAAACGGTTGAGTGAGGAGGTCGGGTGTTCGCTGGACGGTGTACACATGGTTGGGCGCGCTCCACCAAGAGATGACCACTGAATCGTTAACTCTGGACCGCGTGATGTCCACGGTCGGGGACTCGAGGGCGGGTTCCAACACAGACAAATTTGCAAGCAAGGTGACATCGCCATACGTGGCTGAAATCGTTACCGTTTCCCGGCCAGAAGACCCGCCATGACGATGAGCCACCGAAACCGGAAAATCGAAACGGTCCGTCCCTTCCGGAACGATAACACTGTTTGGAACGGACACGAGATACGGCATGCTGCTTTCGAGATAGATCGTCGCACCGTTCCTTCCGACACTCGTCGTCGGGTTGTTGAGTTGCAGACTTCCGATCACGGTTGTGTCCTCGGGTACCAGATCAGCATCCATTTCCCAGCCTTTTAACGTCGGACACTCCTTGCATTCTATCGGAACAGTAAAGAGGGTCCCAAACGACTTAAGACGGGCATTTGCCACGCCCGGGACAGTCATGACACGAACCGTATACGACCCGTCTCCATTGTCGGTGATGGGATATTCGCGGTCGAGTTGACATTCATCGGCCGGCTCGCATGAGGGTCTACCCCCCCATCCCGGGCCCAGGAAATTTTGGATCCCATCGAAAGGTTTGATTACTACTGGGGTCAGTAAATTGCCGTCGGGCTGGACGGTCCCCGGTTGCGGGTCGACATCGCTGAAATTCGGATCCACTCCCACATCGACATACACCGTATGTTCGGCCTCCCGGCGAAACGAGCAGCCATCTTTTGTCAGCTTGAAAACGGCGCGGAAATGATACGTTCCATCTACCGCACTTGACTCCTCCGGCATTCGAACGCTCCAATAGTGATCGTTTGCATAGCGGTCCCCGTTTGTTCCGTCATCGAACAAGGGGAACTTTTCCGTGATGGTCGGTATCTGTGTCTGGCGCAACAGCAACGTCGAAGTCCGGGGATCGATGGAGTCGCCCTTGATGACGGTTTCGTCACCCAGGCCCTGTTCGACAAGAAGATTTCCGGTCCCTTCGACCGGTCGCGTCACGAATACGTTCGCGTCCACCGCATCGTAACCGCCCATTGGCCAATAGGGCTGCTTGATACGAAACATGGGCACAAGAGGATGTCCGGTTTTCGGCCGAAAACTTTCCGCAATCGGTTCCACCCGGGCAGGTCCTGTCACAAGGGTGCTGATAAAGTAACGTTGATTCAAACCCGACGATTCAAGCCGAGTGGCTATTGCGGTCCAATCGTCAGTGGATTCACCCTGGTAGGGAAGTGAAATGCGGACAATATGAAAATCAGGGCCGATCACACTCTCCACGGCCGGGTCGCCAAGGTCGACCTTGTTGAGAGAAGGTGTGGAGACGGCAAGTCGAAGGCCTTCGCGGGAATCATTCCAGGATAGCACGAATGTAATTCTGGAATCACCAAGACACGCAGAGTAAATTACGGGGGGTGATTCGCGCTCATTCGGCTGTAGGATGCCAAACGGGTCATCGGCCAGGGCACCTGATTGTAGCGAAGCGAAACAAGTGACAAAGAATTTCTTTAGACCGACATTGTCTACGTCACCGGCTACATAAATACCTCCTTCGCGTTCCGTCAAACTGGCGAGAAGATCGGAGTCGAGTGTCCCTTCCGCGCCGAACCCAACGGCACAAAGTTGTATGTCGCCCACATGAACGCCGGATGAATTTTCGACCAGAAATTCCTCGGGTTCCACCATCTCTCCCGAACAGGATGTACCCCCCAAACATGGAGACGTGTTTTCCATGCCGTCCGTCAGCAGGAGAATGGCCTGGCGCTCGTTTGCCAGGCCAAGGGTCCGCCTGGTTTCGAGCATACTCAGCGCTTGACGAATCCCGGCCCCCATGGAGGTGCCGCCGTTCGCGGGAATGCCGTTAAGCTTGATGTCCAACGCTCCGTCGTTGGGGTTGGCTACATCTCCGAGCACCCCCGGCGCAGACATGAGGTCCATGTTCAGTGACGCGTCGGAGGCGATGGACGAATAGGAAACGAGCCCGACAAAATTCGATTGGCCGCTGGGAAACAACGCCACGAAAGTCCGAATGGCATCCTTTGCAGCCTGTAGCTTGGTTCCTCCTCCGGCGTGGCTACCGCTCATGCTTCCCGATCGGTCAAGAACAATTACCACATCGGCCGCCTGGAGCTTCTGCCAACTGGAATGGACGTCATCAAGGAGCTTGTGCGCTCGCCAGAACATGGGATCCCTGGGTGTGGTTGAAGAAGGTCCGGCGTCTTGACATCCGGTAGCGGCAACTGCGCAGTGGTAGGCAACCAGATGCCAGGCACCCAAGTCTTGCCCAAGCTGGTCCGCGCTGGTGTAGTTGTTCAAAGTGCCGCCCACCGTGGAATCACGGAACTGCAGGCCGAGCGGTTGGCAGCTGGGACACGGTACGCCTGAGCTTCGATTGGATCCATGCAGGCAGGCAGAGTGGCCAATCGGCATTGGATTGTAATCGGTGCTGGCTGGGTTGGTCACGTTGTTTACATCCCATGCCAGAATAACCGAAAACTGTCCCTTGTTTACTTGTCCGGGGCCCGTACCGCCCCAGCTTCGCTGGTCAGGGAATTGTCGCCACAGGTCATAGTCGAGAATGTACTGCTTGTGAAATGCGATGAACCGCTTCCCGGATCCTGTTCCGGTCATGCCTCCCGGCCCATGTTGGCAATGCCAGTTACGGTGTTCATCGATGACCTTCTGGTTCGACAAGACGCTCGGGTCACTGCCATCGTACAGAACATTCATGCTTGATCCACCCGCGCAACCTGACCCAGTCAAGCATTCAGCGCCGGCGGTCGGCAGTTTATCTCTACTCCCTCCCACACAAATCGCGCCACACAGCCAGGTGCTGGGGAAATGAGCCGGTTCGTTTTCGACATAATCGAAGCAGAGCTGCCCAAGTGCATGATCCTGGCACAGCAACGTCAACGAGAAGCAAAGAATAAGAATTCGAGAAATGATTTTCTTGATCCAAACGAGAAGACCACAAAAAGGCCCATTTCCAAGTAGAACCATTCCCGCTAAGCAGATATGACGCGAGAGGATGTCACGGAGCTTCATGATTCCACCTGCATATCAAGGATCTGTGGCCGGCAACAACTATATTTTCCGCCTGGCGACAACTGAAATTCCCCCTTGACCGGCGCCGCCGGAGATTCTTCCTGAAAAAGGAAAACTAGGAGGAACGCGGTGTGACGTCAAACCGGAAAGTGAGGAAATTAATGGAACCCTATCAAAAAACGGGGAATCTGGCGCAGGCACGCCTCTGCGTACAGACATGGACCCGAAATCTTGATCCTTCTGTCGGGTTTCTCGTATGATCCTGTCCTAAATCCGGGGCTTCATGTGGCACAGCAGAAATATCCTCCGATGCCCCGGGAAAGCGATATCCTATTGACCTGTGCGCGTTCGCTACTTGCCTGGCCTCGTGCATACGCGAGACCGATATCTACCGGAAACTGAACGCTATGTCTTTAGAACGAAAAACCGAGTACCTGGACTGGATCGTCTCCACTTTCGGTCAGATGTCACTATCGTCTCTGGACGGGCGATCCTGGTCGTTGAACCAAGCCCGACTGATGCTGGGTAGGGATGAGGCGATGGCAAACCGTTATTTCGAATCGGTGCAGATGACGGCCGACGCAGACTTCATGGGCATCCGCCTGTTGAAGACCCTGCTGGACTTCGGCGACTCGGGCCGGCTCGCCGACGGGGCGATCGGGCGACTGCGCTCAATTTTTGTCGACTGGGAGATGGAGCCGATCACCCGAGTCGCCCGCTGGAAGCCGTTTCACACGGAGAATCACGACCTGATGATGCTGACCATCGGGATGTTCGCCGAACAGTTTCGGGGGAACGACGTGGACGAGCATGTGCGGCAGTTGTGCCGCTTCCTGGCCTGGCGGTTCGAGCGGGGCTGGATTGAGTGGAACTCTCCGCGCTACCAGCTTCACTTCGTCAATCCTCTGTTGGTTCTCGTGGATCATGCGCCGGCGCCGCACCTGCGCCGCGGCGCCGCGGACTTGATGAACCTGATGCTGGCGGAGCGGGCGCTGTTGAGCGTCGGCGGGTACCTGGGCGGGCCGTTCATGCGTGGCTGGGATCGCCACGCGGTTCCCCATATCGACGGCAGCCCCCTGCAGCGCGGGCCGTCCGCGTACTTCGACAACAATCGCTACGACGCGTTCCTGCCCACGGTCTGGCTGGCTTTCGGGCTGGGCGAGCCACGTTTCGAGCTCGGGCAGGACCCGGACCTGGAGCCTGCCGGTGAGGGCTACGGTTCTGCTCGCGACGCGCGGCTGAATCAGGACGAGGGGATGTTCTTCGCCACCAGTCCCGCCGAAGTGCACCCGCGGATCGCGGCGCTGGCGGCCGAGGTGGCCACCCGCCCCTGCCTGATCTACCGGGGAATGCGGCCGAGTCGCTGGGTGGACGATCCGGCCTGGGAGAACACTCCGGATTTCAATCCGATCTACTACTACAATTCGCCGCACATCTCCATGGGCTCTCTTCAGTACATGGGCTGGAGCATCTCGACACGGTACAGCAACGTAATGTTCGCGGCTGATCCGTCCAAGAACCTGCGGATCGAGTTCATACAAAAAGGGATTGAACGGGGCCGGATGCGTTATGAGGTGCACGGGGAACTGGTGCAGCACGAAAACTGGTTACTCGGCCGCGGTGTTCTGGTGGAGGACGGTGGAATCCGGGCGGATCGCCGCGCGCCGTGGAATCTCTACCGCGTCGGCAAGGGACTGGCAGCCCACGTGGAACTGGACGGCGGGTATCATGTCGTGCAGGTGTCGGATCTTGACAGGTTCGACGACGAACAAGCCTTCCTCTCCGCCCTGCAGGTTCCGGTGCGGGATGGATTCGAAGTGCGCGGCGAAACGATTGCCGGGGATCAGCTTTGCGTCGATGTCCGTACCATGTCACTGACAATCAACGGCCGGCCCCGGGAGGGGTGGTTGGACATGCTTCACGATTCGCCGCCGATGCGATCGGTATTCGGCAGCGGTGTAGTAGAGATTTCCACCGCCGCCGGCGGATTAACGCTGGATCACAGCGAACTCGTGAAGGGGCTGTGACTGGATGGGATTAAGATCAGAGATTAAGACCGGAGATTAAGATGAAAAATATCCGGCAGGACCAGCTTCCTGCTCTTCATCTTCGGTCTTAATCTGAAGTCTTAGTCTCATTCCTCTCGTCCGCCGGCTCCATGTGCAGGCAGAAAGCGTACCAGGAATCGCCGAAGGAGCCGTTGGCATCGGTCGGCCAGGATGCCGGCCACGGTGTGTCCGGCGCTATGTCGATGGCCGGGCTTTCCCAGCGGCCGCGCTCCGTCTGGAAGCCGGGATGGCGGTCGGGAGATTCTTCGATGTAGCAGACATCGAGTCCCATGGACCCCTTCCAGGCGACCCAGATATCCGAATTTGCCGGGACCTCGATCGTTTCCGGCAATTCGAACCGGTTCCACCCCGCCTTCAATCCGCCCCGCTCGCCGAAATCGCAAAGCAGACGCGCAGGCGGATTTCCGTCCGGACCGTGCTCCAGGCTACCGCCGCTGTAAATGGCAAGGCGCAGGGTGGCGTCGGGGATGATCTGCAAAATGAACGCCGATGCCGCCGTGATCCGGACAGGGTGCCCGGGCGAACGGCCAGCGAGGGCCCGCGCTTTCCCGGCGGTGGCGCCCAGGCCGGTCCCATCGGGATTTCCCCACAGAATTCCGGCGTCGTCAGTGAGCGTTTTCTCGGTCGGCAGAGTTGCAGCGAACTCGGGGATCTCTGGCGACAAGAGCAGCAGGAATCCGCCCATGGCCGCGGTCGGTACCGGTGCGCCAGGCGGCAGCTTGCGAAACTCCTGGAGTCTTTTGACGGCTGGCAGAAACCATGTAACGTCGTCGGGGTTCAGACCGAGCGGGCTATAATCGATTTCGAGCGGGACGTCCACAGGCGTGTCGCGCCAGGACGCCACGGCGATCAGCGTAGCGCCGGACTTTCGATAGACCGACGCGAGGACGTCGTCCATGCCGGTCCGGACCGGGCATTCGTCGTCCCAATATCCGATCAACTCCGCTTCCTCGATTTCCCAGTCGGCGAAAAACCGCCGCACGCCGCCCACTGACTGGTGGCGGACGGAGCAGCCGGCGTAGAGCAACGGCCTGAACCGTGTATCGTTCAGCTGGTCGGTCACGTAGAACTCGTTGGCCAGACCGAACGGCAGGCCGGACAACTCGAGCAGCCAGTAGTCGGGATTTGCGCGGAATTCAAAACCCTCACCGAACATGAGCTTTGTGACATACGGAAGATGCTCCATGTGCCGGGCCATGGGGCAGAAACGGTTGTCTTCGCGGTAGCCGCCGTCCGGGAGCAGATTGCCGAGATTCCCGGTGTGGTAGACAACGCGGTAGTCGGGATTGTCCCGCGCCAGTACACGCGCCAGCCGCCGGGAGGTCCCCCGCCCGAAGCCAATGCCGTCGATGTAGATTCCCAGGTCGGGCATTCGCCGCTTCAGGTAATGGACACCCTCAATGTAGTAATTTAGCAGTCGGCCATTGGGATCGGTCCCTACGGCGGCATCCGGCGGGACACCCTGCAGGTCGTTTGCCCAGGCCGGACTGTAGCCGGATCCCAACTGTTCCTGAAGCCAGGGGTAGCCGCCTGCCTCGCCGGTAACGGTTTCACCTTCGACGCTATAGACCCACGCCCCGCGCGTGAGCAGCGGTTGATCAGGCAGGCTCCTCCAGGCGAACAGCTCCGGCGCGATGAAGCTGATCTCCCGGCAGGTGTAGTAGAGGTTGATCCCCTTCATGCCCTGCGCCTTGACCGCGTTGTGCAGTTCAACGATCCGGTCGGTGGTAAGGAAAGGATAGTTGAGATAGGGATTCGCCGGTGTCGCGTGATGCTCGTGTTTCACCGCTGCGCCGCTGCTGGCGGCCCCATGATCCTGCCAGTGGGAGCGGCCGAGCGGCTTGAACGGCGTGACGTACAACCGGAGCCGGAGGGTCCGCGTGCCGCGGTCAGCGCCGCCCAGCCGGAGCGGGCCGGTGAACGCCCGAATCAGGTAGACATCGTCGTTGCGGACAAACTCCATGCCGCCCCGGCCATTGTTGTACCAGTCCGAGTACTGGTCGAAATCTGCCCAGTACCGCATGTCCCACAGTTGCGGATCGCGCGGCAGCGGTTTCACGCCGAGCCCCGCCCGCACCCGGCCGATCCAGCCGACGTTGTGTACGGTGTCCGGGTCCCAGCGCCAGGTGTACGCCTCGGGCGCGGGTCCGGCCCGACGCCCGAATCCGATCATGTAGCGCGACGCGTCAACGCGAAGGGGAATAGCGACGGCCAGGTTGTCCAGCCTTGTCTCCTCCTTCGCCTCGATCCGAAATTCGAGATCGACGATGCCGTCAAAACCGGTCTTCGAACGAACGGTGACGAGACAGGCGCCGGCGCGCGACCGCGACTCGCGCGTCGCCGAAGACGGGGTGTTCTCCACCACCCGATCCTCTGCCACGACGGTCGGAACCGGCGCGGCTGTACCGGACCATTCGAGTCGTACCGGCCCGGCCAGCAATTCGTGGCCGAAGCTTCGGATCGACTGCGGCAGGCCGTCCCGACCGAACCGGATGGACCGGCGGAGAATTTCGACGCGATCATCATGACTGCGGACAGCGGTATAAGGCGGCGGCACTTCCTCCGGATTTGTCGCCAACGACGAATTCAGCCATCGCATCCGCGAATGCAAGTGCGGGTCGCTGTCACCCTGGTCGTCGACCGGATCTCCACTGATCTTCAGGGTCAGGTGAACCGGCCACGCACCGCCGTCGGCGGTGAGCACTTGCAGGGTCCCGCGGTACGTCCCCTCCGTCTCGTCGTCCAGCGAAATTCCGATCCACAACGGGCATACCTTGCCCGGCGCGAGCGTGAGTACCTGCTGAAAGGGGCGTACACCGGTCCAGTCGATGCCGCCCAGGTTGAAGCAGGTCAACCGCTCGGCTGGAATGCTTCGGTCGCCCGGTCCGCGGAGGTCCGGGAACTGCACACCCGCAATGGTCACCGGCGCCCGCGTGGCGAATGCCCCGATCTGGAACGTAAAGTACTCACGGGGCCGGGCCGCGGCGGAGAACGAGTCCGATGGCCCCGATGTCACCCATTTTTCAGGGAGAAACTCGATCATGCGAACCGATTGAAGCCGGTCTTCGGGGAAAAGGAGAAGGTCGCGGTCGGGGAACTTGTTCAACAGCCGCCGGGTCTCTTCCGGGCCGGCGATGACGCCCATGGGATCCCAGCGGTTGAATGTTCCGCGCGCCTCGAATCGTGTCACCTGCGCCAACGGCAGCTTCCGCCAGTCCTTTATCGACACGCGGTCGGCGAAGGACGGCGGCAGATCGAATCCGTACCGGTTCAGCCAGTCCCTGTCGGCGACATTCTCCGGGGGCAGGTAATGCCCGTTCCAGGTGCCGACGAACTCGTCCGACGGCTGGGTGTATGGCATGTAGTAGGCTGCGTACTCCCCCGGAACCGTCCCGGCCTGAAAGGCAAGGTCCGCGGAGACCCGGTCGGCGCGGGTGACGTACGCATTGACCACCTGCCCACCCGTGGTCAGATCGTACAGCAGCAGACCCTTGCGATCCCACTCCGGGTCGCTGCGGCGCCAGGGAATGGCGGCGCGCACATCGCCACCGTTTGACTCCGTCACCCGCAGGACGGCGCGCCGGTTGCCCAGTGGAGATTCAGGCCAGTCGCCGGTCCGGTAGGTCATGGAATCCTCGCCGGCCGTGAGTGACGCCGTAAGCAGGATCCAGAGGGAGATGGAAGGTGCGAAGCTACGCATGACGCCCAAGGGACTCATTCCCGCATTGGCTCCGCGGTATAGACGTAGGCGCCGGGGCTTCCGTTGCTGGACCCCACGTCCTCCATCTGGTCAAAGGGCAGCCAGGTGACATGCCCGTCATAAAAGCCGACATTGCCACCATCCACGTCGCCGGCCGAGAAACTGCTGAGGAAGATGAAGGAGGGATTGTTGCGTTCGCGTTCCGTGCGTGCCCCCAGGCCGTGGTTCAGGTCATACGTTGCCATGAGGGGACGGAATGCCGTGTGATCCTGGAGCAATGGGGTAAAGGCATTTGCCGAAGAATCGGCCAGGTGGGTCACGGTAGGCAGGCCGGTCGGATTGATCCGCCCCCCGCCGAAATAATCGAAGTTGCAGTAGAGTGAGTCGGGATTTGAATTGGCTCGGTCGTCGATGGGCGGCGCGGCGATCGACGGGCATCCCCATACGCGCATCGAAGAGAGGTAGGGTCCCAGCATGTCGCGCATGTCCCACCCCGGCGCCGCATTGAGAAAGTAGATATGGGGAGAACGCCCGATCTGGATCCTGTCGGCTGACGGAGGCAGGGCGGAATCATGGTCATGCGCATATAACTGAATGCCTACGAGGCACTGGTGGAGGTTGCTGGCGCAAACGGCTCGCAGGGCCCTTTCCCGCGCCTTGCGCACTGCCGGCATCAGCAGCGCCGCCAGGACCGAAATGATCGCGATGACGACCAGAAGCTCAATGAGCGTAAAGCCTCTCCTCGAGCACCTGGTACTTCGGGCTGCGCCCGGCGCAGCCTGAAGCTCAATGAACCTAGATGTCCGCAAATTGCTTGTCTCTTCCCTATACGGATTCAAGTTCTCCGCGGTGCTCCCATAGCCTGTACACTGCCGCAGCGATGTCATCTATGTCCTCTCTTCCGCCCAGCAGCATCCAGGTGGCCGGCAGGCCGACTGCTTCGTCGTTAAAACACCGTTCCGCGACCGGGCACTCGACGTGGGTGAAATCTTTCCCGGGAAGACTGAGTCCCGGAGATCGGTACGCCGGTGGTTGATGGGAAGGCGACGAGAACAAGGGAATCCCTTCCGCCTCCAGTGCCTTCATAAACGTGGCCTTCGGAACGCCGTTGAACACGTCTGCATCGTATTTGAATATGTACGAGAAGTAGTTCTGTTCCGGACTCTGTGGTAGCGGTGCAACACCTCGCACTGCGGACAATAGGCCTGTCAGGTATTCGGCATTCGCCGCGCGTTGTTTCTGCTGCGAGGCCAATCTGCTGAGCTGCCCGAGAAGCAGCGCCGCCTGTACCTCCGTCATCCGGTAATTCCATGCGTTCTCTTTCCGTCCTTTTGCGAAGACAGCGTCTCTCTGCTTACCCCCCTCGCCCAGAAAGCCGAACACAAGGTCCCCAAGATGCCGGTCGTCGGTGATCACCATTCCTCCCTCGCCCGCCGTCATGAGCTTGGATTTTTCGAAACTGAAGCAGCCGAACTGCCCCAGCGTTCCCGCAAGTTTGCCCTGGTACTTCGAACCATGGGCCTGGGCGCAGTCTTCGATGACGACCAGGTCGTGGCGTTCCGCAATCCGGTTGATCCGTTGCATGTCACAGAGATAGCCGCCGATGTGGACCGGGATGATGGCACGAGTTTTCGGTGTGATGGCGTCCTCGATTCGGTTGGGATCGAGACAGTAGGTGTCCGGGCTTACGTCGACAAAGACCGGCTCCGCACCCACCGTGAGCGGTGCCAGATTGGTCGCAACCCAGGTGGTGGGCGGCGTGAGAACCTCGTCCCCGGGACCGATCCCTGCATTTCGCAGGGCCACTTCCAGCGCCACGGAGCCATTGGTGACGGGCAATGCGTAATCCACCCCGAAACAGGCGCTGAACGCCTCCCTGAATTCGTCCACTTTGCTTCCCGGGGCGTCGCTGACATGCCCCCAGTCGCCGGAGTCGATCACCGCCGCCGCCGACCGCGCCTCGGCCTCGGTAAACACCGGCCAGGCCGGGAACGGCCGCGTCCGCACCGGTTCAGCACCGTTAATTGCCAGTCGTGCCATGTTCAATCCATTCCGTCAGAAGGTTCTTTTCTTGTCTACCGTAATCGTCCTCACGCAGTCGTCAAATCTTTCGGATCACGATTACGCGTGACGATTACGGATTACGATTGTTTTCCTGAATCCGAGAACGAACTCTCAGGGTAAACCCGATCCGTGATCCTGTCACCCTTTGTACATCGATCGCGCCAACTCGATTCCGGTCTCCGCCATCATCCCCGCAGCCGACGGGGCAACCTTGCTCCAGTAGGCGGTGGTGCATTCGTAGCCGCCGCGGGCGTAGTGTTCGGGCGGCGGGGCGTATCCTACCATGCCGTTCGCGGCGCCGACCACGAAAGTGGGATCCAACGGGCTCGCAAGCTTGATCTTCAAGCCGGTCTCCACGAAAGGCTCGGCCGGCAGCCCGATGAACGCGGCAGGTCCCAGGCGGATGACCTGGACTTCCGCCCGGGAAAAATCGCGCTCCCTTTTGCGTTCCGCCAGGCGAAGAATTGAATCCGCGTAGGCTTTGTCGCTTGCATACCGCTGAACGCCGGGCGGCAGCGGCACATCCTCGCCCGCGAGGGTCCGCCGGGCCGATGAAATCTCCTCGTCCGAAATATCGCGCAGCGGCAACTCCAGCAGACGGCTTGCGACTGCGATTCGTGCGTTGTCTTCAAATGTCATTCCCGAGACAACATTGGCAAGGTCGTCGGCGAGTACCTTGCCCATGTGCTCGTGGTCCTGTTCGTAATCCGGGTCGAACCCGTTGACCTGATTGATGTTTGCGAACGCGCCGTTCAGCACCAGGCAGGGGCAGTTTTCGCGTTTTTTCACTTCAGCCGCCAGCGCACCAGGCCAGCTGGCAGTGACGGTGTGCAGGTCATAGACATCCACCGGGTGGCAGGCCCAATTCACAAGATAGCCCATGCCCCCGCCGTCTTTTCGGCGAACAGCGACAACACCAAGCTGCGGATCGATGGGTCCTTCGTTGTAGAGCGCTTCCGGATTGGCGACGCCCGGTGCGGACATTGCGGTGCCGTCCCTCATCACCCAACGGCGATTGAACGAGATCCGCCCCTCGAACCCCACACCGACGCCGAGGTGCGCTTCGGCCAGGCGGCCCACCGCTTCCTCCGCCAGACGCGTCAGCTTCTCCTTGAGATTCGCTAGGTATTCCTCGTCGCGACCGAAGGTCCCGAGTCGGACGATCGCCGGACCGGCATGGTTATGGGTGGCCGAGATCATGATGTTGCCGGCCGGGATTCGCGTCGCCGCCTCCATGCGGCGGCGGATATCCACGACGTCACTTCCGCGAATGGAGAGAAGGTCCAGCGCCACGAAGGCCACGCGCTTCCCGTTCCGTTCGAAGACTGCGATCCGGGCAAACACGGGATCGTGGACGGACCGCGCCGGCCGGGCGATTTCCAGCCACCCGACGAGCTGGGTACCCATCGGGGGTGTGATGTCGATTTCAGCGAAGGAAGCTCGCACGGGTCACGCCTCCGGGTTTCCAAGCTTGTATGGCGTGGATGCCGCCCGCCCCGTTGTCGAGCATCGCGTCGCCGTAGACGTTCCTCAGAGCTCAACCACCACGCGATAGTTTTTCATTGAGGAGGTACCCGAGGGGTCGAACAGGGTCACGGGCCCGCCGCTTCCCGTCACGAAGGCACCCGTGTCGCTGTAGTTCGTTGACACCAGGTCCGGAGTGGCTTCCAGATGATAGGTCAGGCCCTCGTCGGTGTCGAATGCAATGCCCGCCGTATCGGCCACGACGACGTTCGTGATGACGATCTCCATCGGGGTCATGAGTTCGAAGTTGTCGAAGCGCGCGCCAAAGTCCGAGCTGCTGGCATTCCACGTTGCCAGGCCCACGCGAAGCGTACCCCCGTAGGGGTTACCGGACGTGTCGATGGTGTGAAGCGACTCCCAATTGGTGCCAT
>Ga0310121_10003472_pt1 | contig 14372 bp, 10 predicted proteins | sample CB27_Tmax_986_MG_FD_203504 | JGI IMG/M metagenome (GOLD analysis project Ga0310121, IMG submission 203504) | Marine microbial communities from Western Arctic Ocean, Canada - CB27_Tmax_986 | ecosystem: Environmental > Aquatic > Marine > Oceanic | place: Canada: Western Arctic Ocean | collected... | reverse complement strand
ATTTGCGCAACAATCGTCGTTTGCCTAGCCCCTTGGCCGTTGCTTTTTTCGATCCTGTCAGATCGAGGACCCTCCAATCAGGAAGGATTTCCAGGACAGAGGGACAGTCAGTAGAAAAGGGCTCCTGATCCAGCCTCACATCCAACCTCACCTGATTGCCACTCCCCGCGTCCGAGCGCAGCGGGACGAGAGGGGTCTGCCCTCGAATAGCCAAAAACAGGCCGAAATCTCGCCGCGCCGCTCCACATCCCAAGTTTCCGCCTTGACCTCACCACCAATGCCTCGACACGCTTGCGACTAGGGTGCCGGAATCCTCCATTTTTCCCCCTTCCTCCCCCTGCACCCGCTCGGGCCCCGGCTCTTGCGCCTCAATGAACCCCGGCCTCGAAAAGCGATTTCCTGCTAGCAATAGAAGCGAGTGGAGAAGCTGAAGAAAGAAAAGAAGTAGCGGTCCCGCCAGTGCGCCAGACCTCATGCGGTTCGCCGGTCACAGGGAAGCTTGCCTCAACCTATGAACCCCTTCGTCGTTCACTCACGACCACCGCTAATTGGGTTTCACGCCCTCGTCGCCTTCGCCTTTTTCGTTCTCCAGGCAGTGACCTCGACGGCCGTTCCGGTTGCCACGCTCTCGAAAAAGATCCCAATGCCCGAGCCCAGCTTCCTGTCCCAGTTCGGAATTGAATCGACGATCGAAGGTCACCGCTGCGCCGCGATGGGCGACGGAAAGGTTTATCTCTTCGAAAAGGACGAGGGCGGTCCGAACAACTGGGGCCTGGTCAAGATCATTACCAGGCCGCCGGGCGCGAACTGCACAAACGCGCTTGCTCTCAGTGGAACTCTCCTCGCGGTCCAACCCAGGATAGCATCGCTATCTATGACCGGCATCGGGGCGGGGTCTGGAACTGGGGGTTCGTGGGGGAGAGGTTCCCGTCCGGGCCACCCTCATCGGGAGTGTTCGACTCGATCGCGGCGGATGGGGATATTATCGCGGTGGGCCACTCGCGACACAATAACGCCGGATTCGCCTCGGGGAAAGTGTGGCTCTTCTCCCGCCATCAGGGAAGCGCGAATGGATGGGGCGAAGTCACCAGCCTGGTGGCCTCCGATTCCACCGGAGGCTTGGAGTTTGCTACGGCGATCGACGTGGAGGGCAACACCTTGGTCGTGGGCGCGCCCAATCACGACACCAGCAACTTCCCCCCGGGGCAGGGGGCCGTTTACCTCTTCGATCGGAATCACGGCGGCCCGGACAACTGGGGTGAGTTGAAAAAAATCGTCCCCACCGATCCCGTGACCGAAAACCGCTTTGGCACTTCCCTCTCCTTGAGCGGCGAGACCCTCCTTGTCGGCGCGCCGGGCGACGACTTCGGCTTTCCGGCGGTCCCCGCCGCAGCCTACTTCTTCGAAAAGAACACCGGTGGAACCGGAAATTGGGGCCAGACCCGCAAGCTGCCGCGCACCACCACCACCAACAGCGAGAACTTCGCCGAAACCGTAGGGCTCTCCGGAGACTTCGCCATCGTCGGCAGCCCCAACTTTGGAGAAATTCACTTCCACGCCCGCAACCAGGGTGGTGCAGGGCTTTGGGGAGTGGTGGCTACCTTTGACGATCCCGCCGAGCCCTTCTCCACCCTGGGCGCTTCCGTCGGCCTCAGCGGAAGCTTCTCCGTAGCGGGCGACTGGGAAGCGGCAGGCCGGGGTGGCGTGGCTTACACCCACTCCATCGTAGACGGAGTCCCCGTCAACCTTCCCCCGGTCACCGGGAGCGATCGCATGGCGCTTTTCGAGGGCCAGACCGTCATCCCCTTTCTGGGCGGATACGCTTCGGTTCTTCATAACGATTCCGACCCGGAGCTGGGCACCCTCACGGTCAACACGACGCCCGTCAGCGGCCCCGCAAACGGGAGCCTCACCCTCAGTACCGACGGCACCGTGTCCTACACTCACGACGGATCGGAAACGACGAGCGACTCCTTCTTCTACGAAGCCCGCGATGCACAGGGCACCACCGCCATCGGCCAGGTGGAGATCACAATCGCTCCTCTCAACGATCCACCCAGCGGCCTCCCCGATGGTATCACGTTGGCGGAAGGCGGCACCGCCACCACGCTGAACGGCGGAAATTCCTCCGTCCTGGACAATGACTCCGATCCGGAAGGCTCCGCCATGACGGCTCAGCTCATCGCAGACGTGACGCGCGGTGTGCTCTCCCTCTCCGGCGACGGCACGTTTTCCTACTCTCACAACGGCACTGAGAGCTTCTCCGACAGCTTTCAATATCGTCCTCGCGACGCCAGCGGAGTCCTCGGGAACCCGGTCACGGTCACGATCACAATCGCGCCCGTCAATGACAACGATCCCATCGCCAACTCGGACGACATCGAAGTGGCGGAGGGCGGTGACGTGCAGAAGCTGGTGTCCAAGGAGGAATCGATTCTCGCCAAGGCATTCGGGTCAGGCCAAATATATTGATATTACCAAGCCAGCGGACCTCCACGAGGGTGCGGCATGCCACGGGAAGGTCGGATCGAGTATGCGGGGGCGGTGTATCATCCTCCTTCGCCGAGGCTTCGGCAGGACAGGCGCGATGGCGCGGGGCAATCGCCGAGGAGACATTGTGGTGGACGACACCGATCGCCGTCGCTTTGTCGGCCACTACTGACCAGGCCACTACGGACCTGTCCCTTTGTCCCAGATTGGGCTGCCGGTGTTGTCCTTGAGGACCACGCGCAATTCAAGGGTTGGCGTGCCGGGGAGATCGCCGATCGTGACATTGGAGTAGCGGAACCCGTCCGCGAAGATGGGAGTGAGGGGGAGCGGAACTTCGCCGAGCGGACTGCCGTTCGCATCCGCAACGGCGATAACAGCATGGTCGAACCCGGGGCCGGAATACCGCCAGCGGAACCTGAAGAAAGCGGTCAGGTCGGAGGAGGTCAGATTGGTTCGCCAGTCGAACGGAACGACGTCTCCGAAGTCCCAGGAGATCTCCACGATGGTGAGTTGGACCTCGGTAAGAGTGCCGGGAAGATCGGGGGGTGGCTGCGGAGGAATCCCGGTGGGAGCGGCGAGGGCCGGGCCCCCGGCCAGTACGAGACAGAACGCGAGGCGGGCGGAAAACGGCTGAGTTGACATGGCGCAAGGGCGATCCTTGCCGTCATGCGAAAGCGAGTCAATCAGGTTCCGCCCGAAGGGGCGCCCATCCCCAGGGCTGCCCCCTCCTACCCCGGCTCCTGAGCCTCCAAGAAACTCGGCCTGGAAAAGCGATTTCTAGCAATAATTATACGGGAGCTAACTCTGTTGCCTTGGAGGCGGTTGGCCTTGACAGAGAGGGGTCTCGGACTGGTAAGCCGTGAAAGCATCATGATCGTTTCAGAGTTAATTTTTCGAGTTCGCCCCCTCGTCCCCGCCCTCCTGATCTTCGCCCTGCCTTTCTCCTCTTTCGGGGCACCCGCGTTCACCGTCACGGTGCTTCCGTTCCGGTTCGCGGTGGGCTTGAACAGGGCCGGTCAAGTGGTGGGAGCAAGCGACACCAGTGACTCGGCCCTCCGATGGGAGAACGGCACCGTGACGGTATTTGCTCAGATGCCGGCTGCCTTTCCTGCGTTCGAACGGCTGGGAGCTGGTGGCATCCGCAACGCCTGGATCAGCGAAAACGGCCAGCATCTTGGAGGAGGGATCGAAGGTCGCTATGACAACGGGGCGGTGGCATGCCCGGTCGCGAGTTACGGGGCGGGGCTTGCCGCCGACCTGGGAGCGCTTCCCGGCGCCATTTCCAACAAGGGCGGGGTTGTCGCGGATGTGACCGCCGTCAATGACTCGGGAACCTTTGTGGGGAGGTGCACGGACTCATCCCGGATTTCGCGCGCCGTGGTCTGGTCGGGGGGAACGGCCACCACGCTTGGCTCAGGAGCCGGAGTGGCCAGGGACATCAATAACAGCGGCGAGATCATCGGAGTGGTGGGCGGTCACGTCGCGGGATTCTTCCGGGACGGGGGCGGCACCCATTTTCTGGCAAGCTTGCCGGGACATTCCATCGCAGATCCCACCGCGATCAACGAAAACGGAATCATCGTGGGGCGCTCGCGGAGTAGTACCACCTGGATGGCCCCGGAAGAAATGGTCTCCTGGAATAACGGCGCGGCTCCGGTGTCACTGGGCAAATTCCCTGGAGGGGTCCTTACGATTCCCGGACATATCAACACCGCGGGCGAAATTGTTGGACAGTATCTCCCGGAGGGCGGCCCTCTGTTGCTGCCGTTTTACTACGACGGATCCTACCATAACCTGAACGACTTGCTGGACCCCTCCGATCCGGGCGCCGCCGGCGTCGTCATGATAGACGCCCTCGTGATCAACGAAAACGGGTGGATCTTGGGGCGAGCAGTGCGGAACGGGTCGGAAGTTAGTCTCCTCCTCAAGCCCGGCGCTCCGGTCCCCGTTCTCCTGACCGTGGGCACTTCCTTCGATCCGGGTTCCGGGGGCGGCGATCCGTCGTTTTCAATGAGCGTGGCGAGCTGGACCGGATTCAACTACCAACTCGAGCGCGCTACCAACGGATCTGATCAATTCTCACCGCTGGGCAGCCCCGTTGGGGGCGATGGCAACCCGCTCGGTCTGACCGATCCCAATGCCACCGCCGACGCCGCCATCTACCGCGTGACGGAAACCGAGGCGGGCCCTTGAACTAGAGCCTGCCGGTTCGACAGCCGAGACTTCAGGCTCACCGATATTTCCGGTGAGGTGATCCACGATATTCTGAGGTAGGATTTCCCTCGGAGTGCAAGAAGAGCGGACCGTGCCAGAAAAGGGAAAAGGGGCCTTTCGAGCCCGGTTCTCGGCGCTCCTGATGTCAATTCCTTCTGACTGTCCCCTTTTTCGAGTCCCCTTTTTCGATTATTCCGGCGGCTCCTGCCGAAAAGGTGCAGGTCTATCTCCTTGGCGGGCAGTCCAACCTGGAAGGGCACGGTGTGCTGCGCAGCCTGGAGCGTCTGGGCGAGCATCCTGTGCACGGAGAACTCTTGAAGAAGCTGAAGGCCAAGGACGGCTCGTGGGCGTCGATGCCGAGCTTGATCGTCTCGTAGGTTTTGGTAGGAGTCAGTGTGCACTCAGTCCGGCGACGAGGTGGAACACGATTCTCTACAACGGCACGGTCCCCAGCCTGCCAACCCACGACTCCTTCGCCGCCGTGGGAAACTACGGATTGAGTACCATTACGGGCTGGGCGGGAACCGTCCCGCGGGGCATCTACCTGTTCGAAGCGCCCGCCATCATTCGAAATGATCATCCCGGCACAAGGGTGGAGTCCGCCACCCTGACCTTGCACCTGGGCTACTTTGACCAGGGCCCGGGGCATCTCGATGCCATCGGGGGCGCGCCGGGGGCCCACGCCTACCAGTTCGAGACCGCTGATCACTCGCTGGGAGGAGTCATCGTTGCGAACGATTATTTCGCCATCGAACGGCAAGACCTGGGCCTGATCGTCCCCGCTACCGGGATCTTTATCGTGCCGGCCAGCGGAGATTATTCGATCGACATTACCTCGGCCCTGCAGGTCGCCGTCGACCATCCGGCGTGGGGCGAACTGTTTGCGGTGCGATTGCACTTCGGCGGTGAAACTCTGGCGTCCGGCGATCCACTCGGCATCACCGACACCCTGTTTTTCGCCTACTTCTTCGAAACGAACGTCCCTGCCAGGAGGACCCCGGGATGACTTCGTTATCCTCCAGTCGCAGAAGGTATCAGTCATAACAAATTGACATTTTTCCTCACGCTCCTCGGTGACCTGCAAACTACGGGGAATAGCGAGACGACGGTGCAATCGCATCGCCATCCCTGCCCATCGAGGCAGTTTGTCTGTCACCTTTGCGCGACTGTGTCACCTTTGCGCCACGGCGAATTTGCGCGGCGCGCCGGGAATCAACCAGATTGCAAGGAAGTCATGTCGGACCCAAACGCACTCTCCCTGGCCGCGCAGAGCTTGCATCGCAACGAGCTTTCCGGTGCCGGACTGATCTGCGCTCAGGTGCTGGAGGACGAGCCTGAAAATGCGGGGGCCTGGCATCTCTTCGGAATCATCTGGGCCCGCGCTGGCAAGCTCGAACAGGCCAAGGCGCACTTTGAGACCGCGACCCGGTATGCGCCGGAGAACGCCACCTATCACTACAGTCTCGGACTGGCATGGCAGAGCCTTGCCGAGCATGAGCAGGCCGCGAGTTCCTATCGAGACGCTCTCGCGAGGGATGCGACCTTGCACGAGGCTCGCAACAACCTCGGAAATCTTCTGAAGGAACAGGGAGCGCTGGAGGAGTCCATCGAGTGCTTTCGTGAACTCGTCCGCCAAGTGCCGGATTCAAGTCCGGGGCACTATAATCTCGGCAACTTGCTGCACGACGCCGGAAAGGCCGATGACGCCATCGTGCACTATCAACGCGCGATCAGCGTTGATCCCGACAATGCGGCGGCCTTCGAGAACCTGGGCCGCGCCCTGGCGGCCCGTGGTCGCCTCGAGGAAGCTCGAAATCTGTGGGCCGGCTGGCTGGAGCGGGATCCGGAGAACGCCGTCGCGAGACACATGCTGGCTTCCGCGGGCGGAGGGAACATCCCGGATCGCTGCGACGATCAGTACGTCCGGGATACCTTCGACGCAGGATTCGCCAGGAACTTCGACGTGCAACTTGCCCGGATGGATTACAAGGCCCCCGAACTCGTGGTGGAGGCGGTAAGGGCGCAGGGTCGAAATCTGGCCGGCGTCGATGTGCTCGATGCCGGGTGCGGCACCGGACTCTGTGGCCCGCTGATCCGGCCCATGGCGCAACGCCTGGCAGGAGTTGACCTGTCCGAAGATATGCTGGTGGAGGCGCGCAAGTTGGAAGTCTACGATGAAACGATCGCCTGTGAACTGACCGCGTACATGGCGTCGCATCCGACGGAGTTCGATCTCATTATTTCCGCGGATACGCTCTGCTACTTCGGCAAGCTCGAACCGGTGATGCGCGCGGCGTGCGCCTGTCTCCGAAGCGATGGTCTCTTCGTGTTCACCGTGGAACGGATGGATTCCACCGGGGCAAACATGCCCTACCAACTCCAGCAGCATGGACGCTATTGCCATGCGGAAGGCTACGTCGTCGAATCGTTGCAGGAGAGCGGCCTGGCAGTCGTGGAACTGCAGCGGGCAGAACTGCGGCGGGAGTTGGGCCGCACAGTCGAGGGCCTGATCGTGATCGCCGAACCCGCCCGGAATCTGGCCGCCACAAACAGCAACCTGGCGAACCGCAAATTCTCGGTCTCACTCTGACCTTCCCTCCTGCGGATCCCAGAAAAGGGAAAAGGGGAAAAGCGGTCAGGCCAAACATATTGATATTACCAAGCCGGCGGACCTCGACGAGGGTGCGGCATGCCGCGGGAAGGTCGGATCGAGTATGCGGGGGCGTTGTATCATCCTCCTTCGTCGAGGCTTCGGCAGGACAGGCGCGATGGCGCGGGGCAATCGCCGAGGAGACATTGTGGTGGACGACACCGATCGCCGTCGCTTTGTCGGCCACTACTGACATTTGTCCAGAGAAGTAGACGTTCGCCGCTCCGTGCGGGTCGAAGTCGAAGCCGTCCACGTCCTCACCGAAGAAGCCCGGAGTCAGTCCGAGGTCTTCCTCGTCGAGAAAGAGAACCTGATTGTTGGGCGGGTTGACCCGATAAATATCGCCGTGGGCCTCCTCGACGGCGGGCAGGGCCGAGGCGTGCACCGCCGTCCCGTCCAGGCCGTCGGAGATGCGGTTCACCGAGATGAAGAGGGGCAGACCGGGCGAGGGGAGATCGGAATGAGGGTGCGAAATGGCGTTCCGATCGTCCGTCACATCCAGCGATACAATGGCCGCCTCGACCACGTCCGGCCTCAGGAAGGTGGTCATGACCGCCGTCCCGACGAGAAAAAGGTGCGTGTAGTTTGAGTGCCCCGTCATGTCCACTGGACATGTTTGCAGAGAAAAATCCTACAACCGCCGATTCGACCGCGCAAGATCATTGTTTGCCGACTCGTTTGGGGGTGCGCGGCCATTCTCAAAGCCTTGTCTCCTTTCTGATGTTTTAGCCCTCGCCGAAATGATCACCACTTCTTACAATTTGGCAGCGTTTACGATTACCCTGCAATGCACCATCGGCTCTTGCTACTCCTTGCACTTGCACATTTCCCGGCTCTCCTACCCGCCGAGATCGCGGATCCCGCCAAGCACCCCTATGCCGATCCGGCGGGCGGGCGCGAGCAGTACACGCTCGCCAGAGAGCGTGTCAACGAATCCCGCCTCTACGATTTCTACCAGCGCCAGGCGGACTACTATATGGCGCAGAAGGAGGAGGTCCCCGCTCTCCTCCCGGCCTACCCGGGTCTCGACGCGGGCCGGCACGGCCACTGGGGACAGCACAACCAGAATGGCCACATCGATGGACGGTGGAACGAGGTCGATCACGGCCCGGTAATTGCGCACCTGTTCCGCACGAAGGAAATGACGATCGTCAAGGCGCTTTGCGTCAAGCTTGGGGCCAACGACGACCTCTCGGCGGTCTTCGATACCCAGTCTCTTTCCTGGCGAGCCATCTGGCAGGGCGGTTTTGTGAAGTTCGATGGCCAGCGTTGGGGTGGATCACGCAATGCCGTTCCCAGCGGGAAGATTTGGTTTCAGGACAAGGAGACCAGAGGATGGGAGGGCGACAAGGAAGGACGCTTTCTTGGATCCTACCGGCACGGTCATCAGGTCATCATGAGCTACGAGATCGGCAGGATCCCGGTGCTCGAGGTTGGCAGCCAGGTCGGGACGAAGGAGCACCCGGTCTTCGCGCGGACCCTCCAGTTCCCCGGGGGCGTCCCCAAGGGAGGATTGAAACTTCGAGGAGGGGTCGAGGTAGATGGTCGGATCGCGACGCCGGTGCCCGGGGCCCAACTCAAATCCGAGCATGGAGCGCTTTGGCTGGAGTTCGGCGAACTGAAGAAAGGGACTGTTGTCCCGCTGGTCCTCTATCCCAAGGGCACCGCGCCGGCCGGGCTCGTTGCGAGGACGGTTCCCAGCCAGTTCCTCAAGGGAGGGCGCGCGCAGTTTCCCGAGACCTCAACGGTGGTGGCCATCCTCTCCAAGGAAGAGCGACCCTACGTCGTGGACACCATTCCGGTGCCATTCGACAACCATTACAAGACCGTCATGCAACTCACTGGCATCGCGTTCTTCCCCAATGGCGACGCCCTGGTCACAGTCTGGTGCGGTGAAGTCTGGAAAGTCTCCGGGCTTGGCGGCGAGATGGTGAAAGTGACCTGGAAGCGCTACGCCACGGGATTCGACCAACCAATGGGAGTCCACATCGATGAGGACGGAGTCTTCGTCCTCGATCGCGGACGGATCACGAGACTTCACGATCTCAACGGCGACGATGAGGCCGACTTCTACGAAAACTATGCCGACGACTTCCGCGGTTACGACCGCAGCCACACCATGAGCTGGGGTCTGGTGCGCACCCCGGATAAGGCCTTCCACTTCGTGGAGCGCAATTCGGTCCTGCGCACCTCAGCCTCACCCAAGACCGACCCGGTAGCCTCCGGCCTGCGCAACTGCATGGGCGTCGGCCTCTGGCAGGGACGCTTCTACGTCGCACCGCAGGAAGGGAACTGGACCCCGGCCTCCATGATCATCGAGGTGAAGCCGGGGGAATTCTACGGCGACAATGCCTACGGCCACCCGGACCGCAAGATCGCATTGCCGCTCTGCTATGTTCCGCGCGGGGTGGACAATTCGACCGGTGGGATGGTGGCAGTGACCAGCGACCAGTGGGGACCGCTTGTGGATCACTTCCTCGGACTTTCGTATGGATCGGGCCTCCACTACATCATCTTGCGCGACGACTCCGGGCCGCGCGCCCAGGGTGCCACCGTTCCCCTGGACGGTGAGTTTCGCGCCGGCACCATGCGGGGCGCCTTCCACCCGGTTGACCGCCAGCTCTACGTGGTGGGTCTCGACGGATGGGGCGACTACTCGACCCAGGATGGCTGCCTCCATCGCGTCCGTTACACCGGAAAGCCGGTCCGCAAGCCGATTGGGTTTCGCGTCCATTCCAACGGAATTCGCATCGAGTTCAGTTGCAAACTCGATGCCGCCGAGGCGGAGAAGACCTCCAACTACTTTGCCCAGCAGTGGAACTACCTCTACGCCGACCAGTATGGCTCACCGGAATTCTCTGTTCGCCAGCCCGGCACGGTTGGTCACGATCACACGACGATTCGCTCCGTGCACCTTCTCGAAGACGGAAACACGATTTTCGTGGAGATCCCCGACCTCGAGCCCACCATGCAAATGCAGATCCGCATGCATCTCAGGGACGCAAACGGCACCTCGTTCAAAACGGACCTCTTCCCGTCGGTCCTTTACCTCGGTAACTACTTTAAGAGCGAAGGATTGGCCGCACCCGTCCCCAACAAACTCACCGTGATCAATCTTCCCATCAAATGGAGACGGGAGATTGTGAAGGACACCGTCTCAGGTGAGGAAATTGAAGGTGCGCGCGAACTTCTGGTCGAGGTTTTGGGAGGTCTTCAATTCAAGCAGAGTGAACTCAGGGCCAGCGCGGGCGAAGCGCTCACCCTCAAGCTGCTCAACAAGGACGTCATGCCGCACAACCTGGTCCTGGTCGCACCCGGAGCAACGAAAGAAGTCGGCCTCACCGCCTTCAAGATGCTCAATGACCCCAAGGCTTCGGAAAAACACTACGTGCCGGACTTGCAGTCAGTCCTCGCCCATACCTTCGTGGTCCCGCCCGGGGGCAGTCATCTCACCCATTTCCGGGCCCCTTCCAAACCAGGACGCTATCCCTTCCTCTGCACATTTCCCGGTCATTGGCAAGCGATGCAGGGAGTGTTGATCGTCGAGTAGTGGATAGCGGGGCTGAGTTCGGCGGCGAAGAGATCGACGATTTTGCCAGGAGTCAATTTGTGATCAATCATGACGTTGTCAGGTTGGCGGGTTCCACCCGCTCTCGGACAGATTCTGGCAAGCCTGGAAATGAATCGGATTGATTCCAAAGCTCCCGTGACCTAACATGCCCATCATTCCTGCTCCGGATGACCTCTTTGTCCGACGACCTACCAGGCATCGAACCTTGCCTGCCAAGACGAGGCCCCTCCCGTCATTGCCGCTCTACTTTTTGGCAGGCCGCAGAATTGCGAAATTATTCTTCCAGCGCTCCGTAACCATCGGCGGGCAATCGTCTTCCCGGCACCACCCCAACATCTCCCACCCATGCTAAACATCTTCGGGCAAAAACACGGCGGTTACTGCGACCGGGTCTCGCGGCGGAACTTCATCAGGGTCGGCGCCCTGGGCCTGGGCGGCTTGAGCCTCCCGCAGGTCTTGCGGGCCGAGAGCGCGGTCGGGAAAGGCAGCTCGCACAAGGCGATCATCATGATCTACCTGCCCGGCGGACCACCACACCAGGACATGTATGATATCAAGGTGGATGCGCCCTCGGACGTTCGTGGGGAATTCTCTCCCATCTCGACCAGGGTGCCGGGCATCCGCATCTGTGAGCACTTGCCGAAATTGGCCGGCATGGCCGACAAGTTCATCTTCGTGAATTCGCTGGTGGGTTCGATCGGACAACATGCCTCCTTTCAGTGCACCACTGGTCGAAACAGCAACAAACAGCCCAGCGGAGGTTGGCCGGAGATCGGCACCGTAATTTCCAAATTGCAGGGTGAGGGCCCATCCGTGGTGCCGGATTACGTCAATCTCTCGCCCAAGATGCAGCACACCCCTTACAATTTCGGCAAGAACAGCTTCGTCGGAATCAACCATCGAGCCTTCATGCCGGCCGGCGAGATCAAGGGGGACATGACCCTTGATGGGATTCCGATGGAGCGTCTGGAAGATCGCCGGCGCTTGCTGGACAGCTTCGACCGTTTTCGGCGGGAGGTCGATGCCAGCGGGATGATGGAAGGCATGGATGCCTTTCAAGGGCAGGCCTTCGAATTGCTTACCTCCAGCCGCTTGGTGGACGCCCTCGACATCAGCAAGGAGGATTCCAGGACGCGGGAGCGCTACGGCAAGGGAAGCGAGAAAGTGCAGGGCGATGCCGCTCCGCGCATGAACGAGCAGTTTCTCGTCGCCCGCCGCCTGGTCGAAGCGGGTGTCCGCGTGGTCACTGTGAGCTACAGCTTCTGGGATTGGCACGGCAGCAATTTCAAACGTGCCAAAGAGAATCTGCCCGATTTCGACCAGGCCATCACGGCCCTGGTGAGTGATTTGCACGACCGCGGCCTGGCCGAAGACACCACCGTCATCGCCTGGGGAGAGTTCGGCAGAACGCCGACCATCAACAAGAATGGGGGACGCGATCACTGGCCCCGCGTCGCCAATGCGTTGCTGGCCTGTGGAGGCATGAATACCGGGCAAGTGATCGGAACCACGGACCGCCTCGGTGGGGAAGCCGATGAACGGCCGGTGCACTTCCAGGAAATCTTCGCGACCCTCTATCACAACATGGGTATCGACATCAATCGCACCACCTTGCCCGACCTCACCGGGCGCCCGCAGTTCCTGGTCGATACCACTTACCAGGCGCTGCCGGAGGTAATCTGAGAGTACGGCAGCGCCGATCCTGTGCGTCCAGTGCACCATGATATAAATTAGACGGCATTCAATTCTTCCTGATATGCTTTGGTCAGTTCGATGATGCGCTGGAGCTTTTTCGGATCTTTGGTCCATATGAAGGGGCCGCACCCCGTTTACCGAGGTCGAGAAAGGCAAACTAGGCACCGGGCGCGACCACAATCAGGACGGGTTCACGAATTGGTTGGCCGGCGCCGGCATCCGTGGTGGCACCGAGTTCGGCGCGACCGACAGCCTTGGTTTCCGTGCGGTGGAGAATCCGGTAACCGTGCACGACATCCACGCCACCATACTCCATCTCTTGGGGATCGATCACGAAGAGCTCTCGTTCTTACACAACGGATTCAGGCCCCGGCTGACGAACGTGCACGGTCATGTCATGCGCGCCGTGATTTCCTAGCGCACCATTCGCAAATTTAGAGAGTGTTCGATAGAGGCGATCTGGCATGGTTCCATGGCATCTGATTCTGACCACCAGACGGGCGTGGGCTTGAATCACCGGGGCGCCCAATTCCCCGAAGCGCATTGGTCTGTGCTTATAACCGACCACGGGCCCACCAACCCACAAAGGTAACCAGCGATGTCCAGGAAGCATGAGAAGATCATCTTGATAGGGCTTGTGGCGCTTGGCGCGCTCGAACAAGAGACCGCGAAAGCCGAGCCGTCGCACGTTGCGATCCGGGCCATGCCGCGCAGTGGCGAGAAATGGTGGGTGCAGCGGCAAGAACGTATCGAGCGCCGCCTGCGAAAGGGAGAGGTCGACGCCATCTTCATTGGCGATTCCATTACCGAAGCTTGGGAGCACTACCACGGCCGGGCCGTGTGGGAGGCCTTCTACGGGCGCCGGCAAGTCGTCAACCTGGGCTTCGGAGGTGACCAGACACAGCACGTGCTTTGGAGACTCGACCACTCCAGTCTTGCCAGACTCTCACCAAAGGTCGCGGTGATCATGATCGGCACGAACAACATTTCCGCCGGCCATTCGGTGCAACAAATCGTGGAAGGAATCCTCGCGATTGTTGAACGACTCCACCAAAAGCTCCCAACCGCGCGGATTCTCATGCACGGCGTCTTATGCCGGGGGCGTAAGGCCGATGGCCACGGGCGTCAGGAAACGGTCGCAATCAACCTGGCCTTGGCCAAGCTGGCCGCCGAACGCGATTTCGAGATGTGCGATCTCGCCGAGAGCTTCCTGAACCCAGACGGCACGGCGAAAGCGGAACTGATGGGCCGCGACTTCCTGCACCTCTCGGCCAAGGGCTACCAGGCGTGGGCCGAGGCCATCGAGGGCAAGCTCACCGGAATCCTCGGCGACCAGCCCGTGCGGATTCCTCCGCTGTGTCCCGAGGAAAAGGCCGCGGCGACGGCGATCACTGCGCTGGGCGGGTGCGCGCTCGTGGATCGGGCCGGCCACATCACCACCGTCGATCTCGGACGAAATCAGAAAGTTGACGGCGATGTTTTGCGCACCGTCGGGGCGCTTCGCCACCTGAAGGTTCTGGCCTGCGACGGCTGCCCTCTAGGCGACGATGATCTTCGGCACATCGCCGGACTGAGCGAACTGGAATACCTGAACCTTTCGGGCACGCGCCTCTCCGACGCCGGGCTGCGCCACTTGCGCGAGTTGAAGAACCTCCAGTGGCTTGCAATCGGCACGCCGCACATCGCGGGCCCCGGCCTGACGCACGTCGAGCATTTGAGCAATTTGAGGCTTTTGACCTTTTGGAACTCGGC
>Ga0310121_10003471_pt1 | contig 14374 bp, 4 predicted proteins | sample CB27_Tmax_986_MG_FD_203504 | JGI IMG/M metagenome (GOLD analysis project Ga0310121, IMG submission 203504) | Marine microbial communities from Western Arctic Ocean, Canada - CB27_Tmax_986 | ecosystem: Environmental > Aquatic > Marine > Oceanic | place: Canada: Western Arctic Ocean | collected... | reverse complement strand
TTTCTTTTGGTATGTTCTCAAACAGCGTCTTGCGAATCACACCGTGTGTGGATTCACCTTCTATAGATCTGGGATCAAGAATAACACAACCAAACGGAACGATGTCATGCTTTAATAATGTCGGTAAAGAATGCTTAACACACATGACCTTTGCATCGTACTTCTTCTGACGTTCTTTGATGTCGTCTATGTACTTTTCAAGAGAAGGTCCAGCAGATGCAACGATAATATGCTCGTCGTTTATGTATCCCTTTTCATTAACCAGACGCTTAAACTTTGGAGTGTTTACTTCAATGTTATTTTTTATATGTTCTTTAGGCATACAATCTTGCGGATGAACTTTAATTGGTACACGGCCTGTCGTAAGATGAGAAGGCAGTGTTAACTTGTCATCACTGACAACAAGCGCGAGATTGGTAATGCCGCCTCCGATAACACCATCCTGTGTCGGTATAACAACTTTGGTTGCTTTTTCATCTACGTCTTTGGCAAATATCTCATTGCATCCAAACTGTGTAGTATCCGGTCCTACATCCCCATTAACGTCAGGTGTGTAGAAGTCATCAAATAACACAACAGGAAGATGCTTGACAGAATTATAATCAGATCTGATGGTTTCAACGCTATGCCCTCCGTCAATGTACGCAAACTGTGGCTTAATATTATGAGTGTTACAGTAGTCTTTATTCTTTAAGACCTTTAAAGTTTCGCGTGTGTTTCCCTTGATGATGCAGTACGTAAACTCCTTGCCATTCTTTGCAGCAGTCTGTGCAAAAGAATACATGTACTCTTTAACTTCAGCTTCACTGTAATGTTTCTTTACATTCTTTTCTGTTTGATCGTCTTCTTCAGTGGCATCTTCAAACAAGTCAAACCCTGTATAGTGAACCTTCTTGACCCCAGCATCAAACAAACCTGAAGCCATTTTGACAGCACGTGCGCCACTCCACGTCCCGATCTCAAGCAAGTTATCAAACTTATAATGTGCGACAATCTTTGGGATCAACTCATTACGTTTCGGTCCTGTTACGTCAGGCGGAAGATCTCCTGTTATCTTTCGGTTTCCTTTGTTGTGAACCATGTACTTACCAATGTCCGAATATTCAAAAGCATCTAGATCCGTACACCCTTCTGCCAGATTGCACACGTTCAATCCATGTACCGCGTACATCGTAAGAAGTCTGGTAAAGACAAAGGCATCTGTCCATTCTCTGTATCCGAATATCTCACCGCTTACATATATCCCCCGAAAGTCACTGAGAAATTCCTGTACTCTCATACTTGTCAAATTAAAAGTAATAAAAGAAGTACAGCTATAATCAATTGCAGTCCGTCCCAGATGACAGACATCAGCAAACTCTATGTTGTCTCCCTTGCAGATAATATCTGTTGCTGCTTCTAGGCTGACTTCTTTTTTAGTTTTAGAGTCGGAGTCTATCCATGCAAGATGTCCTATGTCAGCGTGTAAAGGATTACCTCCCGCCTTTACAACAGCACCGTGTACAATGTGAATGATCCTTCTTGCTTCTCCCGTTATAGCAAATACTTTATGAGAGAACCGTGTGGCATCCATACGGTAGTTATACGTTTCATCCTGTACGAAATTCTTTAGAGGCCACTCTGTTTCAGTCTCCTTTTGTTCTTCAGACTTACCGTTGTTCTGACCATACGAATGATGAAACTCTTTCCAATCTTTATCTTTTTCAAGTTTGAAATAAGAGATACGAGGACTGTCTACGATGTCTTCCGGGAGATCCCCGCCGTCATAGTAAACAGCAAGCTGGATCTGGTCATCCCACTTTTCGTCAAACGAAGTTAGAAAGTCTTTGGCGTAGAGATCCCACGCCTTTACGTTAAAGCTTGTTACTAGATTTATTGGCATACGTTTTCCCTAATGCTTTGTTCCATTCTTGTGCGTACTCTACATTCTCGTATCCTTTGAACCACGGACCACCTTCTGAGAAATGTACAGCAGCGGGTTCATCTTCAAGTTCTGTCGCTCCTGTTACATAGTTCCATCGCGGATGTATCTCTCCGATCTCGTGATCGTTCAACCATTTAAAAGTATGAAGTTCTATTCCGTTACTTTCGTTTAATTTAAAGTATCCCATTTTTTCATTAGACGGGTGATCCAGATTCCACAGCATCAGGGAGGACCAGAGCTTACGAGGATATCCTGTCTGTATTTTATTATCCATTTTAATAATGTTGGTAGGTGTCCAATCAAACTTGACACACATGACAGCGTACTTGTCATCTACTAATTTAAACAGTTCCTTTACCGGAACACGAAACAGAAAGTCACAGTCCACAAACATTGTCCACCCACGTTGCTTGTGAACTTTGGTTGCGTACTCCTGTATTCCAAATCTGGTATGAGAGAACTCAGTAGAGAAAGGCTTGCCGTCAAGTTCATCCCAGTACTGGCCGTCTTCGTCAATGATCCAACGCCTGTAGAACAATCCGTAGTGCCGCATGTCCTGATGTTTAAGGGGAATAACATTGACACTGAAATCGTCACTGTTGTGTTTCATTAAAGAATAACGACAGACTTCGTAGGCATCATGCTCACGAGCATCATACCCCACATATACGTTGATAGGTGCTTTCATAAGAAATGAATTTTAAGATTAAAGAAGAAGTATGTCAACCTTGTTACTAATTGGCTGCTATAGCTCCTTCCATTATACGACGTTGTATCTCTGGTCGTACCGATTTTCGTACACGTGGTCCTGTTGTAAGACCCATTGCGTCATGGGCGCGAAGCGCACGTTTGTATACAGATTCTATATTTATGTTGTACTGTTTTGATGGTGTTGCCATGTTGTCCATGTCGTGCTTCATAACTTTGAGATAGTCTTCGTAGTATTTCTGAAGGTTATTTTGTGCGCTGCTGAGATTCCCTTTTTTCATATCTCCCATGTACCCACTCATCCACGTAGCCATTCTTGCCGTGTAGTATTCCTTTCCGTTTGCCGCCCTGTACTGGTAGTAGTTTTCCGCTCCTCTTCTTGATCTTGCCCGTGATATTGAAAGAGGATTAAAGCCTAACCCATATATAACCTTCTCACCTATTCCAAGTGATCCAGCAGGTAAAAGCTGTTGTCCTCTTTGCGTAAAGGTTCCGTAATTACTTTCCGCTCCGCTAGCTCTCCATAAGTTTCCGGCTGCTATGGGAAGTCCAGCAACTATTGTTCCAAATACATCTCCCCTATCATACGCAGAGTTTATTCCTTCAACAGTATCCACCATCCTGCTGATTGCAGGACCAGTATAATCTACCGGATCTCCTCCCATAAAAACCCTTAACGGAAGAATGTCACCGTATGAAGCACGGCGCGATATATCTATCTTCAATCCTCGTACTAAACCCCGTAACATCATATCTGTTGCGTTGTATCCCAGAAGAGGACCAAGAACTTCCCGTGTACCTTGTTCAAAGTCCTCTCCTACTTCATCTCCAAAGTTTTGTGTTATCATTCTCCACAGTTGTTTAAAGTTTTCCATGAACGGAAGACCCATTGCACCACCAAACACCATGATTGTAAGGGCCATCATACCAAGCTGTTTACGAGCCATGCTTTTGATCAATACTTGATCTTCAGGGGTAAAGTTTTGTAATCTTCCTCCCATCGACTTTGTAAGAGCGTCAGCGTACAGACCAACCATCTGCCACATGAAGCTCTGGAACTGTGACACAACACTCATAATACGTCCTTGAAACATCCACGGCCTGTTCTCTTTTCCCATAAAGAACTGGGTTTTTTCTACACCCATTTCCGCCATTGTCCGGGCAAACGTTTCGTCATCCATTGCGTCGAGATCCAGTTCCCCGAACCGTGTGCTTCTTGCGTACGCTTTGAAACGTGCTTTCAACTCTGCGTTCTGACCACCTGCCGTAGTTTTAGCTGCCCTGTAAAATGCCAGTGCTGCCGTGATCCTGTTTACATTTTCAATCATTCCGAAAGCGTAACCGGAAGAGTCGGTAAGAAATCGTGTGGAGTTAGACTTGACAAGCTTTGAAAGTTCTCCTGCTCCCAGATCCATATTCTGGATAGGTTGGATAGTTCCCTTTTTAAAAAGACCACCCAGCATTCCAAACTCGCCACTCTTTTCCAGTTCTTCTGTTTTAATATTAGAATCCATCCACGCAGGTTTACGTTTTTCATCCAGTTTGGAGTACGGCTCCATCTGTCCTGTATCTTCATTTAACCTTAGTTCAGTTGTGTGAAATTCAAACCCGTACTTGCCCAAACGAGGCGTGTCGGTTTCCGTAGAAGCCAGCATATGTTTGTATAATTTAATTGAATCTTTACCTGCCTTCAGTACTCCCCCTGTTCCTTTAGTAACTCCTGTTATGGATGACAGAATGGGAACTGTGCCTTGAATAGTTTGCGTAAGGTTGATAGTCGCAGAAGAAAAGTTGTACCCCAGAAACCAGTGAAAGGCGTAAGATCTTAATAGACCAGATTCGTTATTGGGATTGTTAATGTAGTCAAATAGATTGTGTGCCGCTTTGGAATAGTTGGACGTTGTGCCATATACTCTATCCAGTTTATCCATAGCTTTAAGAAGATCAGGTTCTATCATTAATGACGAGGCTACGTTGGAACTACTGTCAATGAACCGTTGAAAAGCTACACGAAAATAATCTCCGTCGTTGTTTCGTTCATTGATAAATCCCGGTATATTTTTTCTGTTCTTTAAAAGAGTCTGCGCCCTGCTTTCTGTTGTCCTTTCTTTAAGAAAGTTTACATAACTGTCCAGAAGATCTTCTCTTCTGTTATCTGATTTCGTTTTACTTTCTATTTTTTCTCCTCTGTTGTCGAAGGTGTGTCCTTGAAAGATAGCCGCAAGATTTTCAATAGTTCCCATTGCTTGCATAATTGCCTTACCGTCTTTACCTGTACGAAGGTGGTCAAGGGTCATGTCAAATTCAGTAACAATAAAGTTACCTGATTCAGGAAACTTTCTTCTAAGTTCTCTTGCTATCCCGTGTTGTTCTTCTTTAAGCTTTCTATTTAACCTGTCTCCAACAAGAGGAATACCACCCAAAAGACGCTGCGCTCTTGACTCGACAGTTTCCAATCTTATCATGTCTCCCCGTCGTGGAACTTCTTTGATTATTCCTGAAGCTTCGTCTTCTACTGAATCTGTTAAAAGTTTTCCTTCCTTATCCGTTTTTTGTTTGTATACAGCAATGCCTTTGTCACCAAATCTCAGATGAGGAAAGTATCCGGGTCTTTTTTCGTACGCAACTGCATTTAAAATTTCAAGAAAGTTATCAGCTTGTTTTATCTTATCTTTGTTTACAAGAGGTTTACCTAAAAGATGAGGGTCTACCGTTGCTTCTTCTGGTGAAACACCTTGTTTCAACGCCTGTTGAGCTACGTAAGTTTCGTACATAGATTGATATATATCATATGCTTTTTGATTAATACCTTTACGATGGGTCCATATTTTTATCGGTGCTTCGTATAAAGGTTCTCCTTTTTCATCGAGAATTGGTTCCCCTGTTCTTGGATCTTTAAGAGGCATTCCACTTTCAACTTCAAAGTCGGTTACCTTTTTTAAGAAGTCTTTGATTTCTTTTTGAATAGTTTCGTACGTACTTTCTTTACCAGTGTTGATTCCAATAATTTCTCCTATACCTGCATAAGATCCAGTATTCAAAAGATTGTGAACAATCGACTTGTACTTTTCTTCTCCCACATGTTTACCTGCATAGTACGTTCCGGCAAAAGCTGCTGCTTCTTCACCAGTTTTAGTATATGTGTATCTCAGTTCAGGAACGTAAAACTTTCCGTCAAGCGTGTGCCATTCAGGATCAAAAGGAATCGTAGCAGGATTTACACCTTGAGTATCTATCTGTACTTCTCTTTTTCCTTTTGTCGTGGTAACAGCATCAAAGTCTATTCCCGCATCGTCAAGTAATCTTTGTAATCCGTGTTCAGATCCCCACGTACTTGCGTCTTGTTGTGGATCGTGTATCTCATTCCATTGATACAGTCTCATTTCATTTCTTTGCGTCCACCACGGTTGCACATCTCCGTCAAGGTTTCCATACATCGAACCTATTTCGTTTGTTTCTTTTGAAGTAAACGTAATGGTAACTGACGGATTATCTCCTTCTATGTCTGTGAAGACAGGTTCCACTCCAGCCGCATCCGCCAGTATGGTAAGATCAAGAACTTTTTTAAGACCTTCTCTTTTTAATTTAAGAATGCCGTTAAACTTTCCTACCTTTTCAATCAGAACGTCAGCTACCATCTTTATGGTGTTACGATATTGAACCCTGTTCTGAACCTGATTGTATACTGCTTTGAACAGTATATTCTTTTCAGCAATATTTGAAACGTGTGCAATTATTCCGGCAAAGTTACTGAGATCTTTCATCACAGTTTCACCAGCTTGTTCCCCCGACTCCGGTTGTTCTTCAACAGGAATAGCACTGTTGGTGTTTCTTAATTTCTTTCCTAACTCTTTTGCTTTTTTAAAAGCATCTTCTAAAGGACCAAAGCTTTCAGCAATAGAAGGAGCCATAGTGGGTAACGTAGCGTAAACCGCCGCTACAGCAGGTTCGTAATGCATTGCTCCTACTGTTGATGCTGTCTTTCCTGATCTGAAATCTTCCCACTCCTGTTTAAGTCTTTCCGCATCAGCTTTCTTTAACTGAACACCTTCATCTTTAGCGTTCTCGTTTTCTACTTGTTCAGAAGTTTTTATAATACCTACATCCTGTAGTATATTTTTCATTTGCACAAAAAAGTCACGAAGCATCTGCATCAGACTCCGCGCACGTGGAGTCAATCCTTTTAACACTACCCCGTCATACCACTTTTGAAACATATACGCTTGAGCTTCATCACGTATCCTGTCTTTCATATACTTTTCTTTTCCTACATTTCTTTTTGCAGCCCATGCAGGATCGACAATAAATGTCTCAGAATCTATATCAAAATAACCTTCTTCATGTGTTCCTTCTTGATACTTACTACCCATGTTATTACGTGGATCCCCAATAGAAAGCCTAAATAGATCATGTTGTTCCATCTCAGGATTTTCTTTTTTTAACGTAGCCATCAGTGCATCATTCTCACGTTTTTCTCTTTTTTCTATGTTGTCTTCTGCAATAAAGTTTACATTATTATCCCATGCACCTGAGTAATACTTATAATATTCATCCATTCTCCTTGTTCCCCATCCGTTCTGAAGGGCAAGTTCTGGTGTAACAACTCTATTAAAGAATGCCAACTGATCTGCTGTAAATACAAATTCACGGGCAAAGTGCCACGCTTCGTGTACGGATGTTTGGATAAATTGACTCAGTGCTTTAACACCAACTACCTTTTCCATCTCCTTTTCATCTAAAGCTTTCCTCAGTCTTCTCTCTATTATTCTGTCATCTTCCCTTTCTACGTATGCAGTTTGTTCTTCCTCACTCCACGTGTCAAAATCGGAAGCATCTTCTTCCTCCGTTCCAAGTATATTTTCCAACATTAATTGAGATTCTGTTTTTTTTGCCTTTCTTAATTCAGAGTATTCAATTAAACCTACGTTAACAGTAAGGATACCTTCAGTTTCAGGAGCAACACTAAAAAGTTCCTCTTTACCTCCCATTACATAACGGCCAAGTCTTGACTCCGTTCCTGTTTGCGCTGTTCCTAAAAATCCTAAATCTTGACCAATGTAAGGTCGGTCTTGAACAGTGTTCATGTTGTGTTGTCTGGCTGCTAAATCTTCTTGTAACTCTTCAAGGTCAAACTTATTCTCTGTCACTGAGTCCCATTGCATTGTATGGAACATCATCTCTCCTGTTACCTCTAAAGGTTCTTGTCCCGGTGGCGCACTCTCTATATCTTTTCTTCGTGCGTCTTCACGTCTAAGATCCATATTACGATCCATTGCATCTATACGTGCTTCTTCACCTCCTTGTTCTAAAAGGTCATGTACAACTTTTATCTGGGCCTCAATCCTATTCACTTCTAATTGAAGTTCTTCTCTTCGATTTTCAACCCACTTTATTTTCTCTGAACTCTCCGGTCCATACTCTCTTACAAATCGAATCTCTTTTAAATCGTTAGTCTGAGGATCTATGTTTGTATAAGTAATATTTCCATAATCATCCGGTCCTTCCTTTCTCCAGTTTTTTCTTTCCGGGTTGGTGATCGTAACCATATGCATCATTCTACCCGTAATGTCTTCGATGTCTTTGTCTGAAATGATACCCATTTTCATAAACAGATTATTGTCAAGCGGTATGTAGCTTCTGGTTGCAGGACTTATAATAGAAGGTGACGGTGTATCTACTTCATCTTTCTGTGTCTGTTCATTTTTATTTGGATTCCTAATCCACAAATCCATAAAGTTTTCTGTCATTTCAGCAGGAGTATTTCCGTCTTTTACAATGTATGTTTGCAAAGAAGGATCAAGGCTCTCGATAAACGGTGCCATAGTAGTGTTGATCCACTCCCCATATCCCATCTTTGGATCACCCAACATCATAAGTTTCATTAAACGTATTTGATTATTGTTAACATCCTCTCCTTTGAAATTCTCCCAATTACCATTCAATCTTTTAAGACCGTTCAAGACGGCGTGAGGTTCCATCAGTCTTTGGCCTACAACAGTCCAGCCAAGTGCATCCATTGTACGATTATATGCCTGTATAAATAAATTATCTGCTTGTTGTATTTGAGGTGTTTCATTGTCACCATCCACTGCACTACTTAACTGTGGAAGTGCAGTATCAAATATATCAAAGGGTTCTTCTTTTATTCTTTTGGTAGGTTTACTTATTTGTTCTTTATTAGAAGGAGGCGGTGGTAACCCTTTAAGATCAGCTTCTGCCGCTGCAAGTCTTTGGTTGACCCACGTAAAAACGGATGGATGCATAGCATCTGGATCCAATCCTAATTCTTTAACTCGTTCTTCGTAAAGCTGCTGCCTGTAACGATTCTTTGCATCAGCCTCTCTTTTAACCCGTTTCTTTTTTTCTTCTTTTGTTTCGTTTGGATCTATTTTTTCACCTGTCGGAACTATCTGAACACCTTTCTCTTTTTCCCACCTTTCTTCTGCTTCTTTTATTGAATCCTCTAACAGGTCTTCTACTGATTCTTCACTTTCATCTTCTTTTTCTTTTACCTTAGATGTGTGTTGACGTTTGTCAATTTCATTTAACTTTGCGGCGTATACTTCCAAACCCATTTCCCTGTTATCTCTCAAAGATTTGTCAACCTTTGCCTTTGCTTCTTTAACAGTTCCACCTTCTACAGCTTGTGTACGAGTAATGAGATCTGCGTACTCAGCCATCTTTGCATCTACATCCCACGCCGTTCCTTCTAATGTCCCTTCCGCAATTTCTTTGTTGGCATCTTGAAAGATCTTACGAACAGTGTTCAACCGTCTGTCACCTATCCCCAATTCGTTTCGGGCGTGTATCCGACTAAGCTGTGCTTCTCTGCTTTCTCCCCGATCTATAGCTGCTTTACGTAACTTTACTTCAGTAACCAGTTCTGGTCCTGACTTTGTTTTACGTAGTTCTTCCATGTCCGTAAACGTAAACTCTTCTCCGGTCACGGGATTAACAGTTCCGTAAATAATATCTTCTGCTTCCGGTTCGTATTTTGTGTTGGGGTTTAAAGTGTGTCGGATGTAAAAGTCTTTTAAAGCTTCTTCGTTTTTCGGATCAAGTATCTCTGCAATGTACCTTTCACTGTACACAGGATTACCATCTTCATCGACTTCATTTGCCAGTTGAGATCTCAGGTAATCTTTAACTTCTTTAGAATTAAATACGTTTTGACGGAGAGCGGTTTCCATCATCGCATCCGCTCTTTGCAGTTGGGCTGTTGCTGTTGCTTTTTGTTCTTCCGTAGCTTCAGGATCGTCAAGAGTGTTGACAGCTTTGAGAGCCGTATCGTCTATACCTTTGTACGTGTCGGAGTCCATAAACTTATCAACCTTTTTACGGAACCCCCGTGACTTACGTACACCGTAAATACCTAAAATGCCTTGTATCATTCCACCAGCAGCACCACCGTACAAGCCTTCTTCAAAAGCTTCAGTGTTAACTAAGTCTGCATCTGGATTGTACATGTATTTTTCTACAGCATTCTGAGCAATTGCCGCAATTGCTTCTTGAGATCCTTCAAGTCCTATCGACTGTGCTATATCCTTTCCGTAAGTGCGGAATGGTTTAGGATCAACACCAAGATTCTTTGCAAGAGTTTCACCCTTTGCACCGTCTATAGTTTTTCTACGGAGTTGTTCCGTACTTGTAGCTGCTAGTCCTTTTGTAGTGTCGTTCCTACCCACTCTAAACGCTTTTCTTAATCCATTTAGAATCTTCATAGGAGCCGCCAGTTCTGTAAGTCCTATTCCAAAACCAAGTGTAGCAATCTGTTTCATTTGTTTTGGTGAAACTCCTGCTTTTTCTGCTCTGTCAAGAGCTTCGTCTACTCCCGTACCTGCTGCAAAAGCTCCCATGACACCAAGTGCCGGAAGACCTCCAAGCGGAGCCGCAGCAACGCCTGTTGCCATAAAAGATAAAGCAGAACCAAATGCATTAAATGTTTTGAAGTACCATTCGGGAAGATTGGGAGAAGCTTTGATCTCCTCCGCTCCTTCTTTAAGAGCGTTCCCTGCCTGACGTAACCATCCTTCATCTGTTCCGGTTGGATCAATTCCCCACTGTTCCGCCAACCGTTCTATTCCTGACAACCCAGCACCAAGAGTGTACTTTGCACCGGACCATATACCTGCTCCTGCTTCACCCAAATACCCTCTGTCAGGCGGTCCTATTTCAGCAGGTGGTAAAGGTTCTCCCCTTCCTCCCCTGTTCATGGACATCTCCAGCAACCCGTCAAGCATAGCAATCTGGGCATCAGTGTCGTCCATCTGTCCTGCAAGATATTTTTCAATGAGAACGTTTGTCAAGAGATCCACGTCGGATGCCTTGTCAGGAATTGTTATCTCACCAAGACCGTCAACGTTTATCGCATACGGCATGAGACTTATACCTTCCTGATACTGGAGATTCCTAATTTGGAAAGTGTGGTGGGGATGCTTCCGCCTGTTGCTTTTTGTGTTTCTATTGTTTCCGAAAGAGAAGAAGTTACTTCTGCCTCTCCTTGCGGCGGATAAGCATTGGAGAACCTAGAAATAATATCTTTAAATTTTTGTATGTTGGCTTCAGGGTTTTTCTTCATAGCTTCTGCATCTTGACCCTCCAACATCGTCATTACATAGTATGGTTGAGCTTTAGCAAACGCTTCCCACGTTTTAAGAGCTTGTGCCGTGTCTTGATTTATAATCTTGTTAGCAAGCTCTCTAACCTTGAAACGGAAGTCCCTGTTATTCTTGTGCATGGTAGATAAAATTTTCAATGAATCACGTGAAGCTCTGCCTTTTTCAGTTTCCGTTTTAGCATCTGAAAGCTTTATCAAACTTTCTTTATATTTTTTATCAAGATCCGATGAGTCCTTTTTAGACAACAGAGTTTTACCCACACCTACAAGATCCTGAGTTCTTCCTCCCATCATCATTAAACCTGCACCAATAGTTTCACGCTTGTCCAGACCTAAATACTTTTTGTGCCAAGCTTCTTCTTCTACTACTTCTTCTTCTACAGGGTCAATAGACTCTGCTTCTTTCGGTGGTTCCTTTTTCGGACCTATGTCCATATCTTCTAAACCTTTCCACTGCGCTCCTATATCTTCTTCTTTTATAGTTTCACTTGTCTCTTCAGTAGAATCAAGTGATGGAACACCTGCACTATCTAACCTGCTTTTAAGCCAATCACTTCCACCAACGGCTCCCTCACCAGCCCCTGTCTTTAGTCCTGTAAGATAATTCATAAGCGCACTTGTATAATCGACAGGCGCTCCTAGAACATTTGCTGTCCCATATGCTAACTCACCAGCTATAGGTGCAGCCGCTCTCCCAACCTTTTTTATATCTTCCCATACTGGAACGGTGTGACCTTCTGCAAATCTCATCTGTGGTCCTGCAACAGAAGAAAGTCCACCCATCATACCAATGTCTTCAGTGTATGGTTGACCCGGAACACCCCCATAAGCAAAGCGCAACTGGGGTCCAGCAACAGCACCAAGACCACCCATCATACCAATGTCTTCCGTGTACGCTTGTCCCGGTACACCACCGTAAGCAAGACCTTGTAGACCTGCTCCTTCATTAGGAGCCTGTGCAATCGTATTAGTCCTACCACGCTCTATCTCTCTCAACTGATCCTGATCAATACCGGGACCATCGTTAATAGGAACAACCGGATTGTTTGGATTCATACGTTGTTCTAGCTCAATAGCATCATTCCTTATTTTTTCTCTCATTCTTTTATCGTGGTCATCTCTTTCTCTTTTTGCTTGTCCTTCATTCGTATACGATTTGGGAGTACTGTGTGCCATTTCCAAAAGATCACGAATGGACCTGTTTACTACTTCTTTCGTACTCATCTCTCTGTCTGAATCCAGACTAGCCAGACCTCCGCTGTGATATCCAACGGCTCCACCTTCCTTTTTACCGCCTCCAAACATTCCGCCAAGCGCACCCAACGCTCCTACTCCCATCTGTAACGGACTATATGATTCCTTTATATTTGAAGTTTCAAATCTGCTTGGTGGTGGAGTATGACCACGAACAATGGCTGAATACTCTGCCAGTTTCTGTTGGGGAAATTGCTCCTCTTGATAAAACTGGCCTTTAGTTACGTCACGTTTTTGTTGTTCAATAGCCTGTTCAGCCGTTGCAGCTTTTTCTATTCCAATAAGACCTTTTGTTTTGGCTTCCTGTTGAGCCTGTCCAATAGTAGCTTGTTGTCCGGCAGCAGCAAGTCCAGACGACCTGTCAGCTTGAGAAGCAGCAAGAGCATTTTGAAAAGCAGACATCCTTCCTCTGTCTTCAATATCCTGAAGCTGTTCCTGTGTAGCTTCGTCAAACATCCCCTCTGTTACACCGTGCCGTGATCCGCCAAAAGCTCCAGCCTTTGCCGCTGCATCTGATATTCTTTTTCGTTCTACACCTCTTCGTTCTCCAGCCCTTTCCAATAACCGATCCGTCACAACCTCACGATATGGATTCATGTAAGATTCTATGTCAAGTTCAGGAAAAGATTTACCTGCTTGTTCTGTTCCGGCAAGTGCTGCTTCGTAATGAGGTTGACTTAATCCTGCAAGATCTGAACTCTGTAAATCAGTAAGAGCTTGAGTTCTGGATTCAGGTACGTCAACAAGAAGAGGTTCAGGAAACGGCTCGTACTCTCTTCCGAACTGTGTTTGTGCATCTCCTAAAACCTGTTCAAGATAAGGTTGAAAGTAAGCAGGATATTCCTGTCTTACCTGTGATGTCGTTTGTGACGATGGCCTTGATGAACTACCCATTTTTTAAATATCTCTTTCTACTATCCATACACTTTGTTTAAAACCGTCATCCTTTAACCGTCGTATCCATCCTTTACGTCCTACCACTTCAGCAAGATCGCATTCGTTTAAATCTGCAAAACTATACAACATATCAAATAAAGGACTGTACCATTCGTTTAGATTATCTCCACAACATAATAGAATAGTAAAAACTTTCTTTCTAGGATACACGGAAAACTGGGTAACAACCACCCCATCTACTTTAGATGTTTCTTTATTTATGGGAATCCAAAGATCCAGTATTCTATTTGATACTCCTTCTATTATATCCTGTTTTTCATAACGACCACCTGTATAAGGAAGAACCTTGTCCAGATATTTATCAACATAAGGAAGAATAACATGCATGTCCGAATTCGGAACTCCTGAAACTTCATACATATAGTCAACCAGCCATCATTAAATCTCTGAGGCCACCCTTACCTGTTTTAAGTGGTCCCGGTTGTTTCCCTCCTTTTGAACTGTCTGCTTTCTGTTTACGAATATTTGTCTGAAAGTTATACAAAGCTTCCTGTCCTGACTTCAACGCTTCTTGTGTAGACATTTTTTTATCAGGAAATAACATTTGAGCTAACCGTGTTACCGAACCCGGAGATACGACAACTTCCTGATTGGCTAAAGCAGCCGCTTGTTTCCCTGCTATCGTTGTTTGGTTAAGATCGTCCAACCCTGTTCCCGGTCCTCTTACTGTTCCTGATATGGTTCCTCCGTAAGCCCTTCCTTCTACACCGTTTGGAGTTATGGGGAAACCAAGTTCCGTGTTCAATCTTCGTAACCCTGACTCAGAAGAACCATCACCTATACCCGATATCGTGTCGGCAGACAACACAAACGATCCCGGTGCAAGGTTCTTGTCAGCAAGAGAAGACAGACCACCGCCTTGTGCAAAAGGAATAGCACCACCTGAAGCTATATCCTCATCTTCTAAATCAAAA
>Ga0310121_10003468_pt1 | contig 14383 bp, 16 predicted proteins | sample CB27_Tmax_986_MG_FD_203504 | JGI IMG/M metagenome (GOLD analysis project Ga0310121, IMG submission 203504) | Marine microbial communities from Western Arctic Ocean, Canada - CB27_Tmax_986 | ecosystem: Environmental > Aquatic > Marine > Oceanic | place: Canada: Western Arctic Ocean | collected... | reverse complement strand
CAGACCGACACCGTACTCCGCCCCGCCGTCCGCTTCGATGGTATGTCCCTGGAAGGGAGCCGACGAAAAGGGGACGGTCATCACGGCAGAGGCGACGCCATCCACGGTGAAGACACTCCCCTCTCTGCCGAGACCCACCGACTGGAGCGTCACCATCTGGTAGCGCGTGAGCGCCCGAAATTCCATCTGGTTGCCTACCTGCTGGATGTCCAACAAGGTGACGCCCGCAGCCGTGTTCGTCGGGATACCCATCAATCCGTTCAAACCGATGTGGGTGAAGGAGGACGGAGCCGTCCCAGCGTGGAAGGCGGTAGCACCGGAGGCTCCCGGAAACGGATCGCCGCCGTCGCCGCGCTCATCCGCCTGCGCCAAGGAATTTTGGCCGTCCGCCTGCCGAAGCCATACGCCCATGCGGGACGCCGAGGTGTTCACCTGATTGCCGACCCAGGCGCCGTTCACGACGTCGGTGTCGATCTGCCAAACCAAGAGCCCGGGGGCGAATAGGCCCGAGTCGAAGCCGAGGCGTTGCCGGTTCTCCAGCAAGTAGTAATCGCCGCTTCCGTCGCCGGCGTTCATCCTGATGACGTCGCCGGTCATCTCCACCGGATCCAGGGCGATCGTACCGAGATCCGCGCCCGCCGGCAGCGTGGTGACGTTGGCCCAGCCCAGCACCTCCTTGCTCCAGGCCGTCATGTGGCACGGCGACTGAGCGCCCTGCCCATCACAGCCCCAGGGCCCCGTGCCCATCAGTCCCCAACGCCCAACCCCCCCGTGATTGGCGCCGGCGGCATACAGATCCGGGAGCCCGAAGCCGTGGCCGAGCTCGTGCGGGAAGACTCCGATCTCGTTGATCTTCGAGGAATCACACGAGAGGACCGGCTGAATCGTGTAGTCGTCGACGATGACGAATCCGCCGTTTTCCGAAACGGTCGACGTCGTGAAGGCCTGCCCCGCCGATGCGGCGAGTTGCCAGTAGTGCGACCACACGATTCCGGTCCCACTCCCGCCGCACTCTGCACCTGAGGTGGGATGCATGACGGCCAAAAGGTCCACGAAACCGTCGTCGTCGCCGGAGTTGGGGTCACCATCGGGTCCATCGTCGTCGTACTCGCCCCAGTCGACGCCCGCGAGGTCCGCGTTCGTGAGAAGCTCATGACGAACTCACCGACATCGTCGACGGCACTCAGGCCGTTGCTGGTCCCAGCGACTTCATCGGAGCTGAGGCTCGCTTGAAACCAGTCCCGCGTGTCTCCGCTGAGCGTGACCCGACCACCGGAAATCTCGGTATAGAATTCAGTGATCGTCGCGAACCGGCTGTTTGGCCCATCGAAGAACTCCTGCTGGACGATGTTCAGCGTGAGACTTGCGCCCGAGGCCGCCCCAACGTCCCCGGTAGGAATCCCAGGCGTATCGGAGTAGAGACCGAGGAGTAAGGGGATCTTGAAAGTGCCGAACACGCCCTCCGCCCGTCGGCCCAAGACGGCAGCCGCTCTCAGCGCTGCACCATTGGGATTCCCACCAAGGGCCGCCAAGCCCAACCGGGCTCTCCAACCCCTGGCGGGCCGGTAGGCATTCGGATTTCGGGCAAGCTCCTCGAAATATGCCGCGGGGGGAGTCGTGCCATAGTGCTCGGCAAGCAACTCGACGTCCTGGGCACCGAGCGGGCCGGGAACCAGCCCAAACGTCACCGCCAACGCTGCCGTTACTTCGACGGCCACCCTCATCGGCCTCAAAGGCTGGTCCGTCTCAAAAGGGTGGATCTCCTCACAGGGGCGCTCTCTTCACGGGTGGACCTTCCAACGCGTGCCTCTTCGCGGGTTGAGTGCACCCTCCCAATCTTCACCTATGCGCGATCCTCCGCTCGAATTTCCAGCACGTCGGCAATCGTCCGCATCCCGTCGATCACGTTCTGTATGTGCTCGACACGCTCGATACCCAAGAGATCGACACCTCGGGCCACGTCATCCCGGTTCACTCCGGCCGCGAAGCCCTTGTCCTTCAACTTCTTGGTGACGGACTTGGGTGTGAGGTCATCGATGCCGGTGGGCCTGACCAGACAGCATGCGTACACCAACCCTGAGAGTTCGTCACAGGCGAAGAGGACCCTGTCGAGCAGTCCATCCGGATCCACCCCCGTCCTTTCCGGCGCGTGTGCACGAATCGCCTGGAGAATCGCATCGGGGTATCCCAGATTCTCCAGCTCGCTGAGCCCCCGACTCGGGTGCTCGTCCGGATGCCTTTCCCAGTCGAGGTCGTGGAGAAGTCCTGCCGTTCCCCAGAGGTCTTCATCCTCACCGTGCATTCGGGCGTAGTACCGACACGAAGCCTCCACAGCCAGCATGTGTTTTCTCAGACCTTCGTTTTCGACCCAACTTTCTAGAAGGGCCAGCGCCAAAGCTCGATCGGGGATCTGTGGGCTCACGTTCGACTCCATTCCATTCGGTGATACGCCCCGTCATCCGGTCGTTTCACACCCTCGACGAGGGACACAGGTGGGACACCACACACGCCTCGCAACGCGGCCTTCGGGCAATGCAAACCTGGCGCCCGTGAAATATCAGCAAGTGGGACAACAGGGTCCAACGCTCCTCTGGAAAAAACCCCATGAGGTCTCCTTCGACGCTCTCGGGGGTCTTCTCCTTGGTGAACGCCAGGAGCGTCGAAAGCCGCTTCACATGTGTGTCGACGACCACCCCCTCGCTGATTCCAAACGCGTTCCCCAGGATCACGTTCGCGGTCTTCCGCCCCACACCCGGCAGCGCGGTCAGCTCGTCCATCGTGCGCGGCACCTCGCCACCGTGGAGCTCGGTCACACCCCGTGCAAAACCGATGATGTTCTTAGTCTTATTTCGGAAGAATCCAGTGGAGCGGATCATCTCCTCCACGTCCTCCGGTCGGGCGTCAGCGAGGTCGGCGGGCGTAGGGCACCGCTCGAAGAGGACCGGCGTGACCATGTTCACGCGCTCGTCGGTGGTCTGGGCGGAGAGGATGGTCGCGACCCCGAGCTGGTAGGCGCTGGTATGCGTCAGGGCACAGTGAGCGTCCGGGTACTCTTCCGCCAACAGGTCGAACACCTCGGCGGCACGCTCTGCCTTGGCCGCTTCCGATTCCCTTGCCATGTCCTCTTCCCGTGCGGTCTCGTTCAGACGCTCAGCGGAGATCCGGTCCGTCGTTGTCCCCCGAGGGGCTCACGGGCGCCGGAGCGCCGGCCCCCAGCCCCCGGACCATCCGGCCATTGAGCAGCAACAGCACCGCCATGGCAATCGCGAACTGAATCAGGACCGTGCCGACGTTGAATGGCGAAAAGAGCGTCCAGGTCGCTTGGAACGAGTCCCCTCGGGCCTGATATAGCCACCACCCCATGAGCACCACCGACTCCACGACCACGAGGCGAATGCTCCAGTCCCACCACGCGCCGATGTGGATGTCTGAGTGACCCGTGTTGATGTACTTCGCGCGCCACTCGGTCACTCCGTACCTCAGCACGGCAAACGCGAAGAACAAGCCCGAGAGCATCAATCCCACGCCCCACACCCAATCCTGATTGGCGAAAAACGGGCCGGCACCCGGCGTATCCGTCCAATTGAGCGCGCTGGGTGCCCCAAAAGCGATGCCCGCCACGCCGACGACGGCGATCGCCCGGCCTCGCACAAGGCCAAGATCGATCAATATGCGACTGGCCAACTCGATCATCGCCACTAGGGAAGTCCACGCGGCGAACACCAGCGCCAGGAAGAACAGGGTCATGAAAAACCGGCCACCCGGAATCAAGGCGAAGAGCTGGGGCACCCAAATGAACGTCAACCCCTCGTTGCCAGCCCCCACGACCTCGGCGGCGGCGTTCGGCATCACCGCGAACACGGTGCAGAGCACCAAGATGCCCGCGAGAAGCGACATCGCGTTGTTGCCGAAACCGATGATGAAGGCGTTGAGCGCCGTGTCCTCACGGCCCCTCATGTAGATCGCGTAGGTGAGCACCAAACCCCAGCCGGCACCGGTATCCCACGCGTTCTGGGTCAGCGCTTCCAACCAGATCGTTGAATCCGCCAGGTCTGCCAAATGCGGCGTGAAGAGGAACGCCAACCCTTCCCCCGCCCCCGGGAGCGTGACCGCCCGGATCGCAAGGACGATCACGAGAAGAATGAGACCGGGAATCAGGAACTTGGCCGCGGTCTCGATGCCCTTCACACCCCTCGACACGACGAAGAGACCCATCCCCATGGCCACGACGTGCGTCACCAACGCCGCCGGCGTCCCCGCGTATCCCTCCCAGAAGGCTTCGGGCACGTCCGAGGGGACGGCTCCCGTGACGCTGGCCAGGAAGAAGCGGATGGTCCAACCCATCACCACGCTGTAGTAGAACATGATGGCGGTCGCGGTGAGGGCGACCCAGGCCCCCATCCAAGCGAATCCCGGACCGATCATCTTCACGAAGGAGTCGATCGTCCCGGAACGCGTGGCCTTCCCCATCCCGAATTCAAGAATCAGGAGCGGCACGGACCACAGAAGCAGAAAAATCGCCCAGGCGACGAGGAACGAGCCCCCGCCGTTGGAAGCGGCAATCCGTGGAAAACGCCAGATATTCCCTGTTCCCACGGCCATGCCGAGCATGGCCAGGAGCATGCCCCAGCGTGAGGTGAAGACTTCGGAGCTGGACGACAATCCGGCCTCCTGTTTCAGGTCAAGGATTCCCCAGCCAACCGCTCCTGGATCCAGCTGGGTACGGCCTCGGCGCCGACCCGCACCTGATCGAGCGTGTCCCGCTCCCGGACCGTGACCGTGCCATCTTCGGACGTTTGCCCGTCCACGGTGATGCACCAAGGTGTGCCCGCTTCGTCTTGTCGCCGGTATCGCCGACCGATAGAGCCCGCCGCATCGTAAAACGACGGGATCGAGTGAGAGCGTAAATCGGAGTACAATTTTTCAGCGATCTCCGGTAGGCCGTCCTTCTTCACCAGAGGGAACACCGCAGCTTTCAGGGGCGCAAGACTCGGAGCGAGTTTTAGAAGCACACGTTCTTCACCCTCGACCTCCTCTTCGGTGTAGGCATCGACCAGCGCCACAAGGACCGTACGGTCCACCCCCACCGCGGTTTCGACCACGTAGGGTAGAAAACGCTTTCCCGCCGCCGTGTCGATGTACTCGAGTCGTTTGCCCGAGTACTCTTGATGCCGTCCGAGGTCGAAATCGGTGCGGTTGTGAATTCCCTCGAGCTCGGTCCACCCAAATGGATGCTCGTACTCAATGTCGAACGCCTTCTTGGCGTAGTGCGCCAGTTCGTCCGGTCCATGCTCGTGGAGACGGAGCTTCTCCCGGCGAATCCCCAGCGAGAGATGCCACTCGAGACGGGCGTTCATCCAGTAGTCGAACCACTCGTCGTCGCTCCCCGGTTCCACGAAGAACTGCAGCTCCATCTGCTCGAACTCCCGCGTCCGAAAGATGAAATTTCCGGGAGTGATTTCGTTCCGAAACGCCTTTCCGATCTGGGCGATGCCGAACGGGACCTTTTGGCGTGCCGACGTCTGAACGTTCAGGAAATTCACGTACGAGCCCTGAGCGGTCTCGGGCCGTAGATAGATTACGGCCGCATCTTCCTCCACCGGGCCCATGAACGTTTTGAACATGAGGTTGAAGAGGCGCGGCTCACCGAAGGTGTCCTTGGTTCCGCAGGTGGGACACTGACCGCCCTCGACCTCGGGGAGGTCGGCGCGGAAGCGCCGGTGGCAGTTGCCGCACTCCACGAGAGGATCCGTGAAGCCATCCACGTGCCCCGAAGCCTCCCAAACCTTTGGATTCATCAGGATCGACGCATCCAGCCCCTCGACATCGTCACGCTGATGCACCATTGTGCTCCACCAGCGCTCCTTGACGTTACGTTTCAGTTCGATACCCAGCGGACCGTAGTCCCAGACCGACCCCGTTCCGCCATAGATCTCGGACGACTGGAAAATGAATCCACGGCGCTTGGCCAGGGACGTAAGCTTATCCATCACTGAAGGTTCAGCCATCGAGGTCGATCCACGGAGCCGGTTGTCGCGGTACGGGGAAGGGATGCAAGCTAGACCGACGGGCCCGACGTATCAACCGATCAAGCACCCGATCGAGAACTCGGGAACGGAACGCGGGTATAGGGGGTCGCGTGTGGAGTGAGCACGCTCCGCATGCCGGACTTGTACTTCTCAGGAGTGTTTGAATGATAACGCTGACGGACGGAGCCCTCGAAGTGGTTCGCAGTTCTATGGACAAGAGCGATGGCGAGTTTACTGCGCTACGGATCAGCATCTCCGGGGGCACGCCCCTGTCTCCGGACTTCGAGCTTACCCTCGTCGGGCCGGACGACATCCGCGAGACCGAGCAGAAGGTGGGTGTGGGCGATCTGACGATCGTCATCGAGGAAGAGTCCGTCCCTCGCCTCGAGGGAGCGACCGTCGATTTCATCCAGCGCGTGAATGAAAGCGGCTTCGAAGTTTCGCTGGCAGACACTGCGCGGGCAGCGGCCCCGGCCCTAGAGGGACCGTTCGCCGAACGCGTAAAGATGGTCTTGGACACCGAGATCAATCCTGCCATCGCCTCGCACGGGGGCTCCATCACGCTGGTGGGCGTCGAAGATACCGAGATCTACCTGGAGATGGGCGGCGGATGCCAGGGGTGCGCCATGTCGCGCATGACCCTCCGGCAAGGCGTGGAGCGCATGGTCCGCCAATCGGTCCCCGAGGTCACCGTCATCCACGACGTCACCGATCATTCGTCGGGGGAGAATCCCTTCTTCGAGGGGCCGGCGGTCTAGGCGCCGGTCTCCCCTTCGAGGTACCGCCCGTGGTGATATACGGCGTAGCACTGCTTGCGGGGTGCATGTTGGCCGGCGCGTTCATAGGGGAGCTGATTGGTGTGCTGATTGGCATCGACGCGAATGTCGGCGGTGTCGGTATCTCCATGTTGCTGCTGATTCTGGTCGCTGCGAAAGGGCAGGCCAGCGGTCGCCTCCGCCCCATCTCCCAGACGGGCATCACCTTTTGGAGCGGAATCTACATACCGGTAGTGGTGGCGATGGCTGCTAGCCAGAACGTGGTGGCGGCGGTAAGAGGCGGGACCGCTGCCGTGCTGGCCGGAGTCCTGGCCGTTGTCGTTAGCTGTGCCCTCGTACCGTTACTCAGTCGCATCGGTGGTGAACCGCCGCCGCCGCTGCCGGACGCATCAGGCAAGCAGGGCGTATGACTGAGGTTATCGATCTCATGGCACAGGTAATGAGCCGATATGGCTTGATTACTGCCTTCGCCGTCGTGGGGATCACTGTGTGGGTGTCCTATCAGCTGTCCGCGCGCCTGACCAGAGGGCACCTTCACGGGTCGGCCATCGCCATCATGCTTGGCTTGCTGGCGGCCTATGCTGGCGGTGTCATTACGGAAGGGGCCCGCGGCATTGCCGACCTGGAGGTATTGGCCGGTATCGGATTGATGGGTGGCGGCATGCTTCGGGACTTCGCGATCATTGCCACCGCTTTCGGCGTGAATACGCGGGAGTTGGCGCGTGCCGGAGCGAGTGGGGTCATCTCTCTGTTTGCCGGCGTGTTCGTGTCGTTTGCGATCGGCGCGGTGGTGGCCTATGCTTTCGGCTATACCGATGCCGTGAGCATGACCACGATAGGCGGCGGTGCGGCCACGTACATCGTAGGGCCCGTTACCGGTGCAGCCATCGGGGCTAGTTCGGACGTGATCGCACTCAGTATTGCCGCCGGGCTCATCAAATCCATGCTGGTGATGGCTGGAACCCCGTTTGTCGCACCACTGATCGGATTGAATAATCCGCGTTCGGCGATGATTTATGGTGGCCTCATGGGCACCACGAGTGGAGTGGCTGGGGGGCTGGCCGCCACCGATGAACGTCTGGTCCCTTATGGCGCGATGACGGCAACGTTCTATACTGGCTTGGGTGCCCTGTTAGGGCCTTCGGTGATTTTCGTGGTCATCAGGGCGATCGTGGGCTAACCGCTTCTTGCTGACACGACGGCGCTGGATCGAGGAGAGATCGAAGCATGCCTGAGCTTGAATTGGTTCGGCGGGCACAGAGTTTCGGGGCACGGATTGCAGTGACATCAGATGGTCACGATCAATCGTACGACTCGCTGCTCTCAGCGTCGGAGGGAATAGCGGCCAGTCTGCTCGACGGGTCGACCGACCTAGCTGAACAGCGAGTCGCTTTTCTCATCCCGGCGAGCTTTGACTACACGGCGGTCCAGTGGGGCATCTGGAGAGCCGGTGGAATTGCCGTGCCACTGAGCCTGTCCGCGGCAGACCCGGAGCTCGAACATGTGATCACCGATGCCCAGGTCGATCGCATCATCGCACCCGAGGACTCGCTGGAAAAGCTCAGGCCGCTCTGTGATCGACTTTCGATGCCGCTGCTCAGTGTTGATCAGATGTCATCGCGGCGGTCCGTGCCATTGCCGGAGCTGGAGGCTCGAAGACGGGCCATGATTCTCTACACCAGCGGCACGACCAGCAAGCCCAAAGGTGTGGTGAGCACCCACGCTAACATTCAGGCGCAGATCACGACATTGGTAGAAGCCTGGGGTTGGCAGCCAGGGGACTCGATCCCCCTGTTTCTGCCGCTGCATCATGTGCACGGTATCGTCAACGTGCTGGGTTGCGCGTTGTGGTCGGGGGCCCGGGTGGACTGTTTCGACTCCTTCGATGCACAGGCGGTTCTGGAGCGCGTGGCAGATAAGGATTATTCACTGTTCATGGGGGTCCCGACCATCTACGTCAAGCTGATCCGGATCCTAGAGCCTGCCGATGAGAGGGATCAGGCGCGATACACTGATGGATTCGCCCATATGCGATTGATGGTGTCGGGTTCTGCCGCATTACCGGCAACTGTGCATGAACAATGGACGCAATTGACCGGACAGAAACTTCTCGAGCGCTATGGCATGACGGAAATCGGCATGGCGATCTCCAACCCTCTACAAGGGGAGCGCAGGCCAGGTGCCGTGGGCATGGCGCTGCCTGGCGTCACCGTCCGATTAATTAGCGAATCGGGCGAGTTGATTGAAGCGGAGGATGAACCCGGAGAGATTCAGGTTCGCGGGCCCGCGGTGTTCTCCGAGTATTGGAATAAGCCCGACGTGACACGGGAATCTTTCGTGGACGGATGGTTCCGTACGGGGGATATGGCAGTGTTGGAGGATGGGTACTACCGCATCATGGGTCGCCTGTCGGTGGATATTATCAAGTCGGGAGGATACAAGCTCTCAGCCCTGGAAATTGAGAGCACCTTGCTGACGCATCCGGCGATCCGTGAGTGTGCCGTGGTCGGCGTGCCGGACGATACCTGGGGGGAGGCGGTGGCGGTTGCCATCGTGACCCGTGACGGGGAACACATCGAACTCCGGGCTCTCAAGGAGTGGGCTACTGAGCGCATGTCCGCGTACAAGATTCCCAAGTCGCTGTTGCTGTTGGAGGGTTTGCCGAAAAACGCCATGGGCAAGGTGACCAAGCCTGCCATCCAAGATCTTTTCGACTGAGAGGGGGTCTGCTTCGCTCTGGCTTCATTCGAGAAGCTCCCGAAGGCCCTACCGGATCCACAACGCTGAATCGTCGAGACTTCGTCAAGAAAGCCGGTCTCGGCGCTGCCGGAACTGGCGTTCTGGCTAGTTGTGGGGGCACGGACACGCAAAATATCAACGGGGGCGGCGTTGTCTCGGGCCCTCGAGTCAGTTGGCGAATGGCCACCAGCTTTCCGCCGAGTTTGGACATTCTCCACGGGGCCGCGGTTCTCGTCGCGGACCGGGTCGCGGACCGGGTCGCGGCCCTTACGGGCGGACGCTTCACGATCCGTGTATTTCCGCCAGGCGAGCTCGTCCCTGCACTCCAGGTGATGGACGGCGTGGAGTCCGGCACGGTGCACGCCGGTTACACCAGCGACTACTACTACATCGGCAAGAATCCCGCGCTCGCGTTCGGAACCGCCGTCCCCTTCGGGTTAAACGCGCGGCAACAGACCGCCTGGCTGTTCCACGGGGGTGGATTGGACCTCCTCCGGGGGATCTACTCGGACTTCGGAATGACCTCGATTCCGTGCGGTAACACGGGCACCCAGTTCGGCGGGTGGTTCCGGAGACCCGTCGAGACGCTCGCCGACTTGCGGGGCGTCCGCATGCGCATTCCCGGGATCGCGGGGGAGATCATGGCACGCCTTGGCGTCACGGTCCATGTCCTCGGCGGCCCCGACGTCTACCCGGCTCTGGAGCGTGGCGTAATCGACGCCGTGGAGTGGGTCGGACCCTACGACGACGAGAAACTCGGATTCCACGAGATCGCGAAGAACTACTACGTCCCGGGGTGGTGGGAGCCAGGGCCGTCGACGGTGCTACAGATCGGCCTCGACGCCTGGAACGACCTGCCCGCCGTTCTACCAGGCCGCGCTGGAGAGCGCGTGTAATGACGCCACCCTCATGACGCTGGGTCGCTACGACGTGGAAAATCCTCTGGCTTTGGTGCGTCTCACCAACGAACACGGCGTGACTTTGAGGAGGTTTTCGGATGAAATCCTCCAGGCTGCCTGGACCGAGAGTAACGCCTACCTCGAGGAGCAGGCCGCCGCGAGCGAGGACTTCCGGAGGATTTACGTGTCGTGGAGAGAGTTCCGGGACCAGAGCTTCCCTTACTTCGCCAGCAACGAGTCGGTGTACGCCGACTTCGCGTTCCCCAGGGCGTAGAGGGCTGTTGTAGAAGTGGGGCGAGCCGCGGGTCGGACGCGATCTCTTTTCTAAAGGAGTACCCAGGCGATTAATCCACCCAGCACAACCAACTGAATCTCGATGAATGGAATGGCCCCCCGGTAGATCGTGGTTGTAGGAATGCTCGGTGGTGCGTCCCCCCCCTGAGGTAGAAGAGTGAGAAGCCGAACGGAGGGGTGAGGAACGACGTCTGGATGTTCACGGCCAGTATGATCCCCAACCATGTCAGGTCGATGCCCAGGATCTGGGCAGCCGGCACGATCAGAGGCACGATGATGAAGGCGATCTCGAAAAAGTCGATGAAGAAGCCCAGCCCAAAGACGATCGCGTTGACGACGAGGAGGAAGCCGAGCAATCCGCCCGGGAGGTCGGTCAGCATACCCGCGATCCAGAGGTCGCCCTCGAGCCCACGGAACACGAGCGTGAAAGCGGTCGAGCCGATCAGCAGGAACATAACCATGATCGTGAGGCGCGTCGTGTCGGCCATAGCGGCCTTTAGCGCCTCCAAAGACAGACGCCGGTGCACGCCCGCGAGTCCCATGGCGCCCGGCGCACCCAAGGAACCGGCCTCGGTCGGTGTGGCCACACCCGCGAAGATGCTGCCCAGCACCACCAAAATCAGGCCCAAAGGCGGGAACATCGAGCCCATGACACGGCCGAGCAGCTCGGAGCCGGGAATGTCGAGGGATTCCTGCGTCATGGCGGGTGCCGCGTCCGGACGCACGATGGCGACGCCGATCACGTAGACCACGTAGGCTCCCGTCAGGGTCAGCCCTGGGACCAGGCCTGCGCGGAAGAGCGCGCCGACCGACACGCCGAGCTGATCCCCGAGCACGATCAAAACGATGCTGGGCGGGATGATTTGTCCCAGGGTGCCGGCCGCGGCGATGACCCCGACCGTCAGTCCGTCCCTGTACCCGTTGCGCATCATGACCGGCAACGAGATCAGCCCCATCGCGGTGACCGACGCCCCGACCACACCGGTTGCCGCGGCCATCAGCGCACCCACGCCGATCACTCCGATGGCCAACCCGCCCCGGAAGTGGCCGAACAGAATGCCGATCGTTTCGAGAAGATCCTCGGCCAGGTCAGACTTCTCCAGGATCGTGCCCATGAAGATGAAGAACGGAACGGCCAGGAGCGTCTAGTTCGGCATGATCCCGAACATGCGGTCGGGAAGGGCCCTCAAGAGGACGAGATCGAAGTGCCCTACCCACGTTCCCACGAGGGCAAAGACCAAGGCGGTGCCGGAGAGCGCAAAAGCGACAGGGTAACCGGTGAAGATGAGGGCGAGTGCTCCCAGAAACATGACCGGGCCCCAGACTTCTCCCACTAGTGGCCTGTCGAAGAAGTGGGGCGAGCCGTGTCCGGTGTCGCGGCCTCAGCCACCCCATCGGCGGCCTGCGCCAGGATCGCGACATTCTTCACGATCTGGCTGATCGCCTGAAGCAGGAGGAGAAAGAACGACACGAGGATGACAGTCTTGAGGGGATAGCGGGGCAGCCCACCGGGATCGGGCGATGTCTCGAGGATGGACCAACTGCGGACCACTGGTCCCCACGAAACCCAGAGCATGACCACTGCGAAGGGAACCAGAAAGAGGACCGACCCGATCAGGTCGATCCAGGCCCGTGCCCGCCGTCCCAAGCGCTCGTACAGCACGTCCACACGAACGTGGTAGTCGTGATTCAGCCCGTAGGCCGAGCCCAGCAGAAAGATGAGGCTGAAGAAGTACCACTGAAGATCGAGGTACGCGTTCGAGCTGAGCGAGACGCCCGTTTATTGATCCGTGTAGCGGGCGATGGCGTTGAACGCTCCGATGACCACCATGACCAGCGCGAGCCACTGGATCGCCGAGCCGATCCGGTCATTGAGCCGGTCGATCGCGGCGGAGATGCGCCGGAGCGACCTCACCACCCTTCTATGAAACCTCAGCGACTCCGGCGCCGACAGCCCCGGAGTCGACACCCAACTGCCCCATGATGGCCTGTCCGATCTTGAGCAATGTCTCCACGCCGTGCACGTCGTGCGGCAGAAGATCGAGATAGATCCGGCGGAGGCCGGAAAACGTCCGATCGATTTCGTCCCTGTACTCGCGCTCCTGAATCCGTCGCTCCCGAAGGAAATCACCCTCCGCATTGGGCGGCAAAAGACGGTTCACGATCATCCCCGCAACCGGGACGTTGAACTTACCGAGCAAGTCGAGAGTCTTCTTGCTCTCGAGAATCGGTAGCCGTTCAGCGGTGAGCACGAGCAGAAACGCAGTGACTACCGGATCGGTCAGGAGCGCACGCGCCCGATGGAATTTTCTGCGCCGGGTCAGAAGAATTTCCTGGATTCGGCCGTCACGGCTGTCATCCGGCTCCTCCTTTGAGCCACCGATCATCCCGAACTCGTCCTCCCTCGAGTGATCACGGCCGAAGACCTTGAGCAGCTCCCCCAGCCGTCGCGACCGGTCTTGGCGGTCGAGCATTCCGTCGCTCCAGGCGGACAGAACCTCTGGCAAGGAGAGAAGGCGAATCGTGTGACCGGACGGGGCCGTATCGAAAATCAGCAGATCGAAACGGCTCTTCGCGTCGGCCATCAGGTCGGCCATGCGCTCGAGCAGCGCCGCCTCCATGATACCTGGGGAGTGGCGAGCGAGTTCGAGCTGACGGTCGATATCGCCATACATCTTTGGAGCGACCAGTGACTTCATGCTCATCTTGACCGTGGCGATGTGACGCTCCGCTTCGGCCTCGGGATCGATCTCCAGGCCCGAGAGGTTGGGACCGAGTGGGGTCTCTTTGTTTCCGACCCGGATGTCGAAAACGTCGCCGAGGGAATGGGCGGGGTCCGTCGAGACGAGCAGCGTCGAACGGCCTCTCTCGCCCGCCATCAGCGCGAGCGCGCCGGCGATCGTGGTCTTGCCGACACCACCCTTGCCGCCCACGAAAATGATTCGCCGGTCGAAAAGCTCATCCACGGTTTCGTACGAATCCCGCGTGGCCGGCGGCTACCGCCCCACGCCCGCGCGGGGGACCCTCAGCAACATCTGAAGTCGTCGAGCGGCGAATGCTCCATCCCCATACGCGTGTGCCACTTGTGGAACCGCTCCAGCAAGACGGGCTGTAACTCGAGCGTGTAATACGTCGCCGGATTGGGGACCCCCATCATCTCCGAGAAGATAAGCAGCATGAAGAGATCATCTTGATCGCGCTTGGCGCGCGCGACCGCACCCCGGTACGGCGCGTGGTAGGCCTCGGAAGCCAAGTACGCCCACCAGCGAAGCTTCTTCTTGATATCAACCCACTTCATATCGTGTCTAGACGGAAATTCCCTCTCGGTCAGCACCGGCCGCAGCCGCCTTCTTCTCCCGAGAGAACGCAGACGTCGACTCGAGGATCACGAAGATCGCCAGGATGATCACCACGACGTCTAGCGTCATCAGCATATAGCTACCCCCGTTAAATAGATCCCACAGCTGATAGATCGCGGCCAGGAAGGACATCGTCGTAACGAACACCATGGGGACGAGAGTAAAGATGTACCGTCGCCTGAGCTTGACCAACATGACGCTGATCACCAGTAGCGTCAGGCCCGCCAGCAACTGGTTGGTGGTGCCGAACAGGGGCCAGATGAGCATACCACCCTGCCCGTCCGCAC
>Ga0310121_10003467_pt1 | contig 14391 bp, 11 predicted proteins | sample CB27_Tmax_986_MG_FD_203504 | JGI IMG/M metagenome (GOLD analysis project Ga0310121, IMG submission 203504) | Marine microbial communities from Western Arctic Ocean, Canada - CB27_Tmax_986 | ecosystem: Environmental > Aquatic > Marine > Oceanic | place: Canada: Western Arctic Ocean | collected... | reverse complement strand
CGATCTACCTAAACGGTCCGTGCAAGGGGTGAGCGTGATGGCGTCGCGATCAATCTGGACCGACATCCAACTGGTCGCGGTCGGCGCACGACAGCACCTCGAGATCCGTCGATATACCCCGGCGACCGCCGAGCGGCATGAAGAACTGTTTGGGCCAACCTTCGCCTTGCCAATTAACCCGATCGAAATCCGCCAAGCCCGCGCCGAGAGTGCCGTGCCGCTCACGATCACGGATGTATTGGAGGCCTACGAGCAAACCTCGACGCGGGTCGTCGAGGCGTTGCTCGTGGAGACCAAACCTCGGCTCAATCTCGATAGCGATGCGCTGATCGAACTGGACGAAACCGGTCTCGATGGCAGCGTCATTGATCTAATGGTGGCGCTGGCCTATCCGGAGCACTTCACGATCGAGCGCCGTGACAGCAGAGGTGCCTGGTCATCGGGTAGGTTCGGTGGAAACTTATACAATCCGGTCTGGTACGGGGCCTTATACCCGTACTACGTCACGCCGTTCGGATCGACTTACTGGGCGAACGGGTACTATCCTTATCTCATTGGGGGGGCCTTTGGGCCGTTCGCCGCGGTCATCGCTGCAGAGGAAATCGATGCACCTTCTGGGCGGGCGGTTAACGAACATGGCTACACGCGCGTGGTGCGCGTCGGGCCGGTGATGTCCAGCGGGGTCACGGCCACTGGGCGAAGAGCCAAGCGGCGCGGAAGCGACTCGGAATCCGATACGGCGATTCCTTCAGACGGATCATCAGGAGGGACCGCCGTCGCGTCGCCTGGAGGGTACTCTCGAGGCAGATCAGGCCAAGACTCAGGTCGTTCGGCGATGCCCCGACAACCGTGAGGGAACACGAAAGAGGCTAGCTTACCTCGTGCAATGTGTCATCGCGTACAGTGCAGCAGTGCTGCCGAACCCGTAGCCGTTCACCGAAAAGACGAGCAAGCGGCCATTGGCGTCCAAAATCACGCGAAAGTGAGTTTATTCGCCTATCACTCCCGTTCCGAAGTGGTGCGAACGCCCATCATCCGCCAGAACTGAATCAACTCGATCTGCGGAATCCGTCCTACGACGTTAAGTCCCCGCAAGATCGGGCCGCTGAGCGGAATGTCGAAGAGCGGATTCTTGACCGATCGTCAACCCACAGTAACCCTTCCTTTGTAACTACAGAGCTACCCAACCAATATGCAAGCTGTCGCCTCGGATGTAAAACATGCGAGGCGACACTAGGACATCTTCGGATGAGCACCCTCACCAGAAATGTCAATCGGTTGCCACCCAAGCGCGGCGAGCTCGCTTAGAGCTTTTTCTCGTTCCGGAATGTAAATGGCGACCGCCGAAATATCACCAGAGCGGGCCTCGTCACCCATACGCCACGGCCGCACCGTCTTGCCACGACCGCAGGTGAGCATGACACAGCGTTCGGTCTGCCGCGCTGATCGACGCTCATCTGTCGCGGGTGCTGGATGAAACGCGAAGTGTTCGACCCCCACCTCGCCGTGGCGCCACCGGACATCCCATCGCTCGCTATCGTGCGGCCCGTCAAAAAGAATGTCGGCCTGGCCACGCGAAACGTGAGCGGCCGGTCCCTCGCCGAACAATGAGTCCATAGCCACGTAGCCTGTCGGAATCTCAAAAATCTCAAGCGCCCGACGGACGAACAGGTTGTTAAAATGCTCGTTGAACGTTAGGCCTATAACAGTCCCAACCAGCGGCGCCTGCGCGCGCAGCATGGTACGTTCCTCTAAGGGGTCTCCGAAAACAACCGGAAAACCTGACTCCTCTGCAACGCGGGACCGCTTCGGGTCGGTTTCCAGAAAGACAACCGAAACGTCAGCCTTGCGGAGCTCGGTGGCAAGCGCTAGGGCGAGACCACTTGCACCCAGAATGGCGACCCGGTCACGGCGAGGGAGTAGCAGCCCAAGAAGCCTTGCTAGCGGCCGAGCCGTGAGACCCGTGAGAACGACCGTCGTCGCAATCGTCAAAAAGACTAGTGCCCGAAGCGCCTCGCCTCCGTCAACGCGTCCCTCAAGTGTGGCAGCCGTGATGGTTGCCAGTGCTGCGGCGACGATCCCCCGCGGTGCAACCCATCCGACAAATCCCCTTTCGCGCGCGGTGAGCGTGAGTCCTGTCGTTGACACCCATACGCCAACCGGACGAATGACGAGCACGAGCGCCGTAACGACAATCACGCCCCCTCGACCGAGGGCGAGGACCTCCTCAAGTGACACGTCAGCAGCTAGCAGGACAAAGAGTAAGCCGACGAGCATCACCGTCAAACGGTCCTTGAACTCGCGAAGATCACGGCCAACACTAGTCTCGACATTGCCCACGACCACACCAGCCACGGTGACCGCTATCAGCCCGCTGTGCGAAACAACCGCGTTGCACGCGTAGAACACCAGCACGACCCACGCTAGCGCGAAAATGTTTTCGTAATCGCGTGCTACGACGATCGGGTAGCGCAGCGCACCAATAAGCAGTATTCCGGCAGCGGCACCCGCTACTAGACCAAAACTGATACTCCCGGCGACGAAGAATATTTCCTTCGTAACCGTTCCAACCGCGGGAGTGGCAACAACCTGCAACACGAAGGCTGCGAGCAGCGCACCAATCGGATCAATTAGCACCCCCTCCGCCTCGAGAATAGTCTTGAGACGTGGGTGTAACCGCATGTCACGAAGCAGAGGCGCAACAACGGTAGGACCAGTCACCACAACCAGGCTGCCGAATAACAACGCGAGGTCCCAGCGCCACCCGAGGGCCAGCGATGCGACGATCGCGGCGCCAACCAGGGAGCAGGCGGCGCCGGCGGTGATAAGCCGACGAATTGCCGCTTCTTGGCGTCTCAGCCGCGACCACTCGAGGTTGAGCCCGCCTTCAAACAGGATGATCGCGATCGCGAAGTCGACGATGCCGTACAGGCCCTCGCCGAGCGACGTCGAGTCGATCCACCCGATTCCTTCCGGTCCGAGGGCAACACCGGTCACCAAGAGCAGCACGATGCCAGGCAGGTGCAACTTCCGGGCAAGCGACTGAGCCACGACACCGGCCGCGAGCGCGATAGCAATGGTAAAGCCAGCTATTTCTGGAGTCATCGACGGAACATCTCGGCCTGATCCCCGAGTAAATCAGTGTGGGTTTTCTTAGCCGCCTCACCGCGCATTGATCGTGCAATTAGTTGTAGGCTGCCGGCACCAATACTCAATGAGATTACCTCCCAGGAAAATTTAGTGTAGGGAAGGGTTTAATAGATGAATCACCCGTCAGTAGTCGTGGAAAAAGAGTGTTTCCACGCCGTCGCGCCACACACAAACCCGACCTTGTCCGCCACCACGAGAAGCGAGGTGCGTAGACGGTCGATCTGAAGCGCGTCGAGCGGCGGTGCCGACGTTAACATAAAGACGAATGAGTCATCGGTGTGACGTCCCTAACCCCCGAGCTTACAGGTCACGATCCGATACATCATCCGGACGAAAACGAACTTGCGGTCCGGTGCCCCATGGGGAAGCCGGGGCGACATGCGATGTCGACCCCAGCGCTGGGTCGCCAGATCGCCACGTCCAGTCTCCGGACCGGCTCTGCGCCAGCGAGAGAACCTCACATCGTCCCCCTCGAACATCGTTCCTTGGACCCTGAGACTACTCGACGAACCTCACTTCGAACATCTTCGGCCACCATTTACCGGTAATGAAAAAGGTGTTCGTCGCGGGCCTATAGGCGATCCCGTTTAGTACATCGGCTTGACGCGCCTCGTCCGGTGACAGGAGACCGGCCGCGTCGATTTGATGGGTCACGCGACCGGTCCGCGGATTGATCCGTACGATGTAATCTCGTTCCCAGACGTTCGCGTAGATCTCATCACCCACGCACTCAAGCTCATTCAGACGCGTCTGCGGCTGGCCGCGAAGCGTCACGGCGATCTCGCCGATGTCCTTGAACGATTGCGGGTCGCGGAACGTCAGCGTGTCCGACCCGTTGCTCATGACGAGACGCGTGCCGTCATGGCACAACCCCCACCCTTCTCCCTGATAACGGAAAGTACCAACCTGATCGAATCGATCGATGTCGAAGATGAGGGCGTGCTGCGCCTTCCACGTCAGCATGATCAGCCGATCGCCAATGCGCGTCAGCCCTTCGCCGAATAGGGTGGGGTCGATGTCGATGCGCTGCTCGACGTTTCCCATCACGGGGTCGAGACGGCGCAAAGTCGACGCGCCCGGCTGTCCGGTGCTCTCGTAGAGCTTCCCTTGCGACCAGAGCAACCCCTGCGTGTAGGCTGTTGTGTCATGCGGGAACTCGCGAAGGACCTCAACCCGGAGCGAACCAACAACCCGGACCCCGGTCTGGACCTCGTCCCGCTCAGGAGTCGAGTTTGCCGAGCGCAACAGCCAGCCACTCCCAATAAGGGCGACGGCTGCCAGGATAGCTAACGGCCAGCGTTGCATCCCTGAAACTAAACGTCGGTGCGGCGCCGGGCGAATGGATCTACGGTTTCGACTCACGAGCGGCTCTCCCGACGGATACAACCATTGTTGCACGAGTCACGTCCGGGCCTTAGTGACGATGCGTGCGGGACGATCCAAACACTTCGGCTACGGTTTTCGAACCGAAGCGGTCGTCCATCAGTTCAAGCTGGTCCGGTGCAATGAACCCTGGGTGTGGAACGCCGCACGCGCGAGCTAGGGTCAAGAGCTCCGCGCGGAGCGCCACGATGTAGTTGGCCAGCCGGGCCGATTTCAACGTGGGGTCGAGCCCGCGAATCAGCCAGCGGTTCTGAGTGGTAATGCCGGTGGGACAGTGGTTAGTATGGCATCGTTGGGCCTGGATACAGCCGATGGCCAAGAGCGCCTCCCGTCCCACATTGATCATGTCGCAGCCAAGTGCGAATGCCAGTAAGGCCGGCTCGGGAAACCCCAACTTGCCTGATCCGATGAACACGATCCGATCTGCGATCCCCGCGTCGGCGAATATGCGCTGCACCCGACTGAATCCAACTTTGAAAGGGAGTGCCACATGATCAGCAAAAGCGAGCGGCGCGGCCCCGGTGCCTCCCTCGCCACCGTCGATCGCGACGAAGTCGACCCCCCGATCACCTGTTGTCATCAGGCTGGCCAGATCCGACCAGAAAGCCGATTCGCCCACCGCCGATTTGATCCCGACCGGAAGACCGGTTTCGGCAGCTATCGCCTCGACGAAGTCGAGGAGGCCGTCGGCGTCGTCGAATGCAGTGTGCGCCGAGGGGCTCTCGCAATCACGGTCGCGCGAGATGCCACGGATCACGGCGATTTCCTTTGAGATCTTTCGCCGAGGCAGTAAACCGCCAAGACCTGGCTTGGCACCCTGGCTGAGCTTGATCTCGATCGCGTGCACCTTCGGGAGTCGCTCGACGGTTTCCTTAAGCCGGGCCATGCTGAAACGGCCATCGACCTCCCGGCAGCCGAAGTAGCCGGTCCCAATCTGCCAAACGAGATCGCCGCCGTGCAAGTGATACGGCGCGATGCCCCCTTCGCCGGTGTTTTGTAGACAGCCTGCAATTGCAGCGCCTCGGTTGAGCGCCTCGGTTGCCGGACCACTCAGCGACCCGAAGCTCATCCCCGAAACGTTGATGATCGACGCCGGCCGAAATGCCTTGGCACGCCCACGCGCTTCCCCAAGCACCTTTAAGCAGGCTGCCTTGTACTCGGGATCGTAGTCCGTCTCCCCCGGCAGCGGGGACCGACGCGGAAATGTCTGATGCTTGATGATTAGGTAGTTCGGCGCCAGCTCCATCTCGTCGTCCGACCCGAAGCCAAAGTAGTTATTCTCCCGCTTGGACGACGCATAGACCCACCGCCGCTGGTCTCGGCTGAACGGCCGCTCCTCGTTATTGCCGGTTACGATGTACTGTCGCAGCTCTGGACCGACCGTTTCTAGCCAGTAGCGAAAATGCCCAATGATCGGGAAGTTCCGCAAGATGGCGTGACGACGCTGGAGAAGATCGTAGACCACGACCGCAGCGACTACGACGACGACGAGCCAGAACGTTATCATCAGATTTTCCGTAACACCTCGGCCAGCGGGGGAGCCTTGTACCTCATTCAGTCTATCGTCACCGGCTGCTGCCGACACGAGTATTGCGTTAGATCAGCATCAGGACTGGAGTAACCGCCTAGCCCTCAGCATCAAACGCTACTAAAACGCCGCGTGATAGAAGTGCATGGGTGACGGGCGAAAGAAACATCAGACATGCTCCAACGAACCGCGCAAGCGATGAAGTCATGGAAGTATCGTGCGTGCTGGCCACCCGCGAGCACGCCTCGATCCTACCGCGTTCTTGCCGTTCCCCATGGGAAGTTAGCAGAGGACGATTTTGCTCGCGGCCTCTCCTCAGACTAAGTTGAATGTGCATGCCGCCGGCAGCAGTGACCCTGCGTTCGCTTGAGACAACCGACGCTGTCCGGATTCAACGGTACGCGTCGGACGCCCGCCTCGCCGAAACGTGCGACATTCCTCATCCCTACCCGCCAGGTGGCGGGGAGAGCTTTGTCCAGTCTTGCCTAGCTGATCACGACGCGGGTACTCATTATCCACTAGCCGTACTCCTCGAGGGCGAACTAGTCGGAATCATGAACTTAAACAGAATCGATCGCGACCGTGGCACCGCTGAGCTCGACTACTGGATCGCTGTCCCTTTCTGGGGACGCGGAATTGCGACGGCGGCCGTCAGGTTAGCGGTGACGCTAGCCTTCGCCGGGCTGCGGTTGCAGGTCGTGGAATCCGTTTGTTTGGAAGAAAATCCAGCGTCGGGCCGCGTGCTCGAGAAGGCAGGCTTTACCGAGGTGGAATCAGGGACGCACGCGGATCGTTACGGTTCGCGGTTCGCGAAGAGGTCATTTCGCCGCTTCAGGCTGCAACGTGAAACCTGGATTGCGCAGGGGGCGGCTGGCACCGGTAACTCGTGAGGTTTTAATACGTGCATCCGTCGACGTCATCCCCTTACTCAACCTCAGGGTCGTGTTCGTCTCTCCTGCTTCCAATCAACAGGCTGTTCGGGTCAGCCGGATTTTCGGCGGCTTGCTTCCTGCTCATGCAGAGACCACGCGAGCGCCCCGAACGTTGACCGGCCCGGCGTAGGCGTTGCTATCCACGCCTGCTCGTCGAAATTTCGCCTGCATCGCGTCGACAACAGCCGCCGCCGTGCTGTCCGCGTCAGCGAAGGCGAAGACAGATGGACCCGATCCTGAGATTGAGCAGCCGAGCGCACCTGCCGCTAGAGCAGCTTGTTTGACTTCGTCGAACCCCGGCACCAATGGCGCGCGAAGGGGTTCGACTAGAGCGTCCTGTATGCACCGGCCGAAGAGCGCGAGGTCGCCGCGGTGCAGCGCGCTGACCAGAGCTGCGATGTTACCGAGATTCGAGACTGCCTGGGCGATTGTGTACCGCCGCTCGGCCACGAGTCGGCGTGCTTCCGCCGTCGCTACTTCGGCATGCGGGTGCACAACCACGATGCGCAAATCAGAAGGGACCGGGAGCGGCACGACCTCGAGCGGCTCGTAACTTCGGATCAGTACGATGCCACCGAGCAGACTGGGCGCCACGTTGTCGGCGTGAACCGTGCCGGCTGCGGCGACTTCCCCTTCAAGCGCGCAGTCAATCAGCGCCCGCCGTGAGAGCGGCGCGCCAAAGAGCGTGTTCACCGCTACCGCCCCGGCCACACTGCTGGCAGCTGAACTCCCCAGACCGCTGGCAAGCGGCATCTGCTTCTGGAGCCAGAGTCGAACGCCCCCACCCGCCGTCGCGGGTGGCAGTCGGCGCAGCACGGCCGCCGCCGCGACCCCCGCCACGTTCTCGGTCGGATCGGTACTCAGCGAATTAGCACCGGTGACCTCGACTATCTCCACACCCGCCGCCTCACGGCGTTCCACTTCCACGACGTCTCCGGGACGCTCAAGGGCTAGGCCCAGCACGTCGAACCCCGGACCGAGATTCGATGCGGACGCGGGCGCGAACACGCGGATGCGCTGACTCATACAGTTTCCGAGAAATATAGGATCGGCTTGGTTTATCGGGACTTCCGCTTCCGACCTCTCAGTCTGGCCGACTCAACTCGGCAGGACAGGCTGGACTACCCCCGAACCTTCTAGAGCCTATACGGTCTTGGACTAGGATTCGACGAAGCTAGAAGGAAGAACGCTCTCCGGCTCGTCGTGATCGACGAGCCGGAGAGCACAGGCTACGGGTTCTGTGTTTCGTTCTCGACCGTTTCCTTGAGCGTCTCGAACTCCGACACGCCACCGTGGATCGGAACAATTCGATCCACCTGCCAGTCAAGACCCCGCACGTTCTTCAGCAGGTTCGCTGCAAACGGCGCCGCGCGCGAGTTCGGAGAAAATGCGTCTGCCTCGATCATGAGGCGCTCCCGAGGCAAATAACCCATGAGGATGCTGCTTGAGTGGGCATCGTCCAAAATGCGCACCAGTTGCAGCGCGTGAGTTCCATCGCTCAACTCGTACACCTCATCGCCGGTCACCAGCTCGAGTGTGAGCTCATTCGGGAACCGCGTTAGCGCGTCCTGCTGAATGGTGTGAGGCCGGACCACGAGGTCTTTGAAAAAATCGGCGTTGTCCTCATGCGTAATGATGGTGAGACCCTCGGACACGGCGGCGCGCACGCCGCCGGAATGATCAAAGTGATGGTGGGAATTAATTAGGTACTGAAGCGTTTTGTCCGGCCGCAGGTTGCGCGCCTGTTCGATAACAGCCAGTGCCCTGGTGTCGTTCTGCGGCGCCTCAAACAGCGCCAGATAGTCAGCGAACTCGATCAGCACACTATGGTGTGACTGCCCACCCAGAAGCCACACCCCGTCGGTTACCTCTTCGACCCGCACATTGGCCTGGAATTCTGGTGCCGGCACCGAGCGGGCTTCCTCAGGTGCGCTTACGTCCCCGATCTGCTGATTCACCTGGGCTTCTACACGCAGATCCCACATTGGCCAGTCGTCTATTCTCGACGAGATCCTACGTGGTAAGGTCAACCGCGTCTGGAACCCGCCGAGGCCGCTTGTTTCTTGGTAGTCATCGAATTCGGTGGTCAAAGTGACGTCGCCAAGATTCGTGTTATATGCCATCGAAACGATGCGACTTGGGAGCTTCGTCGAAATTTCTATATACATCGTGTAGGTGTCCCCCACCGCTGATGTGATGTCGAGCACATCTTGATCCCCTTCTTGCCTTAGGTTGCTGACGATCGAGCCCTCAGCGAGAGCCAGGCACGTTAGGGTCAACGGATGGTGGTAGTACTCGGTCAGGCGGTCACGAGCCACCCCGGCTGCGGCGCGGCGGGCGGTGCCGTCAGTGCCGATGTTGTACGCGACGTCGCCATCGAGCCCAAAATTTTGCTCCTGACCAACCGCCGGATTCCCGGTCAAGAAGGCTGACGTGCGCCGGTCGGTCAGATGCCACCGGGGAGTATGGGGGTCGATTTCCCTAACGTAGTCCTCGACTTCCCAGTACGGTAGCTCGCTATCAGGATCCTGGTTCTGGCCAAGACGGTATTGTCGCCCTGAGCCTTGCAGAACGATATTTTCCGTTTCCAAGACGTTATCTACCCCGCCCATGGCGTCGCCGGCATCGTGGATGACCTGTATCTCCGGAGAGAGCGGCGCGCATCCCAGAAGCGTCAGTGTCGAGGCGATAAGAATAGGCAGCCAGTCTCTGTTCATGACTTCTCCCTGTCGAGAGCAAGCTCACGGTTCCAGCAAGGTGAGCGGGCGAGGGCCGCAGGCGTGCGATTCGCGCCACGGTCAAATTCGAGTAGCTCGCCACCCACTTGAAACGAGCGTTCGACCGGAAAGATTTCCAGAAACCAAACGGCGGGGCGAAAACCAGCGCGGCGGCTTGCACCGTAATGCTGCGCGCTGTCTTGGTTGTCGGAGCAACAGCCCCCAGAGCTTCAATTCTGTCGCAAATGTCCAGGTGACGCAACCTCGGCCCCGCCCTGAGAGCAACGAGGTGCATGTACGATCTTCCGGGGTGGTGCTCCTAGTCTCGGTATGCGAGAATTGCTCGGATATGTTTGCTTGGGTTGTCAGAGTGCTTGTGTTTGCAACGTTTGCCGCCTGCGCACCGGCCGAGACGCCATCCGACGTGACCGAACCTGCGACGGCGGAACCGGCGCTACCGACAATTGTCGCGAAGGCTATCGATTTCCACGGCGGTGATTCCTACGAACGCTCCAAGATTGCCATGACCATCACATCGCTCTCAGGCAGCTTCCAGATTCAGGTAACCCGTAACGGGGGCAATTTCGAGTATCTCGTGACTGGCAACGTCGGCCCAGATCAAATCGAGCGCCGGGTGCGCTTAACGAACGACGTGGTTCAGGAATGGCGGGACGGGGTCGAAAGCGAACTAGATGCCGAAGGGGAGCGCAGGAGTCGCGCATTCGCGAATGCCCGAGTTTTTTTTCCGCTTCTGCCATACACGCTCAAAGGGGGAGACGTCCGCTTCGAGGATCTCGGGCTCGAAACGTGGGACGGCCGTGAGCTGCAGCGGATGAACGTCAGTTTCACTGCCGGCACGAGCAACGACTCCGACGACGCGTACACTTTCTGGTTCGACCCCAACACCGGACGTGTCGAGCAGTTCGGTTATGACTTCAACGGAGGACTGCGCTACCGGAAGGCGATCGCGTTTAATCGAGTTGGTGGAGTACTCTTCTCCGACCAAGAAAACCATGCGATCGACGGCGATCGCGTTGCTGTGGGCACGCTCTCACCAGAGTACATTGCGGAAAACATGAAGCTGTTGTCGACCGTCGTGATCAGCGATATTACGGTTGACCCACTCTAGAATCAGTCGAAAATCCCTAGCTCGAGCTTCGCTGCCTCGGACATTCGATCCTTCGACCACGGCGGTTCCCATACGAGGTCAACGCGTGCCTCGCTAACGCCAGTGATCGCTTCCACTTTCCCCTGCACCTCGGCCGGCAGCGTAACGGCGGCTGGACAGTTCGGAGCGGTGAGCGTCATCTTGATCACGGCCAGGCTGTCCTTATCGACGAGAATGTCATAAATCAGGCCAAGCTCATAGATGTTGACCGGAATTTCTGGATCGTAGATCGTCGAGAGCTGATCAATGATCTTCGGTTTGAGCTCAAGCGTCTTCAACGGATCGGGGTCGACGACAGCCACGGATTCTGACACTGAAGCCCCAGGTGGAGTTTCGGTTAGCGCGCTCGTATCAAGGGTTGGTGCCGGGGGTTCAGGTGACGCTGGCGTCTGAGTGTCTGACTGTGGCAGCTTCTCGGACATCTTCCCCTCAAGGGAGGACGCGTTGTCGAAATTGAAAATTCCCATAATCACTCCGTGGTCACGATCTCGTGACTGCTGTCTATTGCTGCGTACAGTGTGTGCCACGCGAGGCTCGCGCACTTGACGCGGGCCGGATAGTCTCGGACCCCCTCGAACACCACAAGCTTGCCGAGCGTCTCCGAGTCGGCCGACACCGAATGATCGGTAACCATCTCATGGAATTGCTCGAAGAGCCGGCGAGCCGCGGGCACGCTCTTTCCCTTGACCGCGTCGGTCATCAACGAGGCGGACGCCTTGGAGATGGCACACCCCGAGCCCACGAAACTCGCCTCCGTGATAGTGTTGCCGTCAAGTTTGACGAACACCGTGAGGCGATCGCCACAGAGCGGATTGTCGCCGTCCGCGCGTCGGTCGGCCCCGTCCAACTCACGGAAGTTTCTCGGCGCCTTGTTGTGGTCGAGAATCACCTCCTGATAGAGATCGCGGAGTTCGGTCATGCCGGGAACATCTCGCGCACCCGCGTCAGAGCACGGACGAGCACATCTATCTCCTCGCGCGTGTTATACATCGCTATCGAGGCCCTAGCCGTGGCCGGCACGCCGAACCGGTCCATGACCGGCTGCGTGCAGTGATGCCCGGTCCGAATCGCCACTCCCTCGGCATCTACAATGGTGCCGATGTCGTGCGGGTGAGCACCCTCGATAACAAACGATAGGATGCTCGCCTTCCGGTGCGCCGTGCCGATCAGCCGTAAGCCAGGCACTTCCGATAGTGCCTCGGTGCCGTAGGCCAGCAAGTCCTTCTCGTGGGCGGCGATCTCCCCCAGGCCAACGCCGGTGATGTAGTCGACCGCCGCGCCGAGCCCGATTATCCCCGCGATGTGGGGGGTGCCAGCCTCGAACTTGTACGGCAGGTCCGCATAGGTAGTCCGGTCGAATGTGACTGACCGAATCATGTCACCGCCACCCTGATACGGAGGCATTGCGTCGAGCAGCGCCTCGCGACCGTAGAGCACGCCAATCCCCGTTGGCCCATACAGCTTGTGGCCTGTGCATACGTAGAAATCACACCCCATTGCCTGCACGTCGACTGGCATGTGATAGACCGCCTGGGACCCGTCAATCAGTACTGGAATGTCGCGCGCGTGTGCCAGTCGGACGATATCGGCCACCGGGTTGACCGTCCCCAGTGAGTTAGATAGGTGAACCACCGACACGAACTTGGTCTGTGGCCCAAGCAGCTTCTCGAATTCGTCCAGCCGCAGCTCGCCGCAATCGTCGATCGGCGCCACTCGGAGTCTGGACTTCGTCTGCTCGCACAGCAGCTGCCACGGCACGATGTTCGAGTGGTGCTCCATATGCGTGATCAAGATCTCGTCGCCAGGACCGAGGTGTTGACGGCCGTAACTCTGGGCCACGAGATTAATACTCTCGGTGGAATTTCGGGTGAAGACGATCTCGCGGTCGACGCGGGCGTTCAGGAACGCCTGCACTTTGCGACGCGCGGTGCTCACCGCCCGCGTGACCTCCTCACTCAGGAAATACACGCCGCGATGGATATTCGCGTTTTCCTGTGCGTAGTACCTCGCCAGCGTGTCGAGCACCGGCTGTGGTTTCTGAGTTGTGGCGGCGTTGTCCAGATAGACCAAGGGCTTTCCCTGGACCGTGCGACGAAGAATCGGGAAATCCTGGCGGATTTTCTGAACGTCGAGCGCCGCCGTCGCTTTGGTCAGGCTACTCATGGAACGTCCCGCTGCCGGAACCAGGCAGCTGCTGCTGCAGGATCTCGTCGAGCGTGTCACGAATCGGTTTAATGGTAATCCGGTTCAGCAGGTCACTCGCGAATGCGTGAATTAGCACATCCCGGGCTTGGCGGCGGCTGAGGCCGCGGGACCGCAAGTAGAATAATGCTTCCTTGTCGAGCTGGCCGATCGTTGCGCCGTGGGTGCACTTGACGTCGTCGGCGAAGATCTCGAGCTCTGGCTTCGTGTTGATTTGCGAACCTTCTGAGAGCAGTAGCGCACTGTTGGTTTGCTTCGCGTCGGTCTTTTGCGCGTCGCGCTCAACGATGATCTTCCCGTTGAACACCGCGCGTGCCTCGTCGGCGAGAATCCCCTTGTACAGCTCGTGACTGGCGCAGTGCGGTTTTGCGTGATGGATGGTGGTGTGGTTATCCACGAACCGCCGGCCGTTGGCTAAATACAGCCCGTTCAGCGTGCATTCGACTCCCTCGCCGTCGAGCACGGCGTCCACGTCGTTTCGTACAAACCCGCCGCCGATGGTGATCGAATGCGATGAGAACCTGGCGCTTCGCGCCAGGCGAAGGTGCATGCTGGCAACATGAGACGCCTGCAGGCCGTCACGTAACAGCTTGTAGTGATCGACGACGGCATTCGGGCCGGCCACGATCTCGGTTACCGCGTTTGTGAAATAGCGCGCGTCGTCCGGCCCGGCATACGTTTCGATCACCCGAAGCTGACTGTTCTCCCCCGCGTGCACCAGGACGCGCGGGTGCGTCATGACGCTCGTGCCGTCGTCGGCGGCGGTTGACAAGAACAAGAGATGGAGCGGCGTCTCGATCGGGGTGTTCGGTTCCACTCGCACCACGGCGCCGTCGCTAAACAGTGCCGTGTTCATGGCAGTAAACGCATCGTTGTCGAACGCGGCCAGACCGCCGAGATCCGCTTCGACAACGCCAGGATCGGTGGCGAGCGTCTCAGCGAGGCTTCGGATCGAGATCCCAGCCGGCACATCTGAAAATACGGACAGATCCTGAGCGTATCGGCCGTTGACGAAGACCAGGCGTAGACCCGAGACCGTCGGCAGTTCGTACGGCGCCAGCGTTGAGCCCTGAACTTCCGCCGGCGGCGCAAGGATGAAGGGGGTCTTGGCGATGGGGGTAACGTTCGTGAAACGCCACCGCTCTAGCTTGGTCGTCGGAAACCCAAGATCGGAAAACCGGGCAAAGGCGCGGTCTCGCAGACCGGACGCGAAATCCGGCAGAGCGGCCGCACGACCCACCTCTTCAAACGCGGCTTCGTATGTGTCACGCCCTTGGACAAGTTGAGTCTTCAGCACCTCCGTCACGCGTC
>Ga0310121_10003465_pt1 | contig 14395 bp, 16 predicted proteins | sample CB27_Tmax_986_MG_FD_203504 | JGI IMG/M metagenome (GOLD analysis project Ga0310121, IMG submission 203504) | Marine microbial communities from Western Arctic Ocean, Canada - CB27_Tmax_986 | ecosystem: Environmental > Aquatic > Marine > Oceanic | place: Canada: Western Arctic Ocean | collected... | reverse complement strand
GTCGTCGGAGTCCGCGATGCGGATGGCGAAGCGACTCATCGCCGCCCCTCGCTGCTCGCGTGGTGGTGGTCCATAGCACGATCGTAGGGGGCGACCGCGCAAGGCGCCGGGCCGCGTCGGAGCGGTGCGACGCGTCACCGGAGCGCCTTGCGCCGAGGGTCTACAATGACGAACCACACTCGGCCGTATGAACGGCCGCCCCGAAGGAAGGTTCCTCACATGGAAGACGTTGTCCTCGCCAGCGGCGTTCGCACGGCTATCGGCAAGTTCGGGGGCTCGCTCGCCGAAACCCCTGCCTCCGACCTTGGCTCGTTGGTTATCGGCGAAGCCGTAAATCGCGCCGGTGTCGAAGCCGGTGAAGTCGACCAGGTGGTGATGGGCATCGTCGGCCAGGTCGCCGAGGACGCCTACCTCTCCCGCTACGCCACGCTCAAAGCCGGCCTCCCCATCGAGACGCCGGCGGTGAACGTCAATCGCTTGTGCGGCAGCGGCCTCGAAGCCATCAATACCGCCGCGCGCTATATCGAGACCGGCGACGCCGAGGTCGTTGTGGCCGGCGGCGCGGAGAACATGAGCCGCCTGCCCTTCTATCTGCGCAAGGCGCGCACGGGCTATCGCCTCGGCCACGACCAGATCGAGGACGGCATCATCCACGTGCTCACCGACCCCTTCGAGGGCTACCACATGGGCGTCACCGCCGAGAACCTGGCGGACCAGTACGAGGTCTCCCGCGGCGCCCAGGACGAGTTCTCCTCGGAGAGCCAGCGGCGCGCGATCAACGCCATCGAGAACGGCTACTTCAAGGACCAGATCGTCCCCGTGACCGTGCGTGAGCGGCGTGAGGAGCGCCTCTTCGACACCGACGAGTTCCCGCGCGCGAGCACGGCCGAGCAGCTCGGGAAGCTGCGCGCCGCCTTCAAGGAAGGGGGCATGGTCACGGCCGGTAACGCCAGCGGCATCAACGATGGTGCTGCCGCCACCGTCGTCATGAGCGCCACGAAGGCGGAGGCCCTTGGCGTCAAGCCGCGCCTGCGCATGGTGGCGCGTGCCGAGGCCGGCGTGGACCCCGCGATCATGGGCAGCGGCCCGATCCCCGCCGTGCGCAAGGCGCTCGAAAAGGCCGACATGAGCCTCGATCAGATCGACGTCATCGAACTGAACGAGGCCTTCGCCAGCGTGGCCTGCGCCTGCTCGAACGAGCTCTCGCTCGATCCGGAGAAGACGAACCCGAACGGTGGTGCGATCGCGCTCGGGCACCCGGTCGGCGCGACCGGCACGATCCTGACCGTCAAGCTCATGCACGAGCTCGAGCGCACGGGCGGTCGCTACGGCCTCGTCAGCCTCTGCATCGGCGGCGGCCAGGGCATCGCCACGATCTTCGAGCGGCTCGACTAGGGAGGCCCTTGCGGGCCTCCGCCCGCTCCGCGCGTGCGTGCGTGCGTCTCTGTTGGCTCTTGGCAGCTTCGGTGGCGGCCGTCTTCGCTTCGTCGTCTGTGATTGCCGTGCGTGTCGCCGCCTGCCGCCCCGGATCACAGCGCTGCTGGTCGGAGTAGGGCGAAGGTAAGCGGCCCGCAAGGGGCCCAGGCTCCGGATCGGCGGCTGCTAGTCCGGTGCGTCCTCAGATGGCGGATCAAAAAGATCGAGGCGGGCTTGGTGGCGGCCTCCTGCGAAAGGCGTTTCGAGCCAGGTCGAGACGATGTCCAACGCGGTCTCGATCGAGACCATGCGCTGGCCGATCGAGATGACGTTCGCGTCGTTGTGGCGGCGCCCGAGTTCCGCTGATTCGCGGTTCCAGCAGAGCGCGCAGCGCACGCCCGCAACACGGTTCGCGACCATCGCCTCGCCGTTCCCGGAGCCACCGAGGACGATGCCGCGCTCGCAATCGCCGCGGGCGACGGCCTCGGCGGCGGGGCGGATGAACGTCGGGTAGTCCGTCAGCTCCTCGGAGTCGGTACCGAAGTCGACGACCTCGTGCCCGCGCTCGGCGAGGAACGCCGTGACCGCTTCCTTGTAGCGAAAGCCGGCATGGTCGGATGCGATGGCGATCTTCATGCCCCGCGGAGTTTATAGCTAGCTTCGCTCGGGCCCCACCCCGCCCCCCACCCGCGCTCGGCTGCTGCGGCTGCGCCTTCGCGCTCGCTTGAGAGCTCGCTGCGCTCGGGCCCCACCCCAGCGGCCCCGCCCGCGCTCGGCTGCGGCGCGCGCTCGGGCCCCACCCCGCACCCCACCCGCGCTCGACTGCTACGGCTGCGCCTTCGCGCTCGCTTGTCGGCTGCTAGCGGCCTTGCAACCGCGACGGCCCCCGGATCAGCGCTGCGGTCACGTTGGACTTGGCCATGGTCTTGGCTGCGGGCGCCGCGCCCGTCGCGTTTGCAGTCCTCGTGGCCGCGACGGCAGCAGGCTCGCTGAGGGGGAACCGCTTCCTTCCTTACGGCCTCGATTGGGCGAGCATCGTTCTGGCGATCGCGCTGCTGGTCTTCCTCGTGTGGGTCCTGATCGTCGCGGGCCTGATGATCGCGGGCAGGTTGGCCTTCGAGCCGTCGCCTGAGGGCGCTGGCTCGGACTGAGCTCCCTTTAGCTCGGAGCTGAGTGCAAAACAGAGGCCCCGGGGATCCCCGGGGCCTCTGTTCTCGCTGTGTTTCGGTTAGTAGGCAGCTCGCCCAGCTTTCTGCCCGCCCCCCAGCCGCGCTCGCTAGAGAGCTCGCTGCGCTCGGTCCCGACCCCAGCGGCCCCGCCCGCGCTCGGCTGCTACGGCTGCGCCTTCGCTCTCGCTTGAGAGCTCGCTGCGCTGGGCCCCGCTGCTCCCCATTCGGCGCTCGACTGCCGCGTCTTCGCGCCGGCGCTACAGCCCCAGCCCCCTCTGAACTTTTGAATTCTGAACACTGAACTCCTCCCCGCGCTCGCTTGCTGGCGGCAGCGTCCTCGGAGCAGTTACGGCCCTGGGATCAACAAGACCCCGGAAGTCCGGGGCCTTGTTGGTTGGGTTCTGTGATCACTGCTTGCGTTGTCGGCGCTGGCGCCCCGGCTGGGGCGGTGGGCCCTGGGCTGTGGCCATCGGGGCCTCGAGCCGCCGCCCGGCTGAGCAGTGCCCGCAGCAGGTCCGCGACTGCGGACCTTAGCTCTGCACGATTAGGACTCCGAGGAGGAGGTGAAGCTTTACATGGTGCACGTGCGACCTCCTAAGTGCTGGTCTCCTTCGAGCGTACACCCGCGGTCAAGGGGTGCGGTGGCCAATTGGGGGCGAACCGGGGGACGGGTGGTAGCGAAGGCCCTGCCGGTGCCCGCTCACTCGCTCTGATCGAGGGCGAAGGCAGTGTGGAGCGCATTCACGGCATCGCCGACGCGCTCCTCGTCGACGATGCAGGTGATGCGAATCTCGCTCGTCGTGATCAGCTCGATGTTGATCTCGGCGTCGTAGAGCGCGCGGAACATGCGGGCGGCGTAGCCGGGCGCCGATTGGATGCCGGCGCCGACGATGCTCACCTTCCCCAGGTTGGTGTCGGCGGTGTAGCCGGAGGCGCCGACCGCCTCGCAGATGCTCCCCATGAGCGCTTCGGCGCCACGCAAGTCACTGCGCGCGAGCGTGAACGTGAGGTCCGTCAGCTCCCGCTCGCTCGCGTTCTGGACGATCGTGTCGACGCTGATCCCCGCCTGCGCGAGGCCCTCGAAGATCTGAGCGGCGATGCCGGGCTCGTCGGGCAGGTGGCGAAGCGTGACCTTCGCGATGTCATGGTCGTCGACGACGCTGCGGACACGGTTGCGTTCCTCCATCTGGGGGCCTCCATGGATCAGGGTGCCGGGCGCGTCGACCAGGCTCGACGCCACGAGGATCGGCAGATCGTTGACCTCGGCGAGCTCAACAGCGCGGTTGTGCATCACCTGCGAGCCCTGTGTCGCCATCTCCAGCATCTCGTCATAGTGCGCATCGGCCAAGCGGCGGGCGTTGGGGACGATGCGGGGGTCGGCGGTGTACACGCCCTGCACGTCCTTGTAGGTCTCGCAACGGTCGGCGCCCAGAGCGACGCCCAGGGCGACCGCGGTGAGGTCGCTCGCACCGCGGCCAAGGGTCACGATCTCGAGTTCGTCGGTGACGCCTTGGAAGCCCGCGACGATGGGGGTCCGGCCGCCGGCCAGTTCCTCTTCGATCCGCTCCGAATCAACGCGTTGGATGCGTCCCGCCCCGTGCGCCGCGTGCGAATAGATCCCCGCCTGGTGCCCGGTCAGCCCCACGGCCTCCTGGCCGAGGGTGTGCAACGCCATGGCCACGAGCGCGGCCGATATCTGCTCGCCCGTGGCGAGCAGATGGTCGAGTTCGCGCGGGTCCGGATCCGGTGCGACCGACAGCGCGAGGTCGATCAGTTCGTCGGTGCGGTTGCCCATCGCCGAAACGACGACCACGACCTCGTCGCCCTGGCGCACGCGTTGAACCACGCGCCCGGCCACGTGGCGGATGCGCTCTGCATCCGCCACCGAGGTACCGCCGTACTTCTGCACGACCCGCATCCAAAGAGCATGCCGCAGGGTGCCCCGAGGCGCTATCGGCGCTCAGGCGCGGCGGCGGATGGACGCTGCGGCCACCGCGATCGAAGCCACCGCGAATCCGAGGAGTACGAGGAGCGAGCGTTCGAGGTGCGTCCCCTCGAGGTCCGTGAGCGAAGCGCGGACCGCATCAGCGGCGTAGGTGGGGGGCAGCAGGTCGGCGGTGCGCTGCAGGGCCGTGGGCAGGTTCTCGCGCGGGAGCAGCACCGGCGCGAAGAAGATGAAGTAGAAGATCGAGAGCTGGCTGATCGCGTTCGTGAGCTGCAGCCGGGGGGAGAGGATGGCGATCGCCGCGCCGAACCCCCCGAGCGAGAGCACCGCGAGCGGCACCACCAGCAGGATCACCGGCGAGATATCGAAGCTCACGTCGTAACGCCACCATCCCGTGAGCAGGCCGAGGACGATGCCGGGCAGCGAGAGCACCAGGACGACCGTCAGCAGCGAGAGGATGTACGCCTCCCGGCTGATGGGCAGGGAGCGGAAGTAGTCGAGCCTGCCCTGCTGCTTCGCCTCGGCGAGAAACTGGGGCATCATCGTCAAGCCGACGACGATGATCGCGTTCGTCGCGACGCCCGTCGTGAGGAAGGCGCCTGCGCGGCTCGAGACATCGCCGAACAGATAGCCGAAGCCGAAGATGAAGCCCGCCACGAAGGCGATGTTGATCAGGCTGATGATGAAGACGTCGCTGCGCATGCTCAGCAGCTGCAGGCGGGTCAGCTCGAAGTACTGCGTCAGAAATCTCACGGTGTGTCCGCTCCGACCGAGGCGGCGTAGATGTCCTCGAGACTGGGCGGACCGATGCGGAAGTCCACGATCTCACCGGCCTTTCGCCGCTCCTCCAGCCAGCTGCTGACGATCACGAGGTCGGCGTTGTCGAACAGGTAGCTGCCTGGGCGATCGGGCTCGCAGTCCAGGGCCGGGTGCGGCTGCAGTCCGTTGGTTGCAGTGACCTCGAGCCGGAGGCGCTCCGTGACGACACTGCGCAGGTCTGCCGGCGCGCCCTCGCGAACGATGCGGCCGTGCTCGATGATCGCCAGACGGTCGAGGAAGCGTTCGGCTTCGTGCAGGTTATGCGTGACCAGGAGGACGGTGGTGCCTTCCTCCCGCATCTCCGCAATCGCGTCCCAGAGCAGCCGTCGCCGCAGCGGGTCGACATCGTTCGTGGGCTCGTCGAGCACGACAATGCGAGCGGGCGCGACGACCGCGGTGGCGAAGCCCGCGAGGCGGCGGACACCGCCCGAGGCCGCGCGCATCGAGGTCGCCCGGAACTGGGAGAGCTGCAGCCGCTCGATCAGGGCTTCGGTGCGCGCCCGCGCTTCGCTCCGCGAGAGGCCACGGAGCCGGGCGACGGCGAAGATCAGCTCGTCGATGTGGACATCGTCCATCGCGACCTGCGCCTGCGGCAGGAAACCGATCTGCTCCCGCGCGTACCCGGGCCTGGCGACGACGTCGACACCGTCGATCTGGATGCTGCCCGCGGTTGGCTTCAGCAGTCCCAGCAGCTGGCCGACGAGTGTCGTCTTGCCCGCGCCGTTCGGCCCGAGGAGCCCGAACAGCTCCCCCTCCTCGATGGCGAGCGAGATCCCATCGTTCGCCATCGTGCCATTGCGGTAGCGCTTGACCAGGGACTGAATGTCCAGAACCGGCACGATGCCCTCCACCCAGAAGTGAACGGATGTTCAGTTATCTTGGAGGGCGCGTCAACTTCGGCTGCGCGTCGATACGCTGCCCGGCGACAGAGCAGCTTCGGTGCGCGGGCTACTCCCCGAGACCGGCCCGCCGGGCGATTCTAATCGCGCCGGTCCGGTTTTCGACGCCGAGCTGCTTGAAGATGTTGGTGACGTGGCGGGCGACCGTCACAGTGCTGATCGATAGGGCTTCCCCGATTTCGTTGTTGGCGTAGCCGCGGGCGATAAGGTCAAGAACTTCGTGCTCGCGCGGACTCAGCTCCGGGATCGCCTGGGGGATCGGCTCATTCGTGGCGGCCGTCTTGGCGCCGGCGAGGCCGATCGCGTGGCGCGTACCCGCCGCTTCGATGTCCTTGCTCCCGCGGCTAACGAGGTGCCGGCCCATGATCGGCCCGCGCACCTCGCCCGCCGTGATTTCGAGCGTCGCGAGCACCTTCGCGACGGTGCCGTCCGTCGCGTCGAGCAGCCCGAGGAGCAGGTGCTCGACGCTGATATGGGTGTCGTTCATGCGGCGAGCGTGCGCGATCGAATCGTCGCTCAGGAGACGGCGCAGGCGCGGCGTGAGGGCGAGCTCGCCGCCCGGGGCCGGTCCCTGGTGTTGGGACAGGGTCCTGACCGCCTCGCGGGCGTCCTCGATGGTGACGCCGCGCTCCTTCAGCGCTCGTGCCGCCGCGCCGTCGCCTTCACGCAGGATGCCGAGGAAGAGGTGTTCGGTGCCGATCGCTCCGTGCGAAAGCGCTCCGGCCTCGGCGTGCGCCAGGGTCAAAGCCTCACGCGCGCGTGCCGTCCAGCGGCCGAAGTGACGGCTCCGCTCATCGAAGACCGCGAGAAGCTTGCGTGCGAATTCGAGGTCGAGTTCGTAGAACGACTCGTCCGTGGCCGGGTCGGAGGTGCGGATGAACGGGTTGGGTACGGTGAAGAGCCGCGCCCACACCCGGCCGACCCCGCCCATGAAGCCGTTCAGCTCAGGGAGTGAGCCGAGCTCCTCCATCTCCAACAGGTCCGCGATCGGCACGCGCAGCCCGCGGGCCGCGTCGCGGGCGAGGTGATGGACGACGACGCTCGCGGGCACACTAAGCCCACGCACGAAGGGCGCGAGGGCCTCGCGGTCCAGTTCGGCGAGGACGCCGGGCGCGGCCGGCGGCTTGCCCCCTTCGGGGACGGCCACTCCGCTCGTGCCGTCGCCCCCTCGCCAGAAGTCGAGGACGGCCTGAATGCGGTCAGGGGGGCCGGTGAGGGTGATGCTGACGTCCGATTCCATTGCGTGCCTCTTGGTCTGAGAAAGTATTGATCGGTATCAGGACAGTATGGAAGGGGGAGTCAGTCAGATATGAAGAACGCCCCTCCGGCGAGGGGCGTTCTTCGAGACCAGTCGGGTCGGGCTGCGGGCTACGGCCGCACGCCCGTCAGCTTCGCCAGCTTGAGCGTGTTGAAGAGCGCGAGGCCCGCGTACCACTTCACGCGCAGGCGGGTCGCGTCCTTCGTTTCGAGGTTGCCGACGCGGTCGACGGAGAGGCCGCTCGGCGCGGACAGACCCGAGAGCGCGCCTTCCCCGACCTGCATCCCGTAGATCGTTGAGTTGTCGTTGTTCGTGCCCACGGTCTGGGCGTCGCTGATGTAGTCGTTGATGCCGATCGCGATGCCGTCGTAGAACTGCAGCATGCCGCCGAACTCGTCGCGACCGGCCTCCAGGAAGGTCCCCGCCGTCCGTGCCAGCTCGTTCAGGGTGCGTCGTGTGCGGCGGCTCATCAGGAGCAGGTCGGGCTTCCCCGCGCGCACGAGGTCGATGGTCTCGTCGAGCTTCTCCAACGTCAGCGTCGCACCGTTCGTACCCATGCTCACCGCCTGGCTGGCGTCGCACAGCTTGTCGACGCCGTCGAAGCTGTCCGGGTCGGTCGCCTCGTCGCCGTTCACGAAGGTGTTATCGAAGAGGGTCTGGACGGCACGCGCCTTCAGCTGGAGGACGGCTGCCTCCAGATCCTGGATGTTCGAGCGCGTCTCCTTGAGGAAGTTGTCGATGTCGGCGTCGCCGCCGAGGATCTTGAGCGACGCCGTGAGCTGCGTAAAGGTTGGCGTGTCCTCGGTCCAGTCCTCGCCGACCGCCCAGAAGGCGGCCGTGGGGGCGACGTTCTCACGGTTGTAGGTGAGCCCGTTCCCGACGATCTCGATGAACGGCAGTCGCTGGAGGACGGGGCTCTCCTCGGCCATCGTCTCGATGACCCCGGCGAGCAGGGTGTCGTTGCTGAGCTTGGCGGCTTCGGCGAGCGTCAACGCCATGGTGTGATCCCTCCGTTGTAGCTTCGCGATCACCTTCCCGTTGCGCGCAGGCAGATCCAATTGCGGGCTGTCACCGGGCGTACTGACGCGGGCGCCTCCGAGTTCGGGCGCCGCCCAGCGGACGCTCAGTGCGTGCCTGACTCCCACTCCCCGGAGCGCCCCGCCCGCGCCTCCGCACTGCGCGGCTACCAGGCGCGCAGTGGTGCGTAGGCTCCTGCGCGCGATTGCGCGTGAGCGCGGCGCGACGCTGACGGTCATGCTGCCGCGCCAGGCGGGGAAGAACGAGATCGCAGCCGTGCTCGTGGCGTTTCTGCTGCGAACCCACGCAGGTGCGGGCGGAACCGTGATCGCCTGCGCCCCGACACTCGACCCCCAGGCGCGTATCAGCTTGCAGCGCATCCGCGCTGCGCTGGCGCTCACTGATCCGCTCGTGCCAGCGGCGGGGAGGAGCCACGTCAAGGGCGACACCATCACCGTGGGCCGCGCCCAGGCCGTGCTGCTCAGCGCGAACCCGGCCGCGAGCGTCGCCGGTCATACCGCCTCGATCGCGCTCGTCGCGGACGAGGCCCAGGACATCGACGAGGCCTGGTTCAACCGCCAGTTCCGGCCGATGGCGGCCTCCACCAACGCCCCGACGGTGCTCTTCGGTACCGCTTGGAACGGCCGCACGCTGCTCGAGCGCGCGGCTGCGGCGAACCGCGCCCACGACGCCGCGGAGCCCCTCGGCTCGCGCCGTCACTACCAGGTGGCGTGGCGGGAGGTGGGGCAGTCACAGGCCGCCTACGGCGCCTACGTCCGCGCTGAGCGCGCCCGGCTTGGCCCCTCCCACCCCCTCTTCCTTAGCCAGTACGAACTGATCCCGGGCGAGGCCGCGGGCCGCCTGCTGCCGTCGGATCTGCTCGCCGCTCTCGAAGGCGACCACCAAGGCCAGGCTGTTCCCGAGGGGGGCGCGCAGTATGTCGCCGGGCTCGATTTCGGCGGCGAAGGCGCGGGCGCCGACGCCACCGTCCTCACGATCGCCCGCGTCGATCGCACCGACGATGGTAGCGCTGCCGTCTGTCGGGTCGTCGCGCACCGCGAGTGGCGGTCCGCGCCCTACGCCCGTGTTCTCGATGAGCTGCGCGCGCGCGACCGGCGCTGGCACTTCGCCCGGCTCTGCGCTGACGCGACCGGGCTCGGCGCCCCGCTGACAGCGCAGCTCGAGCCGCAGCTGGGCGCGCGCCTGGAGCTCTTCGTGTTCACCGCAGCCTCGAAGAGCGCGCTCGGCTACGCCCTGGTGGCGGCCGCGCAAACCGCGCGGTTGGCGCTCTACCGCGACGACGGCGGCGTCGAGGCGGCGCGCTGCCGCGACGAGCTCGCCGACTGCGAGGCCGCCCTGCTCGGGGGCGGCCGCCTCGCTTGGGGCAACGAACGCGGCCACGACGACTACGTCGCGAGCCTCGCGCTCTGCCTGCGGGCGAGCGAATCGCTCGGGCCGCCGCGCCTCGCCACGGGCCGCTCGACCCCGCGCTGAGCAGTTCGAAGTTGAAACCGAGGCGTCGAACTTCGATTATTCTCCGCCCTGCTCGGGGGCGGCCGCCTTGCTTGGGGCAACGAACGCGGCCACGACGACTACGTCGCGAGCCTCGCGCTCTGCCTGCGGGCGAGCGAATCGCTCGGGCCGCCGCGCCTCGCCACGGGCCGCTCGACCCCGCGCTGACCGGCGAGCGTTCGAAGTTGAAACCGAGGCGTCGAACTTCGATTATTCTGGGGGCATGCCCGAGCAGTACGTCGCCACGGATAAGAACACCGGCCTCGAAGTGGCCGTCACCGGCGAGTTCCCGCCGCACCACGACGATCGCATTCGCATCGCCCGCACCTGCACGCTCTTCACGCGCCTCCTCGCCACTATCCTTGCGAATACGAGCGAGTCCGAGCGGCGCGAGCAGTTCGTCGCGATCGAAACGCAGCTCGAGCTCGCGGAAGCGCTGATCCGCGGCGACCTCACGGAAGTCCAGCGCCTTCTGCGCCAGACCATGGAGCGTATGGGCCTCGGCCCCGAGCAGCTGGACGAAGTCGCGCGGCGCATCATCCGTGAGTTCGGCGAAGAAGGCCCCCCCGACCTCGGGAACCTCGGCGCGCTCGATTGGGGCACCCCGCCATCGGCGCCCTCGTTCGACGACGGTCCTTCAGTCGACGACACGCCGCTGGACGATCGCCCGCCTCCGGAAGATGGCACCCCCCTGGACGATCGACTGTAGTTATAGCAATCCACCGTCGGTTTGGGCGAGGAGCCCCGAGGAAGGCCCCCCAGCGCCGGGTCTGGTACAGGGGCGCGCGTTTGCTGCCCGAAGACAGTGCGCTTGACGTTCTCGAGAGGGGCAGGTGAGCCCCCTGCTGGGACCATCGACTTCCGTAAAGAGGCACGCCCGGAACTTGGAGATTGCGACTTGGGGATTGCGGACGAACTGATCGGGAGAGCGCAAGCTAGGCCCGACTGCCCACGAGGAGACAGGGGATGGACCAGCGGACGGCTGAAGTAGTCGTCGCGACGAGGCCGGAGTTCCGCGGGATCGAGCGAGTCGAGCCGCTCGAAGCGGGATTCTCCCCGCACCGGAAGTTCCTGCTCATCGAGGGAAATGCTCCACGGTTCATCCTGCGATTCAGCAGTATCGAGACCCTCGATCGCCTCCGCGGTGAGTTCGAAGTCTTGCGCCGCTTGTCCGCTCAGGGCCTGACCTCGTCGTCAGTCCCCGTATGCTTCGGAATCACCGAAGACGATTCGGCTTGCTACACGGGGACCAGCTACTTGCCTGGTGAGGACGCGGGGGCAGTCCTGCCGAAGCTATCGGCCGAGGACCAGCTCGACCTGGGGCGAGCTGCCGGAGTTGAGCTACGCAAGATTTACCGCCTGACCCCAGAAGGCGCCGGCGACTGGCGCGGGAAGCACCTCAGGGCCTATGCGCTCGGCGTGAGAGCCACGGAAGCGGCAGGGATCTCAGTTCCAGGCGAACACCTCGTACAGACCTATGTGGAGGCGAAGAAGGCGCTCATCGAGACCGCCTCGATCGGCCTCATGCACAACGACTTCGATCCGCGCAACATCATCGTCGAGGGTCAGGCCCTCAGGGGCATCATCGACTTCGAAGGGTGGGACTGGGGGGACCCGATTCACGACTTCCGCAAGCTGGCGTGGTTCACACTGCAGACGAGCGTGCCCTTCGCGCGAGGCCAGATCGAAGGCTACTGGTCGGGTAGTCGAATGCCAGCCGACTTCTGGCAACGCTACAACCTCCACGTGGCGATGAGCCTCCACCGGATGCTCCCATTCATTGCGGACTTCGATCCGGCTCAGCTCGATGACTGGATAACGAGGGCACGGGCCATCGTCGAGGACCATGATCTCCAGGACGGCGGGCCACCAGCTTGGTTCGAGTGAGGTGAGCTCACAGGAGGCGACGGGCACACCGTGGGCCCGTGCCTCGAGGCGGCGGCGGACACTACATGCGCTACCGCAGCCAGCCGCCGCCTAGTTGGAATTCGCAGCCTCGGCCAGCTCCGCCTCGTAAGCGGTCAGCATCCGCTGCGCCATGAGCGCGAGACTCGGGCGTTCCTCCGCGTTCTCCTGGCGCAAGCCGCCCGCCACCTGCTCCCACAGTTCGAGCGCGCTCCGAAGCTGCTCGCGATGGGTGAGGCAGTACGCCGTCCCGACCGTGAGCAGCGCTTCGCCGACGGCGGCGGCGCTCGGCGGGTCGCCCGCCTGCATCGCCCGCCAGGCGACGCGCGTGCCGAGGTGATCCCAGGGCCAGGTCACGACCACGTGGTCGGCGTCCCGCGTGGCGGCGCGAAAGGCGTCGGTGGTGCGCTCACCAATGAGCGTCGCCTCCTCCACGACCTCCCGCGAGAACGAACTCGCGGCTGGGAGCGTCGGCGAGCCCGCGTTGCTGCAGACGCGCTCCAGGCTCGCGAACGGGAGCTCGCCGATGGGCGCACCGCGGGCAAACGTGCGCACGAGCCAGGCGCCGAACGGTTCCGGCCCGGTTGTGGCCGCGGTGCTGCTCCGCCACAAGCTAGATATGCGCATGTCTCGATCTTCGGCTGTGGACTAGGGTTTGCTCCAGCGGGAGAACCCCGTGGGGGCTTCTCGATCCCCTCGGCGATGTCCGCGCCGGACAGGTGCCTCAGGCTTCGGTCGCGATGGGGAGCAGTCGCGAGTCTTCCAGGGCGGCCGTGCGGTGGCCGAGGCCCGCGAGGTAGCCGGGGTTCGAGGCGAAGGCGAAGAAGTCGTTCAGTGACCGTTGACGGACGACGAGCACGTGGTCCCATCGCTCGCTCGTTGGGCCGATGAAGAACTGACCGGCGGTGCCATCGAGGATCACCTCGCCTCCGCTCTCGATCAGGAACGGCATGGTCTCCTCGGCGTAGCGCCGGTAGGCCTCGGCCCCTGAGATCGGCTCACTTGGTGCGAGCTCAGGGGTTTCGGAGTAGTCCGCCTCTGCGCGAAAGCGGAGCAGATTGAGCATCGTGATCGGGCCCTCGATCTGGCGGGCGATCAGGGCTTGGGCACTCTCCCGGGTGGGGTCCAGATACGGCATGGCCTGATGATCGCACGCACATCAGGTTGGAACAGGCAGAGTTAGGGGACTCGATCGAGGCGCTCGCTGGCCGTCTGTTAGTCGGTCGGGGGGCGATCGTCCCGGCCAGAAGGGGCCGCACGCGTCTGTGGCCGCTCGGATCCCCGGAGCGGGATCTCTGAGGGGAGGCGTTGCGGGGAATCGCCGCTGCCGACATCCGCAGCGCGGAGGCGATGCGCGCGCCGGTCCCAGGTGAGGCCCCAAAGCACGAACCCGGCGACGAAGACGCCGAACATGGCGGAGTAGGCTGCCCATACGGGCCAGCCTAAGAGGAGCGTGATCCAGCTGCTCCAGAGGGCCGAGAAGGCGAGGATGGCCACGAACGCGACTGCAATCCCAAGGGCGAGGCGAACAGTGAGTGGCATCGCGTGCATCGCCTTCCAGGATAGCGCCCGTGCTCCGCGTCGGGCTGCCGCTCGTTCGGGCGAGGCGGCAGCTCGCTGCCGCGCTACCGGGCGTCGAAGTAGAGGTCGTGGCGCGGCTCGAGATGCGCATGTCTCGATCCTCGGCCGCGATGGGGGCGGCCACCCAGCGGTGGAACCCCGCGGAGGACCGCCCTACCTCGTGCGACGGGCTCACGCCCTGTGACATCAGGCTTTGTTATCCTAGGGCTCTGGGGTATGTTGTCCATAAGTACAGTGAGTAGGCCAGGGTCTGATGCCTAGGGACGGTGCGATGAACTCGAGAGACTGGTTGGTATTGACGCTTGAGTCACAGAGCGAACCGATTCGCATTCAAAAGACTCTCTTCAAGTTCTCGGAGGAGTCCGGGTTGCCCAAGCGCGTGCTCTACAAGTTTCAGCCCTATAACTGGGGCGCGTTCAGCGCCAAGATCTACTCCGACCTCGATGAGTTAGTGGGCTTGGGCTTGGTTGGCCGAAGTCCGCATCCAGGGTCGTCATGGGCTGACTACTCACTAACGCCTGCAGGGAGCCGGCTAGCAGGTCGCCTCCGGAACCAGGCCGGTGAGAAGGGGCTGGGTGTACTAGCACAGATATCGGCGTGGGTTGAAGCAAGACCGTTTGCCCAGCTCTTACGGGACGTGTACGCCGACTATCCGGAGATGGCGTCCCGAAGCCTCTTCAGCCACTAAGCAACGTGGCTGCCTCAGCCACCGTCATCATTGCCCTTCGTTTCCAGGACGGAGTCGTTTTCGCATCGGACTCTCAGGCGAGCGACCTCGTCCAGGGCGTTCGCTGGCAGACGACAAAGGCACAGCAGGTTGGGAGCCACCCACTGGTGATCGCGTTTACCGGAAACATGGGCGTTGCGGGCCGAG
>Ga0310121_10003464_pt1 | contig 14395 bp, 17 predicted proteins | sample CB27_Tmax_986_MG_FD_203504 | JGI IMG/M metagenome (GOLD analysis project Ga0310121, IMG submission 203504) | Marine microbial communities from Western Arctic Ocean, Canada - CB27_Tmax_986 | ecosystem: Environmental > Aquatic > Marine > Oceanic | place: Canada: Western Arctic Ocean | collected... | reverse complement strand
ACAAGCCCTTATCCGGTCCCGCTAAGAACATCCAGGGTCCACCGAGGGGCACTACCGCATAAATTTAGAAAAGTCTGACCCCTCGCTCCTCACACCGCCAAATTCTTGAAGAAAAAAAATCGGACCCTCTGCGAATCGTGAAAGTCGGGCTAAATGACGGGCCTCGCGGATTGACGGACGGTCCGCGGAGGGGTAGTCAGGATTCGTGCCTGTCCGAAAGCCCATTGGCCCCGGTTCCGCGGGGAGGGGATTCACCCTGATTGAAGTCTTGGTGGTGATCGCGATCCTCATCACGCTGGGAGTGCTTGTGATGGTGGGGGTGGGGAAGGCCACCAAGGCGGCCCACAAGACGAAGTCGCTCAACAACATCAAGCAGCTTTCCACCATCACAGTGGCGGAGGCGTCGGACAACAACGGCGAGTTTCCAGACATTCACGGGGGCAATCTTCCGTTCCTGTTCGACCGGGTGTGGCGGGAAACGGCCGGGATCACCAAGGAGATGGCCTACGCGCCGTCTAACAAGTGTTGGAACCAGAATGGGAGGGACGTTTGCTCCAGCCCGAAGCGGGACTTGTGGGAGTATGGGGATGGGGAGAACCCCACCTCCATCTTCAGTTACGTCTGCCTGGTTCACGGTGAGGAATGGATGGCGGCGGGAGAGTTTCAGTTGCCCGACGACTGGGAGGTTATCAAGGACCGCGTGACGGGAGAAGAAGAGGACGACATTCGCTGGGTCCCGCAGCGACTGAGCCAGGAGGTGGTATTTCCTATCCTGTGGATCGATCTTCATACCAAATGGGGTGGATCGACGATTGGCAATTTCGTGGACGGATCCGGCGAGCCGGAGGGGGTCCACATCGGGTATCTCGACGGGCACATCGAGTGGGTGAGCGGGAAGAAGATGAAGGCCCGGCTCCAGGGACCAGCGGCCATTTACTGGTAGGGTCCGGCCCCCGCGCGCGCGGATTGGCCCGGCGGGTGGGATTGGTTACCGGCGGTACTCGGCGCGATAGGTTCGCGGGGTGAGGCCGGTTCGCTGCTTGAACAGATTCGCGAGGGCGGAGGCGGTGCGGAACCCGGAGCGCTCCGCGACCTTCTGGAGGCCCAGATCGGTCGTGGTGAGGAGCTGCTTGGCGCGCTCGAAATGGACGCGCCAGATTTCCTCATGCAGGCTTCGGCTGAAGTGACGGCGGAAGCGGTTTTCGAGGGACCGTCGCGAGATGCTGGTGGCAGCCAGGACGTCCCTGACCTTGATGGAGCAACTGGCGTTTTCGCGGATGAAGCGCAGGGCGTTGCTCAGCTCGGCGTCGTCGAAGGCGTAGGTGTCGCTGGAGCGCCGGGTCACAACCCCGGCAGGCGGAATTTTTACCGGGTTCCAAGGGGCGGAGTCGCCGGCCATGAGGCGAAAGAGCAGGGCGGCGGCCTCGAAGCCGCGGGTCTCCATATCACAGTCGACACTGGAAAGGGGCGGGGTGCACAGGTCACAGAGTTGGGAGTGGTTGCCGATTCCCAGGACGGCGACCTCTTCCGGGATCGGGAGTTCGGCGAGGTGGCAGGCTTCGAGGACACCGGCGGCCCGGCGATCGGAAGAGGCGAAGATCGCCAGGGGGCGCGGCTGGATCTTTAGCCACCGGGCCAGGTCCTTCTCGCGGCCCAAGGGTGCCGTGAAGGTTGTCACGGCACCGCCCTTCTGCCTGCAGCGCTCCAGGAATCCGGTGGCGAGGTCCTGCCGAATCTGCGGCTCGCTGGTTCCCACGAAACAGAATCGCTGGAATCCGCGATCGACGAAGTGGTCGGCGGCGAGTTGCCCGCAGGCGGCGTCATCGCTCATCACGGAGACGGAGTTGTGATTATGATAACGGCCGGAGACGTTCCCGATGGGGATATTCAGCGACTCCAAGGCCACCTGAAGTTCCGGGTTGGGAGTGGTGCACACCATGCCATCGCCCTCCCAGTCGCGGGCGAGTTGGGCCAGTTCGTGGCGCCCGCCGTCGAAGACCGCCATCCGCCAGCCCGGATTGGTGTGCAACCAGCGAGCGATCCCGTCCAGGACGCGGCCCCCGCAGGCTTCGAGGGATTCTACCACCAGACCTACATGTTTTCGCTTCGGCATGGGCGCGAGGAAGGGCCTCGTGGGCCACGCATGATCGTGGGAGGAGGCGTCAGCAATACTTGCGCAATGTGACAATCCTGTCCGGGAAATGACAGAGGACAGGAATTTCCTCTTGGCGATAGTTCGGTTCTCGATTCCGCAGGGGCGGGGAAGGCGGATGTGATCGAATCCGCTGGCATGAAGGGCCACCATTCTGAGGAGGCATCTTCGATGAAATCGAAAGGCAGAAACAGTTAGAAAACACCTACCTCTTCTTCATCACGCCCTGACGAGGGGTCGGCCGGTTCCGGCGTGCCCGCGCCGGCCGGGAAGCCGCGGCCTCATCACTTGTCCTCGGGATTGAGGCCCTTGAACGTGAAGGCGGCCAGAACGCCGCCGAGGAACTGCGGAAGATAATGCATCCAACTGTCGGCCCAGCCGAGCTTGCCGGTGATGCAGAGCGAGGTGCTGACGGCGGGATTGAAACCGCCGAGGGAGATGCCGCCGACCGTGAAGGCACCGGCCATCACGGTAAACCCGATGGCGAGGCCGAAGTAACTGTTGCCTTCCGTTTTTTTGGAAGTGGCGACGTTCAGGATGACGTAGGCGAGCGCGAAGGTATAGAGAAATTCGGAGGCCACCACCGCGAGGGAATTGTCGAAGGTCTGCCGCTCGATATCGCCGTCTACGGCGGGATCGAGAAGTTTCAAGACGACCAGGGCGGCGAGGCTGCCGCCGATCAGCTGTGAGATGATGTAGGGAGCGACGTCCTTTCCTTCGCAGCGGCCGCGAATGAAGACGGCGATCGTGACGGCGGGATTGTAGTGCGCTCCGGAAATGTGTCCCCCGGCGTAGACCATCACCATGAGAGTGATGCCGATGGCGAGAGGGGCAAACCCGGCGGGAGCGGCGCCAAGAACGGCGGCGGTTCCGATGGTGAGAAAAAGAAAGAAGGTTCCGACCAGCTCGACAACATACTTGTTCATGGTCGGGGCGAGTTAGAGCAGGCCGGCGCTTGCATGACGAGGCGAAATCGCGAGGATGGAAGGGGTTCTTGTTAGATGAGGAGGTGCTTGAAAATCGTGGGGGTGATGGGATCGGGGCGAGAGCGCCACGAGGCCTGGAGCCTGCCGCTCGGGGCTCTCTTGGCGCGGATGGGGGTCCACTTATTGACAGGGGGCGGGGCCGGCGTGATGGAAGCGGTCTCGGAGGGGTTTGTGGGGGTTGAGGACCGCGCCGGGCTGGCGATCGGGATCCTGCCGGGACGCGTGGAGGAGTCGGGGTGCGAAGCGACGCCCGGCTACCCGAATCGTCACGTGGAGTTATCGATTCGCACCCATCTGCCGGGCCGCGGGGAGGAGGGAGGGACGCCCCTCTCGCGGAATTCGATCAACATCGCAAGCGCGGATGCGGTGGTTATGTTGCCGGGCGGGGCCGGGACGGCTTCGGAAGGACGGCTTGCGATCGAGTTCGGGAAGCCGGTGATTGGGTTGGGAGGAGGAGGGGAGCGGGAAGGGATTGCGCAGGCGGAGACCCTGGAAGAAGTGGAAGATTACTTGCGAGCGGTGCTGGGGCTTTGAGGGGGACCGCAAGGCTCAGGGCGATGACCAATTAGACACGATGGGCCAATTTCCAAATAGAGGGCAATCCCCGAAAGCCAGTTCCCAAACTCCCCGGCGACGAGGTCCCGCCTTGGGATTTGCGTCCTGAGCCTGAGCTTTATGTGGAAATTGGAGCGTCGAGTATGGCCCAACCTGCGACCTTCTCCATTCACTCCGAGACCCAAATTCCACCCTACGCCTCGATGGCAGCATCGGCGATTTTGCGCGCCTTCTTGATGATGCTGTTGACCGTCACAGACGGTTGGGCACCCACCTTGATCCACTTGTCGGCCTTCTCGAGATCGACGCTATAGTTCACGCCCTCCCGCAACGGGTCGTAGGTACCGATCTGTTCGATATAGCGTCCATCTCGGCGTTTGCGGCTGTCGATGGCCACGATCTTGTAGTAGGGGCAGTCCTTGCTGCCTTTGCGTGTGAGTCTGAGAGCTACCATCTGTGATTTGGCGTGGGGCGGCGGAAGTTGGAGGAATTCCCACGATTTGCCAAGGAATTTCACGGCCGAGGGACCCGGATGCTTGCAAAAATCACGATTTTTGGCGCCGGGCGGATGGGAGAGGCCGACCTCGAGGGTCGGGAGCCGGTGCGGAGGGTCCGAATTGGCCGGACGGCGACGATCCCTTCAGATGGGGGTGAGCACTACCAGGCGCAGGAGCCAGTCCCGGCCCACTTTTTCGAACTCGAACCGGCAGCGGTAGCGGAGAACCCGGCGGGAAGAACGTCCGATGGAGAGATCCACCTCGGCGGTCGCCTCGTAGATGGCCTGACCACCGGACGGGAAGGCGACCGTCTCTTTTCCGCGGGAAATCCTGCAGGAGGTCACGCCATCCTGGAACCGCTCGACCAGGTCGGCCGCGGTAGCGGGGGGGACCGGACCGGAGGGGATAGGGTGGGGTGCCCTGACATCGAGTTTTGGCGAGAGCAGGACCTGGAAGCGCTCGGCTTTCTCGCGCGGGGTTCCGGTGCTGAGAGTTTTCTTTTCGAGACTGGCGAAGAGAACGTCGGCGCGCTTGATGATGGCCTGCTCCGGGGAAAGGCGCCAGAACAACCAGACCGTGCCCGCCACGGCCGGGACCAGGAAGATCAGGAACTTGGCCAAGGGGTGCTTCATCGGCCTGGCATGAGTTGGAAGGTGAAGCCTTTCAGGTATTCCGTCTCGGGAATGGTCGGGAGAATCGGGTGGTCGGATCGCTGGGAATGGGAATCCACGAGGCGGAGGGTGCGCCGGGTATCGACCGCGGCGTCGCACACGTTGCCGAGGAAGAGCTCGCGGGTGACGTGGTGCGAGCACGAAAAGGTCGCGAGGTAGCCGTCGTGGTCCAGGAGCTTGAGGGATCGCAGATGGATTTCCTTGTACCCGCGGAGGGCATCCGGGAGGGCTTTCTTGCTGCGAGTGAAGGACGGGGGATCGAGGACGATGACATCGAACGGTTCCTCGCAGGCCTTGAGGAAATCGAAAGCATTGGCTTCCACCGCATCGACCGCGAGATCGTTCAGAGCGGCGTTCGCCTTGACCGCCGCGATGGCGTCCCCCGCGATGTCGACACAGGTCACGGAGGCAGCCCCGGCCCGGGCGCAAGCCAGCCCGAATCCGCCCTGGTTGCAGAAGCAGTCGAGGACGCGTTTGCCTTTCGTCAATCGGGCCACGCGCTGGTAGGCGTCGAGTTGGTCGAGGTAGAGCCCGGTTTTTTGTCCCGTGAGGAGGGCGACCTCGACGCGCAATCCGTTGGTTTCCACCAGGAAGGTTCCGGGATCGTTCCCGTGCAGGAGGCCGGTGGCGGGCTCGAGGCCTTCCGCCTTGCGCATGGGAGAGTCATTTCTCAGGACGATGGCGGCGGGAGAGAAGACTTCGCGGAGGGCGTCGGCGATGAGATCGAGGCGCTGGTCCATGGCGAGGGTGAGGGTCTGCACGACGAGGTGGTCCCCGTAGCGGTCGACGATGAGGCCGGGGAGGCCGTCGGACTCGCTCCAGGCCAGGCGGCAAAGGCGGGGGTCGAGGGGGAGGCGTTCCCGCAAGGCGAGGGCCTGGCGGAGGCGCCGCAGGAAGAAGGCGCGGTCCAGATCCTGCTTTCGGCGGGAAAAGCGTCGGGCCACGATCTGGGAGTGTGGGTTGAAAATGGCGCTACCCAAGGGCTTGTCCTTGAAGTCCTTGAGGGAAATGACCTCGCCGGGCTGGGGGTCGCCGAAGGATTTTTTGACCTCGGAGGCATAAACCCAGTCGTGGCCGTGAAAGATGCGGGAGCGGGGCTTGACGACGAGGCCGGGCATGGGGAACCGGTATTTGGGGGGGCGATTTGTCTTGAATGCTGGCGGGGAGGCGCTTAGGCCCTGCCCACCTCATGGGTACGCAGCTAAACAAGGTCCAGAAGCGTCGCCGCCGGAAGCAGTATTTGAAACGGAAGAAGGAGCAATTGAAATCGAGCGTGGCGCTGAAGAAGTCGTCTGGGAGTTCGGCACCCGCAAAGAAGGCGGCCAAGAAAATCGCCAAAAAGGCTGCGGCCAAGAAGACTGCGAAGAAGACCGCCAAGAAGGCAGCGGCCAAGAAGACTGCGAAGAAGGCCGCCAAGAAGGCAGCGGCCAAGAAGACTGCGAAGAAGGCCGCCAAGAAAGCAGCGACGAAGGCCGCTGAAACCAAGGAAGAGACCCCGGCGGCCGAGAAGACCAAGGAGGAGCCCCCTGCAGCCGCGGCGGAAGCGCCAGCCGGGGATGCACCTGTTGAGGAGGCCCCCAAGAAGGAGGCTCCCGAGGCCGAGCAAAAAGCACCGAAGGCCAAGGACAAAGCTCCCGAGACCAAGAAGACCGATGCGGATGCTCCCGAGGACGCTCCCGCGGAAGCACCGAAGAAGGAGTCACCCAAGCAGGACGCTCCTGTGGCGGAAGCACCGAAGGAGGAGGACGCTCCCAAGGCGGAGTAGCGGCGCCTCCACCGAGAAGAGTGACAAGACCAAGAGGACGCACTGGTCCGATCGGAATCGCACCCCTCCCGGTTTGACGCGCCAGTGGCTCCGGGGGATGATCACTCGAGATGGCGAAGAAAATGAGTTGGGCTGCTTTTTCGATGACGGCAGCCCGGGCTTTCCTGCAGTTTCGCGAAACCCGGAGGAAGATCATCCTCTCCACAATCGTGGTCCTGCTGGTCGTTTTTGCCCTGGGAAACTGGCCGCTGGCCGGCTGGCTGGAGGACCATCCGTTGCGCTTTCTATTTTACTGGGCGGCCTGTGCCTTTCTGGCCGTCTTCCTGTTTCTCCTCGGCCTCTATGACTTCCTCTCCATTATGAAGGAATACAAGGATCCGAAGGAGCGAATGTAGTTCGTTCTTGCCGGGGCGGGACGGTCCCGGCATCCATGCGCCGTGAATCGCTGGTTGGATGACCTCTTCGAGTTGTTGCGCTTCGCGAGCATCTCGACGGACTCCCGTCACAAGGAGGATGTGGAACGCTGCGCGGAGTGGCTGGCGGCCCGCATGAGTGCGGCGGGACTCGATGGCGCGGTGCACTTCACCCCGGGACATCCGGTCGTGATCGGCCGCAACGAACACGAAGCGGGACGGCCCACGGTGCTGGTGTACGGGCACTACGACGTGCAGCCGGTCGATCCGTTGGAGCTTTGGGACTCGCCGCCCTTTGAGCCGACCGTGAAGAAGGGGAAGATCTGGGCGCGGGGGTCCACCGACAACAAGGGGCAGTTCTTCGCGCACCTGTGCGGAATCGCGGAGACGCTGGGGAAGGACGGGAAACTGCCGGTGAACTTGATCATGCTCCTGGAAGGCGAGGAGGAGATCGGCTCCCCGAATCTGCGGCCCTTCCTGGAAGCCCACCGCGAGGAGCTGGCCTGCGACGTGGTGGTGGTGTCCGACACCGGGATGGTGGCGCCGGGGGTCCCGACCCTGGACTACGGATTGCGCGGGATCGCCTGCTGCGAGCTTACCGTCAAGGGCCCGGCCCGCGATCTGCACTCCGGGGTGTTTGGAGGAGCACTCGCCAACCCGGCCACGGCGGTGGGCCAGCTGGTGGCGAGCCTGCACGACGCGGAGGGGCGGGTGGCGGTGAACGGATTCTATGACGAGGTCCTCCCTCTCGAGGACTGGGAGCGGGAGATGTGGCGGGAGGTTCCGGGCATGTCGGAGGCCGACCTGCTCAAAGTGACCGGAGCCGTGGCGATTTTCGGCGAGGCTGGATACAGCTCGGCGGAGCGGCTGTGGGCGCGGCCGACGGCGGAGGTGAACGGGATCTGGGGCGGGTACCAGGGGGAGGGATCGAAGACGGTCCTCCCGGCGGAGGCTTTTGCGAAGCTGTCGTTCCGCCTCGTGCCCGACCAGGATCCGCTCGACATCATGGAAAAAGTCGCGGCGCACCTCGAGAAGATGAGTCCGGCGGGCGTGACGGTGACGGTGGAAGCCGGGCACCATGGCCGGCCCTACCTCACTGACCCGCATTCGCCGCAGGGAAAGGCCGCGCAGGAAGCCCTGAAAAAAACCTTCGGTTCCGATCCGGTCCTGATCCGGGAAGGAGGGAGCATTCCCATCATCCAGGATTTCAAGGAGGTCCTCGGAGCGGACACGCTCCTGTTGGGCCTGGCCCTGCCGGATTGTCAGATCCACGCTCCGAATGAGAACTTCACGGTGGAAAACTTTGAGTACGGCATCCGCCTGAACCGGGTGTTGCTGGACGAACTGGCGAGCTGTTAGAGGACATGAGCGAGGAGCCTACGAAGCGGGATTTTATTCGCGACATCATCGCGAAGGACCTGGCGAGCGGGAAGCACAAGACCACCGTCACGCGCTTTCCGCCGGAACCGAATGGTTACCTTCACATCGGGCACGCCAAGTCGATCTGCCTGAACTTCGGGCTGGCTCGGGAGAACGCGGCAACGGGAGGATGGTGCAACCTGCGGTTCGACGACACCAATCCGACCAGGGAAGAGCAGGAATACGTCGACAGCATCCAGGAGGACATCAGGTGGCTCGGTTTCGACTGGGGCGAGCACCTCTATTTTGCGAGCGATTACTTCGAATTTTTCTACGAGTGTGCGGTGCACCTCATCGAGGAGAGCAAGGCCTACGTTGACCAGCAGACGCCGGAGGAGATTCGCGATACCCGCGGGAGCGTCACCGAGCCGGGCCGGGAGTCGCCCTGGCGGGACCGGCCGAGGGAGGAGAGCCTCGAGCTCTTCGCGAAGATGCGGGCCGGGGGGTTCAAGGAAGGGGAAGCGGTGCTGCGCGCCAGGATCGACATGGCGTCGCCGAACATGCACCTGCGCGATCCGGTCCTCTACCGCGTGCTGCACGAGACGCACCACAACACGGGCGAGGCGTGGTGCATCTATCCGATGTACGATTTCGCGCACCCGCTGGAGGACGCCTACGAGCACATCACGCACTCGCTGTGTACCCTTGAGTTCGAAGACCACCGGCCGATCTATGACTGGTGCATCGCAAACTGCCCGGTGCCGTCCGAGCCGAGGCAGATCGAGTTTTCGCGGCTCTCTTTGAACTACACGGTAGTGAGCAAGCGCAAGTTGCTGGAACTGGTTGAGGAGAAGAAGGTCGATGGGTGGGACGATCCGCGGATGCCGACCCTTTCCGGGGTGCGCCGGCGCGGATATCCGGCCGAGGCGGTGGTGGCCTTCTGCGAGGACGTGGGAATCACGAAGTTCAAAGGAGTGACGGATGTGGCGCGGCTGGAGCACGAGGTGCGCCGGGTCCTGAATCAGACCGCTCCCCGCCGCATGGCGGTGCTGCATCCCCTCAAGCTGGTTCTCGTCAATATGCCGGCGGACGATCTCGAGGAGGTCGAGGTGCAAAACAACCCGGAGGACGAGAAGGCCGGGACCCGCAAGCTGCCCCTTGGCCGCCAACTCTGGATCGAGCGCGACGATTTCATGGCGGAGGCTCCCAAGAAGTACTTTCGGCTCGCTCCCGGCCGCGCGGTCCGGCTGCGGGGCGGCTACATCGTGCAATATGTCGATCACGTCACGGATTCCGAATCCGGGGAGGTCGTCGAGGTGCATGGCGAGTTTCTTCCCGGGACGATCGGACAACCCGTTCCGGAGGGAGTGACGTGCAAGGCGGCGATCCACTGGGTGAGCGCCGCGCACGCGGAAAATGCGGAGGTGCGTCTCTACGACCGTCTTTTTGTTGACGAGAATCCCGACGAGGCGGAAGGGGGTTTCCTGTCGGCGCTCAATCCGGGCTCCCTGACCATTGTGGATGGCGCCATGCTGGAGCCCGGTTTGGCGGGTGAAGGAGCGGGATTCGTCTGCCAGTTTGAGCGCCTCGGATACTATTGCGCCGACCTGCGCCATCACGAACCCGCCCGGAGGCCCGTCTTCAATCGCACCATCGGTTTGAAGGATTCGTGGGCGAAGAAGAAGAGCTGATCCATCCCTCCCAGTTGCGGAGCGGCGACCCGATCACTCCTTCCCTTCGCTCCACGGGGCAGTCGGGAGGCGGTGACGGCAAACTCGGCTCGCCAAACAGTATGGCCCGGGCTATGGTCACTTCCTATGAGGTATCTTCTGGATTATGGCGGGCCGGTTCTCTGGCTCCAGGCCGTTCTCGGATTCCTCGCCGTGGTCTTTGTGATCGAGCGGCTCCTCTACTTCCACGGAGTCCGGGTCAACGCAGCCGATTTTCTGCTCGGGATCGCGAATCACGTGCGGCGCAAGGCCTACGCGGAGTCCATCCACGAAGCGGGGCGGGCGCCCGGACCGGTGGGGCGCATTGCCCATAGCGTCCTGAGCCGCCACCACATGGCCCGCACCGACCTGCGCGAGATTGCGGACGAGGCAATCTCCCTGGAAGTTCCACGGATTGAGAAGAACATGCGGGCCTTGATCGGCATCGCGTTGATTGCTCCCCTGGCCGGGCTTCTCGGGACCGCGCTGGGCTTGATCGACGTGTTCACCGAGATTGACGGGCAGGGCGGGGAGGTGACGCACTCCGGGATGGCGAAGGGGATTTTCGAAAGCCTCATCACGACGGCGGCGGGACTCTGCGTTGCGACCGGCACCTATATTTTCTACCTGGCGCTGCTGGGGAAAGGGCAACGTCTTCTCTACCGGTTGCAGCGGACCGGCATCGAGGTCGTCAATCTGATTGTGGACGCGCGCGACACGACCGAGATCGTTTCCTTTCGTGAGGAATTGGAGGCCCAGACGAGAGATCGCGAAACGCGAACTGGAAAGCCGTGAAGGCAAAGCTCTCCCTTCCCGAGTGTCCGCCCGCCCTCTGCCTGGTGGCGGCGCTCGACATCCTGGTGGTCTTGTTGCTCTTCTTTACGCTGATCCCGGTCGTTGCGCAGCAGGCCGGGATCACCTTTGTGCCGGCCAAGATTCCATTTCGAATGCAAGGCGCCGACAAGAAGATCACCGTCACGGCCAAGGGCGGGGCCCAACCAATTCTTTATTTGGGGCGGAAGAATGTCCGTCTTGATGACCTGGAAGGCGCCCTCGTAAAGGCGCGGGAGGACGACGGGATTGAATTGGTGGTGCTGATGGCGGACGAAAAACTGCAGAACGACGTGTTCTCCAGGATCCTGGTGGCAACCCTGAATTCCGGAATGGAACTGGCCCTGAGGGGAGCCTTTCCAGTCGAGGAGACCGAGAGACCGGTTCCGGATGATGGCGCGAAAGAGAAACTCCAGTCCCCCGGCGACGATGCGCCTGAACCGTAAATGCCGCCGGACCCTGCGGGACGAACGGGCGGGACTTCTATTCCGCTGGCGAATTCCGCGGGCCTCGGCGATGCGCACCCTGATGGCTGCTCTCATGACACTCGCCCTGTTCGGGGGAGCGGCCTCGTTGTTTCAGGTGAAGGGCAAGTCGCTCCGCGTCATGAATCGCGCGACGGCCCGCGTGATGGTGCTTGAGCCGGACGACGCGGACTCACGGGAGATTCTGGAGTGGGCACGCCAATACTCTCCTTTTCCGGATCGTTGGGAGCCCCGGGTCGATCCGGTTTTGCGCCGGCAGATGGAAAGCCTCGACCTCCCCCTGGCGGAACGTAGCAGGTACACCCCGTTGCTGTGGCACTTGCCGGAGCGCGAGACGGAGTATTCGCTTCCTGAACTTTTCGATCCCGCCAAGCCGCCGCTGCCTCCGGTGGAGCGCGTTCCGCCCCGGGCGACTCCGCGGCCGGTTGCCCGGAGCTGGGTTTTCGCCGACGCGGGCAAGCTGCTAAGTAAGCGCTGGGGAGAGCGGGCGACTCCCCTGCGCGCCTTGCTTCCCGAGCCCGGGGGCGAAGAGGATCCCGCCAAACCCCTGGAGTTCCTGGGCCTGGAGCGCCGTTTCCTGGTGGGAGTCGACCCTCACGGCGAGGTCATCTTTTGCCAGGCGGTCGATGAAAGCGAAACTGAACTCGACGAGGTGCTGGCGCGGTGGTTGCGCGGTCACCGGCTCAAGCCGGATGAGACGGGATCGGAGAACGTGTGGGGTGTGGTGCGGGTATCGGTCCGGGGATTGCAGGCGAAAGAAGAGGAGGACAAGGCACCGTGATCGAGCTCGATATCACGCAATTCCTGGCAGGCCTGCTGATCGGAATCGCGGTGCTCGCCGCTTTCTCCGTCGCTTGGGACCGGCTCCGGGGACAGTTTGCGGCCAAGGCGCTGCGGCGTGATACGGTGCATTGCCGAGTTTGCGGGGCGGCCTACCGGCGGACCGGCAATGAGACCATCCAGTCCTGCCCGGAGTGCGAGAGTCCGAATCCGAGCGGCCGGGACCGCCGGCTGGGATGAGACTTGCTTCCCTTTCGAACCCGGATTAATTGAACCCCAGCCGAGGGTAAATCCAGCCAGGGCCGAATTCCGCCTATGTACGAACGCAGAGTTGTGGTGACCGGAATCGGTGCCATCAGTCCACTTGGACACGATATGGCCAGCTCGTGGGAGGGACTCAAGAACGGCCGGCCTGGGGTGGGACGGATTCAGCAATGCGACGCCAGCCCGTTTCCCTGCCAGATCGCGGGAGAGGTTCTCGGTTTCGATCCGAAGCCGTTTTACAAGAATCCGAAGGATGTCCGGCGCTCGGACCGCTACGCCCAATTCGCGATTCCTGCGGCCCGCATGGCCCTGGAGGACAGCGGGATGGATCCCGAGAAGGTGGACCGAACCCGGGTCGGGGTGATGGTGGGAAGCGGGATTGGAGGCTTGCGGACCCTCGTGGAGCAAAACGAGGTGCTCCTGCAAAAAGGGCCGGCGCGCGTGAGCCCCTTCGTGATCCCCATGATGATTTCGAACATCGCGGCCGGAATGATCTCGATGGAATTTGGATTCGGTGGTCCGAACATGGCGATTGTGACGGCCTGTGCCACTGCCAACAACTCGGTTGGGGAGGCCTGGCGCATCATCAAGTTCGGCGACGCGGATGTCATTCTGGCCGGCGGATCGGAAGCCTCCATCCAGGAGATGGGCCTGGCCGGATTCTGCAATATGCGTGCCCTGAGCACCCGCAACGACGAGCCGGGGCGGGCCTCGCGGCCTTTCGATATCGACCGGGACGGCTTTGTGATGGGAGAAGGGGCCGGGGTGGTGGTGCTGGAGGAGCTGGAGCACGCCAAGAACCGCGGCGCGAGGATTTACGCCGAGCTCGCCGGGTACGGCGTCAGCGCCGACGCGCATCACCTCAGCGCTCCGTCACCGGACGGACTCGGTCCGGCCCGCGCGATGCAAATGGCGATGAGACATGCCAAGGTGAACCCGGAGGATGTCGATTACCTCAATGCTCACGGGACCTCCACGCAGCTCGGTGACGTTGCGGAGACGCGCGCGATCAAGGTGGCCTACGGGGAGCATGCCAAAAACGGACTGGCGGTGAGTTCCACCAAGTCGATGACGGGCCACCTGCTGGGCGCGGCCGGTGCGATCGAACTGATGGCGTGTCTCCTGGCGATTCGGGACGGGGTAATTCCTCCCACCATCAATCTGGACAACCCGGATCCGGAGTGTGATCTCGACTATGTTCCCAACGAGGCGCGAGAGGCGATCGTGACGGTGGCTGCCAGCAACGGCTTCGGATTTGGCGGGCACAACGCCACCCTGTTGGTGCGGAAGTTCGACGGGTAGATCGGTTGCCGCGAATGGCGGAAACGGGGCCGCGATGTGGGGAGGGCGTCGGCGCTTTGCGTGGCTGATCGGGCCCGGGGCAGGCGGAAGCCTACGTCCCGCGGAAGAGCTGAGGGGCGTTACTCCGCCGCGTGAGAATGGCTCCGCTCCGAATGGCTCCGCTCCGCAGCGGCGGCCTTGCGCTCTTCGATCTTTTTCTCGGTGGCTTCCGAGATGTAGCGCCAGCGCACCCGATGGCGTTTCACGGCGGTGCGGGCTTTGCGACGCTTGCGTTCGGCGGGGGACTCGAAGGCACGACGGCGGCGCATCTCCTCGATGATGCCCTCCGAATCGAGTTTGGTTTTGAGTCGCTTCAAGGCGCGGTCCACGGATTCGCCCTTTTTCAATTGTACGCTTCGCTCGCTCTCTTTTGCCATGCAGTAGATCCCTTTCGGGTGGGGCGCGGAGACTAAGGAGACCTGGAGGGGCCGTCAAGGGAAGTTTTGGAGGCCGCCCTCCGCCTGCAGGGTGATTGGCCAAAAATGCTGCGAAGCTGATAGAATCTTCGATTGAGCGTTTCTGCTAGACAAGAGCCTCCGGATTTGCAGGATAGGTTCGTGATGCCAGCTCTTGAACCTTGCGTATTC
>Ga0310121_10003463_pt1 | contig 14396 bp, 13 predicted proteins | sample CB27_Tmax_986_MG_FD_203504 | JGI IMG/M metagenome (GOLD analysis project Ga0310121, IMG submission 203504) | Marine microbial communities from Western Arctic Ocean, Canada - CB27_Tmax_986 | ecosystem: Environmental > Aquatic > Marine > Oceanic | place: Canada: Western Arctic Ocean | collected... | reverse complement strand
GATTCTGGAATCCATCGTCCGGGATGACTGGATTTGAACCAGCGACCCCCTGACCCCCAGTTTGAGAGACTCCCGTCCGGATACGTCCACCGAGATGTATTCCTTAGAGATTCAACGATTCACATTCCAGCGTGGTCCGTTATATCCACCGGCGTCCACTCGGTAAGCTGTCAGTTAAGCTGTCAAGTCTTAGCGGGCGGCTCAACGGGCTTGCCGTAACCGGCTCGCGGAGACACCAGGTTGGTGCCGTTCAGAATATCAACGAGCATCCCCTCAAGGCGCTTGGCTTTTATCATTTTTCTCGTCTTCTTTCCAATCGCCTTCCTCGAAAACTAGGTCCCCGACTTGATCGTCTTGAACCACCATGTGCAAGTCGCCTTTATAGAAATCTGATTCGTAGGCAATCCGATCAGGAATGCCGCCAGGATACGCAAGGCAGATCACGGTTCCACCTCCGAGAGTCCGTACACCGTCAACCACCGGTTCCTCTTCTTCCTTAACACCACGAAAGTGCTTGCAATTCCGGGTATGGCAGATCGGGGCGGCCAACATCGCAAACTCCTATTGCAATCCGTCAGTCAAAATGAGTACGTCTGACGCGCGCCGTAATACTTCTTGAAGCGCCGTAACTTCTTCTCGTTCATCTGCTGGCGGCTCAGCCTTATCGAAACCCTTTAGCACCGCTTCAATCTCAGCCGCCAACTCGTCAAGACGCTCCGTCCAGCCGTCTTCCAATAACTCTAGAGCAGCCGGGCCTTTAAGTTCTGCGATTAACCCAAGCAAACCTGTGCTCGACGGACCATCGTCTATATAGCCATCAGCGTCATACCAATAAAACATTAGTCTTCTTGGCCAGACACCCCCGCCGGATACAGAAGTGCGACGAGTAGGAGAGGGAGTTGGAGCCACCGAATGTGGCGGCACTGTTTACGGGTGTGGCGGATGTCTTGGTCCATACCGACAGCGACCGGTGAGGTCTAGCCTACCGCTACGCGGCGGGCGGTTCAACGGGGACGGGGGTTAGTCACGCGGGTGCGCGTTGGACAGCGATGTCTTGTCGCGTCGCCTGCGTACTGGTGCCCGTCGTCGGCGCCTTGTCATCGTCGGTCTACATTCGTGAACGCCTTCGGACGAGTGACTCCGCGCCCGTCGACAACCCAGAAGTCATCTACTCGCCCCAGGTCGGCATCAGCCCTGATGGGCGTGCGTACCGCAAATACATCGTCGGAACCACCACCATGTTCAGGAGTGTCGAGGTCAACAAGCCGCAGAGAATCACAGTGGCCATTGGCGTCTGAATTTCCCTGCCCGCTTGCCCGGCGCCGAGAGCCAACGGGATTAACGCCAATCCTGTGGAGAGGGCCGTCATCAGAATCGGGATGAGTCGTTCGCGCGCTCCTCGCTCAACCGCTTCACGAAAGTTGGTGACGCCTTCCTTCTCGCTCAAGTGATGAATGTGCGAGACCAGCATGATGCCGTTGCGCGTCGCGATGCCGAAGAGGGTGACGAAGCCAATCATGGACGCCATGCTCATGACCCCCCCGGCAAGGAACACGCCTGCCACCCCGCCGATCAGCGCCAGCGGCAAGTTGAGCATGACGAGCACAGCATCCCGTGGGCGGCCGAACGCCACCAGCAGCAGCATGAACAAGCCCGCGAGGACGACGATCGTGAGGAGCAGGAGACGCTGCGATGCGCTCTGCTCGCTCTCGAATTGGCCACCATATTCAACCCTGTACCCTGGCGGCATGGGCACGGCCTGGGCGACTGCTGACTGCATGTCCTCGACGACCCCACCGAGGTCGCGGCCGGCAACGTTGCTTGAAATCACGATCCGGCGCTGCACGCCCTCCCGCAGAATCATGTTGGGTCCGACCTCGCGGCGGACGTCGGCCAGCAACCTGATCGGTACCGGCCCGGCGGTCGGCGTGTCGATCGGCAGATCCGCGAGGCGCTCAAAGTCGTGGCGCCCGGCGGCATTGAATTTCACGACGAGGTCGAATGCGGTCGCGCCGTCGAACACCCGTCCCACGATAGTGCCGGCGAAGCTCGTTTCGACGGCGTCGGCCACATCGCTGGCCCGCAGACCGTACCGAGCAATCGCAGAGCGATTCAGCACGAAGCGAACAACGGGCACGTCCATTTGCTGCTCGAGGGATACATCCACCGCGCCCGGAATCTCCGTCATCACCTCTCTGACCCGTTCACCCAAGCGGCGGAGCGTCTGGAGATCGTCGCCGAAGATCTTGACGGCGATGTTCGCGCGGGTGCCGGACAGCATGTGGTCAATCCGGTGAGAGATCGGTTGGCCAATTGTCACGTTGGTTCCGGGCAGCGTCGAGAACTGCCGCCGAAGCTCCTCGAGAAGCTCGGCTCGTGAGCGGCCAGTCTCCCGCAAGCCCACGTCAATCTCGGCGGCCTCGACGCCCTGCACATGCTCGTCGTATTCGGCCCGACCGGTCCGACGGGCCGTCGCCACGACCTCGGGCTGTGCGAGGAGGATCTCTTCGATACGACGTCCAATCTCGTCGGATGTGGGGAGGGATGTGCCCGGCAGCGTGTTGGCCTGGATCGTCAGCGTTCCCTCGTTGAATTCTGGGAGAAACGCTGTGCCCGCCCGCGTCAGGGTCGCCCCCGCCACGACCAGCATGGCTACTGACGTCACTATGACGAGTCGGGGATGGTCGAGCGCGTGGGGTAGAAAACTCACATACGGGGCTTTGAGCATGCGCGTCAGCCATTCGTCATGTCCGCGCACGATCGAGCGCGCCTTCGGCAGAAAGGCGAAGCAGAGCGCGGGCGTGACAATCATGGCCACGACCAGGGACGCGAGAATGGCCACGATATACGCGACCGCGAGGGGTGCCAGCAGTCGTCCCTCGACGCCGGACAGACCGAATATGGGTAGAAACACGAGTACGATGATGAGGGTGGCAAAGACGATGGACGGGCGGATTTCGAGCGTGGCATCACGAACGATCACCGCAGCAGACTGCTGTTCGGCGGGGGGTTTGACGGCGTTCTCCCGCAGTCGCCGGACGACATTCTCCACATCGATGATCGCATCATCGACGAGCGCCCCAATGGCAATGGCTATGCCGCCGAGTGTCATCGTGTTAATCGTCGCGTCGAACCCCCAGAGCACGAGCACGGCCGTCGCCAGCGACAGGGGTATCGCGGTCAGCGTGATCGCGGCTGCCCGCATATTCGCCAGGAACAGCACCACGATCAGAACCACGAGCAGGCCGCCATCGCGCAGCGCATCAACGACGTTCTCGACCGCGACGGCGATAAAGTCCGCTTGCCGGAAGATCCGGCGGTCGATCGTCATGCCACTCGGCAGTTCGGCCTGAAGTGCATCGAGTTCTCGATCGAGTCGTGCCGTCAACTCGACCGTGTTGGCATCCGGCTGTTTTTGGACCGCCACGATCACCGCAGGCGCGCCGTTTCGCGATCCCTCGCCCCGTTTGAGAGCGCCGCCCTCGCGCACGTCGGCGACGTCGCGAATCAGCACGGGCCGAGCACCGCGAAGAGCGATGACGCTGTTACCAATTTCTTCCGGCGTGCGAACCCGGCCGATGGTCTGGAGCCCGTACTCCTGTGGTCCCTCCCGGTAGATGCCGGCGGACGTGTTCTGGCTTGCGCCACGTACGCCGTCCAAGAGCTCCGTGAGGGAGATGTTGTTGGCACGGAGCTGATCGGGGTGCGCAATGACCTGGAACTGGCGCTTGTCACCGCCAATTGGCGTCACTTGTGAGACCCCCGCCACCGCAAGGAGCCGCCTTCGCACAACGCTATCGACAACCGTGCGAAGCGTGAGGGGGTCGTCCTGATCTGACGTGATCGCGAAGAAGAGAATCTCGCCCATGATGGACGAGATGGGTGCCAGGGTGGGATGCGCCACTTGTGGCGGGAGGCTCCCCGCCACCAGCGTCAGCTTCTCAGCGACGACTTGTCGCGCGCGGAAGATGTCCGTGCCCCAGTCGAATTCGACCCAGACCACCGCAATACCCACGGCCGTCACTGACCGCACCCGTCGGACGTTCGATGCGCCGTTGAGGGCCGCTTCGATGGGAAACGTTACCAGCGCTTCCATTTCCTCCGGAGCCATTCCACGTCCTTCCGTCAGAACCGTGACGGTCGGAGCGGTCAGGTCAGGAAAGACGTCGACGGGCATCTCGCTCGCGGTCCACAAACCGGACCCGGCCAGTAAGACCGCAAGGACCAGAACCATCCAGTGGTGGTCAATCGACCATTGGATCAATCGTTTCATTAAATCACCTCAATGGACGTGATCTTCAGCGGGTAGTCCAGTGGCGGCCGCCGCCAACTGCACATCGTAAGCGCCCCGCGTGACAACGCGCTCTCCCAGCAGGACACCATTCCTGATCCCAACGAGATCAGCCTCACGGGCGGCGATTTCAATGAACCGCCTGGCGAAACGCTCGCCCCCGAGCTGAACGAAGACGTACGGCCGACCGGCTTCCATCAGCACGGCGGCCTGAGGCACTACGAGCCACTGCTGTTGCTTTTTCGTATACAGCACCGCCGTTCCGACCTGACCGATCAACAGGTGCTCGCCGGGGTTCTCGATTTCCATCTGGAGCGGCAACGCGCGGGTGGTCGCGTCGATGACGCCGGCGTCGTGCACGTGGTCTGGCTCGAGTTCGATCAGCTCCGGTTGGCCAGGAAATTCCAGCGCGAGTCCGGTGACCTGGCGCGCGACGGCCACGCTGGCGGCCGGTACCTGCACCTCTAACTTCACGCGATCAGTCCGCACGATTCTGAACAGCGGTGTGCCTTCGTCATAGGAGGCACCGAGCGTGCCCATGACCTCGGCCAGTCGCCCGCCAATCGGGGCCCGCAGGGCGAACGCGTTGCCGGCTGCTGCGCCACCGCCACTCCGTAGCGTTTGATCGCGCTGCGCAAGCCGCGCGTCCGCCGCTTTGAGGCGCGCCTCCGCAACCCTGATCGCTCGACGCGCATCCTCCACCCGACGGGCTGGCACGGCCCGCTCCTCCAGTAGGCGCTCGGCCCGCGCCTGTTCCACCCGCGCGGCGTCGAGCGCCACCTGCGCCTCAGCCACCTCAAACGTCAGCGTCGCGTGGTCAGCGCCTGCCGACAACCGAGGCTCCAAGTGTGCTAGGACCTGTCCTGCGTGGACGCGCGCGCCGATCGACAGCAGCACATCGGCCGTGAGCCGGCCCGCCGCCGGGGCGGCCACAATCGCTTCGCCGCCGGGAAGAGGGTGGACCATCACCGGCACACGAACCGACGTCCGAATCTCTGCCTCTCGCACGCGGGCGGTGGCAAAACCATTCGTCCACTGCGGTTCTTTGAGGTACGCGATGGCCGATGCATCCTCCGCCGGACGGCTCTCGGCGTCCGCGTTAGCGAGGGCGTCGTCAGCGAACACCGTCACAATCCCGAGATCGTGGCGATCGAGAAGGCCTGGCGCATCGAGGACCAACTCGTAGCGATATCGCCCTGGTTCAGGAAGCGCCCCTTCGACCCTAAATACCCCGGGTCGTGATGGCTCTGGCGTGAGGATCTCCACCGTTGGCCCGCCGGCTTCTGGTGTGAACTCGACACTCGCCTGGCCAGCCGTGACGGGGAGAAAATCGGCCGTCGTGGTCAGGTGAACGGCAAACACCACCGTCTGTCCCGCCACAAGCGGTGGGTACTCCACGAACAGCTCAGTCTTCTCCGTCCAGTGGGTCACATCGAGCGTCGGCGACTCCACCTGAGGCGAGTCGCCCTGCTGGGCGCAGCCCATCACACTGAAGGCGGCGAGAAATGCCGCGTACACCAGTCCGTGTCTCGTTGTCATTGCGGAATCTCCCAACCGCTGACGAATTCCAGCTCAATCTCTGCCTGTCGCACCGTCGCGTCCAGCACCGCTTGACGGATGCGAGCCGACGATCCGATGCGATAGGCGTCCAACAATTCCAGGATGCCGCGCTCACCAGCGTCATAGCTGACTTGCGCGATACGCTCAATTTGATCGGCTCTGGCTATGGCCTCGGCTCGATAGCGTTCAGCGCCGCGTCGCCGTTCCACCACAGCCACGCGGAGGGCTGCGATCTGGCCACGCAACACGAGTCGGAGTGCGTCAAGTCGCGCGCGAGCCTGAGCATCTCTCGCGGCGGCCAGCGCCTTCTCGGGACGAGCGCGGTCGAACAGGGGAAGGGTCAGCTGCACGGCGATAACACTGCCAATATTTCCCCCAGCCACCGTCAAGGACTTGATCCCTCCGACGATCTCCGGTTCAGGAATAGGACGGCGGCCAGCCGCTCGAGCGGCAAACGTGGCAGCCTCGATCTCGTGCCGCAACGCCACGAGATCGCCCCGAGCCGACTCCGCGATCTCGAGCAACGCCTCAAGTGGCAGGAGAGGCGCCGGCGATATCGACCGACCAACCGCTACGATTCGCGACGGGTCAGGTATGTCATCAAAAAAGCTCGCCAGGATCGCCTGGGCGCGAACGCGGTTGGTCGCGGCAACGCTGTGATCCGTCTCAACATCAAGAAGTTCTCGCTCGGCCCGCAATCGATCAAATCCGGCCGCATCGCCGGCGGCCTCGCGGCTTGCCAGGACGCCGGCGAGCTCGCGAAGACGGTCCACGGTGGTGGTCAACTCACGCTCCCTAGTCTGAGCAGCCACCAGGTCGGCGAACGCGAGACGCAGATCTGTCTGCAGCCGGCGCACTTCATCGTCAGCGCGGCTTGCGCTCGCTAACGCCAGGGCAGACGCGCCTTCTTTTTCCAGTCCCCTGCGACCGGTAATCGGGAGCGGCTGTGACACCATCGCGAGATATTCGGTGACGCCTACGACCGATTCACGAGTGACGTTTACGCGAGGATTGGGCCAGCGGGTGGCGGCCAGAACGTTGACCCGCGCTAAGTCCACTCCACTGCGGATGGCCCGTACGCGAGGACTGTTGGCGGACAGTCGTGCCAGGACGTCGGATTCAGTCAACATCAACGATTGAGCTCCCGCGCTCGACGGTACGAGAGCCAGAGCCAAAGCAACGCACAGCATAGTTCTACGCATAACACCTCGACGGAAGAAGAGACGGTAAGTGAGAACGGATGACGGGACGAGCCGTCAGCCCAGATCAGGCAACGAGAAAGGGGGGACCGCGGAGACCGTTCGAGTTTATGCCTGGTGGGTCATGGACCGACACGCGAACGAAGGCCAAGGCGTGCGGAGAGGCATCTTGCGGTCGCGGAACTAGCTGATCGTCTAATAGGGCCTGATTGTCTGTATATACCCGCGACACCTGCTCTGGACCGGTGAACGCAGAGTCGAACCATCGCGTCGCGTGGTCATCCCTGTGCGCCTCATGGGCGACAGGTTCATCAGCCGCGGCTGGGTGATGTCGGTCGAAGTGCCGGTGGATTACGTCTGCGCGACGACCATCATCAGTTTGTCTGACGTGGACATGCTCCGGCGGCAGCAGGGCCAGGGCAAGGATTCCCAGCACCACCAGGCCTGTGGTTCTCCGGAGGAATCCATGTCTTACCACACTTCTAGTATTAGCGGCGGGCAACCGGATGGTCAAGCCACCGTATCACGCCAGGTTAAATATTATCGAGTGACCGGGTGGCCAAGCTCTGATCCAACCATCGGCTAAATCCCTCTAAGAATCCCAATAGACACACTTCAACCCGGCACCTGAACATGTTGTATCCGTGGTAATTCCGAGCAAGGGCTATCGGCTAGTCGTGTAGCAGCCGCCACAGTTTGAGAGACTCCCGTCCGGATACGTCCACCGAGGTGTATTCCTTAGAGATTCAACGATTCACATTCCAGTGTTGTCCGCTCTATCCACTGGCGTCCACTCGGTAAGCTGTCACTTAAGCTGTCAACATAGCGCTGGCTGAATAACGTGCAGTGGATCCGTGGCTAGTTGACGAATCATGGCTCGCCTTGCGCTACCCGCCGACGAGTCACCAAATGTCATCTATTGTCTTCGCTGACCTTAGCTTGTCTATCGACGTATAGCGAAGGCTCTAAAAAGACTTCAAGTGGCCGCCCTTAACGAAAGGAATCGGTTCTATTGGCTTCGCTGGTTCCCGAAAGTACAGAACAAATTTCGATGTATCCTTCCAAGGTTCAATCGCACGAACCTCTGCCACATGAGTAATCGCTGAAGTGGGAGCAACCCGATAGGCTGCAATATGTTTAATTTGGGGGCGCATTGAGCCATGTAGTCTGACTGCGTGCCAGCATTGCTCGCCTATGAAGACTTGCTCAAACCCTTCATCCCTCGCAGGTACAACTACCGTATCAATCTCGCTCAGATCACTTCTTGGTCTGCGTGTTCGTGGTGAATCGCTTTCAACAGTGTTCTCTAGGTCTGACAGAAATGGTTCAAATCGATATGCAACGTCTTCTGCTGCATTCTGATATTTTCGAAGTTCAACCAATTCAACGCCAAACTGAAACTTCTTCGCGAGTACATTCTCCAAATTGTCGGGCGGCTCATCAATAACGACCAGCGCTGTGAACGGGGTTTCGGATACTAACCATTCCAGCATGTGGTCTAGATTGCGAAACTCATGGGTTGCCGCGTACCGTTCACAAATCTCCACGGCACTTCCCTGACCACGGATTGCTTCAGCCAGAACTTTCTTGACGAGCAAAGGTTCTGCCTCGAAGGAAAGAGAAAACTGAAGAATCTGAACGGCGACATGTCTCAGCGGGTCGTGCGAACCGAGCTCAACCTCAACGACGTAAAGCTTGGGCTTCGAACCCGTCAAATCGATTAGATAGCCATCTGGAATATTTCGCTGTCCCCCTACCTTGCCAATCTTCTTCTTGACATCAAGATAGAGCCGTCCCTGACCAAACAATTCTGTTTTCACTTGTTGGATCGCAGATTCCAGTTCTTGCTCTGACTGATATTCCACTTGTTGATAGGTGTTCCGAGGAGTCCAAAGAAGTGTCATGACAGTCCTAGCCTACCGCTCTCCAGAGGACGATTCAACGGGGTAGGTTCAATTTTTCAACCGGGCCAAAAAGTGAGCGGTAGAGGGGGGTAAGAGGGGGAACTTCTACTGATAGGGATGACCCCATCCACGAAGTTGAAGCGATCACCCCATCATTCGGGTAACTCATGAAGAGACAATTGCTGGGGACGCTTCTCGTTTCTCAACCTTTCCTTTGTTGACAGTTCGCTTCGCCGTCTTTTTGGACAAAAATCTCTTAACCCTTTTCGCAGCAGCAACAGATTCATCGCCTTCCAAGACTTCTCTTTTTAGTACTTCCTCTCGTAGGACTTCCACGACTTCACCCGAGTCAAGTTTCACATCAGGCGAAATACGTCGAAGTTCTCTTCGAATCACATCAACGACTTTGTCGCTTGTAATCAAAGCACCTAGCACGAAACGACTAAGGGCTTCACGTTGCGAACGATATTCGCCAAAGCGCGCTTTTTGCCATCCCTCCTTAGCCAGCAGTCCGAGCATGTCTATATGCCCTGAATTTCTTGCGTTCAATTCTAGGAGGTTCAGTGAAAGCACTAGCTCGTGTTCAATAGGCTTCGTAAAACGGACTGAATATATATTCCATTTGATGCCATTCGTAAGCACAACCCCATCCGTTCCTTGATTCGCGGCGTAATCTATAGCCTGCTTAACGTAATTCCCTTTGAGATCTAATCCGATGGCTTTAACTTCGACGAGTAGGGCCAACTCGTTGTCAATTTTTATTGCCAGGTCGCAAAACGTCGCTCGGATCATGTGTTCAGAACTGATCTCAGAATACTTGTCGTACCCAAAAACATCCTGCAACAGATCCGCAACTATCAGGGATGTATCAGATTCATTTACGTCTCTAGCCAGGGCATTCCGTAGAATCGGTTGAAATTTCTTTAAACCCGAAACAATGCGCTCATTAGCGCGCTTCGACAACTTAGCCATCTAAACACCTCTACTAATCTTAACGTCCACGCCCGAAAACACTCCCAGGCTAATCACCGCCGCCGCGAAGAACGTTGTCCACCGTTGAGGCATACCCGCCTAGATTACGCTTCCCGAGCGCGTGCTTCAACACTGTTCCAACGGGAACCACGACCATGCGAGGTCGGGGTGTAACGCGCATCGACTATCCAGTATCCGTGGTACCCCGACGCATCATTATTTAGAATTAAATTTGATAGACAACCTATCCGCTAGGGCCGTGGGTTAAATCGCAAGCGCGCGTATCAAGGTTCTGCGCAAAGGCTCATGACGACCGGACTTAGGTGGATGGTGCCCCACGCGGTAGCTGAGTTCTCCATCACGTCGATGCTGGGGTCCCCTTGAGTCGAGCAATCAGCTCCGCGACCTGCAACTGCCACGCCACGCGCTCATCCGAATTCGCGCGAGAAGAGGCGAGCCACGCCAGCGCCTGGCTGACGTCGTAGAGGTTCTTCGCCGTCTGCGGAGCACCAGGAACGGGCCTGACCCCACGAACTGCCCTGTCCGCCGGCTGTCCACCTTCGAAGGGCTTCGCAAACTCCACATCTTGACCAGACGTGCAAATGTGAAACGTCCTGCACGCGGCCTTCTTTCCCCATAGCTCTGCGAGTTCTCCATTGACCCAAGTTCTGAGTTGGTTAGAGGCAACAGTCTCGTTCTCCCAGGATGCGAGCTGTTCGCGGGCCTGCTCGACGAGTCGCATCCCTTCGCAGACAAGACGAGGAATCCGCTCGACGTCCATCTGCTGATTGTGGATGGTTCTCAACTCCGCCGCCTTTGTTTCCCAGATGACCATGCCATTCGTGCACACGAACCTCAGCCATCCCAGGAGGACGACCAACCGGCTTGAACCATCTACCGAATTGAAGCACTCCAGTCGCAGACCGAGCGGTTTCTCGTCTTTAGCCCTGAAGTCATAGCTCTTGGGGAAGTAGATCCGAAGGTTCATCCACTCACCGAGCTCAGTGAGGCCAACTTGGCATCGAAGACCCTCTGGATCGATCCCTCCCTCGCGTATGCCTTCCAGGCACTTCTCCGCAACGTCGCGATGCTGAGCGAGAGTGTATGTCTTGGACACGACCCCAACCGGGACAGCCTGCTCCATCTTCCTATGAGGAAGCCGAACGACGGACTGCATGTAGGGGTTGGCCTGGGCATCGTCCGCGGCTCGGAAGTCGTCCTTCTTGAACTCAGGCAGCTCGTCGCGCAGTCGATCCCACGTCCCCTCCATGTAGCGGACATCTCGAGCCCGCCAACGCCCGGATTCGTCGAGCACGGTGAGAACATCGTCCATCGTCACGCCTCCACCTTCTGGCCATGCACGGCCTTCACCTCGGCCAGCAGGTCGCCGAACTTCCCGTAGTTCACCTTCACGCCGTCATCAAGGTCCAGCGTGATCCGCCTGTCCGCGTAGTGACGCAGCGTCTCGTCGAACGCCAGCAGCTCCACCTGCTGCTTCTCCAGCGTCGCCCGCTCCTTGTCGAGGCGCTTTCTCGGGGCCGTCGAGGTCGCGGTTTGAATGTCGCCCTGGAGCTTCTCGAGGCGCGCAGTCAATCACAAAAGTCGTCCCTGTGCTTGTAATAGATACAGGTGACTGACTGAGATTCCCCGAGCCAAACCTAACAAGAAAGAAACCAACTGCTACAAACGAGACGTAAAGCCTGCCTGCCACCTTTCCAGCCTACTTCCTAAACTCCAACTCCTTGTTGCCGGTGGCATGAATCGGCGTTCCCCATACTTCGATGTTGTCTGAAAACACATCGATATGAAGCGTGTCACGATCGCAACCCTGAACGCAGATCGCTGACGTTAATGTAATCGGAATCTCAACCGCCGATCCATTACGGTGAACCTGGTTAAATTGCACAACATATTCTTTGTCAATCTCTAGAGGCTCGAACTCTCGAATGGAAGCCCCCTGTCCCTCCCGCACCGCCCGCCCGACCTCCCAACTGCCGATGGTCATTTGCTCTTGTTCATGTCTGAGAACAATCTCAGCATCTTGGTCTATCAAGGCGGTGCCACCAGCAGCCAGACCGTCATCCCACACTGCTACTCGCAAGATCAAAAACTCAGCCTTGACGCTGTCGCCTACCGGCTCGCTGCCAACATTATCCTGCCCCTTCGTGTCCGAAAGCCATTCAATGTATTCGGCGTCGTCTTCTGACACGCCCCGCTTGTCTTCGTACATCCTGTAAAGGGACATCTGCGAAACCCGATGCCCTTGTGCCGTGCCTTTGCGATACCACGCTACCGCTTCGACGTCGTTCCGCGGGACCCCACGGCCGTTGGCGTACGCAAAGGCTAGGTTGGCCTGCGCCGGCGCATGACCTTGCTCTGCCGCTTTGAGATACCACGCCACCGCTTGGACCAAGTTCTGCGGCAAGACGTTACCGTTGTCGTAAATAACACCCAGGTCGTTCTGTGCCTCGGCATCCCCCGCCTCGGCTCGCGTCCGAAGCTCGTCGATATCTTCCTGCTGTGCGCCTAGTGGCACATTGAACGCGACCAGTTGTACGGTCACCGCGATTAGAGTGAACCAACGTCGTGTCATGACAGTCCTAATCTACTGCTAGCAAATGCGCGTTTCAAGAATTAACAGGAGGGAACCACGGCCCACCGGCGCCTAGGTGGGTTGTTTGGCGGGCATCTTTTTGGCCAAGTGGCGGGCATCTTCGAAATCTTTTTTTGATAAATACCAAAACAGGCGAAAACATTGAGGAAAATGGTCGGGATGACTGGATTTGAACCAGCGACCCCCTGACCACGAGTCAGGCGCGCTAGCAAATTACGTCACCTGATTTCGTTTCTACAGAACCGATATTTCCGTTGCAATCGCCTAATGAACCCAGCTACGCTGTTAAGCCTGAGATGAGGACAAGGTGCGGTCAAATTGTATTTCGACTTGCCATTATCAGTGCTTGCCTCGCTTCAATTTCTTGTTCACGTTCAATCACGGCCATGATGATGCCAGTTGAAGGACCATTGAGCTCGGCCGTTCCCGTTCCAATAATCGAGGCAGTCGCGGATGGAATACCAGGCAATACTGGAAACTTGACGTTCGTTATGCCAGACGGAGAGATGTGTAGCGGTCGTTGGTCTTCTGCAGCCGGTTCTGGTCTTAGTTTTGCCTCCGGAAGTCTCATTTCAGAATATGGAACGACTTACCTGCAGGGCTATTCCATTTCACCTGGCACCGGACAGAATCCTGGGCAAGCCCTAGTCACCTGTGACCGTGGACGTACTTTTCAAATCGAGTTCATCACAGGAGCTGGAACTGCAAATGGTTTTGGAATTGGAAGGGACAATGCCGAGAACGTTTACAGAATGGTTTTTTAGCGGCTAAATATTAAGCCGCAATACCGAACGTCCCGCCCCTACCCTCGAAAAACCCGCTAGTCCCCTCCCCGAAGAAAAGAGTCATCGGTTATTGCGGATGCGCTCGTCCGTTTCGCGAGCAAGGCGTTGGGCTTCGGCGCGTTGGTCGGGGGTGAGACGATTGGCAACCTGGTCGCGTAATGCAACAGTATTTCGACGGAAATAATCATCCGAGGCTCCCGCCGCCGCGAGATTTGCCCACATATGGGCGAACACATCATCTTGCGGTACACCATCGCCGTTGAAATACTGTAAGGCGAGCCCATAATAAGCCAACAAATTTCCTTGCTCCGCCGCCATCCGCCACCACCGCACGGCTTCCGCATCATTCTGCAGGACACCGTTGCCTGACTGATAGAAGCCTCCGAGTATGTTCTGTGCGCCGTGATCTCCCTGCTCCGCCGCTAACCGAATCCATCGCACGGCTTCCGCCTGATCCTGAGGTACGCCGCCAAGACCGTATTCATAATTAATTCCGAGGCTGAATTGCGCTTCGGCATCACCCTGTTCAGCCCTCGCCCGCAGTTCTTCTATAGGTTCCGGCTGCGCGCTACCCACAACAGCAGTCGCTACCACCAGCACCACCGCCGCGAAGAACGTTGTCCACCGTTGAGGCATACCCGCCTAGATTACGCTGCCCGAGTGCGTGTTTCAACGTGGGGCGATTGTCGTTTCCCGCACGCCCTCCGCGTCCCTTGCGAAGACAGGCGAATTACCCGACCACATCTCTCGACCGCGCGCTAAAGCTGGCACGACGCGCCTCATCCGCGGCGACTTCTTGTTCCAGCGTCGCCAGGGTTTTATAGGCCGCTTCAGACCGGTCCAGTTGATCGTCAGACATGCGATTAAATTGCTCCGGCGTGAAATGCACATGCTGATGCGTCTCCGGGGCGGCCAACCCAAGATGCTTCATCAGGAGTTCCAGTGCCTTGAGTTTGTCTCCCCACCGAGCCGGCACGCCGGACTGTTCGGTCAGTGTTTGCAAATCCGTATGCGCAATCGCCCGCAAGTCGTGCAGCACATCTTGGATGCGAACGTCCACAGACTTGAGCT
>Ga0310121_10003462_pt1 | contig 14396 bp, 14 predicted proteins | sample CB27_Tmax_986_MG_FD_203504 | JGI IMG/M metagenome (GOLD analysis project Ga0310121, IMG submission 203504) | Marine microbial communities from Western Arctic Ocean, Canada - CB27_Tmax_986 | ecosystem: Environmental > Aquatic > Marine > Oceanic | place: Canada: Western Arctic Ocean | collected... | reverse complement strand
TCCGGTACGACCTGTACCTCACCTCACCGGAGTCCGCGAACAATCGATCCATCGTAAGATCCGTAAGACCGATGATGACTTGAACACGACAGTGGTGTTTAGGTTTCCGCTCCACGTCTGCGCGCGTGACTGTTCATGTGCCGTGCCACTCAAGTGTCATGTGTGTGTCTCTCGGCAAGACCAACTGGCCGTGCGGCGCCCGGTCAGCCGCCACGCGCCGCGCGGGCGCCGATTGTCGTAAGTCCTTACGCCACACGCGGCAGTGCCATTCAGACCTGACCCCAAATCCCCTTGACCCCAAATCCCCTCGATGGCCGGGTTCGATGCCAGAATGGCAAGGGCTGTTAGTACGGAGAGTCGTCCTGAGTCCGGCTCAGGACGACCACGTGGCAACAGCCCATGAGACGTGGTGGATTGTTGGTTGTACCAGGTCAGGCCAAGTGGCGGTCTATGCGGCTGGGTTCCACGACTCGTCAGTATTGCGTTATCCCACACATGGGACATCAACGAGTTTGCACCAATGCGACTTGTCTCCCCCAATGGGTCACCGAAGTCCGCGTGGCGATATAACGAAGAATTCGACAAAATATTCGAGCGCTGGTTGGGTGAACGTTGTTTGTGTTCTTAGAAGGCAACGATGGTTTGCCTCGTACGAAATCTGGACTCTACGAACACGTACATTTGTTTGCGTTGGAGGAAATACCATGAACGTTGATAGGAATGAGGTTGGGCAACTTTTGTCGATGGACGAGATGGAGCATGTGCATGGCGGATTCGAGACCGCGCTATCCCCGGGCGCCGCCTGCACAGTTCAGATGTCCTTACTATCTGGCGAGCGTAGTATCATCGGGGGAGCCGGCGCTGGTGGTGAGTATATCCCCGCGGAACGGGTCGCGGCGACTATTTGTCAGGCGATGCCGGGGTAAGAAAGGATCTAATCGTACAATAAGTTGAGTTATTCGCATTGGCAAATCGTCGCCCTACGCCGACATTTTTGCTGCCGATTTCCAGTCAATTTTGGGCCTTCCTCAAAGTCAAAACCACCGGCAAAACCACCGGCAAAACCACCGGCAAAACCACCGGCAAAGCCGGTGGCTTGAGGGTGGCCCCTAAAAGGGGTCAGTTGCACACTCGGCAATCAAATACGAGCCCGACGCGCAAGTTTTGAAGTTCCGCGTCGGGCTAGTGTTCGCACGCTGGGACGGCGGAGCCTGATGAATTCTTACCAGCTAAGCTGGTGGTTTACGGACGTCAATTAATACTGTTAACTGAGATTATTGAACTGGGTAGTCCAGGCTGGAACCATGAAAACACTTCGACAACTTGGCTCGCTAGTATTCGTGCTCGGCCTCTTCACGACAGTATTCGTGGGGCTACCTTGGTACGTGATCGTTGCCGACGATCCGGTCATACCTTGGTGGCTTAGGATAGCTATTTTTTGCCTCTTGGGCGGTATCCTGGTGGTTCTGCTGACATTGGCTCTCGAACAAAGGGCACACAAGGCATCCGTTGAAGAGCCGTTGCCTACGGAGTCGGATCGCACAATTCTGCTGTTGAACTCCGATGTACTGCCCGGGCGAGAAATCACTGAGATTCTCGGCCTGGTCCAGGGACACACAGTCTTTGCCATATGGCTTGGCAAAGACCTATCGGCCATTGTGAGGCTGATCCTTGGTGGTGAATTGACTGAATACACAGAGATGATGGGGAGCGCTCGGTCAACCGCTACCGAGAGGATGACAGCTATGGCCGCAGCAATGGGAGCCGACGCAGTCATCAATGTGCGCTATATGACTACGAGTGTTGTGGGCAGTGCAGCTGAACTGTTAGTGTACGGCACAGCCGTCAAGCTCAGTTAACGCGATGCAGTCGAGCGACAGAAAGCGTGTTGGTTTGCTTGCAAATCCTCTCATCGCCCACTGATCGCTACCGTTCAGTCGAGCTGCCGCGAGAAACACCATGGCGTACCCTGTCTCAAAAGAGTGGCTGGATCCCAAAACACTCAGTCTACTCGCGGAATTGCCGCCCGGATTCGAGCGAGCTGGTGACTGTGCCGGATACTCGCTGTTGCTCTTACAGGCCGGACCTGACACTGATCGCATTGTGGAGACTGTGACATTCATACAACGCTGACGAAAACTCAACGGCTCTACCAGGCAGCCCGCTCACTACGACCGGGAGACAATCCACGGGATTCTTGACCTAGGATTCCTTTGCCACGTCGGATTCGTCGTCGAACATCAGCCGTTTGTCATCCCGAGTTGTACGGTCGAGACGACGATTATGCCCTACCGATTTGGGCAGGAGTCGTTCCCATCCTGCAGGCGTTCGGAAGCCCGGAACCCGATCCCGCACTCAGCGATGGCGTTGCGACCCCTCAAAGCGTTCTGACGCTGACGAGGGAACACGATGGATAGTCCATCCGGGACTAAACTTCTTGCCTGGGGTAAATTCGACCCGCACTTTCGCTGCTTGTTTCAGCAGGTAGTAAGTCGTTATTTCAACAGAACTTAAGGTTAGTGGGCGTAACTGGATTTGAACCAGTGACCTCTTGCATGTCAAGCAAGCACTCTAAACCAACTGAGCTATACGCCCCCATTTTTCCGACGCTCGATCTTGGAGATGTCTCAAAAACTCCGATCCCGCCAAGACCATCTTGTGTCCAGTCCGTTGAAGGTACCGATTTCGCCGTTTGGAGGCAACCAACCCTGTCTTGAATAACCCCCTCCGACGCTTCCTTCACGAGCGGACGGCGATTATATCGATAACGGGCAATCAATTCCATCGCCGTTGGGAGTCTGTCTTGCTCCAAGTTGCATCTGCCCTATATCTTACGTCACACGTAGCTCGCCTATCTGATCTCTGGAAAATAGCGAAAAATCAAAATGTTGAATGTAACCCTTCCCGATGGAAGTCAGCGGAAATTCGATCAGTCCATCACTCCGTTGGACGTGGCAGCTGATATCGGCCCTGGGCTGGCAAAATCAGCCCTCGCCGCGGAGGTCGACGGCAGTGTAGTGGGGCTGGATTATCAGCTCCCGGCTGACGGAGAGGTCGGAGTCAGTATTCTTACCAAAAAGAATGAACAGGCGCTCGCCGTGATGCGACATTCCTGCGCTCATGTCATGGCCCGCGCCGTGATGCGGCTGTTTGACGGCGTACAGCTCGCCTTTGGACCCACTATCGAAGGCGGATATTATTACGACTTCGAGCTAGAAAAATCCCTCACCGAAGAGGACTTCCCCGCAATCGAAGCGGAAATGAAGAAAATCATTAAATTGGATGAACCGTTCGAACGATTGGTCGAGGATCGCGAGCAGGCATTGGCCATCTGCGAAGATCTTCAACAGGAGTTCAAGGTCGAGCACATCCAAACCGGCTTAGGCAAACACCCGACCGTCTCCTTCTATCGCCAGGGCGAATTCATCGATCTCTGCCGCGGCCCACACGTCCCCTCTCCTAAAGCGATCGGCGCTTTTAAGCTCCTGTCCGTGGCCGGAGCGTACTGGAAAGGTGACGCCAACAACAAACAGCTGCAACGACTCTACGGGACCGCCTTCTTTGATAAACAAAGCCTTCAAGAACATCTGGATCGCATCGAAGAAGCCAAGAAACGGGATCATCGCGTGTTGGGAAAACAACTTCAACTGTTCACGATCGATCCGATGGTCGGGCCCGGGCTGGTGCTGTGGATGCCCAAGGGAGCTACCATCCGGAGTGTTTTGGAAAACTTTGTCCGCGACGAGCTGAGCCAACGAGGGTACCAGGGAGTCTATACGCCCAACGTGGGCCGCGTCGATCTATACAAGACCTCGGGGCACTATCCGTATTACTCCGACAGTATGTTCAAGCCCATTCACATGGATGAGGATGAACAGTACATTCTCAAGCCGATGAACTGTCCGCATCACGTCATGATCTACAAGGCGCTGCCACGCAGTTATCGGGAGCTGCCGGTGCGTTTGGCGGAGTTCGGTACCGTCTATCGCTATGAAAAATCGGGCGAACTGTCAGGTATGACCCGCGTCCGTGGCTTCACCCAAGATGATGCCCATATTTTTTGCACTGAAGACCAGGTCGCTCAGGAGTTCCGCGCCTGTATGGAAATGACCCAATTCATTCTCAAGTCACTGGGGTTGAACGACTACCGCGTCCGCCTTGGGTTTCGTGATCCAGCCAGCGACAAATACGTGGGCCAACCTTCGAGCTGGGATCGTGCCGAGAACTCGCTGGTCGAGGTCTGCCAGGACCTCGGCATCGATGCCCAAAAGGAGCCAGGAGAGGCTGCGTTCTACGGCCCAAAAGCAGATTTTGTGATCAGCGACTGTCTCGGACGTGAATGGCAATTGGGTACGGTCCAGTTGGATTACAACCTGCCTAGCGAGGAACGATTCGCACTGGCCTATATCGGTGCCGACAATAGCAAACATCGGCCAGTGATGATTCATCGGGCACCCTTGGGCTCCATGGAGCGGTTTATCGGCGTGCTGATCGAACACTTCGCTGGCGCCTTTCCACTCTGGCTGTCCCCAGAACAGGTGCGGGTCATCACGGTCAGCGAGAAGTCAGAAGCCTACGGCCGTCAGGTGGAGGCGGAATTGTTGGCCGCGAGGTTGCGGGTCTCCGGTGACTATCGGGGGGAAAAGCTCGGCGCCAAGATCCGTGACGCACAGCTAGAGAAGATCCCGTATATGGTCGTCGTGGGGCCCCGGGACGCTGAACAGGGGACGTTGTCGCTGCGAGACCGAATTGATGGTGATCTGGGGGCTATGAGCGTGATGGAGGCCGTCGCCAAGTTCCAAGAGGAAATCCGAGCTCGTGCGGTACGGAAATCTTTCGCTGGATCGGCAGGATTTGGGGACCGTGGGACCCAAAATCAGTACTGACCCAGGGGGGAAGTCGCGGACTTGGATTTTCCCAACAAGCGCAAGTTTCCACCGATGCGGACCCAAATACCACACGAGCCAGCTTTAAACTGCTTGACTTTAAGGATTTAGGACTTGATATTATGTAGGACGGCGTGGGAGATAGTACCGATACCGTCCATGGAACCGTTTTTTTTTTAAATGCTGAATCAGTTGGGAGAGCCTTCCACAAAACGCGATCTGAGCAAAACTGGCGACCGTTTCGCGACTGGAACCAGTTGGATGAATTAGACCAGTATCGATATTGGGCCAGTTTCCATAACAGGCGGGAGGTGATTTCACAAACATGAAAGGGTTACCGCGATCGACCGATCCCACACGAGAATAAATGACCAAATCCGCGTAACACCGATACGTGTCATCGGGGCAGAAGGTGAACAACTGGGGATCATCCCCACCGAGGAGGCCCTCGAAATTGCGAAGGGGAGGGACCTCGATCTCGTCGAAGTGGCATCCAAGGAAGAGCCTCCTGTCTGCCGCATCATTGACTACGGAAAGTACAGGTACCAGAAGAGCAAGAAGGCAGGCAAAGGTCATAGCCACACAACCCGCACCAAAGAAGTCCGACTACGGCCCAAGACTGGTCAACACGACATCGACTTTAAGGTCAAGCAAGCGGTTCACTTCTTGGATCAGCGCAACAAAGTCCAAGTTTCGGTCGTGTTCCGTGGTCGCGAAATCGCCCACGTCGAAGAGGGACATCGTGTGATGAAGGAAGTGGTGGAACAGCTGGAAATACACGGCAAGATCGAAAACCCACCCATGCAGCAAGGCCGACGAATCGTCTGCACGATTTCTCCTAGGTAAATATCCTCGGGATGTCATCCAAGTCGAGGGCAGCCGATCTAAACGGCGAATCGCTTGCCGGTTAGCGATTTGTCCGGTGGAGGCATTTCTCGTAGAGCTCCCACACCTGCTCTGCCGTTTGATGGGTAGAGTAGACGTCGCGAACAGCCCGCTGTCCATGGCTTGCCAACGATGATCGTTCCCGCGGATTCATTATCAATCGTCGCAGAGTATCAACAAGCGAGTCGAGATTACCGGGTGTGAATGTCAGCCCACCCTTGGTCGCGGCGACCAATTCCGGAAACGCTCCATGCGCTGGCAGCACGACTGGCGTCCCCTCCGCCATCGCTTCCAAAGCATAAAGCCCTTTGGGATCGCGATATGGACTGGGCACACAGAGCAGATCAATTCCCCGCAACATCGCACGCTTCGTTTCGCGGTCAATTTCGCCATGGAATTCGAATTTCCCATCGGCCGATCGGCGGAGGCGTCCCAGGCATTGTTCCACGTACTGGTGCTGTCGGGGCCCGTGCCAGCCCGCAATCCGCAGACGGGTTCCAGTCAGCGCGGGGTCGGCGCTCAATTCCAAGAAGGCATCGACGAGAAGATCCAGTCCTTTTTCAGGAGCGAGACGCGCTAAGTAACCGATGGTCACTGGTGACAGCTCCCTTGGAGATGAACCGTCTGGGAGCCCAGCATGCGGGGCCATCAGCTCCTCGTCTATGGTAATCCCCAATGGCAGCACATGAACGTCGTCGGGAGACAGACCGAGATAATCGGTGATAAAATCTTTGTAGTAGTGGCTATGGACGATGAACGCGTCCACGTCGCTGGCGATCACCCGCATGATCGCGATGGCCTGCTGGCGATAGCTGGCGGGCAGCTCTTCCAGGAACAGATCGTCACCCTGAAGAGTCACGACCACGGGAATGTCTAACCTGGACTTAATGGCGGGAACGCAGCCGGCGATCAGCAGATTCGAGAGGTGGATGAGATGGGGCCGAATCTCAATGGTCAACCAATCACAAAGTCGGCGAATCTCTTTGCCTTGATGGCCGCCGTCGCCCTTCAACATGGAAATCGTGAGCGGTCCCAGTCGGCTAGCGTCGGTCGCGGCCGCCTGGGCAACGATCCACCGCAGTAAACGCGGATGATCGATCCAACGGTCGAGAAATCGAGGCAGGCGGCGAAAAAGGCCGAACTTTTGCTGTAGAAAGACGTTGATACCACCGAAAAACACCTGGTCGATGCTGACGTCGTTTTCGTCGGTACGGATAGGCGTATAGGTCGGGATTAGGACCAAGTCTCGGCCCGCGGCGATCAGCGCGGCCGCGATGGCATTGTCGTGCAAACAGCTGCCACAGATCATGTTGCCGGCGCCGGCAGTCAGCATGGCGATTGTGGGTCCAGCTTTGGTCATGGTTTTTCAACGCTCAAAGGGAGCAGTTTACCGCGAATGATTGCCAGCGGGGTGACGTCGTTGAGGTTGTACGAGCCGGCATCCGACTGGGACCGGGCATTGCGAAGTAGGCCGGAGTGCCTGAAAACTTGCACTTCATCGATTTACGGCAGGTTTTGCGGGGGCGATATCCAGATCGCACGTCCGTTTAGGCTATTCCTGTGATATCGGCGGAAATCGGCTCACCACTTTTTCCCATTTTGGCAGGGAGACACCTCTTTCCGAGTCGACTGAAAAGTCCTAGACTACGGGATTCCGTGGTTCGGGCGAACGCCGCCGACGCGGACCGATGCAACCTCAGTCCGGATGAACCGTCAACAAGCCCTGATTTGGCTCATTGAGTTGACAGGGATGATCTGCCTGGAACGGTAGTTTGGCTGCCTCATGGCGGCCGGGCTGATTCGGAAAAACTCACTGATCTTAGCGAAATCGTATTAAGCAAAAGCGCCTTCCCAAGCAAACTCGCGTTTCAAGCAACCCGACGAGGCAACTCGATGCCAAAGCAAAAGACACACAAAGGAACCAAGAAGCGATTTCGCTTGTCTGCCAAAGGCAAGGCGATGCATCGCAGCTCTGGGACCAGCCATTTGGCAAACGGATTGAGCAAGAAGCGTCGACGCAACTTGCGTGGCACGACCTCCCTCGATACCTGCATGGAAGCGTCCATCCAAAAGGCTCTCAACGGCTACAGCAACTAGACCTGGGACTCGGGCCAAGCCAACTCAACGGACCACGACGGCACCCGAGCCATTATTGCACTCAATCCGAGGGCGGGCAAAGACAATGAGAACGACTAAAGGTTCAGCCAGAAACAAAGCCAAGCGTCGCTTGTTCAAGAAGGCGAAGGGTTACCGTGGCGCTCGAGGCAAGGCGTTGCGGACAGTCAAAGAAACGTTGATTCGAGCCGAGGCCTATGCGTATCGAGATCGGCGGGTTCGTCGTCGCGAATTTCGCAAGCTGTGGATCATTCGCATTAATGCGGCTGTCCGTGAGCGGGGTCTTCGTTACAGCCAGTTCATCAACGGCCTAAATAAGGCAGGTATCGAGCTGGATCGCAAATCTCTCTCGGAGATGGCGATCCGCGATCCCCCGGCATTTGACCAGGTCGTTGAGGAAGTCAAGCAAACGCTGGCAGCCTGAATTGGCGTCCAGCGGTCCATTCCAGTGATGGCATTGCCAACCAATGGCTCTCTCTGATTTCCTCGCAGAACTCGACCAGCTCGTCGCGGAAGCGAAATCCTCGTTCGACCAGGCCGTCGATGTGGATGGCCTGGAAGGATCAAGAGTGGCCTTCCTGGGGGCGAAGAGCGGACGCCTCAAGGCGATCCAAAAGGGTATGTCATCGGTCGACGGTCCCGACAAACCAGCGGCTGGAAAGAGACTGAACGAGGTTAAACAGTTCATCCAAGCGGCATTCGAGGCCGCTCAGCGGCGACTGGTCTCAGACTCATCCACCGACAGTTCGTTTCGTGGGTTCGATCACAGCGTGCCTGGGCATCAACCGACGCTGGGGCACCTACACCCGATCACCCAGACCATCAATGAACTCTCCGACATCATGGGACGCTTGGGTTTTACTCTGGCGGACGGCCCGGAGGTTGAGGACGAGTGGCACAATTTTGAGGCGCTCAATATTTCCCGCGAACATCCTGCCCGGGATCCGTTGGATAATTTCTATATCTCGCGGGGCGATCGCGCCGACGAACGTCCGACGTTGTTACGGAGTCAGACCAGCACCGTTCAGATTCGCGTCATGGAGCAGACGCCGCCTCCAATCCGCATTATTTCGCTGGGGCGAGTCTATCGACCAGACACAGCGGATGCCACGCATTATCCCATGTTCCATCAGATGGAAGGTTTGTACGTCGATCGAAATGTAACGATGGCGGACCTGAAGAGCGTGCTGCGAATGTTTGCGACCAGTTACCTTGGTGACGAGGTCAGCGTCAGATTTCGACCGTCGTTCTTTCCTTTCACGGAACCCAGCGTCGAGGCCGACTACCACTGGAATGGCAACTGGGTCGAGTTCGGAGGTGCGGGGATGGTCGATCCAAATGTATTACACGCCGTCGGATACGATCCCGAAGAGGTCACTGGTTTCGCCTTTGGGTTGGGTGTGGAACGGCTTTGCATGCGTCGACACAACATCACGGACATTCGCGAATTCCATAAAAACGACGTGCGATTTTTGGCCCAGTTTTGACCGCCGTGCCATGGCTGTGTTAGATCGCGACTTAGGGGCGGGTAATTGGGAACTGGTGAGAAATAACTTGTCCGTTTTCTGGAAATCCGAAGCCCAAATATCGAAATCCAAAACAAGTACGAATTACTTAAATTCAAATGTTCCGAACGTCGAGGGCGCTGAGGACATTGTGATATTACGGGGGTTTTGAACATGCGAGTATTGAATTTGTTTCGGAATTCGAGATTTCGCCCCATTGAAACGGACAAGCTGTTTCTTTACACCGCCTTACTCAAAATACCGCCCGATTCAGTTGGGCTCCAGTGGCCTAGGTTGGATCCGCGTAGGTTGGTTCGGCTGACCTGACGCCTTCTTTTTCAAACGGGATTAGATCATGCTTGTTTCCTGGCGTTGGCTGCAAGATTACGTGAAGGTGGACCTTCGTCACGAGGAATTGACGGACCGATTGGCGATGGCGGGGCTGAACCACGAAGGAACCGAGGTGGTGGCGGACGATTTTGCCATCGATCTTGAGGTCACGAGTAACCGGCCGGATTGCCTGGGCCATATCGGTGTCGCTCGCGAAATCGCCGTGTTGCGGAAGCTTCCGTTGAGCATCCCCGACGCCACCCCACCCGAAACCGGTGATCCCATCGAGAAAATCACCCGCGTCGAAATTGAGGTCAGCGAACTCTGCCCTCGATACACAGTTCGCGTGGTACGGGGGGTAAACGTAGGCCCCAGCCCAGATTGGCTGGTGCAACGGCTGGCGACGATTGGAGTGAGCTCCATCAACAATATCGTGGACATCACCAACTTCGTCCTCATGGAGTGCGGCCAGCCGCTGCATGCGTTTGATTTCGCCAAGCTGCGAGGTGGACGGATCTACGTCCGTTCCGGGTGGAAAGACGAGTTATTCCAGGCGATCGATCACCGCACCTATCCCCTACTGGCCACCGACTGTGTGATTGCCGACGCCGAGCGGGCGATCGCGTTGGGCGGTGTGATGGGCGGTGCCGAAACTGAAGTTTCGGACCAGACGAGGGACGTGTTGATTGAGTCCGCCGAATTTGATCCGTTGACGATTCGGACCACGGCCCGCCGATTGAATCTTCACAGCCCCTCGTCGTATCGTTTTGAACGCGGAGTTGATCCCGGGGGCGTTGACTGGGCCAGTCGCCGATGCTGTGACATGATCCTGGAGCTGGCAGGCGGCGAATTAGCCAACGGGGCGATCGACGAAAGAGCCCAACCAGCGGCTTCGAGGCCTCCCGTCACACTTCGTTTTTCCCAACTCAAACGGGTCTTGGGAATTGAGGTGCCTCGCGACACGACGCGACAGATATTGACCGCGTTGGGCCACCAAGAAACGTCGGCGGATGAACAACAGGTGGTCGTCGTACCACCTTCCTGGCGACGTGACTTGGCAAGAGAAATCGACCTGATCGAGGAGGTCGCGCGCATCCATGGCTACGACAAGATTCCGGAGGACGTGGGCGTGGCGATGACCGCATCGCATCGCACGGACCGGGAGCGGGTGCTTGCTAAGATCCGCCAAGCGCTGACGGCTTGTGGCTTTAGCGAAGCGATCACTCCCAGCGTCGTGAGTGAAGAGAATTCCGCTGTGTTTAGCCCGTGGAGCCAGGAGCAACCTTTGCATTGCAGTACGGCCATGCTCCGAGGTTCCGATCGGCTACGTCGAAGTTTGCTCCCCAGTTTGTTGGCCGCTCGCCAAACCAATGAGGCACTGGCCAATCAACACACTGAGCTCTTTGAGACCGCCAAAATCTATCTGCCGACGGGCGGAGATTTGCCCACTGAGCCGTGGATGTTGGCCCTGACCAGCGGCCGTTCGTGGGACGAGGTCAAGGGAGCGTTGGAGGCATTGGTGTCTTATCTGAATCCGCGTCAATCGTTGGCAACCGCCGACTGGACGGGAGATTTCTTTGAACCGAGCCAAGCGTGCGAGCTGGTACTTCAAGGCGAGACGATCGGGTGCCTTGGACAAATCACCAGCGCCACGGCCAAGAAGTTCGGCTTGCGCGGACCGGCAATCGCGGCCGAACTGAAGATCGCCGCGCTGGAATCCATCAGCGAATTGGTGCCCCAGCACGAGCCAGCGAGCCTGTTCCCGTCGACCAGCCGCGATGTAAACCTGATTGTGGCCGAGAAAATACCGTGGGCATCCATCGCCACGGCGGTATCGGATGCCTGCGGAGAGATGCTGGAACGTCTTGACTATCGCGAGACCTATCGAAATCCGGAACGTGATGGTACGGATCGGAAACGGCTACTGTTCTCATTCGTGTTGCGCTCATCCGACGGCACATTGACTGGACAGCAGGCCGACGAGGTGCGGGACCGCGTCGTGGCGAAGTGTGCCGATGAGTTTGATGCGGTGCTGATCTAGGAGTGGACCGGAGGCACTGCGCATGAGAAAGGCTCCACCTAGTTACCACCGGTGGAGCCTGTCAGCCAAATGGCCGTTTTTTTTGTTCTTGGGGGAGCCAGTCAATCCCAATCATACCGAGTCAAGGATTCTTCCGCGACAAGGCGCTCGGCGGCGCGACCGAGTTCATCGAGGCTGCGTCGTTGTCCGACGGAGTGCCAAGGTCCGATCTCGGCTAACTCGGGCATGATCTCGATCAACTGATTGGTGAGCGTCGCCGCGAGACGCTCCGTCGCGACGTTTTTCGCATTTTCCGCGATGGCTTTGGTGGTTTTCATGATCTTCACCAGCCGAGCTCGCTCCATAACAGGTCGTGAGAGCGAACACTCGGGATCCATGAGCAGATCCGTCACCGGTACGGAAAGCACCTTTTGCCAACGGTAGAGGTCACTCAACCGCAAGTCGGTGGTTTCTTCCTCCTGCTCCTTGGCTTGACGCACTTCGACGCCCAATTGGCGGGCCGCGCTACGAATAGAGACTCCTTGCTGGGCGCGGACCTCCTCAAGGCGATGCAAAGGGATCCGGGGTGACGGAGGTTCTTGCGATTGGGACGACTGGATGCGATTTGTCCATTGGTTATTACTTTCAACAGTTGCCATCTTCTCAACTCCCTGTCCACATCCTGCGTGGAACAATTTATGCCATCGTCAACGAATTGACAGCTTTTCCCGTGGTAATGGCGCTGAGAAAAAGAAAAGAGACGCGAGCCATTACCGACATCATTGGCCACTTTGACCGACAAGACATCACGGTCTGCGCGATTTCGTACAGCCACCGAAAAGCACAATGTCAGCGCACGCGACACCAAGCCGATGGCTACGAAATAGCCAGTGAAAAGATTCCTCCGTTCCTGCTTGTCCGACACCAACAAGTCACAACTGTGTTGAGAACTCGTCTTGCCTCGGGTGTCAAATCGCCTCGATAAAGGCCCGCCCGAATCAGTCTTGCCCGGCAACGATTGGCCGTTTCCTGGGGTAGATCGGGAACCCGATCTTTAGACCGATCGCATCTTAAGAGCGCAGCTACGTCGATGCAAGACGGGGACGAACCCGTTCAGCCGGAATACACGTTTTTCATGAGCATTGGTGCAAAATGATCACTTATTTTCACGTGTGATTTCAAAAATACAGGCGTTTCCCGTCTATCTTCGAGGAATCGCCGGTGGCTGGTCGAGTGGCAAAAGAATTTCCTTCACCCTACCGCTTGGCTCGCCACTTGGCACGAATAGAGCGAATTCAAGAATAGTTGGCCAATATGTCCGAGCGATCCTCTTCAAAGCGGACGAGCAGGTGCGGAATGTTTCCCGTGGACCTGGAGGATGAAGATGGATCCGCCCGCATCAGCTGCTCAACCTTCATCGGTAGCGAGCGATCGTGGCTGTTCTCGAGCCGTTGGATGGCCGCGCGGCGCAGCATGCGAATGCCCCCCATTCGCGAAAGATCGTCCGGTTGCGAGCTGGTTCCCAACGGTCCAGCGGAGGGGTCGAAGCGTAGCATCTGGCGTTCCCAAGTGGTTGCCGGGTGCACCATCACCAATCGCGGATCGTTGCGTAACTGCCACAGCTGCTGCACCTGCAAGGAGCTAAGTCGGTCCAGGTCCTCGTGAACCATCACGATTTCACCGTCGGTGCGATTCAGCCCCGTCTGTACCGCCACCATCTGACCGTGACGCATCGCGTGATGAGCAAACCGAACCTGCGGATAATATCTGGCCAATTCACGGGCTGTGGACAGCGTATCGTCAATCGATCCATCGTCCACAATTAGGATTTCGAAGTTCGTGGCCAGCTCGCCAAGAATCTCCAGCCACTGATTGATGCGACTACGTAGTCGTCCTTCGGCGTTGTAGACAGGCAGGATCACACTCACGGATGTTTTCGACACAGCTATCGCCCTTACAACAGATCCAAGAACCGGTTCGCCTTGGGACTGTTTATCGGCTGCGCCAGTTGGTCTTCTGCAGAGCCTGGTAACGATTGCAGAATTGGAAGATTGATCGGAAGAAACCGTCCCTGCGGACGACGTTGAATCGTACCAGCAATTCTCGGTGAAGCGATGTCGAATACAAAAGGTTTGCTAGCACGAGTTTATTACGCGAACCAAGGCGTCAAATGAAGTTCATGCAACTCATCTTTCCACTAACAAATGCCCCAAAAATCCACGAACTGCCAGCAATTCAAGCTTATGTTTTCCTTGGAGTTTTGATAGTTTTTTGCGTCGCCGGGAATTGCTGGAATCGTACCAACGGTAAACTGTGATGGTTACGCCGGTCATGGGGATAGCATCGAGAGCGTGAAGGCGCGGACTAGACACTCCAGCGCGCCTGACGCAACACGGCTTGGTTCGATCCCTCCATGTACAAACAGATAGCCGCGCTGGAGACAACGCGAAATGCCCGGCAGCTGGAAGCCGTCGCTGGAAGCTCACCTCGGCCTTGATCATAACTCCGCCAAATGCTGTCAGTGCTATTGGTTGTCTGCCGGGGAAACACTAGCCTGACGCGCAAGCGAGGAGAACGCGGTTTGCATTGCCAGCGCGGCTCCGGTTTCGGACTCGCATGGCAGCGTTCAGCTGGTTCGCGGGGCAACGGCCCCTC
>Ga0310121_10003461_pt1 | contig 14400 bp, 10 predicted proteins | sample CB27_Tmax_986_MG_FD_203504 | JGI IMG/M metagenome (GOLD analysis project Ga0310121, IMG submission 203504) | Marine microbial communities from Western Arctic Ocean, Canada - CB27_Tmax_986 | ecosystem: Environmental > Aquatic > Marine > Oceanic | place: Canada: Western Arctic Ocean | collected... | reverse complement strand
ACGGCGTATGTACCCGAATGGCCGGGGCCAAACACACCCTCTCCGTGGTGGTGCACAATCTTCCCGCGGGGGTTAAAGAAGCCAGAAGTATCGGCAACAATTTCACCATACGTGAATAAGTGACCGAAATTTTCTCCAGCCGCTACATCGTCCCCCTTCGTACCGTCGCTCGTCAAGAGTGCCATCAGTGTTTGGTCCGCGACAACGTTGAGACCCTGACAACCTACTGGAGAACCCACCCGACAGTTGAGCATTCCTCCTGAGTCATACATTTCAGACAAGAGATAGAGTCCACGATCACCAGAATTTATGTCATGTAGCGTCAGACTAGGTGCTCCGAGTTCGGGCACCACGGTGAATTCAATATCATCGGTAGACGTGTTGCCCGCGGAGTCCGCCACGGTGATCGTCAGGACATTGACACCGGATGGAAATTCATAAGCCAAGCCAACCTCATAGTCCGTCGATAGTTTGCCCGTATCCACATCTATCGCAGTGACGGGCGCCAGATCAACATCCTCCAACATATTCTTCCCCGCGTCGATGCCACCAAGTTCCGATCCTCCTCCAATAGCACGATCATTCGCCACGAAGAGGGATGTCGGGTCCACTCCGTTGGTCCGAGGATCGGTCAAGGGGTATTGCTCACATACGGTGCACATATCGACGGCATAGAAGGATATGTCTACCCTCCCGTCCCCGTCGGAGTCAGCGGGACCCTGAGGCCCGCCGGGCGGCAACGGACTAACGAATTCCACTGTCGGTGGCAGAGTATCGGAAATGATCTTGGCGATGTATTGGTTTCCTTGGTTGCCGGCCAGGTCCTGAGCGACGAGCGTAATCTCGTTGACTGCTTCCGGGACTAAGTGGATCTCTTGTTCGAATCTTCCGTTGGTATCCGCAGTGGCCTGGACCGAGTCGATCGCTGATGTCAGGGTCACTTCCGCCCCTGCCTCGGTGGTTCCCGAGAATGGGAAAGGGTCTGCGCCCGCGTAACGGCCAACAGCTGGGGTAGGTGCATCCGGCGCTATATCGTCGTGAACGACAGTCACGACCGCTGCGGTGCTGATACCGCCGGCTGAGTTGGTCGCGACGACGGAAATTTGGTTCTCTTGATTGGCCTTGAGAGTGACGGATGCGGTGAAGGTGCCCGACGTGCTTGCTGTCGCAGTCACGACGGCCGCGCCTCCGGAAATCTGGAGCGTGGCGTTCGCGGTCGTTGATCCGGAGATCGTAACGGCGAGCACGTTTGTGTGGCTCTGAGGCTGATTGAGCGTGACCACTGGCTTGGGCGTGGGCGTGACCACTGGCGCAGTTGGGCTGCTGCCGCTTCCACCGCAGGCGATAATACCAAACAAGAGTAGGAACCGAAGATTCCGCAATCTCATTAACCGGTGCCTGTGGGGAGGATGGTTGCCATCTTCTAGGCCGGGGGGACAGGGGTCGCAGGTTACGGTCTCAGTAACCATCCATATCATCATCTGCTCTTCCCCAATCAGATCCCCCAGAACCAAAGGCCCCGTAAAGACCGTGTAGAATAACACCTCCAAAGATCCAGAGAAGTAAAGCTACAAAGCCGTAAACGAGCTTTCGCTAAACGGCATTTCACCCGAAAATGCTCCCGGCCTCACACGATCCGCAACTCAGGACGAGTGAAACAATGCTGGATAGCTAGGTGGGGCTGGGTGCCACGGAGGGAGGACTGGGTCAGGAGTCATCTCAAGAGGTCTATTCGTCCCCAAGATCGACTCCTTGCCCGCTTAACCCCGGACGCGTACGGTAGCGGTGACCAAAGGTAGCTCCTTTCCGAGTTCGTCGAGGTGACCCCATGTCGGTTCGCAAGCCAATTGTATCCATAGCCGCGCTTCTCGTTGTGTCCTCGTTGCTGGCACCGCAGCACACCGCTGCACAGAACTCCTCGAACCCATATGCGATCATCGAAGGGTGGGCAAAGCTTCCGAGCGGAAGGAACATGGGAGCAGTCGGCAAGGCGACGATCGACCCCGATGGACGCCATGTCTGGGCCGTCATCCGCTGCGATGCCGGGCCTGAGCGGTTCGGAACAGAGTGCCTTGATTCAGACCTGCCTCCCGTCTCGAAGTTCGACCCCGACGGAAACCTGGTCGAGGCCTTCGGCAGCGGAATGTTCATCTGGCCGCATGGAATTGACGTTGACTCCGATGGCAACGTCTGGGTGACTGACGCCGTGAGTGAAAACAACATTCCCGCGGGAGACGATCGGGGCCATCACGTCATCAAGTTTAGCCCAACAGGCGAAGTGCTCATGACACTTGGCACGCCCGGAGAAGAGGGAGATGGCCCTAACCACTTTACTTCCCCGAGCGATGTGGCGGTCGCGCCCAACGGCGACGTGTTCATCGCGGACGGCCACAACGAGAACGGCAACAACCGAGTGATGAAGTACAACAGCCGTGGCGAGTTCCTCATGTCTTGGGGAGAAACTGGCTACGCCCCCGGGCAGTTTCGTGCCATACACGCCATCGACATCCACATGGACGGCCGGGTTTTCGTGGGAGATCGAGGCAACAGCCGGATCCAGATTTTCGACCAACAGGGCAATCATACCGCCACTTGGACCCAATTCGGGCGCCCGAGTGGAATCGCCTTTGACGACCAGGGACGGATCTACGTGGCAGACTCCGAGTCGGACAACGTACAGAACCCCGGGTGGGAAATGGGGATTCGCATCGGCGAAGTCGAGACGGGTTGGGTGACGGAGTTCATTCGGTTCCCCTGGGCGAATCCTCACATTATCCCAGGGAACGGAGCAGAGTTCGTTGCGGTGGATCGGGAGGGTAACATTTACGGAGGAGAGCCCGTCCCTTTACCTCATCTCAATCGCCGAACGCTCAGGAAGTACGAGCGAGTGCGGCCCTAAGCGATAATCCGCCGCTGTCAGCCGGTATCAAAAGTAGAACTCGAAATCAGTCCTGTGGCCGCCAATGAGGGGGCCAGGGGGCTGCTTACCTGCACGCTAGTCCATCAGCTAGTCCCCGGCTTGGTCAGTATGGCGTTCCTTAAGAGCCTCTAAGTCCGACAGATGTTCGAGATGGTCAGCCATCGCGGCCAAGTGTGCATTTGCTAGATATACGTCCTTTTTCACACCCTTAAGAAGGTCTCTGGTCTCCCACGTATACGTTGACATTCGGAAGATAAACCATGGGACTAGTATCGCGAGCACGAGCAATCCAATCGCGATGATCGTCAGAGCCGCAATCACGGTAAGGACATCTCCCAGTGTTTCAAGCTCCTTTCTTAGGCGCTGATTATTCCCTCCAGCACTATCGCAACGCACTAGCCTGATCGGATGCGTGACACAGTGCTGTATGGCTGGGTATGGCTGGATGCCACGGAGGGACTAGGGGCTAGTTACCGTCGGAAGGATGCGCCTCTATCCACTCGCGGGACAGCCGTTGGGCTTCGGCTCATAGCATCGTAGGCGAGAGTGCAGTAGCAACTGCACGAGTTTACTTCAGCTACCTAAATCTGTAGAAGGCGATTCACCTTGACGACCAACCCTCGGCCAGCAAGCTGACTCCGTCGACCTAGAACATCGGTGTCACGATCTTCGGTATATACGATGAAGAGTTCGCTTCCGGGCGCCCACTCCCAGCGTAACCTGACATTCGTGCTAAATGTGTTGCTCCCCGAGTTGTACTGCACCAAACCGCTGACAAAGGCCCGCGGCGTCAACGAATAGGTGACCCGAGTGAGCGCCACATGTCGACCTAGACTTTGTTCGGGAAGGTCAATCCAATTGAATGAAATGCTGGGCTCCAGTGAAAGCTGAGGGGTGACTGCAATCCATCCCTGGCTAAATCCTAGAGACTTTATATCACCGTGGTAATAGCTACCCAGGCGCGCTGAGATCCTACCAAGTAGAGGGTTGTTAGGACCCAACATGTAGCTGGCTTGGACATCCTCAAACGAATACCGGCCTGCTGCCATAATCGCCCCAGAGATGCCTTCATCATTGACCAGATTCTCGTAAGACTCCGTATACGTGAAGCCCAACTGATCACTATTCTCGAACTCGATACTGAAATTACCCCCCCGTTGGCGACTTTCTACAAACCCCGCCCGCTCATTTTCGAGATACTGCATATTCGGCTGGAATGTCATCTGGCGAATCCATGATATGGACTCTGTACGGGGACTAAAACGCGCCCCTGCAGATGACTGACGGAATCCTTTTCGGCGAAGAAATCCAATCTCTGGATTGAAGTCATCACCGACCACAAGATGACCGAGATCCAGTCCCCACTCGTCCGCATCGTACCGGAACGCGCCCTGATAACTGGCGTCTAGTCCATCGAGACCTGACGTTTGAGTCTCGGTGTAGTACGCCCGGAAAGTCGCTTCGTCATTGAAGGCCAAGACGCCATCCATGCCCCATGCTTGATTTGACCCTTCCCCGACAAGGGATTTTGAGCGGTTCTGATAGATCATACCGACGTTGCTTCGGGAAAAGATGTTTCGAGCTAGTCGGAGGACCGTGAAGTCTGTCGACTCAGCACCAACGTTAGGCTCGTCATCCGACCGGATGCCTACTAGACCTATATCAAAGGCACCCACCTTCCCCGTCATACGACCACCCGCAATGATCGGAATCTGCTGCCCGTCCTGCAGCCCGATACGACGACTATAAAACATGGTAGGCGCGCCGCTACCACCACCGCCTCCACCACCACCTCTGCCTCCTCGAGCCGATCCGGGTGGGCGGCCGCCCCCACCCCCGCCGAAGTCAAAGGTCCCCCGGCTCTCTAGGAAGAATTCTCTCTTTTCAGGAAAGAAAAGACTGAAGCGGGTAAGGTTGACCTGCTGTTCGTCGACCTCTACTTGAGCGAAGTCAGTATTGAATGTGAAGTCCGCCAAGAGGTTCTCGGTGATACCCCATTTGACGTCCAAGCCAGCATCTGCGTGACCCTCATTACGAATCTCCGGATCAGCGCTAACGTCAGTCCGCAAACCAGAGATCCCGAAAGGCTTGACCTCCAGTACTCTGCTGGGTGGTGGAGCCTCTAGACCAACCAAAGTCCCGTATAAAGAGATTCTATTGGAAGACGGACCGCCCATACGGCCCACCGAAAGTGGTAGCCAAGTGAGATGGTTCCACTCGTTCCTTCTCCAAACAGTGCGACGCATCTGGATGCCCCACACCTGCTCACGTCCCGGGCGGTAACGTAGGGATCGGAATGGAATCGCGTATTCAGCCGTCCAACCTTGTTCAAAGCGTTGCGTCCGGACTTCATATACGGGCTGCCAATCACGATTGGGCGGCCCCTCGTTGGCGATCTGATAGTCTGTTAGTGCGCCCAGCGGATTCGTATAGAAAGCCACACCATTCCGACGATCGTAAAAAGTGTCGAAGTAGATCCCGAAATTGTCATTATTGCGAGCCAGCCTGGAGTCTCGACGCATCTGGGTCGCGATCGGAGCATCCGGGCCCTGTGAATCCCATATCCTGGCCCCGACATAGATGTTCTCGTCATCGAATCCCAACCAGACCTCTGTGAGTTCAGTCGGTTCCGCCCCAGCGTCGGGGATGCTCTGTATGAACTCAGTGATGGCTTGCGTCTCTTGATAGAACGCCTCGTCCAGTGCGCCATCTGTCTCCATGACTTCGGTCACCCGCACCGCACGTACTGTGACGCCCGCCTCTCGAGCTTGATTGATAACCGCTGGAGGAACGGGAGGGGGAGGACCAGAAATCCCAGTCGGAAGTTCGGTGCCGCCAGCATTCTGCTGGGCAGAAAGCCCCACACTACCCGCCAACAAAAGAACAGCTACGAGCCCGGCCGATAAAATATTGATCGGAGCTTCGAGGTTTTTGGTGTGCCCTTGGGACATCCTAGTTACGTCTCAACTGTGCAGGTCAAACCGGGTTGTTTCGACCGGTGAGACCGTGAATCCGGCCCGGTCATTTACTTAAAGGTCACCTAAGTCACCGGCGAAACATCGCCCAAAGTCTTTCAGTTGCAAGTGCCCATAGAGCCTTATCTCTACTATTCGACACCTACACGTGCTCAACTAACAGGCTCTCGCAACGTACTAGCCTGATCGGACGTGCAAAACAGTGTTGGACAGCTAGCTGTGGCTGGATGCCACGGGGGGGCTAGGGGCTAGTTGCCGCCGGGGGGATGCGCCTCTATCCACACTCACTGCTTCTAAGTGGTACCCCGTCACCAAAAGCGGATACAGGCGAGTGATTCCAGAGCTGCAAGTGCGGGACAGAGCCTTCCAGATCTTACTGAAGTTTGGGACCCGGTTCGGGCTCGACCCCTCGAGCCACGCAGGTCTCGGGGTCGCCAACCAAACGTCGCCGAAGAGTTCCTGTTCAAGCCATGAGTAATCGAGTGACACTTTCCGTCTGGGACTAGCCCCCCTCTACCGGGGCAGCCCTCCTAGCGCACCAAGTCGTCCAGCTCTGCGCGGCTCAGAAACTCTCCCTTGGACACCACCGCCCCGACACTCCGAGTATTGGTGATGTCGTCCAGAGGGTCCCGGGACAGAAGGACGAGGTCGGCCAAGCGTCCCACCTCTACAGTGCCCATCTCTCCTGACCGTCCGAAAAACGCGGCCGGACGGACGGTGGCGGCCTCGAGAGCCTCCATCGGCGAAAGGCCCGCCCGCACCAGCATCTCTAACTCACTGTGTAGGCTGTAGCCCGGAGCAGCAAAGGAGATCGGAGTATCGGTGCCTGCTCCCAGGGGCACTCCAGCTTCGTGCATGAGATTGACCAGGAAGAGGCTCCACGTGGCGTACGTCGTGTCCTGTGTCTGCTCCACCGAACGCCTCGCCTCCGTGGTCTCCCTCCAATCAGCCTCGACCTCGACGGGCAGCGTCTCCAGAAGCGTGTCCCAGTCCAAGCGTTGGAAGGGCGGCCGCAGGCTCAGAGCATTCAGCCTCAGCGTAGGTACCTGGATCGTGGACATCATAGACGACAGCACCTCGGCGCACCCTGCTTCGTCGTAGGCCGCAACTGAGGGCAGACGTTGCAGGTTGTGGAGCTGCGACCGGAGATTCGCTCCGGAGACTCCGTCAGGGTTGGTCAGGATACGCCGTCGCTCAGCCACCAGCCTCAACGGGTCTTCCGCACAGTCCATCTCGATATTTCGCAAGTGTTCCAGCGACTGCACGAGAGGCCCCACGTCCCGAGCCTGCATGGAGAGCGGCACATGTCCGTCCATGGGCAACCCACGGGCCTGTGCCTCTTCGACAACCGCAGTAAAGACCTCAGGCGCGACCATCTCGTAGATCTTCAGGAAGTCGACGCCTGCGTCAGCGAGGCGCGCTACATTTGCCCGGGCAGTCTCCACATCCGGGTTGGCAATCCCCAGGAGGGGCCGGTTCTCCCCGTCGTACACGACGTGCTCCCCGTCCAGCAACGGGCCGGCGAAGAAAACTCTGGGCGCGGTGGCCCCGTGAGCACGGAGCGCCTCGACCACGGGCAGCACCCGTTCCAACGGCCCTCCAGTATCACGAATACTGGTGATTCCGTGGCTGAGGAAAAGGCCAGGCATCGCCTCGGTGAAGCGCTCGTCATACGTGAGGTGGACGTGGAAGTCCCAGAGCCCCGGTATGAGGTATTGACCGGTGGCGTCCACTGTCTCGACCGCGTCCACCGCCTCGCCGGGGGCCGTCACAGCGGTGATTCTCCCCCCGTCGATTACGACGGTCCGGGCCTCCCGAACGCCGTTCGCCGCGTCGATGACCGTGACATTCTGGATAGCCAAGTCCGGGAGCGGCATGTCGGGACCGCACGAGGCGAGTACGAAGAGCAAGGCCAACGACGAAGGGAAAAGCTGTTTGATCATGGTCAGACGGCGTCGCTAGACGAGGTCCTCTAGCGGCTGAAGCCACTGAAGGTCCTGAGGTACACCGCGCCAAAGCCGTCGAGGACTGCTCGCACCTCGTCGCTTGGTTCGCCATAAACATAGAGACCGGTTGGCTCGAAGCACTCAAGGAAGCGCTCAGCGAACTTGGTGCCGAAGTTGCCAAGGTGAACCATCGCCGCGTCGGAGTCGGCATACCGCTCGTTGAGATGGCACACGGTCCCACCCACACCCAGGAACCACTCGTAGACCAGTGTCCCTACCTCACCGCGGGTGGACTCTACCATCTCGGGCATCAATTCACGCGCGTCACTGAGTCGTCCTTCGCGGACTGACATGTGGACATTCCAAGAAACGATATCTGACATGATCGAGTGCTCCACGTAAGGTGATGCTCGCCGGAAGTTTGAAACGCCGCCTAACGTCTCCACAATTCTGATTCGCGGCAAATATGGTGACCGCAAGCGTGGCACGCGAGCCCTCAGTTCCCCCCCATCCTGGGGATGCGGCTCAAGTACTTCAGTGGAGCCAGCCGGGCTCGAACCGGCGACCTCAGACCCAAGGCATCCGCTGCAAGATGTTTCCGCCGGGCACCCACATGTTGACGGCGGAGCGGATTCTCGATTATCAGTGTTGCGAGTCTGGAGGATACAGCGATCAGCTGCCGTCGCCGTTGGCGCCATGCCTTCGAGTTTCTTCGTACGACCAAGGAGGACGAATTGATGACGAAGTTGCTCTCGGCAGTTGTAGGAATTGCGGTCGTAACGGTCATCGTGAGTTTACCCACGGTGGCCGCGGCTCAGTTCGCTGCTCCGGTGTCGCCCGGATACATCCCTGACACAGAAGTGGAAGCGGCCCTGGCAGAGGGCGACATTCTGTTTCAAGATCCGGGACTAACGATTGCGGTCGAACGTATCTCCGCGTCTCCCACGGCCGTTCTGGACAAGACAACGAATCACATCATTGTCATCAAAGAGGGCTCCGCAACTCTCATTACAGAAGGAACGCTTTCGAACGGTGTGATCGAGGGCGGGCGGGATCGCGATTTGAACGAGGGCGATTTGATCGTCATTCCGGCAAATACGCCCTACTGGTGGAAGGAAGTATCCACGGGAACGATCGCATATCTTGCAGTGCACAAAGAGACGCCGAGATCCGGCAATACTTGGGGAATTCCAGACGTCGTGCAGCTCATCGGCTCCGAGAGGATCCGGACGAGAATGTCGGAGCCGGGAGGATCCCGAGATCCGTTGCTCTGGGACCCGGGTGTCGTGTTTTATGCGCAGCGGGTGGGCGCGCGCGACGGTGCCGAAGCGCATCCGAATCACAGCCACATCTTCCTGTTGATGGACGGTGAGGCGACCTACATGACCGGTACCCCCGGCGCGGACATTGTTGACGGAAGACCGGTCGGGCCTGCGGCCTATTATCAAATCAGGAAGGGTGGCATCATGATCGTGCCGGCCACAACACCACATCAGTGGGTGGAGACCAGGAACAATGAATCTGGTCCGCCGGACTCGTTCGGCTACATCGCTATCAATATGGACACCCCCAGGTGATGGGTACGTGCTCGTCACTAGATTAGGGCCGCTTCTCAAATCGGGAGGCTGCCGGGATCGATAAGCACGTCACGACCCACACCCTCCAGCATGAGTTATATTCTGATACAGATCTACAAGCAATGATATCACAACCACTTACATATACTTTGGATGCCCATTATTCCGAACCATTTCTAGCATATAATGTTGATATTTTTGCAGAAAGTTTTTCGGGCGTTGGGACTCCTAGCTCAATCGGAAATCAGAAAACCATTTGAGCAAAACAGTGCTGGATAGCTAGGTGTGGCTGGATGCCACGGAGAGGGGCTAGGAGGGTGCCCCTCTAGGGACACGTCCCCCATACCGGGCGAGCCAGAACGGCGAAAGCCGGGCGGTCACTCAGCAACCCACACGAACGTGCCACCACGGTTCTCGAACTTGCCAAGACCCGGGAAAGGGAAGTGCACCGAGTAAACGCGCTGACCGGAGCCGGCGGCGGAGGCAAGCACCGACTTCCGGCTTTCCTGCGCCAACGGAGCGTCGCCATCGAAGGCGATGGTCCAGTCGGGTCGCTGCACCGAAATCACCGAATGGTGCATCGTGTCGCCGATATAGAGTAGTGAGGCCTCACCCGAGGTGATAAGGAAGCCAGAGTGGCCAGGCGTGTGCCCCTGGATGTCCACGGCCTTGACGGTTCCTGGCACACGATCCGTGCCGGGCTCAAACGCCACAACCCTTGGACTGATCGCCGTCACTAGTGAGGCGAGTTGTGCGTTCGCCTGCATTGCTGCCCACTCATTGACCGAGATGTGGATGTCGGCGTTGGGAAATGCCAGCGCGCCGTCCGCATCCACAAGCCCGCCGACGTGGTCGCCATGGCTGTGGCTGATGAAGATGTCAGTCACTTCGGCTGGCTCGACACCGGCGGTTGCCATCGATGCGGATAGCATTCCGGACGGGCCGTTGCCGGTGTCGAACAGCAGCACGCGGTCGGATGTGCGGACGATCAGTGGCTGGACACTGAGTTGGAGGACATCGGTCGCGAGGCCCGCCGCCGTCAGCAGGGCGTCCACATCAGCCTTCGTCACGTTAATGGCGATCGTCATGTTGTCATTGGCTGGTGCGAAGGCGGCGTCTCTCAGTGACGCGGCCTGCAGCGAGCCGATCGCGAAGGGGGACACGTTTTCGCCCGCGCCAAAAGCGGGGGCGGCTTCTTCTGTTGTCGGCGAGCACGCGGCGAAGCTCGCTACGAGCATGGTGACGATGGCTGTGTCGGTTCTCATGGCGGTGGTTTCTTGTGGAAGGCGCATCAATGCGCGTGGCTGGATGCAGAGAGATTAGCAGAGAAAGCGGCGAAAGCCTGGAACGAAGCAGCTTATGAAGGCCGCGAGCAACGCGGGCGGAGTAACTAGCACAGTGCGTCCCAAGCTGAACCCCCGGACCTCTAAGCGGAGAACGTCTTCCAAGGGCATTGAGAAATCACCCGCACCCACGAGTTGATCACCTTCGACCGATGGCGACACTAATTCCAAGTCGAGGACGTCCCTTCCGGTCACACGGACACGCTCAGGTTGATCTTCTTCAATGAACTGAGCCGGACTTATAGCATCTAACGAGACGGCTTGCCAAGTCTGACAGGCGGTCAGGTATAACAGTAGAAAGAGCAGTAGAACGAAGCGCGCGCGGTAGCGTGTCATGCCCTGATTCTGCCCCGCCCCGCTCAGGCCCGCAACTCAGGACGCGCAAAACACTGCTGGATAGCTAGGTGTGGCTGGGTACCACGGAGGGGTACTGGGGAGGGCTAGTTGCCTCCGGGATGATGCACCTCTAGCCACTCGGTGGATAGCCGTTGGGCTTCGCTTATTTGTTCGCAAGACATCCGCTGTTCGAGGATGTCTTGGTTACCCTGTGCAATGTCTCTTCCTTGGGCCGCCGCGAGATTGTACCACATGTAGGCGAGCACAATATCCTCCAGTACGCCTTGGCCAGTGGAGTACATAACCCCGAGGTTGGTCTGGGCAATCACATATCCCTGCTCAGCGGCTAACCGATACCAGCGTACAGCCTCCGCATCGTCCTGCGGGACGCCTCGGCCATTGGCGTACATAAACCCGAAGCTGGTCTGGGCATTCACATATCCCTGCTCAGCGGCTAACCGATACCAGCGTACAGCCTCCGCATCGTCCTGCGGGACGCCTTCGCCATTGGCGTACATAAGCCCGAGGTCGTTCTGGGCAATCGCATCGCCTTGCTCGGCGAGAGCACGCATTTCTTCTAAATCTGGAATGGGTTCTGCACACCCAGCCACTATCAGAGCGAGCACGAACAGCAGGGTTCTCTTCATACCTTCATTCTGCCCCTGCACCACTCAGACCCGCAACTCAGGACGCGCCAAACCCTGTTGGATAGGTGCGCTAGGAGGGATGCGCCGGTCCGAGGGGGGTACGAGGGGACCCTCTGATCTGGGGATTTGATCCTAAGATATCTTCCGACACCACGCTGGGCACACCTGTGACCCTGGCGCGGCAATGTTTCATGACCGAGACTATACTTCTCTGGAATCTTGATGCACCGCTGCGCAATCGGGCCAGCCACTCTTTGTTAGGGGGTTATGATGTCACCGTCACGAGTTTTTAAGTTCACAATGTTTGCCTGCACCGCCGTGCTGTTAGCCGGATGCGCCAGCGAGTCCGGCGTGGCCTCGGAGGCGGGCAACACGATAACCGGCGAGGGCATCCCCAACCCGGCTCCGAACGTGATGGAGAATTGGGGAGAACTTCCCGAAGGACGGAACTGGGGTTCGACGGCTGGCGTCGACATCGATCCGAACGACGGTCACATCTGGGCGTACGAGCGTTGCGGCGCCAGTTCTTTCGGTCCGGGCTCCCTCAACTGCGAGAACAATCTGGTCGACCCCATCTTCAAGTTCGACCGGAACACCGGCGAGGTTCTCGCTAACTTCGGAGCGGGGCTCTTCGTCACCCCCCACGGCATCCACGTGGACAGCGACGGAAATGTCTGGGTGACCGACTTCGCCGGGAACGCCGAAGGAACCAAGGGCCACCAAGTCCACAAGTTCAGCCCGAGCGGTGAACTGCTAATGAGTCTCGGCGTGGCGGGGCAACCCGGAAGCGGGCCCGGCCAGTTCAACCAGCCCAACGACGTCGTCACGGGGCCGGACGGAAGCATCTACGTGGGTGACGGACATAACGGCCAGGGGATGACCACGAACGGGGCGATTGACGACGGACGAGAGGCGGGCCAGACGGGGCGCATCGTCAAGTTCGACTCAGATGGGAGCTACCTCATGGAGTGGGGCCAGATTGGCACGCTACACGGTGAGTTCCGCACCCCCCACGCACTCGAGTTCGACTCGCAGGGCCGACTATGGGTCGCCGACCGGGGTAACCACCGCCTCGAGATCTTTGATCAGAACGGGAACTACCTTGAGTCGCGATACAGCTACGGTCGCATCAGCGGAATCTTCATCACTGATGACGACATGATCTACGCGATTGACTCCGAATCGAGCCCGACCAGCCATCCGAACTGGAGCAATGGCGTTCGCATCGGACATATCGATGATGACGTAATCGTCGGCTTCATCCCGCCATTCCCGGCTGAGACGCGGCCGTATCAGGGAGCAGCTGGTGAGGGCGTCGCCGTGGACGCGAACGGAAACGTCTACGCGGCTGAGGGCCCGAACTCACTCCGTTTTGCTGGTGGGGCGTTCACCAAGTACACGGTAGGCATGTAGTTGAACTGGCGCCGGAGCATAGCCCGGCACGGTATTCTCGTGGGGGTCGGAACCGAAGCTTTCCGGCCCCCGCTGTGTTACCTGGCCTGGCAGTATATTTTCAAATTCTGCCCCCGCCCCACTCAGACCCGCAACTCAGGACGCGCAAAACACTGCTGTATAGCTGGGTGTGTCTGGGTGCCACGGAGAGACTGGGGGCTAGTTACCGCTGGGATGCGCCTCTAGCCACTCGCGCGACAGCCGTGCCGGCAGGTGCACAAAGAAGATCCCGAGATCACGTACCGCAGAACGTGCGATAAGGGCCGAAGCCGTCGGGTGCCCGATCCTCATACTCATCTGAGCCCTTAAGTCGATCGAAGGGCTGTGCAAGCACGGTTATAAGACGCCTGAACGGTTCGAGGTCCGAGTTTGTAGCGGCATCTAGCGCCTCCTGTACCTTATGATTGCGCGGGATGTAGACGGGATTTACCCGGTCCATTGCATCCGCCCGTGAGAGAGCGCTTCGGTCTTCATGCTCAAGTCTAGCGAGCCAAGATTTGAGCCAAACGTTGAAGGCGGTCGGATCATTGAATAGCGCGCGGACTGCCCCCAGGTCGCCCCGCGCACCATCTGCCAATCGGCGGAAGAACACGGTGAAATCGATATCCTGTCTATCCATGACTCGGAGTAGATCATTCACCAGATCAAGGTCCTCCCCTTCCCTATGATCAAAGCCTAGCTTCGCCCTCATCCTTTCGAGCCAGAACTTCTGATAGATCGTCTGAAACTCCTCAACCTCATCGGTCGCCACCTCAATGGCGCGTGCGCTATCGGCGGGGTCTATCAGCGGCAACAACGTTTCGACGAGCCGAGCTAGATTCCATTGTGCGATGGCTGGCTGGTTTTCGTACCTGTAGCGGCCCTGGAGATCAATAGAGCTGAAAGTGGCCTCTGGGGCATAGCTATCGATAAACGCGCACGGACCATAGTCCAACGTTTCACCAGAAATCGTCATGTTGTCGGTGTTCATCACCCCATGGACGAATCCCACAGACATCCACTGAGCCACTGTTGCGGCCTGACGGTCGCGAACCATCCGAAACATCGTGAGATAGCGGTCCTCTTCGTCGGCCAATTCCGGGAAGTGACGTCGTATCGCATAGTCTGCGAGTTGGCGTACCTTCGCCGGTTCCTTGCGAGCCGAGAAGAACTCGAAAGTTCCCACACGGAGGTGACTAGCCGCCACACGCGTGAGGACCGCCCC
>Ga0310121_10003459_pt1 | contig 14400 bp, 14 predicted proteins | sample CB27_Tmax_986_MG_FD_203504 | JGI IMG/M metagenome (GOLD analysis project Ga0310121, IMG submission 203504) | Marine microbial communities from Western Arctic Ocean, Canada - CB27_Tmax_986 | ecosystem: Environmental > Aquatic > Marine > Oceanic | place: Canada: Western Arctic Ocean | collected... | reverse complement strand
GGGTCGTGATTGCATGAACCGGGCTCGCCCCGAATTCTTCGGCGAAACGTCCGATGCGGGATCGGATTTCCTTGATCGTTGCCTCCCGGCGGTTGGCGCGTTCCTTGTCCTTCAAGTAGTCATCGAGGAGGGCAGAGACCGTTTTCGGACCGCTTTCCGGCTCGACGTGATGGGCGTAGAAACGGACCGCGTCGGTGAGCGTGGCATTTCCCGGAAGTAGATCCATGGCGCCGACGATGTCAAGGCGCTGCCTATCGCTTAGATCGTGAACTGCGACTCTGCGATTTCGTCTATCGATGGTTTCGAGACGCCGGTCATCAAGGTGAAGGTCTACGGCAGTTTTGGCTTCCTGAATCGTATCGTATGAAAACTGCTTGCGCTTCCCCTGATGTGTCCCAAAGTCGACCTGCCATCGATCATCCCGGGGTCGGATGATAAGCCCTCTATGCTTGCGGTTCGCTGCCTGGGTCATTAATCTCTCCTGACTGATTTTGGACGAAGGAATGGTCAAACACGTTACAGAACCCGTTACTGGGGTGTGGTTCGCCATTCATCATCAACTGTAATATTAGCCATAATCAGCTTGATTGCAAGTATTTAAATAGATCTTGGAGAGGTGGCAGAGTGGTCGAATGCGGAGGATTGCTAATCCTTTGTACGCCTACTGGGTGTACCGCGGGTTCGAATCCCGCCCTCTCCGCCGATTTTGTACTCCGTTGATTTATAGGGTGTTACGTACTTGCCTATTGTAGGAAGTTCCGTAGTATTAAAGCTGAGTGCTCACGTGTTCCATGTTGTCCGCCGTGCGCACACCCGTCTTTTATCATCAACCCCTCAACCAACGAGTTGAATAAGGGGGGTTCCGAGGGGTATACCCTTACCCACCCCCGGCGCCTGCTTTGCACAATCATGTGTCCCCGGATTTTTTTGCCCCCACCGTGGACGTTGCCCGGGGACCACGCCGCATTACCCTCAGAGGCCTGCCATGAAAAAGATCACACGAATGACGTTCGTAATGCTTGTAATTCTGGTCAGCGCCTGCGCGGTGAGCATGGGCAAGACCGTGGTCGCCGAGGATGGGAAAACCGAGTTCCGAATCGTCATTCCGAAATATTCCGACCGGAGCACCATGGCGATCGCATTGGATTTGGCCGCGATACTGAAAGAGTCTACCGGCGCCCTATGTCCGGTTTATTTCGATGATTTCACCAACCCCGGAGGATACGAGATTGTCATAGGGGAGTACAACACGCACCATGACTTCATCGGGCAATTGGACACGTGGCTCAAGAACACGGATCACCTGGGGATGTGGGTTTACCAGGATTCAGGGGACGCGCCGATGCCCCGTCCTACGTTTGCCGCCATGCAGAGAAATCTTCGACTGTTCCGGGATCGCAATGTAAACCGGGTGAGCATCTCGATGGCGAACATGGTGTACAAGAGGACGCCCGAATCGGATGGCGACGAGACCCTGCCTGCGTACGCTGCGGCGGAAGACTACTACTCCCGGCAGGGGGAATACGGTTCCTGGGTTTTCAACTACGGATTCGAGCATCTCCGGGCGTATATCGGGGTCAAGCTGCTCTGGGACTCCGACTTCGACTGGCGTGAGGGTGTCCGCGAGTTCTGCGATATTTACTATGGGGCGGCCGACAAGGAGATCGCGAAATACGCCCTGAAGGTAGAGAATCTCGACGCCTACGACAAATAGTACAACCGTCCAGGCTTTGAGAAAGACGAGAACATTCTGAACTATCCCGGGATCCATATGCACTTCATGCCTGCGCCGCGGCTGAAGCTGTCGTTGGCGGAGGGCTTCGACACACCCTGTTCCGACGTGCCGAGGCCAAGGTCAAGCAGGACCCCATCCTGCTGAGGCGCGTACAAATGGGGCGCATGTCGGTCGATCTCTCGCTGCTGGTCTCCGCACCGCTTGATCATCCGCTGAGGGAGAAAGCCCTGGATCGTTTTTTCGCCCTGGCCAAGGAGACCGGACTTGCCCAGAATTACGCTGGCATCCAGGTTGCCGGCGGCGTCAGCACGTTTGTCTACGAACAATATTTCCGTGAATTGAAGAGACGATTCTCGGATCCTTCGTACAGGCCGCAATAGGCCGTGGAGTCGTCAGGTTTCAGGATCCAGGATTCAGGCAAGAAATCTGAAACCCGAACTCTGAAAGCCTTTCTTCGCGAACAAGCAAACAGGTGGAGGGAATAGTAATGTGTGGAGTCAGAATGGATCTATGCGCATTGGCGATCATCATCACGGTCGGCACGCTTGCCGGGCAGGCGCGCGGGGAAGAGCCGGATGCAGGAGACCGGGCCGGCGCGGAAAGAGAGACTGATGAGATGGCACAACTGCGCGAGGCGGCCAAAAACCGGAGTCGCCGCATCATCTACAACAACGACGGGGACGACATTGGCTTCGGCCACCAGTCCAGCCCCGAGGACTTCCTTTCCAAGCGGATCATTCCGGCGTTGAACACCCAGGTCGATACCGTTTTCTACGGCACCTTGGTGACCACGCTCTATACCTTCGACACGAACGTCGGCGAAAGAATGGATGATCTCGTCGATGCGATCAGTTCGGAAAATGAGCACGCCGTCGCCGTTCGTCACAACATGCGCATGCTGCGCAAGGCCGGCACCGACAACCTGGGACTGGTGGTGAAGACGTGCCATGAGGCAGGGCTGGAGGTCTTCTGGACGCAGCGGATCAACGACACCCACGACAGTGGCCCGGAATCGCTGCATTTACTGTCCCAGTGGAAACTCAAGCACCCGGAACTCCTGATGGGTACGCCCGAGGACACGAAAAAATACCCGCAGTCATCCCCCAGGTACTGGTGGTCCACCCTCGATTTCGAGAAGCCGCAGGTACGGGAGCACCTTCTGCGGATCACGGAGGATGTTGCCCGGCGCTACGACGTGGACGGGATTGAGATTGACTACCTCCGCTATCCCATGTTCTTCCGTCCGAACCTGGACGGGAAGCCGGCCACAAACGAGCAACTGGATATTCTGACCGGGTTTCAGCGCTCCATAAGGCAGATGACGGAACGGGAGGGCGCCAGGAGGGGCCGCCCGATCCTGATCGCGGCGCGAGTGCCCATGGCCGTTGTCAACTGCAGAAACGTCGGCATCGATATCGAGCGATGGCTGAGGGAGGACCTGCTGGACATCATGACCCTCGGGAACGGCGATGCCTGGCCGAACCTGCCGGCAGAAGAGCTTGTCAAGCTTGCACACCGGTACAACGTCAGGGTCTATCCGTGCCTCAAGTACTCGGGGCATGGCCCCGGCGATTATCGCGCGTCCTCTTCGCCCCATATCGAACCCTGGAGAGCCGCCGCCTCTAATGCGTACTGCATCGGCGCGGATGGGCTCTACTTCTTCAACATGTTTCCCTATACTCCGCAGCATCCGCTTTTCAACCAGTTGGGAGATCCCGGGGAACTCGCCACGATGGACAAGCTCTTTGCGGCAACCGACGTAACGCCCTACACGCACATCATGCTGATGGACCCCGCGCTACGGCATTGCGGCCTGGCGAATGTCCTTCCCGCGTCGATGGCGCTGCCGACGAACGGGGCCGTGGGCGCGCGGCCGACCGCCGTCACGTTTCAGATCGGCGACGATATTCCGGCTGCAGCCAGGCAAGAGTCTCTCGGCAGCGCCTCCCTGCAAATCCGGTTGGCCCCGCCCGAGGCCCTGGACGCCATGGAGGTCAAACTAAACGGCAAGCGCGTGACCGCCACAGCAAAGGATGCCGAAGAGGGATGGCTCACCTTCAGCCCGGAGCCGGACTGGTACCGCGTGGGAGACAACGAAGTCTCCTTCCATCTGGACGAAACCGGCATGGATGCGAAGGTTCCCGTCCAGGTGTTCGAGGTTCAGGTTGAGGTTCTGTATAAGTAAGGAGCGTTACGGAAACGTCAGGCTCAGTGTCAGCTCTTCCACCGTGAAGCCTTTGGTTGTCAGGTATAGATTGTCGGCAAAGACAAATCGGATCTCATTGGGTCCCCTTTTGATCCATTTCGGATTCACTTCCAAATCGGCCGTCAGCGTAGACGAAGGGCTTAACAGGCCGGCCGGAGGCTCAAGAGGCCCCTGGCCGTTGACGTAAATCTGGCCCTCGCTTACCTGGTCCATATCCTCAATCGTAAGAGTGAGTTCAGCCTCTGTTACTCGGCCCGGCAGATCAGGGACCTCCAGGATCACGCTCTTTTCCGTTCCCACGGGCACGTCATAAAGAACAAGGGGTAACGATCCCGGAGCCGGTTCAAAGATGTGCACCGTTGTCGCCGCCGGCAGATCGACCTGTTGCACGGTGGCGCAACCCGATAGGAGCGCAATGGCCATTGCCATACTACGGATCATGTTGGTTTCTTTCATCAGTCTATACTCCCGTTTGATTTTCGGTGTCAGGACCTGACACGTTGTGATGAGACCTTGTATCGAAAGGGGAAGGCGCACCTGGAAGGTGAATTGGCAATTGGTCAGGTCCATTTGTCCCGGGCTTCCTTGACCTGATCAATGGCTTCCATGAGATGTGCTTCGCAGTAGGGCAAGGTGAACTTCCAGGGGGTATGGAGGAAACCCTTCAGCCGCTCCGGTGCAATGGTCCGGCGGGCGAACCGGGTGGTCCGGATAAAATTCTCCGGCATGCTGCAGTTGCTGCCGGTGGGAATCTGATCGTATTTGTGTTCCTCAAGCTGATCGTACGCGCGAACCCGCGGGCTTTTCCTGCTGAAACTTCCATCATAAAACCAGTTGCTCTGCATGACACTCCGGGGCATTTTTTTGAAGAAGACTTCCTCATGGTGCCACAAGTAGTCGGACCAGACCCACGCCCGGCTTCCGCCGCGTTCAACCTCTTCAATCAGGAAGTACAGATCGTGCCACCAGAGGTCATACTGCCTCAGCACGGCATAAGCATAATGCGCCTGTGCTTCAAGTGATTCCTCGTCCATGCCCAGGTGGAACAACCTGGGGCGGTCAAAGATGTCAATGACTTCGGCGATCAGGTCGCGGCACACGCCGTAGTAGATGTCGGTCGAAACCATGCGTGCGTAGGGGCCCAGCCAGAGATCGTGCCCGGTGGAAAAGTTCATCTTCGGAATCGGCTCCAGACCCAGCCCGCGCAACCGTTTCAGTTCACGCTTCAGCCGGCTGACCGACCACGCACCGCGAACTGCGATCTCGGGATGGCTCCGGTAACGGACGCCGTCGCCCAGATCGATGACGACCATGTTGATGCCTGCGTCGACCATCCGATCGACCATCCTGTTCCACACACGATCGTTGAACCGAAGCTCGGGTTTCGCGGTGATGTCCCGCGGCGCGTTTTCCCACTCGGGGACCTTGCGGTCCGCCCACATGTTTGTTCCGAGATGCATTAAGTAGGCCCAGATCATGAGTTTTTCCCTCGTAACTGCTCCGCGTTATCATCCAGCGGGGCAGATCTGATGAGTGTTGGTATCCGAGTAGCAAATCCTTGCCTTCATTTCAACCAGAGATGCCCGATTTCGCTCGGGTTCAGCGTGAGCGCGAGAGAGTGCTGCTTCCGGCTTGTCCCTGTGATCACGTTGTAGGCCTCCGATACCCCTCTGGCCGGGCTCACCGAACTGGCCCAGGAGTTATGTTAGTCCGGGCACCAGGTTACCCCCAAGACAGCTCCCATGCCGTGACCGTGACCATGACCGTGTTTGTTTAGACGGCCAATTCACTGTAGTACAGGGGCTCAAGGAAGCCCACCGAGTGATAGACGTGCTTTACCAGTTCCACGAGCGAAGCCCTGGCGCGTTCGTCTTGTGTCACAGTTCCCATAACCCTTCCCGCAATTCGTGCCCCGTAGCGGTGATCCCCGTCGCTTCGAACTGCTCCCGGAAATCCAGATGCACCGGGTGAACTTCTTCGCTCGCCACGATGTCGCCGTCTTCGTCCTCCTCGGCACGTGACAGGATCATCTCCGATTTCTCTTCGCCCAGAAAGACGAACCAGCCGGGCTTTGACGTACTCCTCGTAGAGCCGCTTCGGAGTCGAGGCGAGCTTCTGCGCGTTGAGCGTCAGGACACCGCTGCTTTGCCGCCCGAGTCGACCATGGCAAAGACGCATTGCAGTTCAGGCTCGTAGTTGTTGATCTGCGCAATGACCTCATCTGGGAGATCGGCCTCCTGCGAGAACGGAATGTAGGCAAGAGCGGACTCGACACGACCGTCACCGTGAACGCGGAACTCTCTCTCCGTGACGATCACCGCGCTGAAGCCGTGCAGGATGAATGATCCGTGGCGATCTGCCGGTAGAAGTCGGTACCGCCTGATGCGTTGATGTGGTTGAGGGACTCCATAATGCCAGATGATGGTAGGCGGATCGGGCGGCGGGATCAAGAGAGGCTCTCCGGGACGGTGGAATGCATTCCTCGCCAACCGGGTCACCCGTGTAGCATGCTGAACCAGATTGAGAATGTCCAGTTTTTTGTTATGTCGCCACACTGCTTGGGTAGGATACCTGCAGGCTTTTTCCCCTGATCAGGTCTTATACTGGGCGACGAGCAAACATTGACAGACCGAGAAACGTGTGATGTGGCTGAGGGTTTGTCTGGAGTGATCGGGTTGATTTCAACAATGACCGACAGTACCGTCACTCGCGAAATCGATTGCGCGAATAATAAGGTTCGCCGAAAAAAGACAAATGGATGATATCGAGAAATACGAATTCGACCGGCTCGGCTACCTGGTGATTCCCGGTCTCCTGGACATTAACCAGATCGGACAGTTGTCGCGGGCGACCGACATGCTGCAGGCACACGCGGAGGCGCGGATCGATGAAGAGCCTCGGGTGATTTCTCGATGGGGCATGGAGTATCACCGCGACGACGAGCTCGGGTACCATGCCGACGGCAAGGTTGGCTACCAAGGCACGCTGATCGTCGAAGATTTCTTCAATGCGGATTCCGGTTTCGACTGTCTAGTCAACCATGCGAGGACGATGGTCTATGTGCGCGCGTTGATTGCCGAGCGCCCTTCGATCAACAACTCGGAATTGCGAGTGCGCTATGAAGGCAACCTGACCGGCACGCATATGGGAGGACCGGTCGGGACGAAGTACCGCTATCGCTATTTCAATGGACGGCTCGATTGCATGATGATCAGAATGGTGTATTTCATGCAGGATGTTTCGGCGCAACAGGGCGGGTTCTGTGTCGTGCCGGCAACGCACAAGTCCAACATGCCTTCACCGTACCGCTGTGACCCACAAGACGAACCGGGGATGATCCCGCTGGAAGTGAAGGCCGGTGATGCGATCCTGTTTACCGAGAACCTGCGTCATGGCGGTCTGCCGAATCTGTCGAATCAGATTCGCAAGACCTTGCACGTCGGCTACGGTCCGTTCTGGCTGAAATCGCAGAACATCGCAACGATGGACCAGGATCCATACATTCTGCCGCAGACGATGGAACGTTACGACGACGAACAGCGCGAGCTTTTCAATACGTACGAACTCCCCCGGAAGGCGAACAAGAGCATGCATAAGGTTCGCTAGCGCGAAGATGTGATGCTTCTCGTTCGGCACAGAGGACAAGATAAGGAGGCGTGGGAGTGCTAAGTGCAGTAGATCTGCTTGCTCAACTGAAGGATATCGGTGTCGCGCCAGGCATGGACCTGCTCGTTCATTCCTCGTTGAAACGTGTTGGCCCCACCGATGGCGGTGCTGACATGATCATCGACACGCTCCTTGAGGCAATTGGTCCCGGCGCGACGCTGATGATGTCCACGGTCTCCGGAAACGTGAACGCGAGGCAGACGGTCTTTCACGTCGCCCACACACCCTCGACCACAGGTGCATTGACCAATGTCTTCCGCCGACGCGACTCTGCAATCCGCAGTCTCCATCCTGTTCATTCGATCGCCGCGATCGGTCCCGGGGCGGGCTTCTACACCGAAGGTCATTTTGATGCTCCGACGCCCTGGTCTCCCCCAAGCCCGTACGGAAAGCTCATGAGCAATCATGGCTTTATCCTTTTCCTCGGCACCGACTTCAGCGCCAACACTTGCATCCATGCCATCGAGATCGAGGCACGGGTTCCGGGCTTACACACTGAGGCGACGACCTTGCTGCAAGCCATTGACTACAACGGCGTGCTGCACGAGATCGAACACCACTGGCACGCGCCGAAGCTTTGTTGCTACCCTGACCTGGAACACTTGATCGAGAGAGCCGGCGGACTGACTTACGGGCGGATCGGCAACGCAATCTGTCGCTTGGTGGATGCCGCGGTTCTGCGTGCGACGCTATTGCCGCTTTTCCGGGAGACGCCTGAACTGGGTGTCAAGCCTCTCGGGGACAGCGACTTCGTATGGGAGTAGCCGGCTGGAGATTTTGGACGCTGGGGGTCTTCCGCGTGCAAGGTCAAGGTGACGTGGATTAGACCGGAGCAAATCGTTACGCCTCGGTAGATCCGGTGCCTGGTCGCACGGAATTTCATTTCTCAATCACCTATTAACGAAGTTGAAATCCGACACCATTATCAAATGATCGCTGACAGAACTGTCCTCGGACTGGACTCCCAGCCGATCAAGTTCCTCCTGATTCAGTTCCGCCGCGTCCAGAACGAACCCGTTCCGTGCCTCCAGCGGTCCCGGCGTGAACGTCACCACATCGAGCAATCCGGGGGGATTTCATAGCCGCGCCACGTCATCACCGGTTCGCCAATCAGGGGAGGGGCAGAATCCATTGCCGGAAGCCCGCCTCCCCCAGCAGATCGACAGGCGTTCTGGAGCCAACGAGGTTGTAGTCGCCGGCGATGACTATACCTACGTTGGGAAAGTTCCGGCAGGTGTCGTGACGTCCCCGGATGATGATGTGTCCCCCCCGGTACAGTTATGCCGGCAAACTGTACCGGGAGGGATGATCTGTCATCCGGGCTTTTCGCGTCTTGCCCGTAATTGCTTCGTTATTTGTTCATGTCTCCCCCGTCGTCGGTATTGGCATGACGAATGCATAAGCAGCAGGGGCCTGACAATGGTCGGGTGGGCGGAGGTGATAAGAGCCCAAACACGAACGCATATACATGGAGAAAGAGATGATGAAGGCGATGAAGACAAATACAGATGATAACAAACCCAGCGGGATCTGGATTTGGATCCTTGCGGTCCTGATCGCCGGCGCGGTAACACCTGTGTCGGCCCAGGTCGTCACCAATATGTCCCCGCACTGCAAGCGCCTGTACGTGGACCCGGTGAATGGAAATGCCGCTGGACCCGGCACCCTGGCCAGTCCCTTCCTGCGTATCCAGGACGCGATATGGTTCGCCACACCGCCAGCCGTCGTTGTCGCCTTGCCGGGAACCTACTCATCCTCAACCAACGGTGAGTCGTTCCCGATCTGGATGCTGGAAGATATCTCCCTGCAGGGTAACAGCGCGATGAACACCATTCTTGATGGCGAGGGATTCAGCAGCGAGATCATCCGTTTCCTGCCGTTGGCCGCGTCAGACACGTTCAACGACGTGCTGATCGACGGGGTCATGATCACGGGTGGTGAGACCGGGGTATACATGGGCGACGAGTTCCACCCGATCGGCCCGCACTTCGCCAACTGCTTTATCGTGAACAACGGTATCGGGATGCACATCTTTGCGCTCTACGACGCGGGAATCTACCCGGCGTTCTACCCGCGGCTGATTAACAACACCATTGCTCACAACAGCATCGGTATCCTGGATGAAGGAAACTGGGTATCGTGGGATCCCGATCCCGACGGCCTGGTGGAGGGAGAAGCGAAACCGGCGATCGTAAATTGCCTGGTCTATCCCAACACCATAACCGACCTGGAGGGGGTTGATGGAACGGATATCCGGCAGTCGATCTTCTGCACGGTGGACCAGGCCGGGATTTCCCGGGTCAATGGGGGGATGCCGTATCCGGTCCCGATCCAGGGCTCCTGCCTGATCAACCCGGCGACCCTGTACGTGAACGCGGGGACCTACGACTACCGGGTGATGCCGAAAACCCTGCCGGTGGATGCGGGAACCACCGCGCTCAGCGTGCCGAACGGTAATTCGGGCAAGTGGGCTTTTCCCTGCGGACAACTTCTCAAGGACGCCGATGCCGAAGGATACGGCAACCCGCGTCTCGAGCGGGAGGCCATCGATGTCGGGGGCGACGAACAGGCACCCCTGCTGGTTGCCGGCTATGTGCCGAAGACGACGACCTTTGGTACCGACCCGGTTAGCGGTGTCACGTACATGCAGGCCTCGATCTTCCTGACTCCATTCCCCGCGCTCACGAATCCGGTCTCGGGCTTGACTTTGTTCGGCATGCCCTTCCAGACCGGCTCGCTCGCCTGGTCCCCGACGATGGTTCCCGGTACCCGCCCGGTCGGAACGTCCCCGGCCACGACGATTGCTCCCTACGGTAGCCTGTACGTCGATCTGTCCCTGTACTACAGGCGATTGACCCTGGGCTACCCACCGGTGGGCACGCCTCTGGTGCTGGGCCTGGGACCGGCTCCTCTCACGACCCAGATCAACATGCAGGTACTGCCGTTCAACCAGGCTGGTATCAGCCGACTGACGAACCTGCAGTCCTTTACCTGGGCCCAGTAATCTTTCGCCCGGTTCCGCACCGCCACGTCACGCGGGGCATCCCGAGATGCTCCGCCTCTACTTCCGCTACGATCGCGACCTGCTCAAGGACTCAATCAAGGATCTGTGCCGCATTGCCAACGAGTGTCTCGTCGAATACATGCGCACGACACTCGATCTGCTCGAAATGATCCCGGGAAATGTACATCCTTGCACTCATCGACGACCGCGAAGTGATCAAGCGTATCCTTCGCCACTTCGGCCTGTGGGCGCAGGGTGTACGCATCCATTCCGGCACCGACCGGCCGGGCGGAACGATCATCGAGCCTTGGTTCGATGACCCCTTTCCCGACTACGATGCCGAGCCGGTGATGGCACACTCTGCACCATAATAACGGTCTTTCAGGCCGGGATTGGCGGGCGCGTGCCCAACCCGACGGAAAAGCGATTTCTTGTCAGATCAGCCATTTTGCTCTGGACAACGAAATAATGTGGTTCATAATCCAAGTAGTAATTGCGACGAGATCTCAGAAAGGACGAGTCGCTAGTGAAACCACGCAAGAGAGACCGCAACATGATGCGAGTTTCGAATGACAGGACTTCCGACACTGTGCCGTCGTCGCGACGACGGCGGCTGTTTTGCTACACTGCGGATCGCGGATCCGCCGCGCCTCCAGTCGTATCTTCAAATGGGCTGATCTTTCCGCAAGAATCGGCAAGGTCAGCTTTCACCCTCATCGAATTACTCGTTGTCATGAGTATTCTTGCCGTGCTGGCAGCGCTTCTCGTTCCGGTTTTACGAACCGCCAGAGATTCGGCTTTGGCCGTCCACTGCTTAAATAACCTGCGGCAATTGGGGATTGCATTTCCGATGTACGCTGAGGATCACAATGACCGATTGCCGCCCGCACTCATAGGCCGTAGGACCGCGGGTGACTGGCTCTATCTTATTTCCCCTTACATTGGGTATACCCGTAGTTGGCACGAGAATGATGCAGCTCGAAATCGCGGAAACTCCGAACATTTTGGCCGCCATTACTTGCCCTGTCCGGTCGAGGTCGGTTCCTACAACGGACAGTTCACGGTATGGGACGCATGGGGTTCGGCCGGTTCATACGGCGTTAATTACGCCGGCAACGGCAGCAGGCCTTTTGGGTTCTGGGAATCGAACGAGGACGACGCGACGACGGGGCCGAAAAAGGGTCAGGGCAGCAAAAAAATCACCGCCGTGGCCTCGAGCGAATTTCTCGCAGCCGATGCGACACTGCCCTACATTTACAGTCCATCGTGGCTGTCGTTCAAGTTTGACCTCGATGGCGATGGCGTTCTAGACACATCCCGGTCGGCTGCAGGGCCGTGGCTCTACAACCAGTTGGAGCCGCGCCATTCTGGAAGTGCGCATATGCTTTTCGTTGATGGTTCGGTTCGTCTGATTCCCCTCAAAGACTGGTTGCACGGTGAAAACTACCTGTGGTGACCTTGCCGATCCGGGCCACCGAAGTAGGTGAGTCCGCACGCGTCGTCGTTGGAGGCGACGAGGTTGCCGTCCTGATCGAGCACGCAAAGGTAGGAATCGTAGGTCACTGACAAGGTCGGCTCACTCGTGGTGAAGTTGCAGTTGCCGCTCTGGCAGACTTCGAACATGTAACCATCCGGCGAAAAGGGTCTCACGCGACTCACAACGATGTTCTCTTCCACGTTGGTGACGTCGATCGCTCCGGAAATGTCCGGCAGATCTTACTTCTCATCTTCGAGGGTACTCCAATCCCATCCTTCGATAGCGAACCCCTTCGTGAACTTGTATCCCCTCTGCCTCCACTCTACCGATCCATCCTCGTCCACCAGAACAAACGTCGGTGTTCCACTCACTCCATGGCTCAAGAAACTACCCCGTAATTGATCCCGCACGATCAACGCCGGAAATGGATTGGCCCACTTTTTCAAGAACTTCTGAATGGTCTCCTCATCTTCATCGGTGATTGCCACTACTTGCACCTCGGCTTGTTCGCTCCAGGCAAGCATTTCGGGAATCGCCTTGTTGCACGGCCCGCACCAAGTGGCCCAGAAGTAGAGAAGGTGCCGTTGGCCAGCCACATCCAACACCGCCGGAACTGGCTGAATATCCGGGCCCTCATCCTTTGGTACCCTTGACACCAGGGGGAGTGGCCCCAGCCCCGGTGCGCGATCACCGACATCCGGAGGACCGGGCAACTCGGGCAGTTTGGTCGGATAGGGTTCAAGAGTAACCACGACCTCGGCTTTCCCTTCCGGCCTTAGAATCTCGAGGGGCAAAGGCTCACCTCGCGGTGATTGCATCGTCCATTCACCGATCCGCCTGGGCTCATCGAAAGGGTCCATGGGAGGCCCAATGACGATGTCACCGGGGCGGAAACCTGCCTTTTCCGCCGGAGAGTCGGGGTAGACTTTGCGAACCACGACCGCCCCACGACCAAGCCCCTTCTCCTCCCTCTGGTCATCGGAGACCGCCCGGGATTGAATGCCCAACCATGAGGGCAAAACCCTTTTCAGAGTGTCAAGATCCTCACCAAAAGATGCTAGAGGATCGACATCAGCCATCCAATTTTCAGACTTCCCGGAATGTCTGGCTAAACCAATCTCTGAGTCTTCACAGGCTAAAAGCCCCCTAAGTGCAGCCGCTTCATCTAAAAGGTCGTCATCTACGGGATCTCGTGATGGGTGCACGCCAAGAAGCTCTAGCCCTGCAATCCGGATCAAATAAGCTCGCATCCGCAATAGAGCGGCAAGCCGCACCTGGATACGGAATTTTGAAGTCTTCGCAGCATCCCATGTCTCACGGAGCCTGGTTAAGCGCTGCCACACCTCCTCCCTATCCTGAGTGAACTCCAGCAAGGCGGGAAGAAGGTAGCTAAGGAGCTTCTTCTTTGCTCTCAAATGAGTCTGGTCAAGAGCTTTCGACCCGAGACGAGTTTCCCAACTCGGATTTTCCTCAATGAAACGGGCCAGATTCTCTCGTTTCAGATCGTCGAAGGCGTGACTCCAGCGATGCTCATAGGTATCGAGATCTTTCGACAAGATCGAAAATTCACTGATCTGATCTTTGATCTCAGAGAGGGTCCTTGGACTGAATGTTCCGTAGATCTCCCCCAACCGGTCGAGCACACGAATCTCCGGTTCCCAATATGCTCGATCACGCCATGCCCGCCGAAGATGTTCATCAACAATCTCTTCGATCGGCAGATCCCGTTCGTCTTTTAGGCGCTCGAACAACTGTTCAAGGTAGAGATCGGACGTACGCAAAGGGACATCCGGCGTAGTATCTGTAATCAAGACTTCCTGGTGTGCACCAGCCATCGTCCGCTGACGCTTCATGGCATCGATGAACCGGAAAGCATGACCGAATCGATCTCGGTCCCGCCCTTCCGGGTAACACCCGTAGGCCCTCCGATCTCGCCTGGTGGAATAAAAGCCACAGACGTCACCACTTGGAATATCGGAGTGAAAGGGAGCCATGGCATCCGCGAAAGCACCGGAGTAACACTGACTCATGACATTCACCACGCGCACCCCAGGGCTGAGATGACTCAGCAAAGCTCGAAACTCGAGAACCGATAGAGACTCCTCCCACAACGAGATGAACCCGTTGTTCGCATCCTCTTTATTCCGTGTCCCGTGGTCGGTCACAAACACCAAGAGAACATCTCCCGGCTTAAGCTCATCGCTCATCTTTAGAAACCACTGCCTTAACGCGCCCAAACGAGCCGGATTAAGAGTGATCCCGTCCCAAACCGTATTCTTGAGCTCCACCCTTCGGAGCGCTTTTCCGACCCT
>Ga0310121_10003458_pt1 | contig 14404 bp, 8 predicted proteins | sample CB27_Tmax_986_MG_FD_203504 | JGI IMG/M metagenome (GOLD analysis project Ga0310121, IMG submission 203504) | Marine microbial communities from Western Arctic Ocean, Canada - CB27_Tmax_986 | ecosystem: Environmental > Aquatic > Marine > Oceanic | place: Canada: Western Arctic Ocean | collected... | reverse complement strand
GTAGGTGTCAACGTCCAGCTTTGCAGCGCCGAGCATCCGATCCGTGAAACTCGCCATCGATTCCCTCCTCTGCTCTCACAGTGAGCTGCCTACAATCCAGGGGGAAGAATTTAGTTGGGATTGAATGCTCATGTCAATTGGAGCCGCCCAGTAAAGCTTGTAGCCCGCCTCGATGGCCTCCTCCCTTGAGCGGAAGATCACCGCGCAGTTCTTACAAGCCCGCGGGCAATCCGCTCGGCGGTCCTAGGCGTCCTCGACACAGAAAAAGAAAAACGAAAACGACTCGCGACGCAAACGAAAGCGCGGATCAAAGCGCGCGCCGATGAGCGCAAACGTAATGCAGACGGTGTAACGGATCTGCAGCGAACGTTTCTAGACTCATACGAAATGGTGGGAACCGTTACGGGCGCGGCGCGTGAAATGGATCTCGATCGTAATACTCACTATTGGTAGACAGGTAATAAGCGCGATGGTACGCCACGCGACAAGCGTTACAAGGTCGCGTGCGCTAAGGCCGAGTCTGGCTGCCCCGCGTGCGCGGGGATGGACCCTGACAGCCTACATGGCAGTCTCGCGAGGCATGACGTCGCTGATCGACATTGAGCTGACGAGCGGCGAAGAAGTAAGGCGAATTGCTGGACTTTCAGGATTTCATGACGCCCAATACTGTCGAGCGGTTGGGGTATTGCCACGAAGCGCACCACATTAGTGGCCCTTACACGGATCTACTTTTCGGCGCTTAGTTGTCGCGCGGCAAGATTCAAAAGCTGTGTATCTAACGTAAGTTACTGCAACAATTAGACTAAACAGAAATCTACAAATAGGGAAAAAGGACGAAGTGGATCCGAGTGAGCGCTGAAAATGGGTCACACTTATCCCGCCGTCAAAGGCGCACCGCTCGGCTTGGCGAAAGACCGACGGAGCTTTGGTTTCTAGATCCCGACCGCCAGGTCCGTCGAAGACTAACCCTGCCCTATCTGCCGTTTTTGGACCCAATAGGAGGGGTTATGCAGGATTTATACGCCGAAAAGAAAGCCATAGAGTGCCCGTGCCTTAGAGCTTTGACGGCGCGGGACAAGTGTGATCCATTTTGTCCTTTTCCCTAATTGTCGATTTCTTTTTAGTCCAATTGTTGCAGTAACTTACGTTGGATTTGACCGCTTGCGAAAACTTTGTAGCTGGCCTGACGACGGGCGCAAAAGTTTTTCGGATCCTTTTATGTTGCTCACGATGCTCACGTGATCAAATTCGGACCCCGAAAGCGGTTCAATTACGAATCGCTTCATGGCGTCGACAATCTGGGAAAACACGGTTCTTGCAGGGACCATGCAGGCTCGGTGCAGGCAATCGGCTCGCGCTAGCACGGGAAACGTAACATTATCAATACGTTTACAGCGTTCTACTCCGCCGTCGCACTCTGCGGGTGCGAGGTCACGGGGCGTACGCTGTCCAAGATTGCTCCAATTGCTTGGTCGAGCTGGGCGTATCTAAACGCTTGGTATACGCGTTTGCACGTGGGAGCTGAGGCGATTTCGGATCGCTTTTGTTTGCGCTTAAGACGCTTAAGAAGCCTGGACGCGGGAGTGGGCGTTTCTGGATATTTGAAGGTGGTGCAATGCCACGATGGTGGTATATTATCTGGCTCTGGAGGCTCCGAAATGCGTACGAAACTCGTCCCGCTTGTTCTGGTCGTGCTGATGTCGTCTACCGTCTTTGGCCAGTTTCCGCCACTCGACTCGCCGCGGCCGATCGAGATGCGCGAAACCGTGTGGCTCGAAGAGCTCACCTGGATGGAAGTGCGCGACCTCGTTCGAGACGGCACGAAAACGATCATCGTCTCTACCGGGGGAATGGAGCAGAACGGGCCGTACCTCGCGACGGGCAAGCACAACTATGTGCTCCAGGCCATCTGCCCGGCGATTGCCCGAAAGCTCGGCAATGCTCTTTGTGCCCCGATCGTTCCCTTCGTACCCGAAGGCGATATCGAGCCGCCCTCCGGCATGATGCGCTATCCGGGCTCGATCAGCGTGACCGCCGCGACGTACAAAGCGCTCCTCTCCGACATTGCCTCGAGCCTCAAGCAGCACGGCTTCGAGCACATCATCTTTATAGGAGACAGTGGCGGGAATCAGGACGGCATGAAAGAAGTAGCCTCTGAGCTCACCAGGAAGTGGGCCGGTAGCAAGTCTGCCGTGCACTACATTCCCGAGTTCTACGACTACCCGGGCCTCCGGGAGTGGGCCGTTAACGCATTCGGCTGGAAAGAGGAGCTCGAGGACATCCACGACGACCCCGCGTCCTCCAGCATGGTGATGGTCGTCGACCCGAACCACGTCCGCATCAAAGAGCGCCAGGCAAAGGGCAAAGCGACCATCAACGGCATCAGCCTGCTCCCCGTCGACAAAGCCGTCGCAAACGGCAAGAAGATCGTCGAGCATCGCGCGGAAATTACGGTCGCCGCGATCAGGAACGCGATCGCGAGCTCGTCAACGGACGATCACTAGCCGTGCTGCTCACACAGACATCATGCAGATTTCCGAGCAGGTTTTCGACGAGGCCCTGTTCTGGCGACACTTCGGACAGCAGGGCCTGCGCGTGACGGTTCACAGCGATGACAACTCGCTGCTCGATTTGCCACGTCCTGACCTTCTGTGCGGTCTTGCGCTGCTCGGAGAGCCGCTCCAGCGCATTCTCCTCTCGGCTAAAGTACACCTCGTCCGGCGTGCGAGCCCCGAGAACAGCGCGCGGGATCTTCTCGTTGTACTCACGGACGTAGAACGCGACGAGACGCCGCACCGCCGCCGCACTGTCGAGGGTGTTCAGGAAGAGCCACGCGTGTTTCAATTGTCGCCAGAACGCCTCGATCAAGGAGTTCGAGGAGATGATGTCGATCTGCGCGAGCACCCTCCTCAGTGAACTTGAATCCTTAAGAAGATGATCGACCTCGCCAAAGTTCTCCGAACCGCCGTCGGTGACAACAGTTACTTTCGCGGTCGCTGAGTCGTCCGGAAGACCCTTTGACGCCTCGATGAGGAGCTCCCCTCCCGGGTGGTGGCCGAGCTCAGCGTGTCGCTCACCCGCCAGGCAAGAATCCTTCGGCTGAAATTATCGATGACCGCCTGCAGATAGATTCGGATGCCGGTCGTCAGCCGGATCACGGTCGCGTCGATTTGGCAGTACTCGTTGGGGCGCATCGCCCTGAGGCCTGTCTTGGGCTTCGCCGGATGCACCCGTCTTCGAGGGCGTTTCCACCCGCGCTCGCGGATCATCTTGTACCAGGTGCTTACGGACGCGAAGAGTTTGCCAAGGCGCTGCGCGTAAAGCTGCTAAGTTCTGGACGGCGATGTGGCGATAGCTCTCGGACTCGACGAAATCTTTCATCGTGGAGACTTCGTCGCGCGTGAGCTGGCTGGGAGTGGACTTCGGGCAGCTCGGTTGATCGTCGAGTCCGCAGCCTTCCTCCTTGCGCCTACGCGTGATAACGCGCCGTCGAGACGCCTACGATTCTAAGTGTGGTGCCCAACGACAGTAGGCCGCTCGCCGAGGTAATCGCCCGCAAAACCGCGGATTTGGTCACCCCATCAGGAACGCGATCGGCGTCGAATTTGCCTCCGCGGAGCCGCAACACTCGCACCAGTAACCCGATGATCGCCGCCTGGACCTTGGCTCGTTGTCTTAGACTGTCGACCTGCTCCAGCAGCTCGTAGACCTCTAGCTCAACGTCCACCGAAGCAACCACGGGCCGTATCTCGCCGCGCGCCCATGTGCGTCGCGTCGAAGCCGGAATGGCGACGTCCCGGAAGAGGTCCGCATTACCCGTCGCGGCGATGGCGTCACGCAGTCGATGGTCGTAGCTCCGGCGAACTCGGTGGGTTCTCGTCATGTCCAAGAATGGCAGGCGGCAATTCTCATGGCCAGCCGACCGATCATGGCTGTCTTCAAAGGATGCTGTCGAACGTTCGCTCTCGATCCTCCACAATGATCGTGCGAGGAGCACCGTTTCTTTTTTGCGGACTACAGGTGCGGTCGGTTACATCATGTACGACCGGTCCGGTTACATGGGGGTCGTCATCATGCAGCCCGGACGCTATGCCAGCGACCAGCCGACACCGGAAGAGGCGGTAGCGGCGTTGAACCGCTAACGGTCGGACGCACAGCAACTAGCTTTCGAGGTTCGGCACCTGCCATCGTTTGCGGCGAAGCAGCTCACCGCTGCCAGGCTCACCCGTGATCCGACCATTCTCGTACACTATTTCGCCGCGACGAATCGTAATCCGGGGCCAGCCGGTCACTTCCTGGCCAGCGTGGATGGAGAACCCGGTGTTAGAGAGCATATCTTCGTCTCGAATCGTTCGAGTCTCGTTCGGATCCCACACAACCAGATCGGCATCGGAGCCGACCGCGATCGTGCCTTTTCGGGGGTAGAGGCCGAACAGCTTCGCCGGATTCGTTGCGGTCACGGCGACGAACTGTTCTACCGTGATTCGTCCCGTCCGGACCCCTTCCGAATACAGCATCGGTCGGATCTCCTGCAAGTTGGGGATGCCGGGCCGGTGGTCGGTCACCGTTTGAGAGGGATTGAGTTTTTGCTCTTTCGTATAGGGCACGTGGTCCGTTCCAAGCACGTGGACCGTTCCAGCAGCGATTCCCTCCCAGAGCGCATCCTGGTCGTTCTTTTCGCGCAGCGGGGGGTGGTGGATATACATTCCCCGATTCGGCCCCTCGAGCTTGTCCCGTGTGAGATGGAGATAGATCCCGAGCGCTTCGACATAAACCGGCAAGCCACGCGCTTTGGCTTCCTCGGCGACACGCAACGCCCGTTCCGCGGACAGATGCACGAGGTAGATCGGCGCTCCAGTCGCCTCGGCCATCGCCACCGCACGGTGTGTGGCGGTCACTTCGGCCAGGACGGGCCGGCTGTCGGAAAAGTATTGGAGCGAACCATGGCCTTCGTCCGTCAGACGCTCCTGCGCATGCGCGACGATCGCGGCATCCTCGCAATGTATCATCGTCAAAACTCCCGCTTCGGCGGCCGCGGCCATCGTTGCCAGGTAAGCCCGGCTTTTCTCATCGAATTCCGAACGGCTCATGAAGATTTTGATGCTCGTCTGTCCAAGCCCCGGCAAAGATGCTATCTGCGCCTGCTGGACGTCTGGATTGTTGATGCCCGGATGGAGCATGACGTCGGCGATGGCCTGGGCGCGCACCAACTCAGCTTGGCGCTCGACGGCCTCCGCGAGACTTTCTTCTGATTGCGGAAACGCGAGGCTGGAAATCGTCGTGATCCCTCCGGCGAGCGCTGCCGCGGAGCCGCTGGTGAAATCATCGGCCCGATCGATGTGGACGTGGGGGTCGACCCCCCCAGGCAAGACGAGTAGCCCGCTGGCGTCGATCTCCCGAGCGCCATCGGAGCCAGCCAGATTCTGCGCGATTTCGACGATGACACCGTCACGAACCCGAATATCGCCTTCGGAACGTCCGTCAGAGGTCACGATGACCCCGTTGCGGATGATCAGCTCGGCTGGCTGTTGCGCCGCGGCGCCAACCGGCGGTGCCAGGCACAACAAGATAACTATCCACCACAATCGAGGATGATTTGTTTTCGAGTGCATTCTTCTGCTCCTTACGAACTTTTTCTCACTAAACTTTCAGTGCCGTATGCCGCCCGCAATGTCGGCGTCATCTAACTTTCGGGAACACTCGGCGGAAGATGACGGAGGAAGTACTCGGTCATCAGCGTGAACAGGTGGAGTTGGGTATTGCCGCCTCGCAGCGAGTGGTCGCGCCCGTGATAGAACATTAGATCGAACTGCTTGTTGGCCGCCTGGAACGCCTCTGCCACCTCAACGGTGTTCTGCAATTGTACGTTGTCGTCCGCAATCCCGTGCACCAGCAAAAGGTGGCCCTTCAGCTTGGACGCGTAGGTGACCACCGCCTCCTTGTCGTAAGCGGCTTTGTTTTCCTTCGGCAAGCCCATGTACCGCTCGGCCCAGGAGCTCGAATAAAAACGATAGTTCGTGACCGGTGCGTGCGACACCCCGACCGTGAAGTAGTCCGAGCCTTCGGTCAGGGCCAGACACGTGAGGTATCCGCCAGCGCTCCTGCCCCAGATGCCGGTCCGCGATGGGTCCGTGTAGGGCAGGCGGGCCAGGTATTTCGCTCCTTCGATGTGATCGCGCAGCGGCCAAGTGCCGAGGTTCTGGTACATGAAGTTCTCGAAAGCCTTCCCGCGGCCGCCTGTGCCACGATTGTCGATCGTGAACACGATGTAGCCCTTCTGAGTCATCAACTGGTGCCATAGCCATCGGTCGCCGCCCCACCGGTTGACCACCGTCTGAGAGCTCACGCCACCGTAAGCGTAAAAGACGACCGGATACTTCTGTTTCGGGTTGAACCCGGCCGGCTTGATCATGACGGCGTTCAAATCCACCCCGTCGCTGGTCCGCACCGTCAGGAACTCTGGCTTCACCAGCTCGAAATCTGCCAAGCCGGGCATCTCACCCCTCCTCACCCAGCGCACCAAGCCGCCATCCGATCGGTGCATGCTGATCTGTGGCGGTGTGTTCACATCGGAGAAGGTGTTCACGAAATGGTTGGCATCGGGTGAAACGGCCGCCGCATGCCACCCTGGCTTTCTGCTCAAGCGCTGAAGCTCCTGGCCGTCGAGCCTCACGCGGTAGACGTGCTGCTCGACGACCCCGTCTTTCTTGCCGTCGAAGTACAACCATCCATCCGCCTCGTCAACCCCGAGTACTGCGTGGCGCGATCGTGCTGCGTTGATCTCCCACTCGCCGCTCGTGATCTGGTTCAGTAAGCGGCCATCGTAGTCGTACAGGTAGGCGTGTTTATACCCGCTCCGCTGCGACGTCCAGATGAAACGGTCGGAGCTCGTGAGGAACGTCAGGTCATTGTCGATTCGTACCCAGTACGGGTCGGTCTCCGTGAGGATCACCCGCGATGCGCCGCTGGTCACGTCAGCAAAGAGCAGCTCGAGCTTGTTCTGCTGCCGGTTGAGGCGTTGGACCGCTACCACCGCCGGGTTACGCGTCCATTTCAGCCGCGGGAAGTAGACGTCCGTGTCCGGGCCGAGCTGCAGCCAGTTCGTCTGGCCCGACTCGAGGTGAAGGACGCCGACGCGCAGCTTCCAATTCGTCTCCCCTGCCTTCGGATACTTCTTCCAGTGCACCTTCGGGTGTGGCGTCAGGAAGTTGATGAGGGGAACGGTGTCTACCGCGCTCTGGTCCACGCGTACGAACAGGATCCGCTTGCCGTCGGGAGACCAGCGCCAGCCATCCGCCCCGAAGCCCTTGTTCACACCGTTCAGGATGTCATCGTTCCCGTCGAAGGTGAACTGGGTCTCAGTGCCTGACGCCCGGTCGACCACGAAGAGGTTGCCGCCCCGGACGAAGCCGATCCTGGTGCCGTCGGGCGCCAGCTTGGCGTGCTGCTGACCGCCGGCGATGCCTGACAACGGCCTGAGGGCGCGAGTCACGGTGTCGTAGAGGTAGTAGCTCCGGTCGGGGGGCGGGGAGCCGCGAAAGTCCGCCTGGCTCCGCGGTCCGGCAAGCACGAAAAACAGGCCGTCCTCGCTCGCCTGGTAATCCGTGAACGGGATGGGCGCACGGCCCGGGCCGAGCACCAGGGACTTGCCATCGACCACGACGGTGCGCTCGCCGTCGTCGACGTTTTCCCGGTAGATGTTCTTGGTTTTGCCGTCCGGATCGGCGTCCACGTAGAGGAACGCAGATCCGTCGGCTTCCCACTGTAGGCTCTGTAGGGACACACCGTCCCAGTCAGCGTCTGGTCCGAAGATGTCCTCGAGCGTCAGCGAGCGCTTCGGCGCGGCGGACGCGAGAGCGGAAAACGCCAGGAGGCACAGGATGGACACGAGTCGTCTAGTCATGGGCGAATCCTTCGCTGCGGGGTAAACGCTCCATCGGAACGAGTGCTGTTACATAACATCAGTATTTGTTTCATTCTTCCCTCCCATGGGAAGCTCAACGAGTCGTGGGTCGGGTTCGACGCGCTCGGCTGCTGCAGCAGGTCGGAGCGATCCCCGACCCCAGCGCAGGCTGAGCGCGCCGAACTTGCAGAGCTATTCTGAGCTGGTCGCCGCCGTAAATCGCGCGCTGAGGGCTGCGCGATCGACTTCCTCGCCTTTTAAGTGCACAGCGGAGATCTTCCGCGTGTTCGTGATGTCGTCCAGCGGGTTGGCGTCGAGCACCACGAAGTCGGCGCTCTTACCGACGGCAACGCTTCCGACATCGGGGAAATCCGACTGCTCCGCAGCGTTCTTCGTCGAGGCGATCAACACGTCCGCCGGTGACATTCCGGACGCAACCATGTCTTCCATCTCGACGTGCGGCGCCCACGGACGATTGCCGTCCGTGCCCAAGGAAATCGTGACGCCCTCTTCGGCGAGCCGTTTCAGGTTTCGCGCTTGGATCCCGAAACTTTCGGCGGCCTCTGCGTTCTCGACGTTGCGCTCGGCGATGGCGGCAATCTCGTCCGCCGTCATCGAGCCGTCGAGCCAACCGAGCTCGGTCGGAACACCGCGCCCCGGCATATTCGGGATGTAGACGACGTTCGGACGCGCTTTTATCATGGAGACGAACTCGTCGTCGACATCTTGGTCACGGACACCGTGCGCGAACCCGTCGATGCCGGCCTCGAGCAAGCCTTTCGCGTCCTCGAGCCGGAAGATATGCGCCACGACGCGAATGTCGTTCTGGTGTGCCTCGTCGATGACAGCACCGTAGAGCTCGGGGCTCAGCCGCTCGTACTGGCCGCCTCGATCGTCGACCCAGATTTTGATGATGTCGACGTTTCTCGCCGCTTCGTCGCGTACGGCTTGTCGTGCTTCTTCCTCAGTCGTGACCCAGTGCGGCACTTCGGAGCGGCCTTCCTCGGGCGAAGTTATGCCGCGGCCTGCTGATCGATACAGATGCTCGCTCCGCATGTCTAGCGGAGCTTCGTCACCGTCGAGCCCGAGACTCACCGCGCCAGCGATGCCAAAGTACGCACGGCGATCGAGGTCTTCCATCACACCTTCTCCGGTTTGGCTGAGATGTACGTGCGAGTCGATGAGCGCGGGGATCACGGTCTTGCCGCTCAAGTCGACGCGCTCAGCACCGTCGGGAACCTCGACGTCCGCCGCGGCACCAACCGCCACGAACTTTCCGCCGTCGACGACGAAGACGGCGTCCTCGACGACGCCACCGTTGCCATCGATGAGGCGGGCGCCTTCGTAGGCGGTCGCGGTACTCGCGGCGTGGCCACCGGGTTCTCCACCAGGCCCCGCGCAGCCCGCTGCGAAGAGCGGCAATACTGCAACGAGAACGATCGCCGAGCGCGTTCGAATTCGTAGTCGATTCATCAGACCCTCCCTAGAGACGTAAGAAGTGGTGGACATCTTACCCGAAAAGTGGCTACCTGGGAGGACCCAACTGGCTTTCCGCGCGCCGCGGAGTTTCGAGGGCTCGTCGACGATGCCGGAACTCGAGTCATTCGCTTGCCGTACCGCTCGCCGAACTTGAACGCTTACATCGAAAGGTTTGTTCTTTCGATAAAAAGCGAATGTCTCAATCGGATGATTTTCTTCGGCGAGCAATCGCCGAATTCATTCATCATCCATCTGGAGAGGAATCATCAAGGTCTCGACAACGAGCTTATCTACTCAGCGCAGGATTCGCTGGGGTCCGACGATCGCATCCGATGTCGGGAGCGCCTCGGCGGAACGCTCCGATATTACTATCGAGACGCGGCGTGAGCGGACTGTAACGCCAATATAGTCTCCCAAGCAGTTTGCCGACGGCTGGCACCCTATCAGAGCTCGCCTCGTTTCCCGACAGTCGTCTCTGCATTCTCAACGCCGAGAATGGCCTTCTAACAATGATGGTGTCGCTCGATCGGGTTTTTGCACACTACGGGGCCGGATATCGCTTTCACGGACCCCGGGGCTTCTGGTATTCTCGACAAACTAGACCAGCAGACCAGCAGGCTCAGCCCCCTGCAAGCTGTGGAAAATTGGGACACGTTTGAGATGGACTATGGATTTTTCCTATCCCTAACACGAGGTAGCACCGGCGAGGCCAATGGAGGCCTGGCAAGATGTTCGGAAACGGTGGCATCGAGTCTGCCGCCATCTCAGGAGATAACGCCTATGCAAGATCGCACGTCCGTCCTTTTCGTCCTGGTCCTCGCGCTCGGTTCCCTCTCGTGTGGGTCGTCGAGGCCGCGGACCGCCACCGGCGCCGCGCTCGAGACGATCCGTCCCGACGCCATCCGGGCGCATGTACGTTTTCTGGCGGATGACCTGCTCGAAGGGCGCGGCACGGGGACGCGCGGTTACCAGCTTGCGGCAAATTACGTTGCGGCTCAGCTCGAGGCCGTGGGTCTCGAGCCCGCCGGGAACGATGGAACGTATTTTCAGCCCGTTGCCTTTCGCAAAGCCGACCTCGTGCCCCGCGAAAGCTCCCTGACCCTCTATAGGGAGGGGGTGGCACGGGGGCTGGAGCACGGCGAGCACTACCTGCTGTCGGCGGACCTCGTGCACGAGCGAAGCCGGGTGCGCGCTCCCCTCGTCTTCGTCGGCTTCGGGGTGACGGCGCCGGAACTCGACCACGACGACTACGCGGGGATCGATGCGGCGGGAAAGATCGCGGTCCTGTTGTCGGGCGCGCCTGTGCGCTTCCCCCACAACGAGCGCGCTTACTTCTCGTCGAGCCGGTTGAAGCTCGAGAATGCCGCCTCCCACGGAGCGGTGGGCGTGCTGAATGTTCAGAGCGCGGTGGACCGGAGGCGGCGGCCTTGGCCCGCCCTGGTTCGCCGAAGCGGGTTCGCCAGCATGCGCTGGCTGAACGAAGACAACGAGCCCGTCGGCGTGGCAAATGCGATCCGTGCCGCTGCCCAGCTGAGCCCGGACGGCGCCGAGGCGGTGTTCGAAGGCGCTCCGCAGAGGCTGGAGGATATTTTGTCGCGAGCCGGGAACGGGGGGCCGCAGCCGTTCGACCTTGCCTTCGAAGCGGAGCTCGACGTGGCGACGCGCCACGAGCGCGTCGAAAGCCCCAATGTCATCGGCCAGCTCCGGGGCTCGGATCCGGAGTTTCGAGACGAGTACGTCGTCTACAGCGCGCATCTAGATCACCTTGGCATCGGTGAGCCGGTCGACGGTGACGCGATTTACAACGGCGCCATGGACAACGCCGTCTGGACAGCGGTGATGATTGAAATCGCTCACGCCTTCGCCACTCTGGGAGAACCACCCAGGCGCTCCGTATTGTTTCTGGCCGTGACCGGAGAGGAGAAGGGACTCCTCGGCTCGGACTACTTCATGTCTCGCCCCACCGTCCCCCGGGGGCAGATCGTGGCCAACCTCAACCTGGATGCCGGACCGGTAATGCACGCGCTCCACGAGATCATTCCCACCGGCGCCGAGCACTCCAGCCTTGCCGACGTCGTCGAGCGTGTCGCGGCACAAATGGACCTCCAGGTCAGCCCCGACCCCGAGCCAGAAGAAGTGCTCTTCATCCGAAGCGACCAGTACAGCTTCGTGCGCTGGGGCGTACCCGCCGTCTTCATGAACCTGGGTCTCGAGACGGGCGAGCCCGACCGGGATGGCGCGGCGCTCAAGGACGAGTGGAGACGAACACGCTACCATCAGCCCGCTGACGATCTGAACCAGCCGATGGATCTGGACGCTGCCGCCCTCTTCGCCAAGACGAACTTTCTCCTGGGATTTCACGTGGCCTCGGACGCGGATCGGCCCACCTGGAAACCCGGGGACTTCTTCGGTGAAAAATTCGGGAGTCCGCAGAAGGGCGCCGACGCGCTGCCGCTTTCGCAAGGGCACTCGCAGCCGGGCCGTCGCAGCGCGGTACAATGAGCGGCGAAGCGCTCTGCAAGCGCCCCTTCATAGAAGATTCCGGGTCCATCTCTAGCGATGGCCTTCAGCGTTTCCGCCATCTTGGGAAAGGTACTTTGCCATGTATAGAGTCACTCTAGCGCTAGTCTCTCAGCTCTCAGAGGCGGTGATGCGATGGGCGGCGGTCCTGTCGCTTCTCTTCACCGTGTCCTGCCAGCCCGCCGGACTTCGCTTTGCCGTTTCGTTTCCCGACGAGCGGTCGAGCACGGCCTTGGACGGGCGTCTGCTGCTGGTGATCTCGACGAACGATGCCGAGGAGCCGCGGTTCCAGATCAAGAACGGTCAGGATACCCAGCTCCTGTTCGGGATCGACGTGGAAGGCTTGGCGCCCGGAGAAGACGCTGTCCTCGATGGCGACGTCCTCGGCTACCCCGTCGACAGCATCGCGGACATTCCGCCAGGAGAGTACTGGGTCCAGGCAGTGCTCCACCGCTACGAGACGTTTCATCGGAGTGACGGACACCGGTTGAAGCTTCCGATCAACCGGGACGAAGGCATCAAGTGGAACCGGGCGCCAGGCAATCTGTACAGCACCCCTCGAAAGGTTCGTCTCGGCGCGAGTGAGGACGCCACCATCGAGATTTCAATGGATCAGGAAATTCCTCCCATCCCCGTGCCCGAGGACACCAAGTACGTGAAGCACGTGCGGTTCGAGAGCGCGCTTCTCAGCGAGTTCTGGGGCCGCCCGATGTATCTCGACGCGATCGTCCTGCTGCCGGAAGCCTTCGACGAGCATCCCGAGGCGCGCTATCCGCTGGTGGTGAGCCAGGGACACTACCGACGCACCATCGCACACTGGCGCGAGACGCCTCCGGAGGATGAGAAGAGGACCGCAGACTCCGAGCCGGAGTCAGCCCAAACGGAGGACCGGCCCAAAGTCGAGCCCATCCGCGAGGCGCTCCGCGGACAACCCTGGGTCGAGCCTATCGTGGGGTACCGAAACCATCCGAGCTACAAACTGACACAGGAGCGCTACGCCTACCAGCTCTACCAGGACTGGACCGGCCCGGGCTTCCCGCGGGTGATCAAAGTCGACGTCCAGGCAGCCACTCCCTACTACGACGGCTCCTACGGCGTGAACTCGGCCAACAACGGACCCTACGGCGACGCGGTCACCTACGAGCTCATTCCGTTCATCGAGAAAACATTCCGAGGCATCGGAGAAGGCTGGGCGCGGGTGCTCTACGGCGGCTCGACCGGTGGGTGGACGTCGCTTGCGTTCCAGGTGTTTTACCCCGACGAATACAACGGTACCTGGTCGGCCTGCCCGAGCCCGGTCGATTTCCGCGCTTATACCTCGGTCAACATCTACCAGGACGAGAACGCCTTCCGTATCGACAGCAAATGGAAGCGAACACCCCGGCCCGGCCTGCGGAACTTTCTCGGGGACATCACTTGCACGCTCGAGGAGCTCTATCGTCTCGAGCGCGTCCTAGGGACCAGGGGCCGCTCCGGCGAGCTGAGGGATGGGTACGAGGCGGCCTGGGCGCCGGTCGGAGAGGATGGTTACATCAAGACGCTCATCGACAAACGCACCGGGGCGATCGACCCATCCGTGGCCGAATACATGAAGGAACACTACGATCTTCGCCACATCCTGGAAAGAGACTGGAAGGAGCTCGGCCCCAAGCTCATCGGCAAGCTCCACATCTACTGCGGTGATATGGACAACTACTATTTGCCGAACGCCGTCTACCTCCTGGATGAGTTTCTCGAGTCGACCACCGAGCCCTACTACGCCGGCGAGGTGGACTACGGTGATCGCTTCGAGCACTGCTGGAGCGGGGATCACGAGAACCCGAACTCGATCTCACGGCTCACCTACGTTCAGCGCTTCGTTCCCAAAATGGTGGAGCACATGCTCGAGACCGCGCCGCCGGGAGCCGACGTGACTAGCTGGCGCTACTAACACCTTCGAGCTGCAAGAACCTTATCCTCAACGCCCGGTTAGCAGTGCTCGTAGGGTCAAGATATTCATGCGGCTTCCCGATGGCAGAAACGGAGCAACCCCCAAGCCGTTCACGGCACTGAATGGCGTCCTCTAGACCGTTAGTCTGAGCGTTCGCGGGCTCGGGGAACAATAAGAGATTGTCCTTGCCTTGATGATTCCTCTCTTGGTGATGATGGGCGACGTACTCCTTCAGCGCGTGACGCAGCGAGTTCTCCCCGAACAAGATGAGGTGATATTCTGAGGATATCCTGAATCTAGTTGAAATCGGTGAGTGACTCCCTTCAAGATCGTCGGTTATTGAAGCTGGCGATAAAAAAGAAAGGAGCCCCCCGGTGAGAGCAGATACGAAGAAGAGAAAGAAAGCAACTCAGATGTTGAGGGCGACGAAGGAGCAAGAGTGGTGGGCGGATCAAGTTGTGCAGGTGATGCTGCATGGCAAGAAAGCGCTGGATACGGCGATGCTCGATATCGGACGCCTGGTATCTGAAACGATCATGTACATAGAGCGTGAAGAGAAATCTGGGCCAGAC
>Ga0310121_10003457_pt1 | contig 14404 bp, 11 predicted proteins | sample CB27_Tmax_986_MG_FD_203504 | JGI IMG/M metagenome (GOLD analysis project Ga0310121, IMG submission 203504) | Marine microbial communities from Western Arctic Ocean, Canada - CB27_Tmax_986 | ecosystem: Environmental > Aquatic > Marine > Oceanic | place: Canada: Western Arctic Ocean | collected... | reverse complement strand
TGAACCATTTTTTTCAGGATTTCCGCCGGCAGGGCGAAATGGCAGTTTGTTTACCCTGAAGGCGCCTGCTCTAACCAGTTAAGCCCGGTCTGCAGGAGGGACCGGCAAGAATCTCAAAAACATTGAGGGGACCGGCAAGAATCTCAAAAACATTGAGGGGACCGGCAAGAATCTCAAAAACATTGAGGGGACCGGTTCGAGAAAATAAGAAATCATAAATCCTTTTGCAATAACAACTTACAGCCTATCCTCTCGACTAACAGCCTGTCCGACAATACATACCCAATTCCGTCGAGCATTTTGGTAGCGGAAGAGCGTAATAATTTTGCTTTTAGTGCCCAAGCCAAAGTCTTACGACTTCAGCTACAAGTGACGTTAAATCGTTTTATGTCAACAACTTACCGCCTCCGTATGTGCCGCTCGGGACCCCTCCAATTGGTCACTTCCCGCTACCGTGCACGCCGATAGATCGGGACAAACAATAGCGGCGACACGTCAATTCACTCTCTGCTGTGAACTCACAAATTGCCATCCGTTGCCTCCGAAAAGTCGCCTTATTAGTTTCTGCGGCGCCGCAAGCTCATCACCATTCCCAGCAGCCCAATACCAGCCAGCGCCGAGGTATTCGGCTCAGGAATCAACACCCCAACACGGAAGAAATCGTATTGCGGATAGAAGTCATTATCGCTGCCGACGGTGTAGGTCATCGCGCTCGCACCGCCAAGCGCCGTAAACTGACCCTCTGCAGCTCCACCCGAGGGAGGAATCCCAAAGGCTTGGCCATCCACGCGAAGTCCGTTAGTAAAGGGCGATTGCAGCACTGACGCTCCAGCGATTTGCGTATATCCCACAGGCGTGGTTGTTTCCAGAGTAACGTCCTCGAGCTTATCTGTCGTTCGATGGTGAACAACAAAGCGAAGAGGCTTGCTAAACGTAAAATCAAAATCCTGAGTACCGGATAGGGCAAGTATCGTGCCAATAGTAGTTGTCCCCGACAAACTACTCGCTACCCCCGCAGATCGCGTTACAGTTACATCGACTGTCCCGGCGGTCGATCCCGCGTCGAGACCAACAAACGTTTGACCAGCACCCGCAATCAGGGTGTCATCCCAGCCCGTGAAATCCAAATACTTGATGTCGCTATCATCAATTAACGCAAATGCGGAACCGGAAGCAACCAAAACAACAACAACGGCCAACAATGCAATATTGAAATTACGCATGATTTGTCTCTCCAAAATTTATGAACTTCGTTAAATCAAAGAAGTGAAATCAAAAGTCGTCGTTCTTTTGAAAACGGCCTCAAAAGAACACTGCTGGTTCATCAGCAATTACCCCTTGAAAATGAGCTGTTTCTCGTAAGCTAGCGCTTTCTCCGGCCGACCCCCCGTCGGCAAACCTCGGAGAAACATGGATCTCATTAATCACCTCGTTGAAATTCGTCGAAGCTGCGAGTTTGGAAAAACCAGGCAGCAACAAAAAAAAGGGCCTCGTACAGCCAACTCGACCCTCGATGATTACCGGAAATGCCTCAGCAGCGTCGCTCGCATTGGATGCGATGACACGCGGCCTTAGCCTCCGACCCTCATCGAATGATGGATCGAATCAGTTGTACGAGACCCACTAGTCCTCTTAGTAAATTGTTTCTTTTCTCGGGTTAATCCACTCTTCCGTAACGTCAAGTCGGTTACACGACCGATCCTCAATCAGCCAATAACCGGCTTTGTCATCCTTGACGGGAAAAAAAAATGGTCCTGCACGACTAGAATTTCCTCCCCAAAAGCGAACGCTCATCGCAGAGCTTTCCACTCTTAAAAAGACCTTCTAGTTGTGCAGAACCACTAGTACAATCCAGGTTAATCGAATACAAACCCAGGGAAGCCTTTCTTCCCGTACGACACCCATTCTGCCCAGCCCAACAGAGGCTGTCAAGGGTCCGAAAAACTTTTTTTCGGCTTCGTGAACGGCCCTTCAGTTCTCCTACCGAGCCCTAAAGCGGTCGACCTCACAGATACCATCGTAGCCAGGAAATTAGACTCAGTCAAGCATTTTGAGTGTTTTTCTCGATTTCGCTAAGCTCTTTGACTTCAACCACTTAGAGCCTGAGTTGCATAAATTTTGGAAAATATTTTCCAGTTTCGTCCGTACAAGAATGTTCGACTGAAAATCGAATGAGCTAATTCGTGAGCCAAGAACCGCTAACAAGAATTGCGACCCGGGGAACGGCCTGGATGATGTTTTCCAGCCTCTGTCTGGCAGTCCTCTCTTTCGCCGCCCAGTGTGTGCTTGGGTGGCTGCTGGTCCGAGAAGACTTCGGCCTGTTTGCCTTGGCGGCCGGCATGGCGACAATGCTCCAGGTGATGCGGGATGGGGGCGTCTCGCTGTGGTTGGCTCGCCAGACACCGGAAGAACTGAAAGAGAACCAGTCAGAAGCCTTCTGGTTGATTGTCATCACGGCATTGAGCGTGACGGGCGCCTTGGCCTGCTTAGGTCCCGTTGCTGCTGTCGTTTATGACCAACCCGAACTACGCAATCTGGTTTGGATTCTCGCTAGTTCGATGCTCATTGACGCCGTCAGCATCGTACCCGAGGCCCATTTGCAAGTCCATTTTCGATTCCGATCCTTATCGACTCTGCGGATCTTATGCGGTCTAACTCGCCATGTTTCGGCGATTGCCTTGGCTGCAAGCGGATGGGGGGCGTACAGTCTCGTCATTCCGGTCGTATTCATGGCGTTGTTACGTTTCTCGTTCACCTTTGGCGTAACCGGCATTCGTCCGTGGAAGGGAGGATTTGATCTTGCACGGTGCAGAAACGCGTTTCGGCAAAGCCGTTGGGCGATGATGGGCGCGTTGGCGTACGCCTTGCTCGGACAGATCGACTATTTGATGCTGGGATTCGTCGCCAGCGTCAGCGTGGTCGGTGTTTATTTTTTCGCTTATCAAATCTGCTACCAACCGGTAATGTTGGTAGCCCAGAGTATTCGCGGTGTGATTATCCCGACTTTCGCTCGAATTGGGGGTGATCCGCAGCGTGGTCTCCGTGCGTCGGCTCGGGGCATCCGTTTCATCGCCGTGTTAGGCACTCTGTCGATCGTGTACGTCGCACTGTGCATCGGGTACGTGGAGAATCTGATTTGGCACGGCAAATGGGCAGATGCCGTCCTTCCTGTCCAAATCATCAGCCTGGCAATGCCAATCCATTTGCTGGCTGACGTTGCAGCCATGATGGCCCAATCGCGCGGTAAGTTCCGTACCGTCGCCACCGTCATTGCTTTGCGCGGTCTCGGCTTAGGGGCCGCCGTGTTGGCGTCTGGTTGGGCGGGCGGCGCTGACAAGGCCACGATCGTGGCGGCCATTGTGGCAATGTACCTGGGTTCCAGCGGGCTTGTTGGATCGGCCTACTTCTTCCATTCCCTGGGGTTGCCCGTCAAAACGTCGATCATGGAGTTTATCGTGCCATTCACGTCAATCGTATTTATCGCGTTGGCAATTCTGTTGGGGGCGAAACAGCTGCAATTGGGTATTACGCTCGAAAATTTGGCCTTCTTCACTTTGGCTTATCTCGTCGCGTCCATTTGCGCCATCTGGTTTATTTTACCCAATTACGCGCAGGAGGTGTTGCAGACGGTTCGACAGGCAATTGGGATGTCGGAGACGAATTCGTCATCGATTTCGCCAAGGTGACGTTTTGTGATAAATGCGAGCCTAGCCATCAGCGATCAGTTTCTGCCGCAACAGATCGGCGATTCGCAGCGTCGACTGGGCGCGTGAATGCGTCATCATAGCGCGCTTCGTACCTCTCCTCCATTGACTCAGCCGCCCTGGATTGTCGAGGACATCCGTCAACACGCAGCACATCCCGTCCACATCGCCCGGTTCGATAACCGCGCCGCACTCGAAGTGCTCAATCACATCCGCCAATTCTGTCTGTTTTTTACACAGCGCAATCAAGGGTGTTTCAGCCGCCAGAAAATAGAAAGCCTTGCTGGGTACCGCCAGCCCGGACAATTCCACCTCCAGCGACACCAATCCGATATCAGCCGTCGACAGTGAGAAGGGTAGAACGCTTTCCGCCTGCCAAGGTAAAACAGTCACATTGGACAACTGGCCATCCTCTGTCACCTTCTTGGCCAACTGCCATTTCGGACCCGCTCCAATGAACATAAAATGCAGCCGCGAATCATCCTTGAATCGTTCAGCGGCGGCGAGCATTGTTTCCAGATCATGCCCTAATCCCATATTGCCCGAATACATCAGCGTCAATTTATCGCATTGGCCATGTTTCTCCGCAAACCAATTCTCCTCCTTGGGCACTCGCCTCAGCACTTCACCATCACCCCAAGGACCGATCACCTCGATCTCCCCGTTGTGCGCGTTTTCTACGTTGATTTGCCCGGCAAGTGCGGCCGCCATATGTCTACCCAAAGTCATCACCAATTCACTCTGGCCGTAGGCCCAACGATTCAACCGTCGCCAAAGCCGCACCAGCGGATGTCTCGTTGACACCAATCCCTTACGAATGAACACGTCAGGATAGATATCGTGCACCATTACGCAAAACCGTGTGCCACGTAGCCGATGGACGAGGGCAAGGAACCACACGAGGATCGGTGGGTTAGAGAAGATCAAAATCGGCGTGGTCGAGGGCCAACGCCAAATCCACAACATGAGGTGAAAACAATAGGCGGACCAGCACCAAAACCGACGAATCGTGCCACCACGATGATACGCAGGGGCCTCGTACAGGCGAATGTTTTCATGCCCCGATTTCTTGAGGGTATCCGGATGGCCAGTGAACAAGGCGACTGGACCCAGACAATGCGCCAGGTCCTCTGCCAACTCCCAAGTCATGGGACCTGCCATTTGATTGAGAATCAAGAGTTTTGGGGTAAATCTGTTCTTCACGGTCAATTCGGCTAGGTCCGCAATATATCCATCATCGAGTTGAATTCTTCGAGCAAGCAGCTAAGTCCGAGGCCGATTCGCGTGAATTGAGAGTTGGAATTCTCCTCCAAACAGAATTGCAGCTCTTCGGCCAGAAATGCCACCAACGCCTGCCGCCGAGCGGGCTTGGAAGACCAATCCAATTCAGGAATGGTTTTGATCTGGTCTACACCGAACTCGAGGCGGCCATTTCGGACAAAATCCTCAAATCGACGCAGTCGCCCCTTGGCACAGCGCGCTTCAAGACCCAGGACCAGAAAATCGTATCCGAGTTGTCGGCGCCTTGAGTACTCCCAATCAATCAACCAATAGCCCTCGTCGTCCAAGAGTACATTTGCCGGTTGGAGATCGCCATGTGCGACTGCCGTACGAAAAACGTTTGCGTCGATTTCTCCGGAAATTGAATTCGCATTGACCATTTCGACCAACCTGTCAACGCACTTCTCAAGACTCTCCCGTTGCCCGGCATCCAACAGCATGAGGCTGGCAATTTGGCCACGTGCTGAACTGAGGAGTCGATTAACGTAGTCGGCAAACAGCTCGACTCGCAGCGACTGCTGCGACAGCGGAGCCAGCGATTCACAGACCTTTTGAACGGTATTGGCAATCCGATTTCTCTCTGTAACGCGATTGAGGGGGGTACCTGATACATAGTTTTCGGAAAACCAGCCAGCGTCTTCGTCGACTTCGATGATATGTGGGGCGGGAACTCCCAACTCCTGGGCGAATCTCCTAGCGTTAATCTCTTGCTGAAAGCGATCATTTGGAAAACCGACCTTCAAGATGGCTGTCGACACTCGGCGTCGATGGTCCAACACCCGAATCTTGTGATTACCAGGAACAATAATCTGGTGGGCATAGCCATCAACCTGGGGTGTAACGTCCATCGTGGCGTGAGCAAAAAACCTAGACATCCAGGGCGAAGTTGCCAACGCCACATAAGCTGACTGAATCGGTCGCCGCCACCGTCGTAGGCTGTGAGAGAATTCTTTCCGAATGGGATCAAGCGCTATTGATTCGACGCCTGCCGTGAACACGACATTCAGCCATTTGTTGCAATACCACTTTTGTTGCGCTGGTCGCTGGTCGCAACTTGGCGAAAAAAAGTCACGGTCGTTCCACTTGACTCGATAATTTTCTCCATATCGAGCCGTCCAATAACGGGCCAAGGTGGCTTCCATGATTCGTCCCAGCGGCTCTCGTTGACATAGCAGATCGACGCGCAACTATTCAATCCTCCTCTCGGATGGCCACTTGTCGCTGAAAAGCCACTTGATAGATCTGATCTGACAACTCAGCAATATCCCCGCGACCGTCGAGAACACACCAATCTCCCGTCGCACAGCAGCTACGGTATCCAGCAAGCCGCTGTTCAAGCCGCTGACGTGAATCGGGGAATGGTTCCTCCTTTTGCCGAGATCGTTGTTGGCTATCTTCAATTGGAATTAACAACATAAAGGCAGCACTCGGCCTCACCGCCGCCCACTTGAGCATCTTCCATGATCGCCATGTCTCCATGTGTTGGTCGGGAAAATTCAATTTAAAATCCAGCTCAGAATCCACCAGGTACCGATCACAGATCACGGTATATCCCAACCATCTCATCGCGCGCAGCCAAACCGCATAGAACCAACCCAGATCTAATATTGACAATCTTAACCACCATCGACGCGTGCTTTGTCGGGCCATGGCCAGGTCCCGCTGCTCACTTTCTCCGGCCGACGGCATGATTCGAGACGGAGCAAGCTTTCTCAACAGCCATTTGAGCCTGGTCATGCCGGGTGTGTAACCTAGGCGGCTCCAAAACACGATGGGGTGCAGGCCGTTGCGTCTCAATCGCTGTACGAGCAAATCAATCTGTGTCGATTTGCCTGCTGCGTCGATACCACTGAAGACTATAAGTTTACCCGTCACAGCAAAAACCAAGATTCCTTTGCCAAGCAGCAGCCGGTCCTAGTGCCCCAATCGTCATTCGTTGTCGGGCAATTGTCAGGTTGGGGAGCAGGTTGCCACAACCTAAATCCACGGGAGGCTATCGGCCACCTCCGGAAGACGAACTTTGAATGCCTAGATTCTTCACCCTTCCTCGGTTGAATATCGAGTAAAGCAATACACGTGGCCACGACGTTGTGCAACACCGAATCCGAGATTCTCCAGACTCACTCTGAGATCCTCAACGTCACAATTCCACTCCCCATAGCTTCCAGGATGCAACTCGACAATCATTTGCCGACAATTCTGAAGCGCTTCGCAATCCTGGAGAATGATCCCTGCTTCCGCTCCTTCGATGTCGCAAACCAGCGCAAAATCACCAAAGTTTACCTGTTTCAGGAGAGTGCTCAGTTGAGTCGCTGGAACGTAAACGATTCGTTCTAGTCCACTTAGATGCGAAGACGGCTCGAGAGGGTTGTCGCTGGTAGAGTCAAGTATTCGTGATGTCCGAGAATCCTCTTCCTGGATAAAAAGAACATGGTCGGAGCTACCATAATAAATCGCCAGATTTAACACTTCAACTTTCCGCGACGGCACATTGCGTTGTAGATTCGCTCGCACAGTTTGAATCAAATCCAGATTTGCCTCGAGGCAAATTAGCTGCCGCTCACGTGATAGTTTTTTCGCAATATGCGTCGCGACGACACCGATATTGCTCCCTAACTCGATAACGTCGAGATTGGGATCAAGCCAATTACAAACGAAATCAATCTCAGCCCTTTCGTAGAGGCCCCACCACAACCTGGAAGCCGCTGCCTCAGCGCAGGGGCCCACGCCCGTATCGATGACCAACCCGCGACTTGGGACCCGATCACCGTAAACATGACGAACAAGCATGCCAACCCAGGGATGATTGATGGTTCGGACAATCTGCCGCTTCAGTGCCAACATCGAAAAGCAAAACAGAAGAGTTGGTGTTTAGTCCGCAAGCGCCTTATCGACGGACGCCATGTTGACGGGCAATGGCACCACATGCGTGGCTGGCGTGTGTTGATACTCAGGGACGAGCACTTTCAGCTTGTTCCTTAATTCCTTGTTCGTTCCATTGATGGCTGAAAAAAGTTGGCCGATCGATTCGCGAACCTCATCAACGGGATAGGGGCGATGGTAGACCGCTCGAAGCTTAGAGTGGCTTGTCTCAAGCGACTCCTCATCGTCGAAGTATAGCTCCTCGAAAAGCTTTTCACCAGGCCGAGCGCCGGTATAGACGATTTCGATGGCGTCCACGGGAAGGCCGGATAGCAGAATTAAATCTCTGGCCAAATCCACGATGCGAACTTGCTCGCCCATTTCCAACACAAAGATTTCGCCACCCTCGCCCATGGAACCAGCTTGAAGAACGAGTTGCGACGCCTCCGGGATCGTCATGAAGAAACGAGTCATGCGCGGATCCGTCACGGTAATCGGCCCACCACGGCGAATCTGCTCTTGAAAAATAGGGACGACACTTCCATTGGACGCCAACACATTGCCAAACCGAACCACCAAGAACGCCGTCTGGGATTCCTGGGCCAGTGAATGAATATATCGTTCAGCGATTTGCTTGGTGACTCCCATGACGCTCGTGGGATTGACTGCCTTGTCGGTCGAAATAAGCACGAATCGCTCGGACCCGTATTCAGCAGCCAGGTCGGCGACATACTTAGTGCCGAAAACGTTGGTTTTGACCGCTTCGCCAATGTTCTTCTCCACGACACCGACATGTTTATGCGCGGCGGCATGAATAACGAGATGAGGCCTATGTTGTTCAAACAACATTCGCATTCGATTTACGTCACGCACATCGCCGACGCAAACGTGCAATTCGGTATCGCCGACAGTTGGAGCCAATTCGTTGTCGAGCAAGAACAGGCTGTTCTCTCCACAATCCACTAGTACCAGATGAGTTGGTTTAAAATGAAACAGCTGTCGAGAGATCTCTGAACCGATACTGCCGCCCGCTCCCGTGACCATGACTGTTTTTCCAGCGACTTTTTCGAAAATGGTAGCTGAGTCCAATTCGACCGGTTCGCGGCGCAGTAAATCATTAATCTCAATATCACGAACTGGAAACTTTCCGTTGCCGTTGAAAGCTTCACTCGCCGGCGGGATGATCTTCACTTCGATGTCGCGTTCGTCACTTTGTTCCATCAGCTCGCGTAGCTGCTTGCCCGTCACCGCTCCCGCCACAACCAAGATAACTTCCGCGTCGTGCACCAATGCCAAATGTCCTGCGTCGTCGAGCGTACCGAGAATGGGAATGTCCCCCAAGCGTGAACCAACCCGCTGAGTATTATTGGTGACGAATCCAATGACTCGATACGGCAGTCCCGGTGTCGCATGAATTTGGTGCGCTAAAATCGCACTGGAGTGGTCGGTGCCCAGCATCAAGGTGGCTCGACGCGGGTCGGTTCGAAGGAAAGTGCTTTCGTGAAATAATCGGAAGCTGGATCGCATGCTTCCCAATAGCAAGACGGTGAGAAGGCAATCCACGACGACGACACTTCGTGGCAGCTGATCGGGCAACGCGTAATGGCTGACCAATACGACTACCAACAAAGACCATAGAGAAGCGCGTAACAATGATTTAAGGTCTGCAAAAGTGACATACCTCCACCAACCGTGAAAATGTCCCAAAAAATAGAAGATGAGCATCTTCGTCGATAACACGGCGGGAAGGCCAACACCCAGACGATCATACATGTCCCAGGGAATGGCAAAGTCGAAACGAAGTCCAAATGCCACCCAGAACGAAACGCTGAAGACAATTCCATGTCCGAGCGCGAGCAGCCAAACACGGTGAACCAGGACGAAGCGGCCCAATTCACGGAGAGAGGTCTTGGCCCTGAAATGGCCAGCGGCCCTTGATGCAGCGGCCCTTGATGCAGCGGAATAACCAGCCGCCGGTGCGACGGCGGACGCATCATCGGCGTGCCGGCCATTACTCACGGGATCATTTACGTTAAAGCGAATCATATATTGTCAATCAGCTTAAGTTTATTCCTCCGGTCCAGTTCCGATTTCACGTCCCGGGATCGTAAACCTCGCTTTCGACTCCGGCTGGCTGCCACCATTGCCGCTGGCGCTCCCTTTGCCGCTCGCCTCTACTGGCTCCTCCTCACCAGTCGATCCATATCCATAGACTGAGCCATATCCACCATATCCATACCCATAACCGCGACCGTAGCCGTAGCCGTAGCCGTAGCCGTAGCCGTAGCCGTAGCCGCTTTTAGTTTTTTCGTCGACGGCATTGACTAAGACGCCAAGTACATTAGCGCCGACGCTCGACAGTAGCTCGCATGAACGTTTCGAAGGTCCTTGGATACCCTTCCGAATTCGCAGAGCCAAAATCACGCCGTCAACTCGAGCAGCAACGACACTCGGATCGGTCACCGCCAATAGAGGTGGAGTGTCGACGATCACGAAGTCGAACGTTTCGCGAGCAAAGGCCAGGAAGTCCTTAAATTCAGGAGAACTCAACAATTCCGACGGGTTACTTGGTGATTTTCCGGCGGCAAGAACCGATAGGTTCTCGACTTCAGTCGCCTGAATCGCGTCGTGTGGTTCAACCGTTCCTTGAACCACCTTAGCTAGCCCAACAGATTCGTCCATCAGGCCCAACATTGTATGTATCGTGGGGCGACGGAAATCGGCATCGACGACCAACACACTCTTTCCAGATTTGGCGATCGTTACAGCCAGGTTCGCCACGCAGGTCGATTTTCCGTCGCCCGGCAACGGGCTGGAAATCTGAATCACCTTGTGATCTTGCCCCTTCGTACTGAAGTAAAGCGACGTCCGCACAGCCCTGTAAGCTTCCGACGGAACAGAATTGTGTCGGTGCACAGTGCAAACAACCGGGGCGAATTTCGAGAATCCCTCCGAAACGACCTGATTCTTGCGATCGATGAAGGGTATGCTGCCGATCACCGGAGCGTGAAGCGCCTCGCGAATCTCAATCGGGCTGCGGAAGGTATGTTCAGCCCGATCAACGAGCCAGGCCAGACAAAATCCGCTAGACAGCCCAAGGAACAGCGATCCGACGACTACCAAAGCGATTTGAGGGAAAACCTGCTCGCCCAGCTCGGGAGGTGCCAACAAATTGATCTGATCGCCTCCATGTTCACGAATCAGATTGATCTCATTCAATCTCGCCACGACCACATCATATAAGTCAGCCAGTTGCAGTTTGGAGGACCGCAACGAGTTGTCGCGATCGAGATAGATTTGGATCGTCTTGGCAGACTGCAACTCGTCGGCAAAGGATGTGTCCAGGTACGCCATTTGGGTATCAAGAGCATCCAAACGGTCACGCATCATCTGCATGTAAACCGCAACGTAGTCGACGACTGGCTCTTCGTTTTCTTCGGCCGGAATGTCGACCTCTTCAACTGGATTCTGATTGTTCAACGCCCTCTTTAACATGCGTTGGGTCATGCTAATTCGATCCAGCATTGATTTCAATTCGGGATGCCCAGCATCGAATTGGTATTCCATTTTTCGCTTTTCCACGAGAAGCTCAAGGTACTCTCGCACCAAAATCGAGGAATATTCACGCATCGCCTCCCGCTCATTGTAATGCTCATATTCTTGGATGCGGAACTTAATCCATTCGTCATCCTCTTTGGGGCGCAGCTCCTTGCGGGCCAGAAAGTAGATCGCTTCTCGACTTTTCCCACCTTCTTCCAAAGCCTTTTCGTGCGAGACTATCTGAGCTGCTAACACGTGCCGCTCGACCTCCAACTCAGCCCGTTTTTCTTCGATGATTCGCTGCCGCTCTCGATGTAAATTTTTGCCACTCTCGGTGTCGGAAAACAACACTTCCGGAGGCGCCTCTTCTTGAAATTTACTGTACTCGCGATCCTTGTCGAGCAATTGATTCATCAAATCATCTTTGGCACGAGCAATCAGATTCGCCGTTTCCTTATCAACGGATTGATTCGCCTCGCCCAAGAAATCCTCGTACGTCTTCGTGATCGCCTCGACGATCTTGTAGCAATCCTCGGCATTCCTGTCGGCATAACGAATGGTAAGAACGTTCGCGTTTTCCTCGGTCAGCTCCACTTCTAAATGATCGATGATGTATTCAAGGGCGTTGTCGTCGTCACGAACGGACAGCAATTGGTCCAGACCGTTCTCTTTCATGGCCCGGCCAACAATCAGCTTGCTGCGAATAAACTCCCTGTGAGCCTCGATCGTCTTGACTGTTCTCGCCTTCTCATCTGACGACTCCTTGTCAAGATCCGGTGAGAACTTGGCCTCGATGTAGATCTCAGCAATCGATTCGTAGGTCCGCGGCGCATTAAGATAGAACAGCACGCCTAACCCAATCCAGATAAGAACACAAAGCGCTATTAAACGGGCATGGCGGCGAACAATTGTCCACAAGTCAAACATTTGCTCATGGAGATCGTGATCGATAATGGTCGAATGGGATGAACTACCGTTTTCCATGCACCATGGTCCTTTCTATAACGCGCGCTAATTTGCTGGGCGTTTTAATGGCCGTTATCCGGCAAAGCAAAGTGCCGCAAACAGTGTGCCAGTCATCACTTCCTCAGAACTCACGCAAAGGAATAAATACATTCACTGCTGATTACGCCTTCAAGAATGCCATTTCACCCCCGAGCCGTTCGAAAAACGCGTGCAGGGTGTTTCAAAAAATCCGCGACTGAAAGCACGAGGTGGCATCCAGGCATCGTCCCCCTACAATCGGCACTCGGGTTCCGACCCACAGGATTTTCCAGATCTGTCCATTGATCGGTCGTGAACTGTCCACGGGCTGACACCGACCAATGCGGCTACGACCCCGGAAGGAATTAGTAAGAACGCTTCGCTCCCCCAAGCGAAGTCTACGGATAATGCTCAGCCCAAAGGTCTAGTCTACAAGAAGCAACGAATAAGACAATTACGTAATACAATTTTTGTTCAGCATCATTTCGACCAGGTCTTGCCCATCCCCACCGAAGAGGACGGGCCGTCAAATAAAGAGGAATTTCCAGCCACTCTCGCCAATCGTCGTGAAGCTAGTGCAACATGGCGTGCCTGCTACCGACTTCCAAGGACACCCTTTACCACGCTCGAATCGCCAAATAGTCAATAAAAATTTTAAGATAACTGTGGATTTTCTATCTGGCCATTGTTCCAGCCTGCGACACGAAATGTCCGGCCGTTTTGAGTTCAGCGCCTCTCATCCCCATCTCGATCTCACGGCGTCGATGGGTCCGGTGGTAGTTGCTCGTATGGGTGAGTCGTGCCAGCCCACGAGAGTTCGAGATTCCGAACCGTTGCGTTGACGGTTTTCGACGGCCTAGGTTATACTCCGACGCGCTGGACCAGCAGCCAAGTGTCTTGGGGATCTCACGTTGAGTGCTCCACTGAAAACGCAATCAAATTGACATCGTACTGGCCAAACGCCATCGTACGGGAAGGCAGGAGTATCGTGTCGACCGCAATCAAATCCGGCATCCGCGAGAACATCGCCGAGTGCATTGGCAACACGCCACTGGTCAAGCTGCAACGTGTCAGCAAAGGATGCGTGGCAACAGTGGTGGGAAAAATCGAAAACATGAATCCTCTTTGGAGCGTTAAAGACCGAATCGCCCGAGCGATGATCGACGCTGCCGAACGGGATGGGAAAATCAAGAAAAACACGGTCATCATCGAGCCGACGAGCGGAAATACGGGAATCGGACTGGCCTACGTCTGCGCGGCTCGAGGTTACAAACTGTCTGTGACAATGCCGGAAAGCATGACCATTGAACGCCGTCGGCTGCTGAAGGCTTTGGGTGCGGAGATCATTCTGACGCCAGCGGCCGAAGGCATGCCTGGCGCCGTCCGTACGGCAACCGAGTTGGCGGAGAAGAACGAGAACTATTTCATGCCACAGCAGTTCAAGAACCCTGCAAATCCCGAAATCCACCGAACGACGACCGCCGAAGAGATTTGGCGTGATACGGAAGGAGAAGTTGATATTCTAGTATCCGGAGTTGGTACAGGCGGTACGATCACTGGCGTCTCGGAAGTCCTTAAATCCCGCAAACCTCAATTCAAAGCGATCGCCGTTGAACCGGCTAACAGTCCGGTCATCACGCAGGCAAAGGCCGGTGAGCCGCTTAAGCCTGGTAAGCATACGATTCAGGGCATAGGTGCCGGCTTTATTCCGGACGTGCTCAACGTTGACGTCATTGACGAAGTGGTACTTGTCAATGACGAAGACGCCGCCGAAACAGCGCGACAGCTTGCGACCAAAGAGGGGTTGTTTTGCGGAATTAGTTGTGGTGCAGCCGCGTGGGCAGCTTTGGAAGTCGCGAAGCGCAGTGAGAATGCGGGAAAGCTGATAGTCGTCGTACTCCCGGACCTCGGCGAACGCTACCTGTCGACTGCCCTGTTCCCCGAATAGGCGCTGTTCCCGGAATAAGCCCAGAACCTCAAATTGACACTGGGGCACGACCAGGCATTCCACAAACGGACACCTGATTTACTCT
>Ga0310121_10003456_pt1 | contig 14406 bp, 12 predicted proteins | sample CB27_Tmax_986_MG_FD_203504 | JGI IMG/M metagenome (GOLD analysis project Ga0310121, IMG submission 203504) | Marine microbial communities from Western Arctic Ocean, Canada - CB27_Tmax_986 | ecosystem: Environmental > Aquatic > Marine > Oceanic | place: Canada: Western Arctic Ocean | collected... | reverse complement strand
GCTTCCAAGGCGATTCAGAAAAACGATTGGGACGGCATCTGCGAATCCGTCCGCCGGAGCTGGCTTCTCAACCAGGGAATCGACGCCGGCACCAATCCGCCCGCCGTTCAGGCAATTATCGAAGCGGCCGGGGATGGTCTCGCGGCCGGCAAACTCCTCGGAGCCGGCGGGGGCGGGTACATGTTGATGCTTGCGCACGATGAGGCGGCCGGTGCCGCCATCAAAAACCGACTGCGAACGAATCCGCCCAACCAACAGGCACGGTTCGTAGACCTCAGCGTCTCCGAATCCGGTTTCCAGGTCACAAGAAGTTCGTGCTTGGCTAGGCCTCCCAAACGCGCAGACCCTGGCGGGAAAGATAAATTGAAAGAGGTGTGAACCCTTTTTCCGTGAGCGCCTTCTGGAGTTTGCGCTTCCGCGGCATGTCTCCGTCAGTCAGGATCGTCAACGAGCCGCCGTCCCCGCCGGCGCCATTGACCTTGCATCCCAGCGCCCCGAATTCCGCGGACATTTCTATCATCTGCTCGAACGCCTCGCACACCAGCGCCGGATGCAAATCGCGCTGTGCTTCCGTATTTTCGTTCATACACCAACCCAACCTGGCAAAATCCCCGGAGTAGAGCGCATTTTTCCCTTCTTCCGCCATCTCCCGCAAGCGTTGCATTCGCGGGTCGTCGCTGGCGTCGTCTCCTAAATCGGCAATCACCTTCTGGTGTACTTCCGACGAGCTATGAGGCGTGCCGATATAGATGACCATCAGCCGATGCTCCAATTCCCACCAGACATTGTTTGGCACCTGCAGCGACGAAACGCTCGCGTGGGGAAATTTGTGCATCTGCATGAAATTGATCCCGCCATACGCGCTGGCAAGCTGATCCTGGATTCCGCACTGCATCCCCAACATATCCGTCTCGATTGAATGAGCCAACGATGCAACTTCGTGCGGAGTAAGCTGCGTCTCGGCGAGACGGCTTAGCCCGCCTACCAGCGCCACCGAAACGGCCGCGGATGTTCCCATGGACGCTCCCGGCGGAGCCTCCGAAAAAATATTAATGGAGTAACTCCGGCCCGTCGGAACTTTCATCAGGTCGATCGCCGCCTCGATCATTGGGTGTTTATCATACGTAATGTCCTGCGGATTTACCGAATATGTGTCGTTGTAGTTCTCGACGTTGAGGACCACCGGTTGTTCCGGATCGGGGTGATCTTCGACGCGTATCTGCACTTCGACGTACGGATACGTCGCCACATTGAGTACCGCGCCGTGTCCCGCAAACCAGGTGTCGGTCCAGCCCCCGAGATCACACACACGCGTCGGCGCGATCGCATTGACGATTCTATTCATGGCCAATTTGTAGTCGTAACCGAACCCGTCACGCAAGCGAAACCGCTTACACATCGGGAATTCGCCGCGACTCTCCATTGTGCCGCGGACCGAGTCCAAGGATGAAAGGTGTGGCACGCTTTGCCCATACATCCGGCGTGTCAAATTGCTCCGCGCGCTCGGCGCCATAGTGTAACCGCAGAAGCTCCGTATTGATGACGCCCGGCTGCAGAGGAATAATCGCCATCCCTTCCGGCAGCTCCTTTGCAATGCTCTTGCTCAACCCTTCAATCGCAAATTTCGAGGCGCAGTAGGCAGACATCGTCTCGAAACCCACGACGCCTGCCCCGGAACTAATGTTTACAATCACCCCCCTGCCCAGCTCTGTCATCGCGGGAAGAAATGCACGCATGACGTTGGCAACTCCAAGTACATTTACGGACAGGACTCGCTCAAACTCATCCGGAGGCACGTCACAGAACCGCGCGTCAGCGTTGATGGTGCCGGCATTATTGATCAGCAAATCGGGGACGCCGTGCGCGAGCACAGTTCTGGCCCACGCCTCTACGGCCGGGCGATCCGTGACATCGACGGCATCGAACAGACCCGGCGGACCGGGATCGACACGCAGTTGTTCGACTTCGTTCGATCTTCTGCCACACCCCGCAACCCTGTGACCTAGTGCCGCCAACCGGATGGTCAGTGCCCGTCCGATTCCCCTCGTCGCGCCGGTGATCACGACAAATCTGACATGCGTAGCCATAAAACCCTATCTATAAGCGCGTCTTCCAACCATTGGGCACCGCATATCCACCCTTTGGACAGTTTCTCCGTGAGCCAAGTGTTACCCTGCCTTTTTTCGGATCTCTTTTGAAAAGATTTTTTTCGATTCAAATTTGGTAGATCCCAGTGTAACTATCCTTGATCGTTGGTTAAGGAGACGAGACGCAGAGACCATCGGGATCTGGGCCAACATACTCAGGGATGGATTACCAAATGTTTCCGGAAATTTCAGCAGACCTGCGCCTGCAACGACTCCAACCGCCGGAGGGGAAAATCCGCATGGTGCTGGATACCGACACCTACAATGAAATCGACGATCAATTTGCCGTGGTGCACGCCCTGCTCTCGCCGGAGCGACTCGACATGGAGGCCATCTATGCCGCCCCATTCCACAATGACCGCTCCAGCGGACCCGCCGATGGGATGGAAAAGAGCTACCAGGAAATCCTGAGTCTCCTGGGCTTTATGGGAATCGAGTCTCAAGGCCACGTCTTTCGGGGATCAACCACGTACCTTTCGGATGCGGATACGGCCTGCGAAAGCGATGCCTTGACGGATCTGGTGGAACGGGCCGCGGTCGCACATGACTCACCACTCTACGTGGTGGCCATCGGGGCGATTACCAACGTGGCCTCAGCCATCCTGGCCCGACCGAAGATCATCGAAAACATCGTGGTCGTCTGGCTGGGGGGGCATGCCCGCTATTGGCCGGATACCCGTGAATTCAACCTGATGCAGGATGTCCTCGCCGCCAGGGTGGTTTTCGACAGCGGCGTACCCCTGGTTCACATTCCCTGTCAGGGCGTGACATCTCACCTCCATACAACCGTGCCGGAACTGGAGGCGCACGTGGCCGGGAGGGGGGCCATCGGCGATTACCTGGTGGAGATCTTCAAGGCGTACCACGAGGACCACTATGCGTGGTCAAAGGTCATCTGGGACATCGCCACGATTGCCTGGCTAGTCAACCCCGCCTGGGTGCCGACGGAGCTTGTTCACAGCCCTGTGGTCACGGACCAGCTCACCTGGAGCGTAGACCGCTCCCGACACTTCATCCGCTCGGCCTTCCGCCTCGACCGCGACGCCATCTTCCGGGACCTGTTCACCAAGCTGGATCGCGGACAAAAATGACGGAAGCCAAGGACACTCGACCGATGATCTATGTCAACGAGGACAATCACCATTTTTACGGCGCCCATCCGCCCCAGGACATGACCGTTGAGGGGCTGAACCGCCTGGTCGACTGTTACGCCGAAGGCACCCAGGTGAGACCGACGATCCCGGACTGCTCGCGCACATGCTCCGTCATATCGGCAGTCTTGAGACGCTGGCGGGATGCCGATTCCGCTGCGCGCGCCGGAAACCGGCGTCAAACTTCGGGCGAATGGAGGATCACATCACCCTGAAGATCAACCGTGGACCGAGACCGGATACCGGACCCGCCGTGCTTGTCCTGGGCTTTGGCCACGGCGTGCCCGCCGGCGCCTGCGACAACCTCGGGGTGCGGCTCAACACCCACCCGGTGAACGCGTGCAAGGAACCGGAGTATGACAGCATCTCGACCGCCTATCGGGACCGCCCTCGTCACGACTGGGAATACGACTTCATCGAGATCGCGAGCTTCTTCGACCTGCTGTTTGACGGGGACAATGTCTTCGAGTTCATCCCCCCTCAAGTCGATGGCCGCCTGGAGTGGGCGGAGGTACTGGTCCTGCCTGCAGACAGGTGCAAACAGGAGGCGTGCTTGCCGAATTGAGATTCGGACTGCAGAAATCCCAGACAGGCGGTCTTCTGCGCGTTGGGCGCCCTACTTCGGCAATAGCGTCATCGCGCTGTCAGCCTCTGCCGGCGGAGGTCAAAAAAACGCATGTCGCGGTGGTGAGCGAGGTCTTGGAAGGACCCCAGGAGTCGCTTCGGCGGCATCAACGGAACCGTTGGAGCAGGGCTATTGCCGTTCGAATGCACTGCCCCGCTGGGAAGCGACTGAATAAACTTATAACGTAATCACTGACCCTAAATGTACCTGTCGGACTCCTATTTCTACTTGTGAATTCGGCCACAGTGTTTATATTTCACAACTGTTTGGCCAAAGATCAGGACCCGTCCATGAGTGTTAAGATACGCATTGAATATTGCGCGGCTTGAAACTACGCACCTCGCGCCGTCAGTTTGACGGCCAAGTTGCTGGATTTCAGGCAGGATATCGCTTCGCTGGAGATTATTCCCTCCGGCGGCGGCGTGTATGAGATCGATGTCGATGGAAAACGGATCTACTCCAAGAAGGAAACCGGCGAGTTCCCCGACGAAGACGCAATCGTCGAGCAGATCCGTACCATGGTCTAGATCCGTTCTCCACGATTTCCATCGCCCGATTCGCCCTGATTCTGCGATCAACATTGAACGTTGGACGCTGCGCCCAAACCAACGCCCAATTTTCAATTTCTGGAGAGTGAAGGGTGCCTGGTGGTCCCCGCGGTCTTCAACACCGTTGTTTCCCGGTTTTGCCGGGAAAGGTAGGTTCGATTCCTTCCCTCTCCGCCACCGTACTTGCTCTCCATTATATCGGGGGAAACCGTGAGTGCGCGTCGCAACATTCCGGCCGTCGACCACGTGCTGGAAATGCTAGACGCCCATTCGCTGCCCCGACCGGTTGTCGTGCGTGTAGTGCGGGAGCATCTTGCCTCTCTCCGAAAGTCCGGCGAGATCCCGGAAGTCGACGGAATCGTTCGCAGGATAACCGAAAAGCTGGACCGGCTGGACCGTTCGAGGATTCAACCCGTGCTGAACGGAACCGGCGTCCTGGTGCATACAAACCTGGGGCGATCGCCGCTTAGTGAAACCGCGGCGCAATCACTGTCCGAAGCAGCCGTCTCTTACACCAATCTGGAGTTCGACCTGAACCATGGGAAACGAGGAAGCAGGGCTGAATATCTGGAGCACAACCTGGCGATCCTGTGTGGCGCGGAGGCCGCCACCGTCGTCAATAACTGCGCGGCCGCGCTGGTTCTCATTCTTCGCCATTTTTGCGGTGGAGAAAAGAACGAAGTCGTGATCTCGCGAGGCGAACTGATTCAAATAGGCGGCGGATTTCGAATTCCCGACATCCTGGAGTCTAGCGGGGCCCGCCTTCGCGAGGTTGGCACGACGAATAAGACTTCCATCGAAGATTATGAGCTGGCTATTGGAGACCGAACCGGCCTGGTGCTCCAGGTTCATCGAAGCAATTTCTTCATGGAGGGCTTCGTCGCTTCCCCCCCGACAAAGGATCTGGCGCGGCTTGCCCGGAAAAAGAAAGTTCCGCTGATCGAGGACCTGGGTAGTGGCGCCATGGTGGATACAGACCGCCTCGCGCCGATCGAACATGAGCCCACACCTGCCGAGTCTCTCAAGCAGGGCGTGGCGCTGGTCTGTTTCAGCGGGGATAAACTGTTCGGCGGGCCGCAGTCAGGAATCATCGCGGGCAAGAAGCGTCTCGTGCGAGCCGTCAAGCAAGAGCCATTTTTCAGGGCGTTGCGTTGCGACAAACTGGTGCTATCGGCCCTGCAGGCAACCGTTGATGCCTATCTTAACGGCGCCTCGGATTCTGATCGCGCGGCAACGATTCCTCTGCTGGAGATGCTTGCCGCTCCATGCGGCCCGTTTCGCACGCGCGCCGATACAATCGTGGAGTCGCTTCGCGGCCTTCCCGTCGAGGCGGGTGTCAAAGATTCATTCGCCCGAATCGGCGGCGGCTCTCTTCCCCGATCCCGGATCCCGTCGATTGCAGTATGGTTGCGTCCGGAGACGGAAACTGCCGCACACCTTTCGTCCCGCCTGCGACTCTCCCACCCTCCTGTCATCGGTTACGTGGAAAAAGGAGTACTGATGCTCGATCTGCGAACGGTTCTTCCTGGTCAGGACGGGAGCTTGATTCTTGCGCTACATGCCGCATTGGAGATTCGAACATGAAATGAAGGAGATTCGTCATTACATTTTAGCCACGGCCGGCCACGTGGACCACGGCAAAAGCTCGCTCGTGATCGCGCTCAGCGGCACGGATCCGGATCGGCTTCCCGAAGAGAAGAGCCGCGGCCTCACCATTGAGTTGGGATTCGCGCAACTGCTGCTCGAAGATCCCGGGGCCAGTATCGAATATCGATTGGGCATCATTGATGTGCCGGGCCACGAAGATTTCGTTCGGAACATGGTGGGCGGCGTGGGAAGCGTGGACCTGGCCCTCCTGGTCGTAGCCGCGGATGACGGCTGGATGCCCCAGAGCGAAGAACATTTTGAGATCCTCAATTATATGGGAATTCACAGGGGGATCGTTGTCCTGACGAAAATCGATGAGGTGTCGACCGAGGACGCGCTCGAATGTGAAGAGGATATACGCGGCCGACTCGCCGATTCGCAGTGGGAGAACGCCCCGATCGTTCAGACTGCCGCGCCGCAACAGGAGGGAATCGAGGCATTGAAGTCCCGCCTGTGCGACATCCTCGCCGAAACGCCCCAACCCGCCGACATCGGCAAGCCCCGCTTGTTCATCGATCGCGCATTTTCAGTGCCGGGTGCGGGCACAATCGTAACCGGCACCCTTTCGGGCGGATCGCTCTCGGTCGGGCAGGCGGTGCGCGTGGAACCCGGCGGGCGACAAAGCAGAATCAGGCGTTTGCAAACGCACAACGAGAGTGTCGACACCTCCCCGCCTGGAACGCGAACCGCGATGAATCTGCCGGATCTCGCGCCGGGAAAAGAGGTGAAGCGCGGCGACATCGTGACCCTGCCGGGAATAGGCGCCGCATCATCGACTCTCGACTGCACCCTCGGCATGGCATTGCGGGTATTGGAAATGGAGCGCGCGCATGTTCGCCCACTCAAAGATGGAACCCGCGTTCGGCTTCATCACGGTAGCGCGCACGTCCCGGCGACGGTTCAACTGTTGAATGTAAAGGAATTGTTGCCGGGCGAAGAGGCACTGGCCCAAATTCGCCTTGAACAACCTACGTTCGTTTTTGCCGGCGACCGTTTCATCCTCCGTGATTGGCAGGAACGACTGACCATGGCTGGAGGTATTGTGCTGGACTCCCGCGCATCCGCCGCGCGTCTGCACGCAGCCGAGCGAAAAACATTTCTTACGGCATGCGCTGCCGTTCCCTGGGATCCAGGCGCCCAGATCGATGCGATCCTTGAACGGGATCGTGCGCACCGGACCGACGAGCTCCTGAGGCAGTCCCGGTTTGCCTCAGAGGAAATTCGCTCGAGCCTCCTGGAGAGACAAAAGGCGAACCGCCTGGTGGAACGGGAGCGCTGGACAATTGTAAAGGAGATTTGGTCGGCATGGAAGCGTGACGCCGTCAGGGAGACAGAATCATTTCACGAGGTCCATCCCGAGCGAATCGGCGTGCCGATCGCGGATCTGCGAAAGTGCCTCGCCGGATGGAACTGCGTGGGTGAACTCCAGGATCTGCTGATTGCGGAGATGTGCATGGGGGAGTTCACATTGTCCGGGAGCGTGATCCACCGAAGCGGAAGAACGGCAACGCTTCCGAAGGAACTGGAACCCTCCGCGGATCGGATTCGCAGCGAACTGGAGGAGCACCTCCTGGAGCCGCCGTCGACCTCCGATCTGCTCACCGACACCGGCGCCAGGAAAGCGATCCAGTTTCTTCTCGATACCGGCGAGGCCGTGCAAGTCGGATCTGAACTGGTGATGGCGGCCGAGGGATACCGTCAATTGACGGAACGAGTGAGAGACCATCTCTCAAAACAAGGCCCGGCAACCGTCAGTGAACTCCGCTCCTCACTACAATCAACCCGACGTATCATGGTGCCTTTGCTCGAGAAGCTCGACAGCCAGGGTATTACGCTGCGTCGAGGTGATCAGCGCGCGTTGAAGACCCCGGGATAACCTCCCTTTTGATAGACATGCTCCAGGCAGATCCCATTGAAAAGCGAATCGTCCTCCTGGGCGCCGGCAACGCCCATCTACAGGTTGTGAAATGGTGGGGCATGAACCCGATCGCGGGCGCATCTCTAACACTGATTACCGACAGCTCGTCGACCCTGTATTCCGGCATGATCCCCGGCTACGTGGCGGGCCGCTACGCGCTCGAGGAAATCTCCATCGACATCAGCCGGCTCTGTGCTGTGTCGGGAGTGGAATTTGTGCGTGCGTGGGCAACCGGGATCGACGCTGAAATCAAAAACGTTCGTCTTCGTGACCGGCCCGCCATCGGCTATGACCTCCTGTCCGTGAACGTCGGATCGAAGCCGGGCATTCCTTCGTCGCCCTTTGACTCCGCGAAAGCGCTCATTCTCAAACCGTTTGAATTATTGCCGGACCGAATCACTCGACTCGACGAGCAGATCCGACGAGCCTCCGGCCCTTTTAAGATATACCTCATCGGGGGCGGCGCGGGAGGATTTGAAATCTGCCTTGCCCTTCGCAAGCGTTGGGAGGACCAGCCAAATGTCTCGATCGAACTCCTGACCGCCGGCGACCGTGTCCTCTCTTCCGCATCGGCAGCGGTGTCCCGCTACGGCGCGATGGTGCTTCGCAAAAGAGGGATCCGGGTGCATCTTCACTCTTCCGTCGTAGGCGGGGACGCCGAAAAGTTGATCCTGATGAACGGGGACGACATCCCGTACGACCTCTGCGTCTGGGCCACCGCGGCAGAACCCCTCGCCTTCCTTTCCAGCGCCGGCCTTGAACTCGACCCCAAGGGGTATGTGCGCGTACAAAACACCCTGCAATCCACCTCCCACCCGGATTTATTCGCCGCAGGAGATTGCGCGTCGCTTTCATCTCACCCTGACCTACCCAAGGCGGGAATTTTTTCGGTTCGAGCAGGGCCTGTTCTGTGGGAGAACATTCGACGCCACGGCACCGGGCGAAAGCTCCTCTCCTACAATCCCCAGTCGATTTACCTCTTCCTTCTAAACACCTCGGACGGCCGCGCGATCATGAACTACGGGAGCGCTTCCGGACTGGGCTCATGGGCATGGCAATGGAAAAACTTTATCGACCGAAGGTGGATGCGCAAGTTCCAGGACGCGTATGCCCAACCGATGGAGACGGATGATGAAACAGCGTCAATCACGATGCGCTGTGGAGGATGTGGCGCGAAGGTGGGAGCGGAAATGCTGCACGCAGTTTTGGCGCAGTTGGAGATTCCTACTCACCCCGATGTTTTTTCCGGAGTGTCTGACGGCGATGACGCATCCGTTCACCGCACACCGCCCGGACTCCTCGAAGTGCAGAGCGTCGATTTTTTCCGAAAGTTCATCACCGATCCGTACCTGTTCGGAGAGATTGCGGCGCTGAATGCACTGAGCGATCTGTATGCGATGAATGCAGACCCGTTCTCGGCCCTGGCGATTGTAACCCTACCCTACGCAGGGGAACCGGTGAGGAGTGAGCAGCTTCGGCAAGTCCTATCCGGATCACTTGCGGTATTCAAAGCACACAGCGTGACACTCACTGGCGGTCATACCTCGGAGAGTGCGGACTTTCAAATCGGGTTCTCCGTCACGGGGTACGCAAAGGAATCGGAGCTGTTTCGAAACGACAGTTTACGCCCCGGCAACAAGCTCGTGCTGACGAAACCGCTTGGCAGTGGCGCGCTCCTTCGCGCTCACATGCTCGGGCAATGTTCAGCCGCATGGTTCGACGAGCTGGTGACGGGTTTGAGGACGTCCAATCGCATCGCGTCGAAAATTCTGGCGGACCACGGGGTGACAGCGTGCACCGACGTGACGGGTTTCGGCCTGGGCGGACATCTTCTCGATATGCTGGATGCAGGACACCTTTCCGCGACGATAGAGAGCTCGCGAATCCCCGTGTACGCCGGATTTCGGGAGATTACGTCCAATTCCTCGAATCGGATTGTGAGTACGCTGCACGAGGAGAACTCCCGAATTCGAAGCAGAATTACCGGTTCAGACTCGGATCATCAGGAATGGTTATTCGACCCGCAAACATCGGGCGGACTGCTGGGGGGAGTCGATCACCGGCATGTCGATGCTGTAATCGGGGCACTGGAAAACGCCGGCTACGCGGAAGCAGGGTGTATCGGGGAAGTGAGAGAACCCGCCGCAAAGAGTGGCTCGCAGATTCAGGTGGTTTGAAGGCGGCGCCGTCCGCTCAGATGGTTTCGATTTCGCCGGCCAATGCTATATAGCACCTACATAGCATCCGGTTGATTCCCGATGCGCGCATGGCCTTACGACGCGACCGCTTCGTCCTGGAATCCTTCCATCAGCACCGCTGGATTCGAAACTTCGCCGAAGCGAACCAATCGGGCGCTGTTGAATACTACAATCAGGGAACCCGCGTTGTGAAGGAGAGCAGCGGCGATCGCGGTCAGGTACCCCGTCACCGCGATGACGATCAGTCCGCCGACAATAAAAACCACTCCCACCGCCAGGTTCTGGTAAACGGCGCGCCGGGCGGCATGCGAAAGCTTTAACAGAAAAGGTACCCGCATGAGATCGTTGCTCATCAGCGCCACGGTCGCACTGTCAATTGCGACATCGCTCCCGGCCGCTCCCATGGCAATTCCGGTATCGCTTGCGCTGAGAGCGGGAGCGTCATTCACACCGTCCCCGACAAAGGCGACCTGAAATCCCTGCTCTTTGACTCGCGCCACATACTCCGCCTTCTCCTGGGGAAGACACTCTGCTTCGAACTCACAGCCGCCCAACTCCGCGGCGACGAGCCGAACGACCGATTCACGATCCCCACTGATCATCGAAATTCGTTTCATCCCTGCATTTCGCAGTTCCTCGATTGCCTCTGCCGCTTCTTCTCGGATCTGATCGCGCAAGCCGATCCAACCAAGAAATTTCCCGGCGCGGGAAACGAACATGATGCTGAACGTTTCCGCATCTTCGGCTCTTGACGATTTATCGATCTCTGCCACGTCGACACCATGTTCCAGGAGCCACGCGGCACGGCCGACGAGGATGACGTCCCCTTCAACCGACGCGGTCACGCCCTTGCCGGGTTCTTCCTTGAAATCTTTCGCATTCGCGATCGGCACATCGGTTTCACGCGCAAGATTCAGGAGTGCAACCGCGGCGGGGTGGTTGCTGTACTGTTCAACGGCGGCCGCGGTGTGGACAAGATCCGCCGGAGACACTCCTTCCGCAGGAGAGAGGCGCTCGACGCCCAAGTTTCCCGTCGTGAGAGTGCCGGTTTTGTCGAACACCAAAGCGTTGATCCGCGAGGCACTTTCCAAGTCGACGACATTCTTTACCAAAATACCGCGCCGGGCAGCCGCCGAAAGCGCGGCGACCATTGCGGTTGGCGTTGCAAGGATGAAGGCGCAGGGGCAACTCATCACCAGGATTGCCACGACGCGGTCCCATTCGCTGGTGCCAAACCAGACCAGCGCAGCGATCATCAAAACCACCGGCGTATAGAACCCGGCGTACTTGTCGATGACTTTGGTGATGGGAAGCTTCGTGTGCTCGGCGGCGAGGATCAGTTCCCGCACCCGCCCGATGGTCGTGTCTTCGCCGACCCGGGTTACGTTGACCTCGATCATCCCGGTCAGATTCACCGTGCCTGCGAACACCTCTTCGCCGGCGGCCTTGTCGCGGGGCAGCGACTCGCCGGTTATGGATGCCTCGTTGATGGAGGTCTGGCCCAATACGATGGCGCCGTCCGTGGGAACGGTCTCGCCCGGCAGCACCCGGATCCGGTCGCCTGCGTTCAGCTCCGTGGCCTGCACTTCGCGCTCGCCCCCTTCCTCCTCAAGCCGGCGGGCAGTGGTGGGAGCAAGTCGCACGAGTTTCTCGATCGCCTTATGCGCGCCTTGTGCGGTCCTTGTTTCGATCACTTGAGAAATCAGCATGAAGAATGCGACAACCCCGGCGGTCCGGAAGTCGCCGTTGGCCATGGCCGCAAGCACTGCAAGCGCCACAAGTTCGTCCATGTGCATGTGGCCTTCCAGCAGGTCCTGGATGGCGACCCAGAAAATCGGCAATGCCAGAAGCACCGCCCCCAGCGCCGCACTGAAATCCCCGACGAGATTATTCTTCCCGTAAACCAGGTCAGAAAGGTACGCGGCAATGACGAAAACCGTGCCGGCAAAGAGCAACGGAAGACGGAACCGTTGCACGCCATGACCATGGTCGCGATGACCGGCTTCGTGTCCATGTTTTGCGGGTTGCACCGATGCTCTCCTAGTTATCCCTGGATTTCAGGGGACTTCTTTGTCGTGGTGTCAGAATGATTCGGTACTCGGTTTCTTTCCCGTCCGCGGGGCTGGGAACAAGAAAATTTTCGCCCACGTTCTGAGCCATCCTTGCCCTGGCCTCCCGCAATAGCAGCTCTTTTTTGAACGGATCCGAATCTCCGTCCAGGCTGCCGCGGATGTCCCGGAAGTAATCGGCCCGCGCTTCAAGGTCATTGATATAGTTGTCGGCGGTAGCGCGGGCCTCCTCTATCATTTCCGAAGCTTCCGCCTCTGCTTCGTTCAGCATCTGCGTCTTGTCCCGCAAGGCCAGGCTATAGACTTCAGCGCGATTGTTTTCCGCGATTGTCACCTGGCTGAACGCATCCGTCATCTGCAGAGGCGCACTTTTCCCAACCAATTCGATTCCCTGGATCAAGATGCCCAGGTTCAGGGCGTCCACACCTTTCCTGCACGTGTTTTCCACTGCCCGGATGAATGAGTCGATGTCCGTGCGGAGAGCTCGATCAATGGAAATTCCGGCACTCGCCCGCACCACCGCATGACGAAGCTCGTTGAGAAGCAGCTGGTCTACGCTTTGAAATGCGAGAGCATATGATTCGGCATTCCGCACCTTGTAGCGTAGCACCCAACGGGTATGAAGGAGGTTCACATCGCCGGTAATGGTGTATCCGTCGCGGGTCGGATCCAGTGTAGGACCGGAAGGAAAATTCCCCTCCATGTCCGGAGGCGTCAGGGGATCCACGAAGTACCAGAAGACACCCCTCGTATCCAGGACGCGGACTTGCTCTGTCTTCACCGGGACGATTTCCGCGATCGGCGCGGGCCACGTCCAGAAAAACCCCGGGCCCCTGACCCGGTCTTCACCGACGCCGCGTATTTTCCCGAATATGAGGACGACGGCCTTCTCGTCCTGCGGAACAACACGTATGCCGGAGAAGACGTATACCACCACGAGGATGACCATGACGAATCGCAGCACGCGAAAGCTTACTCGCAATGCATCCTGCAGCGCCGCCTCCCCGCCCCCCGGGCCGGAGGGTCGTTGCGCATCCTGATTCTGGATTGGGGCGTCTTCCATTTCGGTATCTAGTCGGCCGCGGAACCTGATCCATCATTCAACAGGTGAAAAGGAGCATCATCGGTGGTTCGTATAACCGTCGCGTTGTTATTCAGAACCTTTTCCAACGTTCTCAATTCATTGAGAAATATTGCAAGTTCGGGATCTTCATTGAAGGCGTCGAAAATCGTGAGTGCGCGCGCGTCCGCTTTGGCCATCGCCCGGATCGCCTGCGCCTCCGCCTGTGTTTTGAGCTTGGCGCTATCCCGCTTCGCCTCCGCCCGAATCTTGCTCGCCTCCTTATTCCCCTCCGCGCGGGCCCCCTCGGCGAGGGCGTTTCGTTCTTCGCGCATCCGGGTGAACACCGACTCGGTGATCCCCTCGGGAAAACCGAAACGGTGAATGCCAATGGTGGTGACGGCGATCCCGTAGGCATCCTCGGCGTCCAGGCTGACCTTGGAGAGAATCTCCGCTTCCATCTCTTCGAATTGAAGAGCTTCCTCGTCCACGTTGACGAGGCTCGACAGGGGATTCTTCCCGAGCACCTGGTTCTTGGCGTCCCGGATCAAGTCTTCAAGGCTCGATTCCGCCAGCGCCACGCCACCCAGGCCGCCACCCACGGATTGGAGAAACTTGATGGGGTTGCTTATTCTCCATGCGGCATACATGCCGATCAGCACGTTGTTCTGATCGAAGGTCACGCTTTCCTCATACACCGTATCCATCGTTCGTAGTCGGTTGTCGAACGAGTAGTTTTTTTGAAACGGCCAGGGCTTCCGCATGTAGAGGCCGGCCTCCGTATGGGCTTTCACCGACTCACCCAGGAAGGTTACGACAACAACCTCCCCTTCACGAACCACGAAGAAAAGTTGGACCGCGACGAACAGAATCACGATCAGCAGGCTAAGGATTAAAATTTCGGGTCGCTTGTTCATGGGTCACCTCGATCGTTCACTGTGTCATCTAATTCAAAAATGTCGGGAAGAATTTTCTCGTCGAATTCAAACTGAAAAATTTCATGATCGGGCCGGTCAATCACGTAGAGGCGAGCCCTGTTGAGC
>Ga0310121_10003451_pt1 | contig 14424 bp, 11 predicted proteins | sample CB27_Tmax_986_MG_FD_203504 | JGI IMG/M metagenome (GOLD analysis project Ga0310121, IMG submission 203504) | Marine microbial communities from Western Arctic Ocean, Canada - CB27_Tmax_986 | ecosystem: Environmental > Aquatic > Marine > Oceanic | place: Canada: Western Arctic Ocean | collected... | reverse complement strand
GGCCTCGAGCTTCTCCTCGGCCTTGCGGCCCTGGCCCCGTGCTCGGTTGGAGTAGGCGCCGTAGTAGCGCACGAGATGCCTTCTGGGGTCTGGGATCTGGAGCAGAACCCGGGCCACGAACTCCTCGCTCGTTGAACGCTCGTCTGCCCTATCCCATCCCGTCGATGAGGGCGTTGAAGGTCGGGCTGGGCCGCATCGCCCCGTCCGCCAGGGCGTCGTCGGGAAGGTAGTAGCCTCCGAGATCCACGGGCTGTCCCTGGGCGGCCAGAAGCTCCTCCGAGATCCTCGGCTCGTTCTCCTCGAGCGCACGGGCCACCGGCGCAAAGCGTGCCTCGAGCTCGGCGTCCCGCTCCTGCGCCGCCAGCGCCTGTGCCCAGTAGAGGGCCAGGTAGAACGTGGAGCCCCGGTTGTCGATCTCACCAACCTTGCGGGAGGGAAGCCGGCCGTTCTCCAGGTAGGTGGCGATCGCTTCATCGAGGGCTTCGGCGAGGACCTTCGCCTTCTCGTTGCCCGTCTTCTCGTACACCAGCTCCAGGGACGGCACCAGGGCGCAGTACTCGCCGAGGGAGTCCCATCTCAAATGGCCTTCCTTCACGAACTGCTGTACGTGCTTGGGAGCGGAGCCCCCCGCCCCGGTTTCGAACAAACCCCCGCCGTTCATGAGGGGCACGATGGACAGCATCCGGGCGCTGGTGCCGAGTTCGAGAATCGGGAAGAGGTCGGTCAGGTAATCACGGAGAACGTTGCCGGTGACGGAGATCGTGTCCTCGCCCCGGCGCACCCTCTCCAGCGTGAACGTCATGGCGTCGACGGGCTTCAGGATGCGGATGTCGAGGCCGGCGGTGTCGTGTTCCGGTAGATACGCGTTCACCTTCTTGATGATCCCGGCGTCGTGGGCCCGGTGCTCGTCCAGCCAGAAGATGGCCGGAGATCCGGTAGCCCGAGCCCGCGTGACCGCCAGCTTCACCCAGTTCCGGATCGGCGCGTCCTTGACCTGGCACATGCGGAAGATGTCGCCCGTTTCGACCGGCCGCTTGAGGAGCGTGGCGCCCGAGGCGTCCACGACGCGAATCGTGCCGTCCCCCGGCGCCTCGAAGGTCTTGTCGTGGGAGCCGTATTCCTCGGCCTTCTGTGCCATCAGGCCGACATTGGCGACGCTGCCCATCGTCGCAGGATCGAACTGGCCGTTCTTCTTCGCGTCTTCGAGGATCGCCGCGTACATCGTCGCGTAGCAGCGATCCGGCACCATGGCGATGCAGTCCTGGAGCTCGTCTTTGGCGTTCCACATCCGGCCACCGTCGCGGATGATGTTGGGCATCGAGGCGTCGACGATGACGTTGTTGGGGACGTGGAGGTTCGTGATGCCCTTCCTCGAGTCGACCATGGCCAGGGGCGGTCGGGTCTCATACACGGCGGCGATGTCGGCCCTGATCTCCGCCTTCTTCGCCGCCTCGAGCTTGTCCAGCTTCTCGAGGAGGTCGGCGAGGCCGTTGTTCACGTTGGCGCCGATCTCGGCAAGAGCCTCGGCGTGCTTTTCGAGGGCCGGCGCGTAATAGACCGAGACACAGTGGCCGAACATGATCGGGTCGGAGACCTTCATCATGGTCGCCTTGAGGTGGAGAGACAGCAGGACGCCGCCCTTTCGGGCCGCCTCGATCTGCTCGGCGAAGAACTCACGCAGGGCCGCGACGTTCATCACCGTCGCGTCGATGACCTCACTCGCCTGGAGGGCCACCCGCTCCTTGAGCACCGTGACGGCTCCCTTGGCGGCGACGAACTCGATCCGAACGTCCGTTGCCCGCTCGACGGTGGTCGAGCGCTCGTTCTCGTAGAAGTCCCGGCCCCGCATGTGCGCCACACGCGCCTTGGAGCCGGCCTCGGGCCAGGGTTTCATCATCTTGTGGGGGTTCTTCCGGGCGAACCTCTTGACCGACGCCGCCGGCCGGCGGTCGGAGTTGCCTTCACGCAGAACCGGGTTCACGGCGGAGCCGAGACACTTCGCAAACCGCTGCCGAAGGGCCTTCTCGGCAGCGGTCCGGGGCTCTTCGGGGAAGCCGGGGATGTCATACCCCTTCCCCTTCAGCTCCTCGATGGCGCTTTGCAGCTGAGGAACCGTGGCGCTGATGTTCGGAAGCTTGACGATGTTGGCCTCGGGGGTCCTGGCTAGCTCCCCCAGCGCGGTGAGATGGTCGGGGATCTTCTGCTCCTCGGTCAGGTTGTCGGGGAAGTTTGCGATGATCCGGCCGGGGAGCGAGATGTCCCGCGTTTCGACCTCGATCCCGGTGCCTCTGGTGTAGGCCTGAACGATCGGGAGCAGCGAACGACTCGCCAGCGCCGGCGCCTCGTCGATCTGCGTCCAGATGATTCTCGATGTGCTCATGACCCATCCTCAAGAAGCGGTCTGCATGTTGCGGTCGAGCACGGCAGTCTACCGCTTCCCGAGCACCGGTTGGGAGAGTTGGCGGTCCGGCATTCCAACCGGGTTGGCGGCGGGGCCCGGAGACGGGTATAGAATTCCCCCCGGAGCCGTCATTCAACGAAGGAAGAAATCATGAACAGGAAAGTCACCGTCGTAGGAGCCGGCAACGTGGGAGCCACGCTGGCCCAGCGCATCGCCGACCGCGAGCTCGCCGACGTCGTGCTCATCGACATCCTCGAAGGGATGCCCCAGGGCAAGGGCCTCGACATGATGGAGGCCACCCCGGTGGAGGGGTCGGATGCCCGGGTCATCGGGACGAACGACTATAAGGATACCGCCGGCTCCGACATCGTCGTCGTCACCGCCGGCCTGGCCCGCAAGCCCGGCATGAGCCGCGACGACCTGCTCCAGGCCAATTACAAGATCGTGAAGGCCTGCACCGAGAACGCGGCCAAGCACTCGCCGGACAGCATCCTGATCATCGTCTCGAACCCGTTGGACGCCATGTGCCAGGTGGCCCGCAAGGTCTCCGGCTTTCCGAAGCATCGGGTGTTCGGCATGGCCGGAATCCTCGACTCGGCCCGAATGCGCGCCTTCATCGCCATGGAGCTCGAGGTCTCGGTGGAGAACACCCACGCCTTCGTCCTGGGTGGCCACGGTGACACGATGGTTCCGCTCCCGCGCTACTCGACGGTGGCCGGGATCCCGATCACGGAACTCATGGCGAAGGAGAGGGTGGACGCCATCGTCCAGCGGACGAGGAAAGGCGGGGCGGAGATCGTCGGCCTCCTCAAGACGGGCAGCGCCTACTACGCCCCCTCGTCAGCCGCCGCCGAGATGGTGGACGCCGTCCTCAAGGACAAGCACAAGATCCTGCCCTGCTGCTGCTACCTCGAAGGCGAGTTCGGGATCAAGGGGCTCTACGTCGGCGTCCCTACCCAGCTCGGAGCGAAGGGCGTCGAGAAGATCTGGGAGATCAAGCTCACCGAAGACGAGGACGCCGCGCTCCAGAAGTCGGCCGCGGCTGTGAAGGAGCTGGTGGACATCCTCAAGCTCTAGTGGACGAGGCCTATGATGAGCCCCGCTCGTCATCCTCCGAGGAGCTTCGATGTGGAGCAGTGACGAACGACTCCCGATAGCCGCGACGCTATCGGGAGATTCTTTCGCGCCACCCCGACGAAGGAGGCGCTCAGAATGACGCCCATTGATAGGAGCGAAGCCTCATGATCCACCGTAGCCCCTTCCCGGACGTCTCCGATCCGCATCAGTCCCTGACCGAGTACGTCCTTGCCGGCGCCGCGGCCCTGGCGGACAAGAACGCCTTCGTGGACGGCCCGAGCGGCCGCGTCCTGACGTACGGAGAGCTGTCCGCGAGGGTACGGCAAGCGGCCAGGGGGCTGTCCGATCGCGGTTTCGGGAAGGGCGACGTGTTCGCGCTCTTCTGCCCCAACTGTCCCGAGTACGCCGTGGCGTTTCACGGGGTCGCCAGCCTGGGCGGCATCAACACGACGATCAACCCTCTCTACACGCCGAAAGAGCTGAATCGCCAGCTGAGCGATGCCGGTGCGAAGCTCATCCTCACCGTGCCGCCCTTTCTCGACAAAGTTCGCGAGGGGGTGAAGGGCACGAGCGTCGACGAGATCTTCGTCCTGGGAGAAGCGGAAGGCGCCACGCCCTTTGCCACCCTCCTGGACAACGACGGCGACCCGCCCAGGGTCGACATCGACCCCGGCACCGATCTCGTCGCCCTTCCGTACTCGAGCGGCACCACGGGGCTCCAGAAGGGCGTCATGCTCTCGCACCGCAATCTCGTCATGAACGTCGAGCAGACGCTGAGCGCCCTCGATGGGGGAATGCGGGAGTCCGACGTCGTCATGGGCGTCCTGCCGTTCTTTCACATCTACGGCATGGTGGTCGTCATGAGTCTGGCGCTTCGCGCCGGGGCCACTGTTGTCTCGATGCCACGCTTCGACCTCGAGCAGTTTCTGGGGCTCGTGCAGGAGCACCGCGCCACCATCGCGTACCTCGTACCGCCGATCGTCCTAGGCCTTGCGAAGCACCCTGTCGTCGAAAAATACGACCTCTCGTCCCTTCGCTGGATCATGTCGGGTGCGGCGCCACTCGGAAGGGAGCTCGCTGTCGCGACCAGCAAGAGGCTCGGCTGCCTGGTGCTCCAGGGCTATGGACTGACCGAGACGAGCCCCGTGTCCCATGTGATGGCCGCGAAAGAAGAGAAGATCAAGCCTGGCTCCGTCGGCCCTCCCGCACCGAGCACGGAGTGCAGGATCGTGGACGTCTCGTCGGGAAAAGACGTCGATCCGGGCGAGCAGGGAGAAATCTGGATTCGCGGGCCCCAGGTGATGACGGGCTACCTGAACAACCCCGAGGCCACGACGGCCTGCCTGGACGCCGACGCGTGGTTCAAGAGCGGCGACATCGGCTACGCGGACGACGACGGCTATTTCTACATCGTCGATCGCCTGAAGGAGCTCATCAAGTACAAGGGGATGCAGGTGGCCCCTGCCGAGCTGGAGGCGCTGCTTCTCACGCACCCGAAGATCGCGGATGCGGCGGTCGTCCCCAAAGCCGATGACGAGGCCGGAGAGATCCCCAAGGCGTTCGTCGTGGTCCGCGAGGAGATCTCGGCGCAAGCGATCATGGAGTTCGTCGCAGAGTGCGTCGCCCCCCACAAGAAGGTCCGCGCCGTCGAGTTCGTCGACAGGATCCCGAAATCACCCTCGGGCAAGATCCTCCGCCGCGTCTTGGTGGAGCGCGAGCGAGAGAGCCCGCAGCCGCGCTAGGAATGCGGACGCCTCAGTCCCGGGGAGTGGCACGGACGGAGCGAACACTCCGCGCCCGCCGTTTTGTGCAGGGAGACGGCGTAGCCGGAGCGTGGAGCCCCCCGATCCGATCCGCGATTCTCGGAGAGCGGTTATTCAGCTAACATGTGACCGGTTCGCCCGCCCCCTGCGAGGAAAGCTCCGGTGCCAAGACTGATCGCCCTCACGATTCTCGTTTGTCTCGCGTCCAGCCCCGCGTATGCCTATCTGGACCCTGGAACCGGAAGTATCCTCGTCCAGGGGTTCCTGGCCGCTCTTGCCGTCATCTCCGCGGGCATCACCGCCTTCTGGTCGCGAATCAGACACCTCCTCCCGTGGCGCCAGAGCCCCAAGCCGTCGGCCGATCCAAGCGACCAGGACGCCTCCCGCTCGTAGCGGTGCGCAGTCAATGACGGCTGAGCGGGTCGCGGGCTCGTATCGGGACCGGAAGGGCTACGTCTTCACCTCGGGCGATCGAATCCTCCGCAGCGTCGTCGGCGGGGCCATTGGAGTCCAGCGGGAGCTCATCGAATCGAAGGTGTTCAAGCAGCTCGTGAGCAGCGGGCGGCTCATCGGCACCGGGATCGCACGCGACGACCCGGCCACCCTGGGATTGAAGGATCCTACGCTCCTCCTGGAGCACGAACGGGTTCGGTTCATCTCCTACCCCTATGAGTGGCCATTCGCCGCGCTACGCGCCGCTGCCCTCTTGCACCTGGATGTTCACCTGGAGCTGTTGGACCACGGCTACACTCTGAGCGACGCGTCCGCCTACAACATCCAGTTCCGTGGCCACGAACCGGTTTTCATCGACGTGCTCTCCATTGAGCGCTATGTCGACGGCACCTACTGGAATGGCCACCGCCAGTTCTGCGACCAGTTTCTCAGCCCTCTTCTGCTCTCGGCGAAGCTCGGTGTCCCGTACAACGCAACGTATCGCGGCCGGCTCGAAGGCATCTCTTCCACCGAGCTCGCAAGGATGCTGCCCCTGCGCCACAAGCTCTCGCTGCAGACTCTCCTGCACATCGTCCTGCCGGCTCGGCTCGAGTCCGCGGCGCGGCGCGGACGCGTCGACGCCAGGGGGGTCGCCGCTCGGCGCCCCCTGCCGAGGTCGTCCCTGCGGAACATGTTGACTGGGCTGAAGCGCTGGATCGGTCGCTTGAGCCCTCCGTCCCGACACACGGACTGGACGTCGTACGCCACGAACAACACATACCGCGATGCGGAGCGTGCGGCCAAGAGCGATTTCGTGGCGCGAGCGGTCCGAGCAGCGATGCCTCGCACCGTGCTCGATCTCGGCTGCAACACCGGCGACTACGCCGCGGTCGCGCTGGGCGCCGGTGCCGGCTCTGTGATCGGCGCCGAGGCCGACGCCGCCACCGCTGATCTGGCATTCCGGCGCGCCCAGAAGGAGAACCTCCGCTTCCTCCCGATCGTCCAGGACGCCGCCAACCCCAGCCCTTCTCAAGGCTGGCGGGAGGCGGAGCGTCTGTCCTTCACCGAGCGTGCCGGGGCAGACTTCCTGATGGCTCTCGCGGTCGGGCACCATCTCGCCATCGGCCGCAACATCCCTCTGGACGAGATGGTGCGGTGGATGGTGGGGCTGGCGCCGAGGGGCGTGATCGAGTTCGTGCGAAAGACCGACGCTACCGTTCGCAAGATGCTCTCGCTTCGCGAAGACATTTTCGCCGACTACACTGAGGACCGCTTCCGAGACCTCCTTGCGGCGAATGCCCGCATCGTGGACTGCAGAACAGTCTCGGAAGAGGGCCGGGCCCTCTTCCAGTACGATCGCCGGGAATGAGCGCGCGCGACCCCGACAGAGAGGCTCCCCGGCCAACTCACGCCATCCTGGCCGCAGCCCTGCTCGCCGTCACCGCACTCGTCCGAGTGCCGATCGAGCTCCTTAGCGCGAGCCTCCAGGATCTCTCTGGCGCCCCGCGGGAGGTCTTGCTCATCCTCTGCAGCGGCGGCGCCCTGTTTCTTCTCGTCTTCGCTCTTGGCGTCGTGCGGCTACCCTCCCGGCTGCGGGGTCTCGCCAACACCGTGCTCGTCGGCCTCGCCATCTATGCGTGGATTCGGGCAGGGTTTTTCCCGGGCCCTTCGGTCAACCTCGACGGCGGTCGATTGACCGCAGATTTATCCACCGGTCTCGCCGGGTTGGCGGTCCCTCTTGTCGCAGGGCTATTTCTGGCCTGGCTGGGGAAGCGCCAGCCGCGGATCGTGACCACCGTCCTGGCCGTGCTGCTGACGGGAGGGCTCGTGCAGTCGGTCGCCGCGGGCGTCTCCGCCTGGCGCGCCAGCCCCCCCGCCTCCGCGGGCGTGGTCGCTTCGCTCCTGGAGTGGTCGCGGAACGGGAACGTTCTGATCGTCATCCTGGACACGCTGCAGGCAGACGTATTCGAGGAGGTGCTCGAGGCCGAGCCCCGGCTGCGGGAGGAGCTGGACGGCTTCCGTTTCTATCCCTCCGCCTCGAGCAACAGCCCCACGACCTACCTGAGCCTGCCGACGATTCACGCTGGACGGCGGTACGACCCCGACCGTTCGGCCAGCCGGTTCTACGCCGAATCGATCTACGAGGGTTCGGTGCTCAATCGCTTCGCAGACGCCGGCTACCGGGTCAGCTACGCCATGAGCCTCGGCCCGTGCCCGAAGGCCGTCGCGAACTGTGTGACCACGGTCGGGCTGGAGCGCTCCCGTGGAGAGATCGCGGCCCGGGATGCCTCTCACCTGCTCGACCTCGGGATGTACCGGGTCCTGCCCGACGGGCTGCGCCGGGCCATCCTGGAGCGTGGCGAGGGCCTTCTCGCAGCGACGGTCGGCCGAGCCTACCTCGTCGACCGGACGGAAGCTGAGGTGGCCGCCCTCGCACGAGTCGCCTCGTCGTCGACCGCGAGCGATTCTCCCCCCACTGCCAAGATGATCCACACGATGATCACGCACCTTCCAACGGTCCTACGGGCTGACTGCTCGATGGGCGAGCGCCGGTTCGACCGGAAGGGCGCCATTTCCCAGGCGCGCTGTGCCTTCAAGCAGATCGTGGCCCTTCTTCGCCGTCTCAGAATGGAGAAGGCGTACGACGTCTCGAATATCTTGCTGATTGCCGACCACGGCTATGGGTTCGGAAGCGCCGCCGACACCGAAAGCCGGGATCCGAGGTTTCTGCGTATGCTCGGCGCCTTGAACCCGACGGTGCTGGTCAAGCCGGCCCACGAGCGCGGTCCCCTGGTCATTTCGGACGCCCCGATCGAGCTGACCGATCTCGCCCAGGCGCTGTGCGGTGACGCAGGGTGCTCCCCGGCCGAAGGCTTGCGCGATCTGGAGAAGATCGACGCCGGGCGTAGCCGAGACGTCTTCTGGTACAACTGGAAGAACGGCTACTGGAATCTCCCTCAGATCCCGAAGCTCGCCCAGTACACGATCCGTGGGGACATGTCGAAGGTCGAGAGCTGGTCGCGCAAACCGGCGGCCTACACGCCGGGAACGGTGATCGATTTCCGCCTGCGAAGGCAAAACTCCGCGCCCTATCTGGGCTTTGGCTGGGCCCGCCGGCAAGCAACCCACCAGCGCATGGTCGACCCGCGGGCGACCCTTTCGTTGTCGGCGCGGTTCGATCGGACTCTCGACTACGTGCTGGTGCTCAAAGCACGGCTGGGCGGCGCCTCGTCGTCGGCCCGGACCCGGGTAAGGGTGGACGTGAACGGCGTGACCGTCGGCGAGCTGGCGTCCGGGCACCCGGGCGGGGAGCTTGAAGACTACCGATTCGAGGTCCCCGTCGGTATCCTGTTGCGGTCACCCGAAACCACGATCAGCTTCTCGGCAGAAGAGCCCGCCTCCGACAGGGATGGGGAAGAGGCGCGCTTCGCGGTGCAGACCCTCGAGCTGCGCCCCCGGCCCTGAGCCGGGGACGCCGCCTATGCCTTCGGACCTGAGGCAGGAGCCCAATGCGGTAATACCGCACGCTGGGTTCTGTGCGAGGGGCGCCGGGCATATGGCGTCCCCACCGCAAACGAAGCCGGGCCGGAGCTGCCGTCTCCGAGAGCCGAGCTGGCACCCGCACTCCCATTCATCCCGGCCTTCGCGAGCCGCAGCCAGAGAGATCGCAGCCTCGGCGCCAGCCCGTGGCGGCCCCCCTCGACCAGGATGGCGAAGGCCACGAGATGGTAGATGTTGTAGAAGGGCGTCCCGCCGCCGGAATAGACGAGGAGTGCCGTGGCGCCCAGAGGCAAGGTGGAAACGAGCAGCATGCCTCGCAGGCGGTCGCGCCGGCGGATGGCCAGCACAGCGGCGGGAAAAACCAACGCACCGTAGACAGGCCAGTTCGGGAGCGCGAGCCACCTGCGCCCGAACGTAAGAGACGGCGGTGTCGTGGTCACGAGGGCGCGGTGAAGCCGCCGAGCGAGGATCGCAGCGTACCAGGAGGGATCGTTGCGCACGTCGTGAAGCACCTCGTCCCGGACCACCTGCACATACAGCGGATCCTCGAAGATCGTGCGCCGGTACTTGCGGCCCTCGTCCCAGTAGAGCGGTAGCGACAGCAGCTCGATGTTCTTGTCTTCGTCCTCGAGCGGTGGGTAGCCGGAGGGCTCGTAGTCGAAGTCGCGCTGCATGACCTCCAGCGCCCGCTCCTTCGACGTCACGTCGTCCCAGGTATAGCCATACTTCTTGTCGAAATCCCCGAGCCCGCACCAGGTCGCGTGCCAGAAAAAGTGATGAGCCTGGCGGGGCCCGTCGTAGGGGTGTCCGCCAGCCTGCTCGACCACCGGATGGGCCTCGGTGAACTTGCGCTCGAAGTACCCCCTCCAGGCGTTCGAGCCGAGAACGAAGGAGATGGCCAGCAGGGCGACCAGGCTCACTCTCGTCCGCCAGCGCAGAGGCCAGGCGACCAGGTAGGCAAGCGCTGCCGCGGCGATCACCAGCACCGGCTCGGTCCGAATCTGACGAACGGTGGCGAGGAGAAGGCCCGTGGCGATCGGTGCGATGAGGCAATAGGGCACCCCGGGTGGCCGCCTTCCGAGGAAGGGCAGTGCCAGGGCGATGACGAGCAGAGTGGTGGTGATATTCCATCCGAAGACGTTGTTGTGGCGGTAGACCTCGTAGAGCTGAAACGGGTTTGAACCGAGAAGGAGTACGAGCAGCACCCCCAACAGGGGTTCGCGGATTCGCCTGAAGGCAGCGTACAGAGCCATCAAGGCGAGAGCGAATGCGGCGCCGTTGGCGTAGAACATCGGTGGTGGGCGAGGTCGCCCGCGGACGAGTGGCTTCGCCGTCCCCGCTAGGTAGCAATGGGGAAGATAGAGATAGGCCTTGAGGAGCTCGCCGTACCGCACGGTCCAGTAGCGGTCCATCACCAGGGTGTCGCCCCGAGTGGCGATGAACTCCTCCGCACCCTCGGTGCTCATCTTCAGCCCGCGGGCCTTCTCTGTCGCAACCGGGTAGAGGTTCAGATAGTAGAGGAAGTAGACAAAGTCCCTTTGCCAGGGCAGCACACCGCCCGAAGCGGCGATCCTGTACGGAAAGCCTCGCGGGCTCGAGAACTGGACGCCCTGCCAGAGGAGTCTCGCGAGCAACACAGGACGAGGAGCCAGGGTTTTGCCGGAGGAGCGGCCTCGCGGGCAGAGGGCGCTGACTCGTCGTCGCTCATGGCCTCTCCGAGGCCGAGCGCCTGAGATGGGGCGGGTCCTCCGCGAACATGCGGGCCACACCTTGACGCCAGTCCTGGAACTCCATGCCGATCAGGCGCGCCAGGAGTCCGCCGTCGCAATGAAGGCCGTTGAGCAGCAACTGCGTTCGCCACGCCGTGACTTGAAGGCTATGGGGCAGTCCTGGAAACCGGCACAAGCGGCCCGTGATCCCTCTCAGCAGGGTCTTGGCGAAGCCTGGAGTGCGGATGGGTCGGTAGGGAACACCTGTCGCTCCGGCGATCGCCTGCGCGATCTCCCAGACCGCCGGGTTCTCGTTGCTCGACCCGAGGTATCGCTGCCCTGCCGTCTCGGGAAAGTTGGCCGAAAGGCGGAACACGTTCGCTGCGTCCTCCACCGCCATCAAAGCCAGTCGCCCTGGCCAGTCGAGGCGCGTGAGTGGATCCTGGACCCCGAGTCGCCGCTCCAGCACATCGAAGAGGCCACCGGACCGGTACCCTGTGCCGTAGAGAGTCGGCAACCGGGTGATCGTCCAGGTGCCTCCCTGCTCCTGGCACGCTCGAGCGACGATCTCCTCGGCGGAGAGCTTCGTCCGTCCATACGCCGTGAGCGGGCACAGTGCGTGTTCGGGACGATCTCACCGCTCGGCTCGTTGTCGGCAACCGCGAGAGTGCTCGAATACAGGACACGCTTCCCATGCAGCAGGAGCTGATTCAGCAGACGTCGCGTACCCTCGTCGTTCACACGCACATCGTCACTGGCCGTTTCGGTGGTCACGTAGGCCGCCAGGTGGAACAGAGTGTCCCAATCCTCGGGCGGCGCCGATGCGAAAGGCTCTTCGCGACGCAAATCGCACGGCAGCACGCGGGCTGAAAGCCCCTGCAGAGCCTCGATCCGCCTGGCTTCGAGGTCGCCCGGCCGGGGTCCGGGGCAGGCGATCACTGGTATGTCGTGTCGACGAAGGAGCTTTGTGAGCTCGTACCCCAGCAAGCCGGAGGCGCCGGTGACCAAGGCTCTCATCGGGTGCTGCCTGTGCTCAGGCTGCGTCCAAGGGACGCCTCGCCCTCGACCGTCTGTGGTGCTTCGACTCGATCAGAGCAGCAGCCGACACTGCCTCCCGTGATGGTGGTCGTCAATCCCGTGGCCTCGAGGGTCAGCGGGCCCTCCACACGTGGCTTCGGATGCCTGGAGGTCCTAGACGTGGCCTCGAGGTTCGGTCGGGCCGGCCGAAGGCAAGGAGAGGTCGATTCGGAGTCTGTGCCTCGCGGGCAGGACCAGGGAACCCCACGAGGGGTGTTTGGGGGGCCTTGTGGAGCAGGGGCACGTCGTAAGGTTCGTGCATGGCGATGGGTAAGCGCAAGCGGCAGCAAGAGGCTCTGCTGGGTGACGACGGCGGCTCGAGCGAGGAGTGGGCGAGCCCGGCGGATCCAGACGCGAAGATTACGAAGATGAAGGATGGCGGCACGCACCTGGGCCCACAAGGCCGCGTTGCCAAACCTCGGAATCTCCCGGTATTCCCGCGGTTAGGGCGCCTTGATCGAAAGATCTCTACCGCGCGGCCCGCCCAGCATCACCGTCCAGGGGAGAGGCCTGCGCACGCGCGAGACCACGATGTGCGGCGCCGCCAGGCGCGCCAGGCCGCGGCGCGAGAAGTGCTGCACGTGCCCGGGTGTGTTGCCGAGGGAGCCCCAGTAGGCGCCGCGAGCCAGGTTCAGGATTCGCCAGGCAGGCTCCCAGGGGGTCGAGATGAGCACGGCACGGTCGGCCACCCGTGCCACCTCAGCCAGGCCACGGGACGGCGTGTCGAGGTGCTCGAGGACCTCGCAACAGACGACGAGATCGAAGGACCGGTCGTCGAAGGGAAGGTCGTAGGCGGAGGCTTCTCGAACCTCGATAAGCGGGTCGATGTCGCGACCCACGCGCTCGGTGGAGAGATCGGTGGCGACGAACCGCCTGGGCCGGGCACCGGAACGCAGGAGATGCTCCGCCAGCCGACCCTCACCCGTGCCCACCTCCAGGACGGTGGTGGGCTCCACGAGCAAATAGAGCTCACTCACGGCCGCGAGAAAGCCACCCATCAGCAGGCGGGCGACCGGATTGCGGGTCCCGTACTTGTCGTACACGTTGCCGACGACGGTGGGCGTGACCGGCCTGTCTGGACTCACCGAGGGTATGAGCCTACGAGCCGCCGGGTCCAGTGGCAGCCTTTCCCCGGGGTCGCTCCAGCTCCATTCTGCGGGTTCTCACCCTGAGATCCTCGAGGATCACGCGATTTGCGGCGGTGATGTTGGCGATCACCGCCGCCAGGAGAAGAAGCCCTCCCGTCGAGAACAGGATCGAGGCCAGAATCAGCGACTGAACGTGTCCCTGTCCCGAGCCCGCGGCGAACAGGAAGAGGAAGCGGACGCCCGGCACCATGCCCACGAGGACCAGCACTGTGCCTGGCCAGGCGAAAAGCTCGAAGGGTCGGTAGATGGCGTAGATCTGGAACATGGTCAGCGCCTGGCGGAGGACGAACTCGGGGAGCGAGCGGAACAGGCGCGACGGGCGCGCCACGGGGTTGACGCCGATGGGGACCGACACGATGCGCGCACGCCGAAGGCCGAGCTGAATGAGCGTTTCGAGAGTGTAGCTAAAGCTGGAGAACACGTTGATCTGAAGGGCGGCCTCGCGCGTGTAGGCCCGAAACCCGCTGGTCGCGTCGGGCACGGCCGTCCCCGAGACCCGACGCACCACCCAGCTACCCACGCGCTGCAGCGTCTTCTTGAGAATCGAGAACGACATGTCGCCGATGGGGCGCTCCCCGACGACAATGTCCGCTCGCCCCTCGAGGATCGGCTCTACCAGCCGCGGGATGTCGGACCCCCGGTACTGGTTGTCGGCGTCGGTGTGCACCACGACATCCGCTCCCCGCAGGAGCGCAACCTCGAGTCCGGCCAGAAACGCGCTCGCCAGGCCCCGATGCCCCGGGAGCGACACGACGTGGTCGATGCCGTGGGTGCGGGCGATTTCGGCACTCCGATCGGTACTTCCATCGTCGACCAGGATCCACTCGACTACGTCGAAGCCGAAAACGGAGCGAGGCAGATCCGCGAGCGTGCGAGGCAGGGACTCCTCTTCATTGTAGCAGGGGATCTGAACAACGAGTCTCATTGCGGGAGCAGGTATGCTAGCACGATGGCTGCTTCCCGCTGGATTCCGAAGGCAATGAAGACCTGTCTAGTATGAGCCTCGGCGAGCGCTTGGCCTCACTGGGCTTCGATCCGCTCGGCTTCGCCTTCTGGCTGGCCGACGCCCTCATCGTTCTAGCTCTCGCCTCGGCCCTCAGCGCACGACTGGCGGGCCGGACGGGAGGCGCCACGCGGATCCTTCTCGCTCTCGTGACGCTGGCCCTCGCCCTCGTGACCCTGACCGCACTTGGGCTGGGATTCACGGGGCTCCTGGGTCCCGCCGGCTTCCTGTCTGTCCACCTCGCCCTGCTGGTGGTGGGAGCCTTCCTGACCGGGGCCAGAACGTGGCGAAGCGGGGCTCGCCGGCGCCCCGC
>Ga0310121_10003447_pt1 | contig 14428 bp, 12 predicted proteins | sample CB27_Tmax_986_MG_FD_203504 | JGI IMG/M metagenome (GOLD analysis project Ga0310121, IMG submission 203504) | Marine microbial communities from Western Arctic Ocean, Canada - CB27_Tmax_986 | ecosystem: Environmental > Aquatic > Marine > Oceanic | place: Canada: Western Arctic Ocean | collected... | reverse complement strand
TACTCCAGGTATTTTCCCTCCTCGCGCCTTGCGAGGCGGGCGTCTCGACGGTCTCTGTGCGACTCAGGACTTTCTCCTAGCCCGCGACAGGCGAATATTTAGCGTAAACTGTTGACCCTTCAGATTTTAGTTGTTGACAACATACGAGCGCCTTCTTACGATCGCGATGGATTTATATGGAATTAAGTGGAGTTTCCTGGTGCTGAGAGGTAATTTTTCGGCGAAGATCGATGACAGAGGCAGACTCAAAATTCCGTCTGCCTTCAGGACGCCGATCGAGCAGCGGCACGGTGTGGAGTTGTTCGTGACCAGCCTCTCCGGCGAGTTCGTTCGCATCTACCCGATGTCGGTCTGGGAGTCCATCGAGGCTAGGCTCGCCCAGGTGCCTTCGTCCCATCCCGCCCGCATCCGGTTTTTCGACCGCGTCAACTATTTCGGACAGCCGGCCGAGTTCGACAAGCAGGGTCGTGTGTCCATTCACGGACGGTTGCGCGAGTCGGCGTCGATGGCCGGAGCGGTCGATGTGTTTGGACACTACGACTACCTCGAGGTCTGGAACCACGATCGCTTCGTGGCCAAGCTGCAGCGCGAGCCCTACTCGGATGATGACGCGCGCGCGCTGGCGGAATTTGGAATCTGATGCCGAATCCTGGGCACGTGTCGGTCCTAACCGCGCCGGCGGTGACCTTCCTAGCGCCCCAGCGGGGTGGATTCTTCCTCGACTGTACGGTGGGCGGGGGCGGCCATTCGCGTGCGCTGCTCGAGGGGGGCGCGACGCGAGTACTCGGATTGGACCGCGATGCCGAGGCGTTGACGATGGCGGCGAAGACGCTTGAGCCGTGGCGCGACCTGGTTGAGCTCGTCCACGCGGATTTCCGACAGCTCGACGCGATACTGGACGAGCGCGGCGTGACGACCGTCGACGGCGCCATCGCCGACATCGGGCTGTCGTCAATGCAGCTCGACGGCGAGGGGCGAGGGTTCAGTTTTCGCCGAAATGAGCCGCTGGACATGCGGATGGACCGGTCCAGCGGCGCGACGGCGGCTGAGCTGATTCGTGACGCGTCAGAGCAGGAGTTGGCCGACCGGATCTTTCAGTACGGCGAGGAACGGCACTCCCGCCGCATCGCACGCGCCATCGTCGAGACTCGGCGGGAGGATCCGCTGCGCACGACCGGCCAACTCGCGGCTACGGTCCGGCGGGCGATTCCGGGACGCGGCTGGCGGCGGATTGACCCGGCGACGCGGACGTTTCAGGCGATTCGCATCTGGGTGAACCGTGAGCTCGAGGATCTCGGTCCGGCGATCGAAGCCATCTGCGGTCGGCTGGCGAACGGCGCCAGGGTTGTGGTCGTCACGTTCCACTCGCTCGAAGATCGAATCGTCAAGCACACGCTGCGGGCCCTCGAGCGAGGCCAGGACGCGTTCATGCGGGTGCTGACGAAGCGCCCGCTGATCGCGAATGCCGACGAGCGAGCCAGGAACCCTCGCGCGCGGAGCGCCAAGCTCCGCGCGGCGGAGCGCATCGCATGAGCCCACGCCAGGTTGACCACGCGGTCAAGAAGGACGTTCGGAACCGATCGATCGTCCGCGAAGTCGACGAGACTCGGCAACGTGAACTCTGGCAATTCTTGGCCGTGGGCGGGCTCCTTGTGGCCGTGCTGTTGTTTTCTGCGTGGCAGCACTTCGAGTTACTGCGCCACGGGTATCGGGTCGAGCAGATGGAGCACGACCGGGCCGAAGAAGAGGAAATCCACCGGCATCTCCGGCTCGAGATCGAAACCCTGCGATCGCCGAAGCGAATCGAGCAGATCGCCACGGAAAAACTGAACCTGGTGGCGCCCACCCAGGAGGACGCTGTGGTCATCGAGCGCGTCGCGCCGTCGCGCCCAGCCGGTCGCGCCGTTGTGGCGACGCGCTAACCCGGGAGAGAGCAGTGGCCGAGCGGACAGGACGCAAGAGCGGACACTGCCGCCCCGCGGGCGGACGGGGTGGTCTGTTCGCCCAGTTCGAGGCCGCCGAAGGCGTGGCCGCTGAATCACCGGCGCTCGAGTGGCGCCGGACGATGCGCAGCCGGATCTTCGTCGTGGCGGCCGGCATGGCCCTCTGGACCATCGGCATCGAAGCTCGGCTCTTCGTGCTGCAGGTGTGGCAGTTCGACGCCATGGTGGCACGCGCCGAGCGGCAGCAGCTTCGCACGATTGAGACCCCGGCCAAGCGAGGCGAGATTCTGGACCGGCATGGCAAGGTCCTGGCGTTGAGCGTCGACGTTGACTCCATCTATGCCGTTCCAGCCGACATCGAGGAACCCGAGCGGGTGGCGCGCCTGCTCTGCGACACGCTCAAGGACTGCGAGGCGGCGCTGTACGCGCGCTTGGTCGATCGGCTGTCGAGCGACCGGGCGTTCGCCTACGTCAGCCGGCACGTGTCGCCTCGTGAGGCCGCCCTAGTCGCGGCACTTGACCTGGACGGGGTCGGCTTCCTGAAGGAGAACCGCCGTTTTTACCCCAACCGCGAGCTCGGCGCACATCTGCTCGGATACGTCGGCATCGACAACCAGGGGCTCCACGGCATCGAGTTTGCTTACGACAGTCAGATCCGTGGACGTCCAGGCAAGATCCTCATTCAGACCGACGCCCGGCGCCGAGCATTCAGCCGGATCGACCGGCCTCCGACCGTCGGAGCGACGCTCGAGCTGACGATCGACGAGTACCTCCAGCACATCGCCGAACGCGAGCTGCACGCCGCCGTCGACCTGCATGACGCCGACGGTGGCACGGTCATCATCATGGACCCGCACACGGGCGAGGTGCTTGCGTTGGCTAACGAGCCGACGTTCAATCCGAACATCTTTGCGTCCTCGCCCGCGGAGGATCGTCGGAACCGCGCGATTCAGGACATCTACGAGCCCGGGTCAACCTTCAAGATCGTCACAGCCTCGGCCGCGATCCAGGAGCAGGTCGTGCATCCCAACGAGCTCATCGATGTCTCGGCAGGGATGATCCGGTTCGGCTCTCGGCAAATCGACGACGAGAACCGATACGGTACGCTCTCGTTTACCGACGTGATCGTTAAGTCGAGCAACGTCGGCGCGATCAAGGTGGCGCTGCGCGTCGGACCCGAGCGACTGGGCCGTTATGTGGAGCAGCTCGGGTTCGGGCAGACGCTGTCGCGAGACTTCCGCGGCGAGAGCGCGGGCATCGTCTGGAATCCCGCCCGCCTCGACGACAGCGCCCTGGCTTCCGTCGCCATTGGGTATCAGGTGGGTGTGACGCCGCTCCAGATGGTGGCTGCGGCCAGCGCCATCGCGAACGGCGGAACACTGATGGAGCCCCGCATCGTGCGGGCGATCCGGCAAGGCGGCCGGCGCACCGTCGTCTCACCGCGAACCATTCGCCGGGCGATCACCGCCGAAACGGCCGCGACGGTCACAACGATCATGGAAGGCGTCGTCACGCGAGGCACTGCTCGCCGCGGCAACCTTTCCAGCTACACGGTGGCCGGCAAGACGGGGACGTCTGCGAAGATCGTGGATGGTCGCTACTCGAACAGCGAGTACATCGCCTCGTTTGTCGGGTTCGTGCCGTCACGCGAACCGGTCTTCACGGTGCTCGTCGTGATCGACGCCCCACACGGGGCCGAGTTCTACGGCGGGGCCGTGGCGGCTCCGACGTTCAAACGGGTCGCGGAGGCGGCCCTGCGACACCGTGGCGTGCCGCCGTCGATCCGGCCGACCTCACCCGTCGTGGCCCGCCGGCTGAGCGATCCGCTGCCCGCATCGGGTGCGGTGATGGCGCGCCCGGTGTCGGCCGCGGTGGCCACCGCCGAGCCAGGCCCGTCCGTCATGCCGGATCTGAGCGGACTGAGCGCACGACCGGCACTCCGCATCCTGACACGGCTCGGCGTGTCGGCGACGATGCGGGGCGATGGCTTCGTGGTGGCCCAAGCGCCGGCGCCCGGTGCGTCCATCGAGCGGGGGACCTCCAGCAGGCTTCGCTTGATGCGAATCGTGTCGTCGGCCGATTCCAGGAGGTCCATCCCATGACCCTCGGGGAGCTGATCCTCAGGCTCGAGACGTCGTTGGGTGCGGGGGTGACCGGGCTGAGGCCGGACGAATCGGCTGGGCGCGCGGCCGTGAGCGGCGTCGTGCACGATTCCGCCCAGGTCGCTCCCGGTGCCGTGTTCGTCGGTCTTCGGGGCGCGCGCTTCGACGGGACGTCGTTTGCGGGTGATGCCACGCGAGCAGGTGCCGTCTGCATCGTCTCGAGCAGCGACGCGGATCCCAGTGTCGGGATCCCCTGGGTGCGGGTTCCGGACGCGAGGCGTGCGCTCGGCGTTCTGGCAGCCGAGTTCTACTCGCATCCGAGTCACGAGATGGCCGTGGTCGGGATCACCGGAACGAACGGCAAGACGACGACGGCCTATCTGGTACAAGCCATCTTCGAGCGCGCCGGCGTACGCTGCGGCCGGCTGGGCACGATCAGCCACCAGGTGGGCGCGGACGAGCGATCTGCCTCTCTGACGACACCCGAGGCGCCCGACATTCAGCGCTACCTGCGCGAGATGGTCGACCGGGGCGCCGCGGCGTGCGCCATGGAGGTCTCTTCGCACGCGCTCGCGCTTCATCGGGTCACACAGGTCCGGTTCGCGACGGCGGTGTTCACGAACCTGACGCGTGACCACCTCGACTTTCACGGCGATATGAACCGGTACTTCGACGCGAAGCGGCGACTGTTCAAGATGCTGTTGCCCGGGCAACCATCGATCGTCAACGTCGACGATCCCCGCGGCGCCGCGCTCGTCGAGATCGTCGAGCGCCCGGTGACGTATGCCGTTCGGGCGGATGCGGACGTGACGAGCGGGCCGATCGATGCCTCACTGAGCGGCTTGCAATTCGATGTTCGCACGCCGCGAGGCGCGCTCCGGGTGCGTTCCGCCCTGATCGGTCGGGCGAACACTTCCAACATCTTGGCAGCGATCGCTGCGGGCATCGCCCTCGACCTGCCGTTCAGTGCCATCGAGGCCGGGGTTGCCGACGTGCAGGCGGTACCGGGCCGGTTCGAAACGGTTTCCACGTCGAGTGATGACCTGACGGTCGTCGTCGATTTTGCGCACACCGACGACGCCTTGCGAATCCTGCTGGAAGCCGCGCGGCCACTCGCGAAGGGTCGGCTCATCACCGTGTTCGGGTGTGGGGGCGACCGCGACCGCTCGAAGCGCCCACTGATGGGTGCGGTGGCAGCGCGGCTGAGCGACCTCGTGATCGTGACGTCGGACAATCCGCGATCGGAGGATCCCGACGTGATCATTGCCGAGGTGGTGAGCGGCATCGAGCCCCGCGGCGACCGGCTCGACACCTCAGCGGCTCCTGCCAGGGCGGATGACCGTCGGACGCCGTTTCGAACGTTCGTCGATCGGGCCGAAGCCATCGAGTACGCGGTGCGGGAAGCTCGCGTCGAGGACATGGTGATTCTGGCCGGCAAGGGCCACGAGGCGTTTCAGATCATCGGCCGCGACACGGTGGCGTTCGACGATGCCGAGATGGCTCGTGCCGCGCTGGTGCGGCGGCGAAGCAATTCGCCCGTGTCGTAAAGGAACGGGTGCCGACACAACCTGAGTGGTGGTTGACGGCCAACGACGTCGCGCGCGTGATGGGCGGGGAGTTGAGGGCGGGCCGCCCGGACGATGAGGTCGGGCCGGTGTCGATCGATTCGAGGAGCCTGGAGGCCGGTGACCTGTTTTTCGCGATTCGAGGCGACCGATTCGATGGACACGAGTTCGCAGGTCAGGCGATCGAGGCTGGAGCGAAAGGCGTCGTGGTGAGCGACGCCGCTTCGCTGGGCGGCCTAGCGGGCCGGTCGCAGATTGTCATCGTCGTCCGCGACACGGTGCAAGCCCTGCAGCAACTGGCGCGGCACGTGCGGCACGAGTCTGGCGCGCGGGTGGTGGCCATTACCGGAAGCACCGGGAAGACATCGACGAAGGAGATTCTGTTCGAGTTCTTGTCGTTGAGGTATCAGGCCGTTCGGAACCGCGACAACCTGAACAATCACATCGGATTGCCGCTTTCGCTCATGGCTCTCCGCCATCGGCCCCAGCTGGCCGTGATGGAGTTAGGCATGAGCCACCGAGGTGAAATTGCTCAGCTCGTCGCGATTGCCCAGCCCGACGTGTGTGTCTGGACGAACGTCGGCCAGGCGCACGTGGGATTTTTCGAATCGTCGAACGACCTGGCTGATGCGAAGGCGGAAATCATGCAGGGCGCGGACACGCATAGCCTGCTCGTGGCGAATGCCGACGATGGGGCCATCATGCGACGGACGCGATTGTTTCCGGGGCGTGTCGTGACCTTTGGCCTGAAGCAGCCGGCCGATGTCTCGGCGGCGAGCATCGACGATTTGGGCGTGAATGGGACCGCCGCAGTGATCCGCACGCCCGTCGGGCAGGTCGAGATCAACGTGCCGCTGCTCGGACGGGGCCAGCTTGCGAACGTGCTGGCCGCCGTCACCGTCGCGTTGCAGTTCCAGGTGCCGCTCGAGGCGATCGTGAAGCGTGCTGCGGTTCTCCGTTTGCCAGCTCATCGAGGTGACGTCGTGCGACTGTGCGATGGCATCGTCGTGATCGACGACTCCTACAACTCGAGCCCGATGGCTCTCGAAGCGACGCTTGAGGTCGTTCGCGTCGAGCGGCCGAGCGGTCGAAAGATTGCGGTCCTTGGCGAGATGCTCGAACTCGGTTCGCACGCGCGCGACCTGCACCGCCGCTGTGGAGCCGTGGCGGCGGCCTGCGGCCTCGACCTGCTGGTGACCGTCGGCGGCGACGCGGCCCGGGAGATGGCCGACGCCGCCGTTCGCGCGGGACTCGATGCCGGCGCAGTTCGTCACACAGCGACCAGCAAGCAGGCGGCCGAAGACGTGGCGTCGACGGTGCGCGCCGGCGATCTCGTGCTCGTGAAGGGTTCGCGGGGCGTGCGGACGGACATCGTCGTCGCGCGTCTGACGTCGGAGCTGGCGTGATGCTGTATCACGTGCTGTATTCGTTCCATACGCAGCTGTCAATCTTGAACGTGACGCGCTACATCACGTTTCGGACCGTCGCCGCCAGCGTGACGGCGCTTGCCATCAGCCTCGCGCTCGGCCCGTGGATGATTCGCAGGCTCCGGGCCGCGCAGGTCGGCCAGATCATTCGTACCGAGGGCCCGGTGGGGCACCAGCCCAAGGCGGGGACGCCCACCATGGGCGGGTTGCTGATCCTGACGGCGGCGTTGACGCCGACGCTGCTGTGGGCCGATCTGACAAACTCCTACGTCTGGATCGCCGTGCTCTCCACCTTGGCGTTTGGCGCCATCGGCTTCGCCGACGATTACCTCAAGCTGACGAGGCAATCTCATCATGGGCTCCGGCCTCGGTACAAGCTCGTCGCTCAGGTCGGTGTCGCGACTGGAGTCGGCATCGTGCTGCTCGTCTTAGCCGGTGAGAACCTGTACAACACCCGGCTGATTTTTCCGTTCTTCAAGAACGCCATTCCCGATCTCGGCTGGCTGTACGTGCCGTTTGCCGTACTGGTGCTCGTAGGGGCGTCGAACGCTGTCAACTTGACGGACGGCCTCGACGGGTTGGCGATCGGCACGTTCACCGTCGCGGCCGCGGCATTCACGTGTCTTGCCTACGTCACGGGACATCGGGTGCTGGCGGAGTACTTGCTGCTCGTGCGCTTCTCGCCGGCGGCCGAGTTGACGATTTTCTGCGGCTCGTTGGTCGGCGCGAGTCTCGGGTTCCTCTGGTACAACTCGTATCCGGCCGAAGTATTCATGGGCGACGTCGGGTCGCTGGCGCTGGGTGGGGCGCTCGGTACCGTCGCCGTGCTGATCAAGCAGGAGCTGTTGCTGCCGCTCGTCGGCGGCGTGTTCGTGCTCGAGGCGCTCTCCGTGATCATCCAGGTCGCTTCCTTCAGGCTGACCGGGCGCCGCGTGTTCAAGATGGCGCCGCTCCACCACCACTTCGAGCTCATCGGGTGGAGCGAGCCAAAGATCATCAGCCGCTTTCTGATCGTCTCGGTCGTGTTCGCGCTGTTCAGTTTGACGACGCTGAAACTGCGGTAGAGACGCAGGGTGACTGACCGATGAGCCGGACGGGGCAGAGCGGGACGGAGGAGTTCACGGTGGACGGGTTGCACGTCGTGGTCGTGGGCGGTGCCCGCAGCGGCACAGCCGCGGCGGAGCTTCTCGCCGCCAAGGGGGCGACCGTCGTCGTCAGCGACGTCCGGGAGACTCTCGAAGCGGGTCGCCAGTCGATGTCCGATCGGATCCGGTTCGAGCTTGGGGAGCACCGGGCGAAGACCTTTACAGAAGCGGATCTCGTGGTGCTGAGTCCTGGGGTGACGCCGGAACTGGAGGCGGTTCGCGCCGCCCGCGCGGCCGGGGTGCCGGTGATCGGCGAATTGGAGCTAGCCTCGCGGTGGCTGCGCGGTCGCATCGTGGCGGTGACCGGAACGAAAGGCAAGTCCACCACGAGCGTGCTGGCGGGACGCCTCCTCGACACTGCAGGATTTTCGACGCTCGTCGGCGGCAACGTCGGCACGGCATTGAGCGCGCAAGTGGAGCAGTCGACGCCAGACGTGATTCACGTCGTCGAAGCCAGCAGTTTCCAGCTGGAGCTGACCGAACGGTTTCATCCGTGGATCGCCGTCGTGCTGAACTTCTCGTGCGACCACCTGGATCGGCATGGCACCATCGGGCGGTACGCCGCCGCCAAACGGCGCGTTGTGGCCAATCAGAACGAGAGCGACTGGGTCGTGGCCAACGCAGACGATCCGCAGGTGCTGGCGATGATTCGGGACAGCCGGGCCCAGCGTGTCCTGTTCGGGCTGGAGGCGTCGCTGGTTGATGGCGTGACCGTCGCGGACGACGCGATTGTCCGCCGCACGCCGTCGGCGTCCACGCCGATCATGCCGAGGTCGACGGTCCGCTTGCGCGGACGACATCTACTGCAGGACGTGCTGGCTGCCGTGGCGATTGGTCTGATCGTGGGTGCGACTCCGGACGCGATGACCCGAGCCGTCGCCGAGTTCGGGGGATTGGAGCATGCGCTGGAGACAGTCCGGCAGATCGGCGGCGTGCAATTCGTCAACGACTCGAAGGCGACGAACATCGACGCCGCCCGGTATGCCATCGAGAGTTTCGACTCCGGGCTGGTCGCGATCGTTGGGGGTCGCTTCAAGGGTGGCGACTGGCGCGCGCTGCGACCGGCGCTGGCCGGCCGCGCCACGGCGGTGGTGGCCATCGGCGAGTCGCGGGCGCTCATCCACGAGTCGCTGGGTGACGTCGTCCCGGTGCACGACGCCGGTTCGATGGGCGACGCCGTGCGGATCGGGTTCACGCTGGCGGCTCCCGAAGGCACAGTGTTGCTGGCGCCGGCCTGCGCGAGCTTCGACATGTTTCGCGACTACGCCGAGCGGGGCCGGCGGTTCAAGGAGGAAGTTGATCGGCTGGCCTAGGGCGTGACGGACGCGCACCGTGAGCAGTGAGTAGTCATCAGTCAGATTGCGGCGGTGGAGAACTGGTTGCTGGGAACGCAGGCTACCCCGGTCTGCGAGGCTGGTGTCTCCTCCCTCAAGTCTGACTGATGACTACCGACTGCTCACGGCCGGCTGCAGTCTACGTGTCGGGTTCAGCCGGGTAAAGCTTTAGCCACGGCTGGGCCGACGGCGCCGAACGACCGGAGAACGGGAAGTATGGCTCGAAAACTGAAGTCCGACAAGCTGCTCTTCATGGCGACGCTGCTCTTGGTCGGGGTGAGCGTCCTGATGGTGTACAGCGCGTCGGCCGTGCTGGCAATGGAACGGTACCAGCAACCGTATTGGTTTCTCTTCAAGCAGGTGACCTGGGCCGTCGTCGGTGTGTTTGGGCTGGCCGTCATGATGCGGCTCGATTACCGGAACTATCGCCAGCCGGTGGTCATCTGGAGCGCTCTGGGTGTGACAGTCGTGCTGTTGGTCGCGGTGCTGTTTTCGCCGCCCATCAACGGCACCCGACGCTGGTTCGCGCTCGGGGGCATTGGCGTCCAGCCGTCGGAACTGGCCAAGCTGGCAGTCATTCTGTTCTCCGCGGCGATCCTCGAACGGCGGATGGATCGCATCAACGAGATCGGCTATTCGCTGACGCCGATCGCGATCGTCGTCGCGCTCGTCTCTGGACTGATCCTGCTGGAGCCGGACTTCGGAACCGCCCTCGTCCTCGCGCTCATCGTCGGCGTCATGGTGTTCGCGGCGGGTCTGACCTACCGCTACCTGCTGGGTACCGTCCTCGTCATGGTGCCGTTGCTCTACGCCGCCGTGATCAGCGCGGACTACCGCCGACGTCGGCTGCTCGTTTTTCTCGATCCGTGGGACGATCCGCTGGGCGACGGGTTCCAGGTGATTCAGTCATTGATCGCCGTCGGCACGGGCGGCCTGACGGGCCGCGGCTTGATGGGCGGCGTCCAGAAGCTGTTCTTTCTGCCCGAACCGCACACCGACTTCATCTACGCGGTCATCGCCGAAGAGACCGGACTGCTCGGCGCGACCGCCGTGCTGCTGTGCTTCGGTGTGATCGCCTGGCGAGGATTTCTGGTCGCGGTGCGCGCGCCGGATCGGTTCGGCGCCTTCATGGCGCTCGGGCTCACGACGATGTTGACGCTGCAGGCCTTCGTCAATATCAGCGTCGTGCTCGGGTTGCTGCCCACGAAGGGGATTGCGCTGCCGTTCGTGAGCGCCGGAGGGTCGTCGTTGCTGAGCAGCCTGGTGGGCATGGGCATTCTGCTGAACGTGTCGCAGCATGCCTCGGCAGAGTCGTGAGTGAGCGTGGATGGGACAGACCGGCCGCATTCGGTCGAGTAGGGCCATGTCCATGGCGGCCAGGGTGCGGGTGGTCATTGGTGGAGGCGGCACGGGTGGCCATGTCTATCCTGGGATCGCGGTGGCGCGAGAGTTCGTCCGGCAGCGTCCGGAGGCGGTGGTGACCTTTGTCGGCACGGCGCGCGGTCTGGAGGCGCGGGCCGTGCCGGACGCCGGGTTCGAGGTGGAGCACATCCGGAGTGCCGGCCTCAAAGCGCGGTCCTGGGGGGCGACGGCGCGAAGCGCGGCCCTCTTGCCGCTGAGCGCCTGGGATGCGTGGCGGGCGCTATCCCGGCTCCGGCCGCACCTGGTCATCGGCGTCGGGGGGTACAGCTCCGGTCCGACCGTGCTACTCGCCGCCCTGCGAGGCATTCCGACGATGGTGTTGGAACAGAATGCGTGGCCCGGGTTGACGAACCGCCTCCTCGCGCCGTTCGTGCGAACGGCCGCCGTCTCGTTCGAGACCGCGCGGGCGTCCTTCGGCGGAAAGGCCTTCGTGAGCGGCAATCCGGTTAGGCCGGAGTTCCTGGCGCCGCGGGAGGAGGCCGAGGCGCCGTCCGACACGATCCGGTTGCTCGTCATCGGCGGCTCTCGAGGGGCGCGGCCCATTAACGAGGCCATGAGCCTGGCAGCGCCCGCGCTGGCGGCGGTGCAGCCCAGGATCGTCGTGACGCACCAGAGCGGCGCGCGCGACGTCGAACGCCTGCGCGTCGCGTATCGAGCGGCGGGGGTGGCCGCGCGGGTCGAGGCGTTTTTGGAGCCGATGGCACCGGAGATGCGGGCGGCGCAACTCGTGTTGTGCCGGGCGGGCGCGACGACACTGGCCGAGGTCGCCGCCGTCGGCCGCCCGAGCATCCTGGTGCCGCTGGCCACCGCGGCCGACGACCATCAGCGCAGGAACGCGGAAGTGATCGCGCGCGCTGGGGGTGCGGAACTGTTGCTGCAGGCCGATCTGAGCGCGGCATCGATCACCGAGCGGATCGCCGCGCTGGCGGGCGACTCGCCGCGGCTGGCCGCGATGGCCAAAGCCGTCGGGCAGTTCGCGAGGCCCGATGCGGCGTCGATGATCGTCGAGCGCGGACTGCAGCTGGTGGAGTCGAGATGAATCGGGCCTAAACGATGCTGGGGCGTACCAGACACATTCACTTCGTGGGCATCGGGGGGAGCGGCATGTGCGGCATTGCCGAACTGCTGGCGAATCTCGGCTATGTCGTCAGCGGCTCGGATCTGGTTCGATCGGCTGTGATCGACCGGCTGGAAACGATAGGGGTGGCGGTGCACATTGGTCACGACCCGAGCCTGGTGCAGCAGGCCGATGTCGTCGTCGTGTCGTCGGCGGTGACCGAGCAGAACGAGGAGGTGACCGAGGCGAAACGCCGTCAGGTTCCGGTCATTCCTCGCGCCGAAATGCTGGCGGAGATGATGCGGTTGCGATACGGCATCGCGGTCTCGGGATCGCACGGTAAGACGTCGGTCACGTCAATGATTGCGCTGGTGCTGGAGCGCGGCGGTCTCGATCCCACCGCGGTGATTGGCGGGCGACTCAGTGCGTTCGGCAGCAATGCGAGACTCGGGCGAGGCAACTACATGGTGGCGGAAGCCGACGAGAGCGATCGGTCTTTTCTCAAGCTGTCGCCGGCGATCGCGGTCATCACCAACATCGATTACGAGCACCTCGATCTCTACGGCACCTTTGACCGTCTGCGCGAGGCGTTTCTGGATTTCGCAAATGCCGTGCCGTTCTACGGTGCCACGGTGGCTTGCGCGGACGACGAGCATGTCCGCCAGCTCTTGCCGCGCATGACCCGGCGGGTCATCACCTACGGGCTGGATGAAGCGCACGGCGCGGACGTGCGCGGTACCAGCGTGCAGTTGCGGCGGTTTGGTGCGTCCTGCGAGGTTCGGGTTCGCGCGGCCGGCGCTGGTCCGTCTGATGCTTCGGGAGGCCTTCACCTCCAGGTCCCGGGCCACCACAACCTACGCAACGCCCTGGCGGCGGTGGTCGTGGGGCTCGAGGTGGGCGTGGCGTTCGACTGCATCGCGGATGCCCTGGCCGAGTTCCGGGGGGTCGAACGCCGGTTTCAGCTTCGCGGTGAGGTAGGCGACGTGATGGTGATCGACGATTACGGCCACCATCCGACCGAGATCCGCGCCGTGCTCGCGGCGGCCCGGGCCGGATGGGATCGCCGCGTCATCCTCGTCTTCCAACCTCACCGGTATACGCGCACGAGCCGCTTGCTGGATGAATTTGGCACCGCCCTGGCCGAGGCGGACGAGATCGTTCTCACCGAGGTGTACGAGGCGGGTGAGACGCCCATTCCTGGTGCAACGGCAGCGGCCATGGCGGCGGCCGTCAGGCAGGCAGGCCAGTCGCACGTGCGGGTCGTCGAGTCGCTCGAGGATGTAGCCGATGTCGTGCTGGGGCTCGTGCGGGCGGGTGACCTGGTCATCACGCTCGGTGCTGGCTCGATCGGGGATGTGGCCGGAACCATCGTGGGCCGGCTCGAGTCAGCGCGCCAGGCCGGAGCCGGCCGGAAGGAGCGACGCGGGTAAATGGGCGTTCGCGCACCTACGGACAAGCGTTTTCGTCGGTCGCACGTCAGACCGGCACGCCGGCGCCGTGATTGGAAGCTGCGCTGGCGGAGCGCATTCCGCGCGGTCGTGGTGCTTTCACTGGTGGGCTATGCTGCGTATCGCGCGGCGCATCTGGTGCTCAACGCGTCGGCCCTGTCGATCGATCGGGTCGAGGTTCGGGGCAACACGCGGCTGTCGACCGGGGAGGTGCTGGCGCTGGTTGACGGGCTCAGGGGCCAGAACATCTTGACCGCTCGGCTGCACGAGTGGCGCAGCCGTCTCGTGACCTCGTCGTGGGTGAAGGATGCCGCGCTTCGGAAGATCGTGCCGTCGACCGTCGAGATCGTTGTCTCGGAGCGGATGCCGCTCGGCCTCGGCCGAGCCGGCAGCCGGCTTTACCTGGTCGATGAGCTTGGAGGCGTCATCGACGAATACGGGCCGCAGTACGCCGACTTCGACCTTCCGATCATCGATGGGCTGATCGAGTTGGTCGAAGGTGGGCCACCCACGATCGACGGCGCGCGCTCGACACTGGCCCGCCGCGTGCTCGACGGCCTTTTGGATCGACCCGATCTGGCGCGCCGAGTCTCGCAGTTGGACGTCACCGATCCCTACAATGTCGTGGTGCTGCTCGACGGTGACGGCGCACTCCTGCACCTCGGGAACGAGCGCTTCGCCGATCGGCTGCATGCCTATCTGGAAATGGCCGCGGCGCTCCGTGAACGCGTGCCGGACATCGACTACGTGGATTTACGTTTTGGTGAGCGGGTGTACGTGGGGCCGACCGGGTCGGAGGCATCGGTCCCGGCCACCCCGTAGCAGCTAGCTTAGCTAAGCTAGAGATACGCCCTGCAACGGGACGGAGGAGATGCATGGCACGTAAAGAGCGATATCTCGTAGGACTTGACGTCGGGACGTCGAAGATATCAGCCATCGTTGGCGAGATCGTGGATGACGGCGGGCTCGACATCATCGGCAGTGG
>Ga0310121_10003446_pt1 | contig 14434 bp, 7 predicted proteins | sample CB27_Tmax_986_MG_FD_203504 | JGI IMG/M metagenome (GOLD analysis project Ga0310121, IMG submission 203504) | Marine microbial communities from Western Arctic Ocean, Canada - CB27_Tmax_986 | ecosystem: Environmental > Aquatic > Marine > Oceanic | place: Canada: Western Arctic Ocean | collected... | reverse complement strand
TGTCGTCCGGTGTGGCGATTCCCGGGCTGCAGCAGGTGACCTCCCAGTCTGGTCCTTGGCCTATATCGTTCCTGGCCCATCCGCTGCCGCCGATGGTGGTGGGATCGAGATAGGTTCCGTCGGCGACAGAATAGCTCTCAAAATCCTCGATCACGTTGGTGCAGGCGATACCGGCCTGCGAGGTTCCCGCGACCATGCCCAGTACCGCGCAGATCGCGATGTGCGTAATAAACGGTGTTTCTACGGAATGCCTTTTCCCATGCATTTGTCTCTCCTTCAGGTTGGTTCTGCTCCGCGCTCCGCGAAGACGCCCCGTGACCAATGTTATAATGCTAATACTACCAAACTGCTCATTATAGTTCCCGAAGTGCCTGAAAGCCAATGTTTTTTGCAATAATTTTACTCAGCTTTCTCTCGCCAACTGGTGCCTTGGGGGATACATTGAGCGTCACTTTCCTGACTTTCAGGGTTGAGAATTCAGTCTGAATTCCGGACGTATTACTTTGAAAATTCAAGTGGATTTCAATAATTTGGCATAGACGAGGCTGGCAAGCCTTATTGGACATGAAAAGAAGATCCCAAATCCCAAATATTAAATTCCAAATTCCGAATTCCCCTTCCGCCTTCACCCTCATCGAACTACTCGTGGTGGTGGCCATCATCGCCATCCTAGCCTCCCTCCTTCTGCCTGCTGTCCGGGATGCGAAACGGCGCGGGCTCCTGGCCTATTGCGCCTCGAACCAGCACCAGATCGGGCTTGGCATGCGAATGTACGCGAATGCCAATGATGGATTGCTGCCGCCGCTCCAGCAGTTTCCGCCGTTGCAGGGCACGTCAACCAAGCCCTTCTTTGGTCGGCCCGATGAACCGTACAACGTCTGGTTTCACCTCGTCGGCTTTTATCTCGGAGACGACCTGGAGCAGATGTGGGACGGGGCGGTGATCTTCCAGTGCCCGGAAATCCCGCCATACTGGAAGAAGTGGACCACGAACGCCTATGGATATAACCACCAGGTGGTTACCGGTTCAGGCGATGGCGGGATGTTTATCGACATGCGGGGCCGGTTGAAAAAGAATTACCGGCAACCGGAGGATGCCATCACGATTCCACATGCGACCCTGAGCCATGCCGACGCCGGCTACGTCCGCGAACGGTACAGTCTTCCGCCGGAAGAGTGGGCCCCGATGTACAACAATCCCGGTTTCGGGGATGTCATTTTCCCGGGCAGTTCGAGTTGGCCCTCGTATCCGAGCAGCACCGCTCCGCACCCGCCTGTTCCCATGGCGCGTCACATCGGCGGCCTGGTAAGCTCTCTCTTCTTCGACGGCCATGTGGAAGCCCGGCCCATTCGTGATCTGCTCGACCACCGTCGCGGGCGTTCGGAATGCATTACCGACAACCAGTGAAGGGGATTTCCGATTTTTGATTTCGTATTTTTGCTTGGGGCGCCGCCGCGGAGATCGTTGGTTCATGCAGGGTGAGAATGAGCAATCGAAAATTAGAAATAAAAAATCAGAAATGAATCGTTGTTGTTGTGCAGAGTAAGGTTTCCCATTGGCGTTTTCCAAAAGTCATTTGATCGGTCTGGTCGCGGCAGTCGCAATTCTCCTGGCGGCGGGCAAGATGATTCGTACCTGCAAACCGGTGGAGAGCGATATCGATGTGGAAAACATTGGAGGGCCGGGAGGAATTGCCGCGAAATACATTCACGAATTTCTGGGCCCGGGGAAACGTGTGGCCCTGATTTTTTTCGACGAGTCGGCGGCCAGCATCTACGGCAAGGACCAATATGTCCTCGAGGAACAGCTCAAGCGGTACAAGTACAGGATTCTCGGGAAGAAGGAGATCTCCGCGGGGCCGTTGTTTTCGAATCCCCAGGCCGCCTACACCGGCACACTTCCGATAGCTGAGTATTTGCAATTCGCCTCCGAGCACGCCGGGGCCGATGCGATCATCTCGTTTGTGGGCCCCCCGGTGATTCCGGAAGAGGAGGAAGTGCCCGAAGCTGCCGGCCCGCCATTACTCATCGCCAGCCCAATCGCTCATCAAGCGACCTGGGAACTTCTGGAAAGCGGTCTCGTGGCCATGGCGATCCTTCCCCGGCAGGAGGATGAGGACGAAGACGAATTGCCTGAGACCGGGTATGCGGACCCGTACGAGGCACAATACGAAATGGTCACGTCCGAGACGGCGGGGGATATGTGATTTCGGATTTTGGATTTCGAATTGAACGGGTTTGTACTCACGAATTTCGCGGTTGAAAATCCCTTCATTTCATCGATGGAATGATGATTCCTCGTAAGATGATCTTCTGGCAGAAGAGGAAGATGAGGAGGGTTGGGATCGAGATCACCACGTAGCCGGCGGTCGCCAGCCAGGGCATATCCGCCCACCAGGAACTGTCCGCCTGGTACATCCAGACCGCCATGGTCCACATGCTCTTTTTCTGGCAAATAATCAAGGCCCACTCCCAGCTGTTGTAGGCCCACAGAAACGCCGAGAGCGATTGAATGGCGAGAATCGGCTTCATCATCGGCATGGTGATTTGCGCGAAGATTTGCAGTTCACCCGCGCCGTCGATGGTTGCCGCGTCATACAACTCGTGCGGCAGGCTGTCGAAAAACCCTTTGAGAATGAAAATCGCCATTCCGTTTGCAGCTGAGGGAAGGACCAGCGCGAAAAAAGTGTTGAGCAAATTCAAGTCGCGCATCAGCAGGTAGGCGGGAATCGCGCTCACCATTGCCGGGAACGCCATGGTGGCCAGGAAGAAGAGAATAATCTTGTCCTTCCCGCGCACCGCGAATCGCGACAGGCCATAGGCGGCGAGGGGATTGACGGTGAGCGTGGCCAGGATTGCCAGCGCCACCAGCAGCCCGGTGACCATGATGGCGCGGCCGCGTTTCGTGAGGAAGGTGACGACCCCCGAATAATTCTGCCGGGCCGGCGCCCACGCGAACGCGGTGTCGTTTTGGAAATAGGTAACCGCGTAGGCGATGTCGAAGGGCGGAAACGCCTCCTCAATGCGCTTCAAATTCCAGGCGTAGGTCCGGTTGATTTCTTCAATGTCACCGTACCGGTAGAGCAGCAGTTCCTGATACACCTGCTCGGATGACGTGATCCTTCGTTCCTCGAAAGGGACTGATTTCACGAAATCAAACCACACGTCCTTCAATGCGTCCTGGTCCCGATAATCGGAAGACGACGAGTGCAGCGAAATACTCTCCCAGGACTCGATGCCCATTCCCAGCATTCGGTTTGCATTGCCCGTTGTCTTAAAGCGCTCCCGCAAAAATGCCGTGTATTTTTGTCGCAGTTCCGGGGTAACCGACAGGGACGTCAGCCGCAACGGATACCGGGTTTCGACGAATCGGATCCACAGATCTCGAAGAGCCTTCGGCGCGTCCGCGGGCGGGGGAAAGGGGGTATCGAACATCGACGGATAGCTGGTGCCCGCGATTTGATTGTAGAGGTCAATGTCGAACTGTTCTCCGAGGGGGACTGCAAGAAGTTCGGAGACCTCTTCGCTTTGAAGGTACTTGCGCCAGACCACCCGCATCGCCAGGGGATTGCTCCGGCCGGCGGGCGCGTGCTCTTTCTTAAACGTCAGCCAGAGTTCGCGGATCGCTGGATCGGTCTGCAGATCGATTGGAAAAACATCGCGTTCCTGCTCGATCTTCACGTCGTTGCGCCGCAGGAACTTCAACCATGATTTTCGTACGCCGGGTTGGGCATACCCATTCCGAAGGGCGCGCGTCAACCATTCGTAATCGCGATACTTCGGAGTCTCCTGCGGAACCCACGACTGCTGCCAATAGGGGAGTCGTCCTTCGATCATCTCAAACTCAATGCCATAGACTGACTCGAGCGGCATCCCCCAGGTCTCCTCCAGTAGCTTGAGCGCCTTGGCTTCCAGCTTTCGGTTCGAAATCCGCTTTGCCTCCGCCGGATTGTTCCGCAACCAAAGCGTTTTGTATTTTTCCAGGAGCAGGGGCGTCGCCTCCACGTCACGCATTGCCGGCAGCATGTCTTCAACCGGATAGTGGTGCGCAAACTCGGCGTAATCGGCGGCAATGATCTTCCACTGCTCCAGCTCCTCTTTCGAGGGATTGAGGTAGGGTTCGACCAAGGCCTGCACACCGGGATCGTCCTGACCCGCGTTTGCCCAGGTGGACCAATGTTCCGGCATGGTCCGGAACCGGGCCCGCATCTGGTCGGGCCAGTCGTGATAGACATTAAAAAAGAGAACCAATCCCTTGGCAAAGCGGTCGGTCTTCGACCACAGGTACCGGGGCACCGCATCGAACCGGTCGTAATCAAAATCATTGGTAACCGATCCCGAGACCGTAATAAGAAACGGCACCACCATGGTGACGCCCATGAGAGAGAGGAGGGCATAGATGGTGACAACGGCGAAGCGGCCACGGAGGGTTTTTTTACCTATGTTGGCGAGGATGGGCATTGGGATTACTTTTGATTGCTACTGGAAGTCGTTGCCTTCTTGCTGATGTTCCGTCCAACAGTCTTTCTTGAGCTTGTCATGATCGCTGTGAGTTTATTCGCTTCTTTCAGGAGGGGTTTTACTCGCCGCGGATCCAGCATTTTCGTTCGATAATGGTCTCAAGCCAGAAAGCGCTTTCGGCGGCTTTTTTTCGACGATTCCCGGTTTGGAGTTGAAATCCGCTTTCGATCGCGCCCGACATGCGGCGCGATAGTTCGCGCCGACCGAGGTAACTGACCGCCCAAACTGATTCGCCACAATCCGCCCGGCAATCGTATTCGGAAGTTCCTCAATCAACTTCAACCCACGTTTCCCAAATTCTTTCGTCCGTTTCTTAAGCTCATCTTCAGTCATCGTTCGTCTCTCCTCGAAAGTTCTTGGCTTGCCCAATAACAGATTCAAAATCAAAAATGCCCTAGTCCCATTCCGCCCGCTTGAACTCCACTCTCCGCAGGAACCTTATCTGAAAATAGGTAAACGCAATCAACACCGCGCCCAATACCCAGGCCATGCTGGTGGCTACGCTGAAGCGGAGGTTGTTGTAGGCTTCGATCCAGATCCGCATGCCGACTACCATGGTGGCTTCGCCGGGCCCGCCGAAGGTGAGGAGGAAGATGTTGCCCATGTTCTGGAAGGTGGCTACGAAGGTGCCGACGAAGTTGATGATGATGAGGGGCATCAAGGTGGGCAGCGTGATGCGCCGTAACTTTCCAAACATCCCCGCTCCGTCCACGTCCGCCGCTTCGTAGATTTCCTCGGGGACACTTTTCAATGCGGCGAGATAGATGAGGCTGGCCATCCCCATGCTGGCCCAAACGGTGGGGATCACGCAGCAGATCATGGCCAGCCTGGGATCCTGCAGCCAGGACTGGACCGGGATTTCCACGAAGGGAATCTGGTTCAGGATCGCGACCATCTGGTTGAAGAACCCCTGTGGTGTCGGGTCGTACATCAGTTTCCACAGGAGCGCGATGACCAGCCCGCTGGTTACCTGCGGTAGAAAGAAGAGCGTTCGGAAGAACACTTTCCCCTGCGGTACTTCGGACAGAAGAATGGCGAGCAAAATGGGGGAAAGAAATGCCAGTACGACATTAAGGGCCACGAAGTAGAAGGTCCTCCCCATACTGGCCCAGAAGCTATTGTCGAGAGCCAGGTTGATGAAGTTGTCGAGGCCGACAAACGGACTCTCGCCCGCGATGCGATAGTCCTGAAGAGCCATCACCAGGCCGCGAAACAGGGGATAATATCCCCAGAGTCCGACGAGAATGAGCGCCGGCAAAAGCATGGCCCAGGGGAGCCAGCCCCGATAAACAGCCTGGGTGGTTCCTTCCCGGTCGGCGAACATCGCGCGTACGATCAGAACCACGAATAAGATCACCAGTGCGGCGATCACCGCGAATACCACCCGGGCGTAGGGGCGGTACTTCGCCATTTCCTCTTCGCTTCGCCCGAACATCGTCCCGGAGTTGGCTTCGAATTCAATTTTCTTTAATGCCGAGACATAATCGAAGTCGGCGCCCGTCTCGGAGATCATGAGACTCAGGAACTGGTTGTTCAGCGCCATGCCGGTGCCGCCCCAGGAACCTGCATAGGTCGGATGGAAGCCCGTGACCTCTCCGGAATCCAGTTCCTCGTAGTTTCGGCGGATGACTTCAGGTACGTCCCTGAGATAATCTTCGAATCCCAATCGTTCCAGATCCATGGGCTTCACGAAGCGAGCGAGGCCCGCGCGTACCCTTCGCTCGTACTCGGCATCCAGCACCCGGTCGTCGGTGACGCCGGTCATTACTTTCCATACCGCGTCCCGTTCATGTTCCGGCCGGTCGCCAACCGCTTCCACCATGGATGCCAGGTTGACGGTGATGACCACGCCGCGCGTTCCGCCCGGCCGTTTCGGAATGGGAAACCAACTCAGGAGGTCGGCGTCGATTCCCGTCTCGATCCCGGTTCCGGTGAGATCGCCGACCGACCACGTAATCATGGCGACTTCCCCCCGGCCCAACAGCTCCCACTTTCCATTGTAACGCTGTCCGGTTTCTGCGCGGGCTACGCCGCGGATCACCTCTTCCTCTGTAAAGTCAATCGGGCGGTCGTCGACCGTGACCTTCCCCTGTTCGATATCCTCGGGAGTCAGGCTTATCGGTTCGCCGGTATCCGGATCCTTGATCCATGGCATCCAGCGCAACTTGTGAAAGAGTTCGGCGGCGGCGAGGCCTTCGGGCGACGCGAAGTTCGCCCGCCAGGTGGGTTTCACGGTGGACAAATCCTCTCCCTCCGGGGTGAGGAATGCCTCTTGCTCAGGGAAAAATCCGTGATCGATGCCGGTGGTGGGACTGGTCCTGGTCTGCATTAGCGGGCTGCCGCCGGCGGTCTGTATCCACGGCAGCCAGGTCCAGGTATACGGCAGCAGCACGATCCCGCATTGGCCGCGCTTGACGACTGCGCCCGGCACTTGTTTGCCGGGATCGGTGAGGCGTTGGCACCAGTAGATCAACTCATCCCATGTCTGAGGCGGCTCGTTCGGATCTAATCCCGCCGCGCGAACAAGGTCGGTGCGGTAGATCATGGCGGCGTAATGAGTGTAGGCCTGCGGAATACCGTAGACCTTTCCGTCGACGGTCACGACCCGGCGGATCATGGAAGGGATTTCCTTCCACTTTTCCCAGGTGGTTTCGTCGTCGTCGATCAATCCGTTGCCGTCAAGATCCTCGCCGATCCACTCGTTCAGGGGATGAAGAAGGCCTTGTTTGACATCGTTGCGGATACCGCCCACGCCGGCCTCGATAATATCCGGGGCCGATTTGCCCGCGATGGACATGAGAATGGTGGAGCGACCGGAACTGCGCCGATGCCCGGTGCCCCCGATGGGGAGTGACAGCCCGCTCCACTGAACAATCCGGATCCCCGGATCTTCCCGCATGATTTCGATGGCCCGGCGTGTCGTGGGGCGAACCGGGTCCGTGGGATAATAGAACCGGGCGTAGACGGAGACTTCAATCGGCTTGGCTTCGGCGAACGATGAATGAAGGCAGCCGAAAACTGCGGCCACTCCGATGAAGATAGAGTTCGCCAAACGCACGTATAGCCCTATAGCACAGATTCTCACCAATAGTGAATACAGGTAGTTTTGCGTGCCGTAAGGCGCGCCAAATCATGGAGTGCGCCGACATTGGTGGAGCAAATGATTGGTCTTTTCGGGGTTTTGAGATACACTACCGTTCATTATAACGCAAGAATCAATCGAGTATTTCTCTGTTCTCGCGGCCCTCAGCCTCACGCTTGTAACGGGAGCATCAGCCGCAACCATCAGTGAAGATTTCGAGGACGGAGTCATCGACGCCGCGCTCTGGAATACGATCCTGGGGGATGCGAGCAGCGGCGTAAACGAAGGGGAAGGCTTTCTGCGATTGGCTTCCGGTAGGTGGATCAAGACCGTGGCGCAGTTTCCCGCGGCGGGCGGACCGCTGATCGTCACCGGCCGATTCCGGCTCGGCATCAATTCCGAGGACCGGTTCGCAATCGTATCGCGATGGGACGGCGTGGAGCAGGACGTGGCCTTCGCCAGCAACGGCTCCGTTCCCCTGCGCGGGCTTCAGATCGATCTGCGGCCGCGCACGTCTCCGAATCCGGACCCCAACGGGGAAGCGGTTTTCCTGGAGTTCAACGGGGATGACGGAACCTTTCTCGGCGGCAACTTCGACCTGTTGGGCAGTGGTCTCACACTGGAAGCGAAAGGGACCCACGACTTTGTCTTCAACGATGACGGAACCAATTTTTCGCTTACCGTGACCCACGTCGGTGGACCGGGCATCCACGACGCAACTGGCCTACCAGGAATCAATCGCCGCACCGGCTCTCGCCGACTACGACAACGGCGGGGATCTGGACTTCTGGGTCGGCACTGCCATCGAGGGCGGTTCGGTCGGCGATGAGAGCCCCGTGCTGTACCGTAATTAAGGGAACTGGAATTTCACCGACGTAACCGCCGAGGCCGGCTTCGGAAACCTGGGCATCTCCTACCAGTCCGCCTGGGCGGACCTGAACGACGACGGAAACCTCGATCTGGTGACCAATGGAAAGATCTTCATCAACCTGGGAAGCGGAAATAACTGGCTGAAGGTCAAGGTGGGCGGCATCAACCAGGCTAACGTGGGCCGCGATGCGATCGGCACCCAGGTCAAGATCGACCTCGGCGGCGGCAACCTTCTCGTTCGCCAGGTCGAGAGCGGCACCAGGGAGCATTGCAGCAACGACCTCGTCCTGCACTTCGGACTAGGACTCAGCACCAACGATGTCGACCTCGAAATTACATGGCTGAACGGCAACACCCAGACCGTCCAGGCTGTTGCCGTGGACCAGACGGTTGTTGTGCAGTAAAGCAGATCCGTAAGAAGCGAATGGATAGAGTTCGCTCAATTCATTCTTTTCCCATGATTCTCCCTTGCGCCGGGTCGGCTTTGGAAGGCCAACCTCCACGCTGCCGGCGCGCTGGACTCTTTCGCCGGGACTGGCGGCAATTGGCTGGGTATGGTATCATTTTACATTTGATGTCTTCACATTTTAGTCGAACACGTTTAATTCTGGAGTTGTTTTGCGTGGAAATGTTTGGTTGATTTTTGGTTTCCTGGTCTGGGCGGCCCCCGTGTGGGTGAACGCCGCGGGGACAGCGGGACCTGTTGTTGAAGATTTCGAGGGCTTTACCGTCGCGAACGGGTCGTACCTGGATCCCACCACCGTCCCCGGGAGCGGATGGAGCCGGAACGATCTCGGGTCCGGCCCTGACTACGAGGTTGCCTGTTGCAGCGGCACCGGGGGGATTCCCAACGACAATACCTTCGACGGGTCGTCCAAGCATCTGCGTCTGCGGCGCGCCAACAATACCCCTCGATTCCAATCCCACTTGCAGACTGATTTTGCTCTCGCCACCATGAGCGAAGGAACGATCACCTTCGAAGTGAACCCGTCCGGAACCGGGGGAGGCGCGGGTGCATTTGTGGGTGGAGTTTTCGATTCGGCGACCGGTAGCTACAAAGCGCAGGTTCGATTCAGGGAGGTCTCGAACAATTCGGGGGATTTCGAAGTATTCGGCAGCAGCATTGGCGGCACGCCCCTGGCGGTTTCTTCGGGTCCTGACGGTTATCCCGCATCCTTTGACCGGTGGTTCCGGGTCGCGTTTACGGTCTATTCCAATGGGACCTTCGACGTTTGCATTGATGACATTGGGCCAACTTCCCCCTCCTCCTCATCCGGTGGCGCGGCGCGGGGAAACATTCTCAATTACATCGGAGGCGCCGGCGTCGCGATCAGCGTCGATACCCTGCGCCTTGACGCGGCCGCCGGCAACGGAGGACTCAACGATGCGCAACCCACCATGATCGACAACATCACCCAGGACGTGATCGGCGGTGGTGGCGGCACTCCGGTCCCTGGCGTCGCCAACCATTCCGCGAAGACGGTCACGTTTCCGGCGGAGTCCGGAAAGGACTTTCAACCTCAATTCTGTGACGACCTGACCTCGGGAGTCTGGACCGACCTCGGGAACGTGGTGAACGGAAGAGGAAGCCCTGAGATGGTGTTTTTCGCCACGACCGGTCCGGTGTTTCGAGCATATCGGGTGGTGGAACTGACGGTGCTTCCGACGGCACCGATGCTCGAAGACTTCGAAGGGTATGGCGTCGCAAACGGTGGTTATTCGGACATCACAACGCTGTCGCCGGCGTGGTCACGGAACGACACCGGCAATGGGCCCGACTGGGAGGTCACCTGCTGCAGCCCTGGACATCTCGGCGCGGACGACACGTTCGACGGTTCGACCTCGTCTTTCGCGCTGCGGCGCGGAAACGACACGCCGTCGGCGCCCACCGCGGAACTGAACACTGATTTTGCGTTCAGCGCGATTTCGGATGGTATCGTTGAAGTGGAAATGAATCCCTCCAGCATTGGCGGGGGCCAGAACGCTTTTCACATGGCGATCCATGACTCGTCGACCGGAGACGATGCAGTGAGAATCCGGTTTCGCGAAGTCACAAACAACTCCGGCGACTTTGAGGTGATGAGCGAGGGCGGTACCATCCTGGCGACCGGAACCGTCCCTGACGGTTATCCCGCATCCTTTGACCGGTGGTTCAGGATTTCATTTCGTCTCGATGACTCCGGAACGTTCGACGTATCGTGTACCGACATCGGACCGACGTCTCCCAACCTGCAGACCGCGGATCCGGCGCGGGGCAATGTCCTTAGTCTGCTGGATGAATCGCTTCCGCTGGGGATGAGCTCGGTCGACACCCTGCGCCTGCTGCCCGCCGCCGGCGACGGCGGGAGTACTACCTACCGTCCTACGCAGATCGACAACATCGGCGCCGGTATGGTGATGGCCGCGTTCGGCGATCCGATCGGAGGCCTCGACCTCGAGGACGCAAGGGAGATCACATTTCCAACCGTGTTCGGGAGACAGTACCAGCCGCAGTACAGTGACGATGGCGGCACGACCTGGTTTGACATCGGCGACGTGCTGATCGGGAGCGGCGGAACGGATTCGGCGTTCGATCTCGCAGTGCCCGGCCGGCAGTGGCAGGTGCTGGAGTTGACGACGCTGGGGGTGGGTCCGGCCGTGCTGGTGTGCTCTCCGAACGGCACGGCTCAAGGATACGTGGATCTCGATTGGCTGACTGACCTCTTTCTCCTCGGATTCAAACCGGACTATCTCGATTCGCATCGGGATTTCAGCTGGAGCCGGATCAGCCAGTACAACGTGCTGATCCTTTATGGAAGCCCTGCGCCCGACGCAAGCCAGGCCATGGCATTCCTGTCGGCGGGACCGCGGCAGGCGGAGTACATATCCCTCATCGAGCAGTTTCTTGCCGCTGGCGGCGGGGTGTTCATGATGGTTCACACGGACAACGGCGACGAGCATGTCCGGCCGGTCATCGAGCCCTGGGGCGCGCGGCTGCCGCTGGAGTGGTACATCGAAACGGATCCTGCGAAAATCGAGCCGTTCCCCCGCATGCGAAATGACCAGGAGGCGATGTGCCTGGTGGACCAGGTTCTGCCGTCCCCGATCAGCAGCGGGACAGAAAAAGTCTGGCTGCCCTATGGCCTTGCCGGCGCGGATAATTCGTCGTGGACCGGTCCCATTTCGGTGGACGCGAATTGGCAGGTCGTCATCAAGGGATCGGCTACTTCTGTGACGGATCCCCTGGACGACCAGGTTCCGCCGATGCCGTTGCCTCCGGATCCCCTGTTCCGTCCGGGCGGCGTAGCGGAGCCGGAACTGATGGCGCTACGGCAATACGGAAACGGGCGGATCGTCCTGTGCTCGCAGTGGCCGGTCTTCACTATCGGGCAGGGGACACAGTGGCTTCACAATCGCCGGTGCCTGAGCCGGGGCATTGCCAGCATTCCCTCGGACTTTGAAGAGATTATGATCAACGCGCTGAACTGGTTGGCGGAGCCGAGCCTGGCCAGCGAAAACGTGGGCGGGTACCAGGCAAACCTTGCGCGGCTCGAGCCGCCGAACAACGACCCGGCCGTTCAGGCGGAGTTTCCCGCCACGCCGTGGCCCAGTTGGAAGCTGGACATGAGCCAGCCCTCGGATAGTCAGCAGGGATTCGTCGGGCTCATCGGCGCCCGGACAACACGGACCGGGGGCACCGGGTCGGTCCTTGACTATGCGAACGCAGCCAAGCAGGTGGGCCTGGATTTTGTGATTTTCATGGAGTCGTTCCCCCAGTTGACGCAGGCGGAGCTCACCAGCCTCGGAACGGAGTGCCTGCAGCATTCGGACAATTCGGTCCTGATGATTCCCGGCTACACCATGGATTCAAATATTGGAAATCACTTGTTCTTCTCCGGGCACAATTTGCCCTGGCCCACCCCACTCGTCCTGACCGGGCCCGGTGAGACCCTGCTGAATATTCAATTCCAGGAGGAGAACGGATCCTGGGGCGTCAACGACGCGGTACTCGACTGGATCCTTTCCAGTCATGACCGGTACAACGGTCAGATGGTTGGCTATTACAACTTCGACGACCCGCGGGCGATGCAGATGCCGGATTTGAAACTCTGTTCGGCCCAGGCAATTCGGTTCTACGACAACGGAACGCTGGTGGAAGACCAAACCCAGGCGTTCATCGACTCCGCCGAGGGGACGATCACCCAGTCCCCGGTGTCCGTCAATCTCGTCGATTCTCCCGCGGAATTGATTGCGGAAGTACAGTCGGGAAATTCACTGACCCACGCGCGGGCATCGTCGTTGAGTGCGCTGCCGGCCGAAACATTGCGCTGGAACGGCCAGTATGACGGCCCGAGATTGTATGCCTCGGATGGGCCGACGATCCACGCGTGGACAAAGACCGATCGTGCCATGGTATATGGGGCGGAACCGTTCGTTGTGAACCTGGAGATGATGGCGGCGGACCTGGACGTTTCCGCCCCCGCCGGTCTGCAGGAGATCAAGGTCTGGAACGGCAACCGTCTCATCCGCCGCATTCTTCCCAAGGGAGTCACGAGCTACCGCCAGATACTTCAGCTTCCGTCCGTGGTGCAGCAGAACCTCGTCCTGGAAGTGATCGACAACCAGGGCGGGAAAGCGGTCAGTTATCCCCGCCGCAGTTGGAAAAGCGGGTCCATGAACGTCGTGTTTTGCGGGGACCATGTGAATGACTGCGGACGCCAATACCTTTCCCGGGGAACGGGTATCTTTCAGTCCCACCGGTACCCCCTGTTCCAAGCCGGATATTCCTGGGACGGGGGCCCGCGGGGCGAACGCCCGGTCGTTCACTTCGGCCGGACTTCGCCCTCGCTGAACAGCAGCTTGGGCGTTGAGGGCAGTGATTCGCTCCACAATATCCCCATCATGGAATTCGCCGACGACCAGGCCATCGTGGTGAGGTCCACCCTGGACGAGGCCTATGATCCGGTGATTCCCCACGTCAATCCGTGGCATACGTACGGCCCCATGGATCCGTCCTTACTCCTGTCCGCGGTGCGGCAGTACACCGAGTTCAACCGTCCCCTGACCGGAGTTCGTGGAACGGGCTGGGGCGCGATCGGCGACCGGAGCGGAGCCGTACTTGCCAACTTCAAAAGCGATATCACTTTCAAACAGGCGCTGACGGTCAACCAGTTGGTTGTGATTCGATCGTGGTGGAATGCCTCGCGACCCAATATTTTCCTGATTACCGGTACGCCGAATATCGTGGTGCGCAACCTGGCGACATATCAGTTTAACATCTTCACCCTGATCCGAACCGGGGAGTGGTTCGGAATCTATTCATCAGAGGCGTACAACAATGTATTGTTTATTAACCGGGGTGATGATGTTCGAATTAACGTACTGCGGGGTGGGAATCAGGATTATTTGCTTCACGTTGACGCGGATCTGCAATCCCAGGCCGTTTCCGCCGGCGAGGAGAAACAGTACGAACTGTTTTCGATCAGCGATCCCCTGGATGTCGCAAGCTTCGGCCAGGGCCGGATCGAGGCGGTCATGGACTACCTTGCCCAGCCGGAGGGGATGGAGGTGCTGCAGGGCACGCGCCTGATCACTCCCGGATTCTTCGACGTGGAAACCTCCAACCCGGACACGCCCGTGGAACTCCGGATTCCCAGCCCAACGAATCCAATGCAACTTACGCTGCCGGTCCGGGTAAGCGGACTGTGTACCAATTGGAGCGCCGGCCTGCTCCAGATCGACGGACACACGACCGGCTATTACACCGACGGCGAGAACGAATACACCTCGCTTGGTTTTGACTATGACGGACGGGTCTATGCCGCGTTGTATCCGGACCAGGCGCCCTTGACCCATGTCGTCATTGGACATCCCATCGTATGCGACAATCCGGATGTGATCATCGAATCGATGCCCCGGGCCGATGCGGCCGGGAACCTCACCTGGCACATCGCGGTCAACAATCCGACCGACACGCGACTCT
>Ga0310121_10003445_pt1 | contig 14437 bp, 11 predicted proteins | sample CB27_Tmax_986_MG_FD_203504 | JGI IMG/M metagenome (GOLD analysis project Ga0310121, IMG submission 203504) | Marine microbial communities from Western Arctic Ocean, Canada - CB27_Tmax_986 | ecosystem: Environmental > Aquatic > Marine > Oceanic | place: Canada: Western Arctic Ocean | collected... | reverse complement strand
TATTCCATGGCTATACGACTACCAACTCGACTTCCGGTTCAAATAATAGGCCCGCCGGGCTCAGACGGCCCGATGGTACTGAGGTAAAATAAATGGCCCCCAGAAAATCGCTGAGCTTGCTCGGAGGGGGCGCTGGTGAGCACGGGTCGCTTTAGTGAAGAATCTTGCGATCCACCGAGCAAGCTCGGAGGTGGCGTCGGTGAGCGCGGGTCGCGTTAGTGAAGAATCTTGCGCTCCGCCGAGCGAGCTCGGTGGGGGCGGACCCAAGCACATTTCGTGCCGAACAGTATTGGGCTTGCCCACCAATGAAGCGGTGAAGACTGCCTTAGTTGGACATGCGACGGCGTTGGCGCATTACGGATTTCAGTCAATGACAACCAACTAATGATAAATCTTCAACGGCTCTCTTCTGGACGGGTCCGCCATGAAGTGGGACAATCAATCTGCTTGAGCGGCGCGAAAACGCGCAAGCAGGCGTAAGAATAAACGAGCTCCCCCGGCCACGTCTGGAAAACAGTTCAACGGCGTGACACCGATACACAACCCTCAATCACTTCGTTGGAGACTGACATGACACGATCCTTTGCACTGCTTCTTGTAAGCTGGCTCCTACTCCACCCAGCCTGTCTCCACGCTCAAACCCCATCCGAGCCATCGGCCGACACACCGGCGCAAGACGGGTTGTTGGCTGACGAAATTCAGCAGCAATACCATAAGTTCGCGGAGGCATTATCCGGTGTGAAACTGGTCGGCCGCTTCACCACGCTGGGCCAAGAGAACGAGTTGCCAGACCCAGAAGAATACACCATCTATTCCGCGACCAAGATGCCCGATGGTGACTATTGGATGCTTAAGACCAGAATTCGTTACGGCGGCCTGGACATAACCGTCCCCATCCCGCTGGAGGTCAAATGGGCGGGTGACACACCCGTCATCACCCTCACTAAATTGGCCATTCCCGGATTAGGCACTTTCAGCTCGCGAGTCTTATTCTACAACGACAAATACGCGGGAACCTGGACCCACGGCGAAGTGGGCGGCCATCTTTTTGGCACCCTGAAAGAACTGGACGATCAGGACGCGAAAGCCGAGCCGTGACCCATCGAAGGCCGGCTATCAACCTCCGTTGCCGCGACGTCCAACCTCCTTGGTAACGGCGGGGCCGGCAGCCTGTCATGCAAAGTGGAAAGGGCACCGACGCGCAGCGTTGGTCCACGACTGAAGAATCCATGTATCACTTCCATTAGACCAGGCTCGTAAACGACCTGGTTCACGTCGGAGACGAGATCCTCGGTGCCAACCGGCGAAACCGGTAGCGGAGGCAGCGTCCACGTTGGTCTATCTCGGTGATGCATACACGCCGGCCTGCTTGTCGCCACGTGCCACCAAATACGCTAGGAGGTCCAAGATCTCCTCCTCAGTCAGCCGATCCAAAAGGCCGCTGGGCATCAACGAGTTTAACGACTTGAGACGTTCCTCGATGCGATCCTTCGCCAAGACGACCGGTTCGCAGCTGGCCAACGGATCCTCCATCACCTTCAATTCGTCGTCCGTCTCCTCCGTTATCAGACCGATCACGGAACGACCGTCATCGAGGAAAACGGAAAAGGACTGATACTCCTCGTGGATCTCCAGCGACGGTTCGAGGATGTGCCGTAGAATGTCCGGAGGCCCACGTTTCGCATCCAGCTTGGCAAGATCGGGGCCGTACCGATTCCCGACGTCATTCATTCGATGGCAGGCAACACAGTTGGCCACACTAAACAGCTGGTAACCTCGATCGAACGACGCACCATCCACGAGCTGGTCCGGTAAATGGGCCAAATCGCTGTAGGTCCAATCGGTTGGTTCGCGATTGAACTCCAGCAGCGCGTCTTGAATGGAGATGCCTTCGGACGCCAGATAACCATCCGGATCTTCATTGTACGCCGTGACGTCTGACACCACGTACATGGCACCGAACATCCGCCGCCAGTGGCCCGGATAGGTACAGACATAGGGGTAAACTCCTGGCTTGGCAGGCGCTGTAAAGTGCATCGTGTAGGACGTTCGAATCGTGACCACGTCACTGGACACCAGCACCTTGTCCGAGTCCGGAACGTAGTTTCTTGCCACGGCATCCTCCTGCGTCGCCATGACCTCGGCCATCAAGCCCACTTCTTCCAAACCACCCGGTTCGGTCAACACAAAGTTATGTGGCATGTGATCCGGATTGTTGAACTTGAGCTCGACCGCCTGTCCGGACCGCACCACCAACGTGGTCTGGTCATACGCCATGCGATGAGGAATTGTTTGGAGAGTCAACTGGGCGACTCGCAGTGCTTCCAATTCACGCAAATGGGTATCTCGTTGTCCCTTGGGAAGCCGCTCAGCCAGCGAGACCACGAAATCCAGACGTTGGCGGACCTCCGACGTGGTGCGCCCGGCAATCTCCGTCGCGGACACGGATTCGGTAATGACGGTAACGACCCGTTCCGCCTGTTGGCTTGACCAATGACTGGCTTCAACTCCAGTCACAACATTCAAGATTGCGTCGTATGGCGGTCCAGTTTCGAGCATGGGAATCAGATCAGCCAACTTTTCCTTGGGATGGCCAGGAATCCGCCGCATGGCATTGAGGGCCGTGACGCTACGGGCGTCGCCCGGCGCCGCCAGCTTGCTTGCTGGTACCACCTGACGGGAGAAGCCCGGACCTTCCCACTCCAACTTCAACTCGATGCCTCCAGTCGCATTGAAGAAGGTGACGACCAGTTCATGTTGTCCCGCGGACAACTCAATTGAACCTTCCCGCCACGCAACACCGTGCAGTCCATCGTTGTTGATCAGTTCTTGACCGTCCACGTACAGCCTCGACCCATCGTCTGACGCGAGATGAAATCGATATTCACCGGCCACGGAAATCTCCAAGTAAGCCGTTTGACGCAGCGCTAGCCATTCGTTGCGGCGACCGGGCACATCCAGTCCAAAACTCGTCGTATTCCCCCCGCCCACGGGCGTCCATTCATCGAGCGTTCCGCTGGCCACCGAACGGATCGGCTGCTGCTCATAATATTCGTAGGCCACGCCCGGCAATCGAACCGGTGCGGTACTCTCGGTCAACCAAGACCGCACGACCGGGTAGAATTGACTCCGAATCGCCTCCTCGGGAATCCGCCCGAGGCTGGCCACCAAGTCCAGAGTCCGCCCGCCACCGTCACTGGTCAGACTAACCGCTCGGTCCGGCGACCCATCGATCCGTGACAAGGCCGCCAAAGCTGCTTCCCGGATTTGTCGCTGGGACCCATGCACCGCCAACTGTTCAAAGACGCCGTCGTGTTTGACCAGTTCTTTCGGGTCCCACTTCTCCAGCACCCTTAAGATCTCGCCATGAACTTGGCCACCATCTCCACCAAGCTGTTGCACCAGTTCGACCAACAGGTTCAAGGGCTCGCGACCTTGGATTCCCGCCAATCCGATCAACGCCTCTCGTCGGTCGGCTGCCGGCACGTCATCGCGGGCGAGCATCACCGCGAACAGCTTTTCTGTCGGTTGCAGCTTGATCAATTCCGCTGGGCCAACATGTTTCAAAATGTAATCCAATGCCGCTGGATTGTCCCGGCAAAACGGTTCTCTGGCCTTCAAGGCCGCCTTCCAATAGGGCGCCAGGGTCGCGACAGCTTCCTTCAACGTATATTGCAGAAACCGACCAGCTGGATCCGCCGCCGTCTGTAAGGCAATCTCCGCCGCCTCAGCCGTTCCCATGTCGCTGCACACCAACACGGCCATCATGCGTACGCGCGGATGGTCGTCCGTAATTAAGGTGCGTAGCCAAGGAACAACATCGTCCAATTCCGTGCGCCAATGCCGTACGACCAGCGTCGCGGCGGCCCGCACGCGATAATCACGTGATTCCAACAGTCGATGCAGCAACTCTTCATTGACGACATGGTGATGCTGATGGACCCACAACCCCTCCAGTAGGTGATGTTCAAAGTCAGGGTCGTCGCGATCCAACTGTGCGATCCACTTTTCCAACGCCGCGACAACTGGCTCCGAGTCGCGACCACTCAACTCTATCTTGGCGCGATACCGCGGGCCGTTGTCTCGTTCTTTCAATAGCTCCAACAGCCGTGGAATCGGCTCTCCGGCCACCGGGACTGGTTTGAGCAACGGACGATCACGATATCGGACACGATAAACCCGGCCATGAACATGATCTCGATTGGCATCTCGGAGATTGTGCTGCATGTGTCCGATGAGCGGATTGTGCCAATCGGAAAAATAGATCGCGCCATCTCCACCGATCTCGACATCGGACGGTCGGAAGTTGACGTCGCTCGAAAACACGATCGGCTCGAGCTCGGTCCCTTTCAAGCCCGCGCCTTCAGGCTCCAGTCGATACTGCAGAATTCCTTGGAAGCTAATGACGTTACAAGCTAACAGAGTATCACGGTTTTCTTCCGGAAAATGGCTACTGGAAAGAATGGTCGTACCCGAACAGGGACGCGTGCGCTGTTGATACACGCTTGGGGCCCCAGAGTGACGCTGGGGATAATCGACGTGTCCAGAAAACGACGGGCCGAATATGGGTGATGCGCCGGTTCCATCATGAACGATATTCAGTCCCCAACGTTCAAACACATGACCGTGCGGATTGGGAAAGCTATAGGCGGAATACACATCCACCCGTTGCGTCTTGGGCTCGTAGCGATACACGCCGCCGTCGGCCACGCGAACGGGTGGTCCGTGTGCCGTTTCAATTTGGTTCCGATGAAAGATGCCTTCTTGAAAGTGCAGACCGCCCCCCGATCCGATCACGAAACTGTTAATCGAATGGTGGGTATCCGCGGAATCGAAGCCACCCAACACGCGTGTCCGTCGATCTTCTCGATCGTCGCCATCTGTATCTTCGATGAACACCAGATCAGGGACTTGAGCCACATAAACGCCGCCGTTGTAGAACTCGAAACCGGTCGGATTGTGCAGATTCGCCGCAAACGTCTGGCAGCGATCCGCCCGACCGTCGCCATCGGTGTCCTCCAAAATCAACAGCTTGTCATTCATCTCGTCACGTGGCTTCCAATGTGGGTAGCTGGGCCACACCGCGACCCATAGCCGACCACGCACATCCACCGCCAATTGGACGGGATTCTCCAGCTCTGGAAAATCTTCCTCCGATGCAAACAGCTCGAGCTGCATCCCTTTGGCGACCGTCATCTTGGAAATACTCTCCTTGGGTCCCAAGAACGGATAGCCGCCGCCGGCCAGCGGCCCTGGTTTGTTACTGGCTACTGGAATCTCAGGCGGCACATGGGAGTCGTCCACCTCGAAATCCTCACCGTTGGCCGCCGCCCAAATTCGCTGGTCGCGATTGGCCGTCATCGCGTCCAAGATCTCCAACTCCCGCATCAAAACATCTTCATTGCGGGGTGTCCACTCGCTTCCACCCAATCCCTTTCGTCCTCCGAATGTCGAGTATCCGTCGGTGACACGGTAACGGTGGAACCAGTAGAAATTCTTGTGGCATACCGCATCGCGAGTCTCGGCAACACGTTGTGGCTGATCGGCCGCGTCGGCGCCGAAGAGAGCCTGGTCGGCAATGTTGGCGACTTCTTCGTTTCCGCGCTCATTCAGATGAACGCCGTTGATGGTGAACACCTCGTTCGACTCTTCAAAAAGTCGTTTGGTCGGATTGTACAGATCGACGAAGAACACTCCCCGTTTCGCGGCCACGTCCGCCATTGCGGAAGTGTACACAGCCAGTTGCCGATTCTGTTCATCCCCTTTGGGTCGCAAACGATCAGGGGACGACTCGAAAGCCGTCGGCGAAAAAAGCACCACACGGGCACGTTGGGCACCCCCAAATTCGCCACCAGCCTCGTCCACGAATTTTTCCAAATCGCCGCGAAACTTGGCCAATCCGTCGTCGCCCGCGTAGGATTCGTTGTAACCGAAGAAAGCGAATACGACCGTCGCCCGGACCCGATTCAACCAATCCTCTGGACTTCCGAAGCCAGCACTCCGCATGCGCACCGAGAGTTCATCGCCAGTGAACCCGAGATTGCGAAATACCAAATTGTGTTTCGGAAAGCGGATCTGAATAGTTGCTTCGAGCCAACCGTCGTGTTGCATGCGATCCGCCAACCCCCCGCCAAGGATGGCGATCCGGTCCCGTGGGACAAACGCAAACGACTGAGGGTTCGCTTCGTCCGTGCGATTTTCAACGCCATTGGCTGGTATCGCCAATGCCAAGACCAAAAGGAGACAGGTGGATTTATTCCGGAACATTCGTTCGTTTCCTAGTTCGATGATGAGGTTCATGCCGCTACAGGTTAATCGATTTTTGACAGTCCTACAAACAAGCCTGGCAATCAAAACCGTGGCGGCGGGTTCCGGATGGCGCTGAGCATGAATGGCGACCGAGGCGGCTGGAGACTACCGAGCTCTCACGACCTCCTCGAGACGCTATGTATAGCGATGGCCGACGCTTACCTTTCGCTCATGCCACCGAATCGGGATGTTTCCAGTGCAACCGCCCGCCCCGAAATCCACTGGGGGAGATCGGCTGTCTCACAATCCGCCAGGAATCATCAAATCGTGGCATCATTCGGTTGTCGCCGAGTGAACCAGCGGCCATAATCTAGCTTCGGCGATGGTACCTGCCAAGAAAAAATGGGGTGATTCGTCATTCTGGACCATTACGCACGAGAATAAGGAATCTTCATCATGACCGTGACACAACCTGTCAGTCGTCGTCGTTTTTTGCGGACGTCCGCGGCAACCACCGTGGCGTCGGGCGTTTGGAGCCAACTCGCGGTGGCCAATTCCGTCTCCGCCAATGAAAAACTACACATCGCCTGCGTCGGCGTGGCCAATCGCGCGGCGGCTGACATCGAGGGCGTCAAAGGTGAAGCCCTGGTGGCGTTGTGTGACGTGGATCAAAACTACTTGGACCAGGGTCACGAACAATTCCCCGACGCGCGGCTGTATGCGGACTATCGCGAAATGATCGCACAAGAAGGCGATCGAATCGATGCCGTTGTAGTCGGAACTCCCGATATGCACCATGCGCCCGCGTCTATCCGCGCGATACGCGCCGGAAAACATGTCTACTGTGAAAAACCACTGACGCACTCCGTCCAGGAGGCCCGCATCCTCACCGACGCGGCCCGCCAGCATGGTGTGGCCACCCAGCTCGGTACGCAGATCCACGCCGGTGACAACTACCGCCACGTAGTAGAGATAATCCAAGCGGGAACGATTGGCGACGTCTCCGAAGTTCATGTCTGGGTCGGCAAAGGTTGGGGCGGAGGGGACCTGCCCACGGAGACGTCGGCGCCACCCAGTTCACTCAACTGGGATCTTTGGTTAGGTCCCGCTGAAGAGCGCCCTTTCGCCGCAGGCCGCTACCATCCTGCCCAGTGGCGTCGCTGGTGGGATTTCGGCGGTGGAACGCTGGGGGACATGGCTTGTCACTACATGGACTTACCGTTCTGGGCGCTCAGCCTGAAGTATCCGACCAGCTGCGAAGCAATGGGACCGGACGTGGACCCTTACGCGTGTCCGCACGGATTGACGGTCAATTACCAGTTTCCGGAGCGGGAGGGACTGCCGTCGGTCAGCCTGACTTGGTACGACGGGGATCATGTCCCCAGTCAGGTGGCTGGTGAGCGCGTGCCCCTCAGCGGTGTCATGTTCGTGGGCAGCCGAGGCAAGATGTTCGCGGACTATTCCAAGTATCGGCTGTTTCCGACCGCGGATTTCACGGCCTTCGAACCTCCCGCCCAATCGATCCCGGCCTCCATCGGTCACCACGCAGAATGGATCAAGGCCTGCAAGGACGGTTCAACCACCACTTGCGACTTTGCCTATTCTGGACCGCTGACCGAAGCCGTGCTGTTGGGCAACGTTGCGTTCCGCACCGGAAAGAAGATCGAATGGGATGCCGCGAACCTGCGGGCCACCAACTGCCCCGAGGCGGAGAACCTAGTTCGCAAGAGCTATCGACCTGGGTGGGAAGTCGCTTAGTTCGACATCGCACGACAATGCACTTACACGACAATGCACGTACACGACAATGCACGTACACGACAATGCACTTACACGACAATGCACTTACACGACAATGCACTTACACGACAATGCACTTAAGTGAATAAACCCCGAAGAGAAACCTGGAGACGACTCTCATGCATCCTCGCCTGCTCTTGCTCATTCCCTGCATCTGCCTAACCGCGTGCGCGGCGATCTCAGTGGCCAAAGAGGACGGGTTCGTGGCCGTTTTCGACGGCAAGACACTGGATGGATGGGATGGCGACCCGCGTTTCTGGAGCGTTCAGGACGGCACCATCACCGGTCAAACCACTGCGGATAATCCCACCGAGGGCAACACCTTCCTGATTTTCACCGGTGACGACGTCGACGACTTTGAGCTGAAACTCCAATATCGAATCGTGGGTGGCAATTCAGGGATCCAGTACAGGAGCTTCAAGGTCCCGGACGCCAAATGGGTCGTCGGCGGATATCAGGCCGATTTCGAAGCGGGTGAAACCTATTCAGGAATTCTTTACGGCGAGCGGTTTCGCGGGATACTGGCCGGCCGAGGACAAAAAACTGTCATCCAGGAAGGCGGCCAAGTGAAAGTCGTTGGCTCGGTGGGTGATTCGGCGGAAATCCAGTCGCGAATCAGAAATGAAGACTGGAACGACTACCATATCATCGCCCGTGGCAACTCGTTTGTACACAAGATTAATAAGATCGTGACCTGCCAAGCCACGGACGAGGATAGCGCCGCTCGGGCTTCCGGGATCCTGGCGCTGCAGCTTCATGCCGGTCCACCCATGAAAGTCCAGTTTCGTGACGTGATGCTGAAGCGAGCTTCGGGAAAGTAGGGCTTCTTGGTTTAAGATTCTCTACGTCTAAGAACGAATCTGTCATCCCCAGAGAGATAGCGACTGGAGAACTTCGTCGCTGGCTTTCAATCAGGTCCATCGTGGTAGCGACTCGGACGAACCAACGCGTGGATTCTCCAGTCGCTGTCTCATCTCTCAGAATGACAGTTGGTCGGACGTCGGTTCGCGAGGTTCGACCCGACGAGCCAAAAGAGCCAAACTCATTCCAATTGCCCCTGACAACGCCGTGACAGCCGCCAACGTTCCGTAAACAATTTGGTCGCTCTCGTTGGCCCCCGCGAAGAGTGCGCCGAGACTCCCAACACCGAGTGAGCAGGTAAAGCTAAAACCGTAACACAGACTGCGGCGAACACGAGGCGTGTATTTCGCAATCAGACTGTTGTAAATCGGTTGGTGCATGAAGTGTACTAACGCCAATAGCCCCGCGGCGAGCGCACGATGCCAATCCTGGGCAAACGACATCCACAACAGAAAAGGGACGTTGCCGATCATCACCATCGTCAGCTGCCATTCGAGCAGTCGCGGACGAGCCAACCTTCCGGAAATCCATTGGCCCAGACACCCAATCAGCAACACTCCCGACGCCATAAAATTTCCACTGTCATTTGACAGGCTGACATTAGCCACGCTGACCTGGGACATTTCGCCTATCTGCACGCCGCTCAGATAACGTGGCAAGAAACTCATCAAGGCGGAGTAGACGAAACCCTGGGCGACCGCCAGGCCGGTCAACACCAGATACGCCCGCCAATCGGTGTGCTCTTGCTCCGCGGCATCATCTGGATGCGCCTCCGCCCGCGACTCGATCATCGGAGTTCTCAGAGCTTGCCAAACGAAGACGGCACCCAACAGGGCCCCTGGGACCGCCAACCAGCCGAAGACCTGTCGCCAGCTGCACCCCCAAATGAGCAAAGCGCCGACCGCCAAGGGTCCAGTGCCAATACCGGCCGATCCGAATATGCCGTGGATACCCAATGCCCGAGGGCGATTTTCCGCCGTCGTTTCGTGTGAAATAAGCGCCAATCCGGCAGGGTGATAAATCGACGCCATGCCACCCATGAGGATCATGGCCAGCATCAACGTGGATTGGTCCGACGAGCGGGCTCCCATCAGGCAAGCGGCGGCGCACCCGATCAGATAGGCGGCCAGCAACCGTCGTGCCCCGTAACGATCCACCAACCAGCCGGCGGCAACGGCCCCCACGCCCCACATCAGCCTCCAGACGCAAGAGAGGCGACCGGTCATCGCCTTTCCGTCCGCTGGGTTATCAGCAAAATAGTCGTGGGCAATCTCCTGCTCCACGGCGGGTAACGAAAGCTCGTAAACGTGCACCATCGCGTGGGCCACGGAGACAAGGCAGATGATGATTAGCGAATTTCGTAACACGTCTAGGCCCGGAGGAGAAAGCGAACTGCAAAATGGAACCGATCAACCAATCCACGTCGGTGACTTGACGCTCAACAATATCGACGATTAAGAGTACAATGCAACGCCCGCCACGTGGTTGACTTGAGAAACAGGCTTGGGAAACACGGGTTCGACAGCCTCATACAGCCACGGATGTCACGTTAGAACCTTAAGTGGATACGAGAAATATGTCTGAAAAAACAGCTTTGATTGTCGGCGGCGGAACGGGAATGGGCCTCGGAATTGCCGCGGCACTGGCCGATGCCGGCTACCGGGTGGCGATTGCCGGTCGACGTGAAGAGGTCTTGCGGCAGGCGGCCGCGAAAGTCAATACCGTTCCGCCGATCCTCACCCACGCGGTCGATGTCGCGGATCGTGCCAGCGTCAGTCAGCTCTTCCAATGGACACTCGATGAGTTAGGCGCCATTGACGTGTTGGTCAATTCCGCTGGTACAAATATCAAAACCCGCTCCATGGCGGACATGGCGCCCGAACAATGGGATGAAGTGTTGGCCATCAACGTCACGGGAGCCTACAACTGCCTTTACGCAGTCCTGCCTCACATGCGCCAACGTGGTGACGGATTGATCATCAACATTTCGTCCATCGCCGGATTACGCGCCTACGAAATTGGTGGGATCGCCTATATAGCCTCCAAGTTCGCCATGTCGTCGCTAGGGACCGCCGTCGGCAACGAGGTGGCGGCCGACGGAGTTCGCATTACGACCGTCTATCCAGGAGAAGTCAACACGCCGCTACTCGACAAACGTCCCGAGCCGGTCAGTGATGAGCGCAAGGCCAACATGCTGCAACCGGAGGATGTCGGCCAGTTGGTGGCGGCCATCGCGGCATTGCCACCCAGGGCCCACATCCCTGACGTAGTGCTCAAACCCCGGCTACAAGAGTTCTGCTGATGTATGCCGTTGTCAGACGGATGGCGTTGTCAGACCTGTGCCATTGTCAGACCTGTGCCATTGTCAGACCTGTGCCATTGTCAGACCTGTGCCATTGTCAGACCTGTGCCATTGTCAGACCTGTGCCATTGTCAGACCTGTGCCATTGTCAGACCTGTGCCATTGTCAGACCTGTGCCATTGTCATACGGGCAATCCAGCTGCATGTAAAACGTTTTTGCCACCCCAAGTTAGCCGAATCCATTCGCCAGAGGACATGATGATGACGCCCCCACTCTCCACGCGATCCACGCTGCTTGCGTTTTGCTTTCTGCTCCCAGCCGCCGATCTGCTGGCCGATTCTTGGCAGATGACGATGCAGTCCAAGGATGGCCAGATGACAATCTGGATTGACGAGGATTACGGCTTGCGAATCAAGTCGAATGAAAACCAACCCGTAGATGTCTTGATGAGAATCGATACCGGACAGACCATCATGATCATGGAATCCGAAGGTGTTCACGCATTGGCTCCCGACTTTTCGCCTGGTGGCGGTCCTCCCCACGGAGCGAACGCTCCCCACGGCGGGCCGCCTGCACTGGGACCCAACGGACCACCTGGCGCGGTACCAGGTGGCCCATCCCCACAGCCGCCAAAAGAATACCAGAAAACGGGCGAAACGAAGAAAATCGGCAAGTTCACCACAGAGCAAGTCATCGAGCTAGTAGACGGTCAACCCAGTGGCCTAGAGCTGTGGGTCGCCAACATTCCCGATTGGCCGAAGATTGCCGCCGTCTTCGACAAAGCCATGCCCAAAGGCCAGCGCCCCGACGGCCCCATAGATGGCTCCTTCGCGGAAATCGGCGGCATACCGATCGCGTCGGTCGACCCCGGCGGGAGAGCGTTCACGGTCACCGGGTTGAAGAAAGGCAAACTCACCGAGCAACATATGTCGCCCAATCCGCAATCGCGGGAAGTCGATTTCGTGCAGATGATGTTGAATATGAAAGGCGCCCGTCCGGGCGGACCACCGCCAAGTGAAGGCAGGTAGCAACCGCGCGGCACTTCGTGCTTTACTGGAGTCACGAATCGTGTTTCTCAGTCGGTCTGAATGAAGCCAGTCGGCCTGAATCAAGCCAGTCGGCCTGAATGAAGCCAGTCGGCCTGAATGAAGCCAGTCGGCCTGAATGAAGCCAGTCGGCCTAAATGAAGCCAGTCGGCCTGAATGAAGCCAGTCGGCCTGAATGAAGAAAGCCGCCCCACATCCACTTCCACAATTACCGAAATCTGGTTTAATCAACGCACCAGCGCATCGTGAGTGTGGCTTTACGTGTTCTTTACAGATAGGCTTTGAAGATGAGCAATTCGACCGTACGTGGTATCGTCCACGTCAAGGAAGACACCAAGACCTACGGCAGCAATGGATTTCGCAAGCGTTTGCTCGTTTTGGAGCAAGACAAGGGAAAATTCATCAACTACATCCCAGTGGACTTCACCAATGACGGCTGTGATTCCATCGACGATGTTCAAGTTGGAGACGACCTCGAAATCACCTATCGTTTGTCCGGTCGTAAGTGGCAAAAAGATTCCAGCAGCGAGGTAAAATTCTTCTTGAATGCTGAGGCACTCAACTTTAACGTCGTCGGTAGCAAAGCCACGTCATCAGCCAACGCCGAATCAGCCAATGCCGAATCAGCCAATGCCGAATCAGCCAATGACAGCTTCGACGAAGCGGCGGCCGGCGAGGACGAAGTCCCGTTCTAGTTGTGTCACGCACTTCGTCGCGAACGACGGGTTTGAAGAGGGCCCACGGTTCGCCTCAGGCAGAATGCCGAGTTCGCAAACCGTCGAGCTGCTCCTGCTGGGTACCGACCAAGCGTAAGGCCTCGCCGAGGCCACTGGTGAGAGACTCGAAACTTGCCTGATGCCGGACGAGATCGTCCAGCTGTTTTTGTTGGTCGATCAGCTCCGCGCGGGCCGCGTCAAATTGGTTTTGCAGTTGGCGGCCCATCTTCATTGATCTGTCCAACTCCTCACGAAGTTCGTGAATGACGTCTTCTGCCTCGCTGAGCTTTTCTTCCACGGCACCACGCTCGAGCCGTTCCCGTCGCGAAAGCTCATACGCTTCGTCCGCGGCTCGTTTGAGGGCGTTCAATTCGTCTTCAAACTCGTCTCGACGCTGCTCGTCCTGAGTCATCCAATTCTCTGCGATCTTGTCCTGGTTGGCGCTCAATTGAGATACCTTGCTGAATTGGCGCTGTTGCTGTTCTTCCAACCGCAGCTGCGATTCGCGCTGCGCTTTGAGGGCTTCCAACAGCGATCGGTTGTGTTGACGCAAGCTCTTCAACTCGTCGTCTAATCGCTTCGAGCTACCGCGACCCTGCGAGGCCAGTGCATAACCAGCGAACAGACCAGCCAAAAGAATGACCAATGTGGAGAAAACTGTCAGGTTTAAAGCTACATGCATCAGCATGTTGGTCCCCCCGAACCGGCGCTGGTCCTAAAAATAGAGATTCGCTATCGACATCCGTCTACTTATCGCTCGGCAATTCCTCACGGGCATCTTTAATGATTGGGTAGAATGATCCGGTTTTCTCCGAACCGAAGGTTCGCATGCGCGTCTCTCCTTTGAGGCAGGTGCGAAAATGTCGTCATGTTTGTCGTTTGAGCCATCCCATTCTCACTCAGCTCGGATAACCCTCACGCGGAGACGTTCTAGCAACGCTACCATGCGACCGTCATACGCCCACTAAGTGAATACCATGTTCGAACTCAAGCACGAATCCACGGACCCGATCACTGTCGCCAGGCAGCTGGCACCAGAAGACGTATGCGCTGGAGACTACGTGGCCCTCCTGCACGTTGTCGGCGAGTACCCGTCGTTTCTCTGGGGCGGTGATGCGTCGATCCTGCCCGCGGACGAATCCGTAAAGATCCACTGGACAGGGTGGGGTAATAACGCGCCCGTCCAGATCCAGTCGGTCTGCCTTCCGTTCGTCCTGGTTAAGGACCACCGAGGCAACTCCGTGACGTGGGATGTTCGCTGCTGCTCCATGGCGCGGCTGAACAAAGAGTTCGGCGAACAGTGCTGGGATGCCTTCAAAAGTCGGAAAAAGAAAAAGCCTCCTCACCAGAATCTGTGGGTAAAATCCGGTTCGGGTAGGGCTCCGAGGTTGTGATACAAAGCGGTTTCAACAGCATCGTAAGTGCGGAAACCGTACGATCTTCTCGTGGTCAGTTTCACTTT
>Ga0310121_10003444_pt1 | contig 14440 bp, 11 predicted proteins | sample CB27_Tmax_986_MG_FD_203504 | JGI IMG/M metagenome (GOLD analysis project Ga0310121, IMG submission 203504) | Marine microbial communities from Western Arctic Ocean, Canada - CB27_Tmax_986 | ecosystem: Environmental > Aquatic > Marine > Oceanic | place: Canada: Western Arctic Ocean | collected... | reverse complement strand
CCGCCGATGTACCGTGGGGCCAGGCTGACCAGGTTCATACCGGCGTCGAGGCACCGTTCGGCGATGATGAAATGTTCCGCGAGGCTGGTGGGTTGAGGGGTCTCGTCGACGCTGAGCTCGATCTCGTGGGCGCGGCCGAGGCTCTCGGTGACGCTCTGGATATGGCCGGCGAGATCGCGGGCATGGGCGATGGCTCGGCCGTACTTGACGGCGGCCCGGCGGACGGTGATCTCGTCGAATTCGATTTCCGCTCCGTCCAGACGCACGGTGCGCCCGAGGTAGGTGTCGAACCAGTCGATTTCGGGGCGGACGGCTTGAAAGCGCTCGTCTATGGTGGCTGGATCATAATCGTCGGCGGCGGTGTCGACGTGATCGGAGGGGTCGATTGTGAAGAAGGTGTAGCCGGCGGCGGCGGTCACGTCGACATCAGCGGTCGTCTTTAGGTGATCCGCATCGGCGCCCCAGTTTCCGACGAACGACTCGGCGGCAAGAGTACGGGCGGCGTCATCTAAGACGTCGGCTGGGGAGCGGGTGGTGCGCTCCATTTCCCGAATCGACTGCTGGGCGAAGATTGGGCTGATGCCGTGACCGTGGGCAAGATGGGCATCGAGATGGCCCGGAGTGGCGTAACCAAGGCGATCGCCGTAGCCGAAGCTGGGATCGAGTCCAAGGGTCTGAGGGGGCCGGGATGGCATGCGCGGGTCGCTCCTGGAGTGGGGTAGGCGGTTAGTTGGGAGACGCCGGACCGCGGGACTGACTCTGAAGTTCTGAGCCTAACGGCAATGATAGTCGGCGGTCGCGGGAACGCCCGATCGCTGGTGGTGGTCGATGAGCCAACCTCGATGCTGGACGTGTCGACGCGGTCGGTGATCATCCGCCTGATGCTCGACCTGGCCGCGGAAATGGATATCAGCTACCTGTACATTACGCACGATCTGGCGGTGGCCAGGTACTTGTGTCAGGAAATCGCGGTGATGTACCTGGGCAAGATTGTGGAGATAGCGGAGACGGAAGAGTTTCTGGGCAATCCGCAACATCCGTACACCCGAGCGCTGATCGGAGCGATTCCGTTACCGGATCCTGCGACGAAGCGGGAAGAGGTGGAGATAAAAGGATCGGTGTCCAGCCCGGTTGATCCGGCGCCACGCTGCCGGTTTTACGATTGCTGTCCGATTGCCGCGGAAATCTGCGAGATAAGCGATCATCCTCCACTAGAAGAGGTCGGAACCAACCACCTGGCGGCCTGCTATCGCGTGTAATCTGGGGAACGGCAAATGGGCGCCGGCCTGGAGACACATGCCCCGGCGGCGAGGTAATCGCTTGATGGGTGCCGGCGAGGCGATCTGACGGTTCTAAGCCGGTCAGTGTGGACCTCTCGGAGGGCGCCAGGCTCAGGGAAGGAGACAAGATGCACGTGACCGGGTCGGGCCGGCGATGAACGGCGTGGGCGCGCTGCGGTTCCACCTGGACCGAGAACTCGGCGACGGAGAAATCCCGGGCTGGCTGCTGGACCCGGTGCTGATTAGCCTCCTGGTAGGGGCGTCAGCTCTATACCTGTACGCCTCCGGCCGTCTACGGCGCCGTAATGACTGGGGAGCCCGCGTGGTGGGGTGGAGGGTCGCCTGCTTCATGGGTGCGTTGGTAATCCTGTTCGTGACCCTGCTGTCCCCGTTGGATGGGATCGGCGAGTTGCACCTGTTCTGGGTTCACATGATCCAGCACATGATCCTGGTGCTCGTGGTGTCGCCCTTGATTCTGCTGGGAGTTCCGGGCTGGATGATCGACCGGTTGGTGCAACAACGGGTGGTGCGGGTGGTGGCGTACCGGCTGACGCGCCCGATAGCGGCCCTGCTGATATCGCAATTCATTCTGATCGCGTGGCACGTGCCGGCGACATTCGAGGCGGCACTGGGTGACCGCCATGTGCACAACCTGGAGCATCTGAGTTTCATGATCGCCGGAGTATTAATGTGGTGGCCGGTGCTCAGCCGGTCGCGCGCGCTGCCAGGGAGCGAGCCGTTCTGGCTTATTCCATACCTCTTCGTGCTGCCAATCCCGACGTCGATCCTGGGCGCCATGATTACGTTTGCCCGGGAAGTTATCTATGAGAGCTATGCGCTGGCGCCGCGACTGTGGAACCTATCGGCGTTGCGGGATCAGGAGATAAGCGGCCTGATAATGTGGGTTCCGGGAAAGCTGATTTTCTGGCTGGTGATGGGGGTCATCTTCTATCGCTGGTTCGCCAGCGAGACGAAAAGCGATCGACCCGAGAGGCAGATGCCATCGGCAGGCTGATCATGCCGAGGAGCAGGGCGGCGCCGGGCCCCACGTTTGGGGAGGAACACACCCGCGTCCCCCATATGGTTTAGAATTCTGCGATTTTGGTGAACGGGCTGTCGGATAATAAGAGTATGGCCTATTCAGCCAGCCGAAAACGTGTCGTCTCCGGGGAGTGCATGACCTGTATCGATTGATCTCCCCCGTAAATCGAAATGCGGGCGAAACAAAGGTTCCGCAGCGGCGGCGCTACCGCGCCGTCCGCTTTTTCGCGGGATTCTTGGCAGCGGTCAGTTCGTTGGTGCTTTCCGGGTGTGGCGAATTGCCGCAGACAATCATGGAACCGGCCGGGGACGATGCCCGGCTAATTCTCAATCTGCTGGTGCCGATCTTGTGGATCGCGCTGGTCATTTTTGTGGCGGTGGTGGGGTTCCTGGTCTTCTCGATGATCAAGTTCCGATACCGGCCGGGAAACGACGACATACCTGTACAGATTCATGGCAACACGCGGCTGGAGATAACCTGGGTGGCCGCGTCGGCGTTCATTGTGGTGGTACTGGCAGTGATGACATTTAGGACGATGGCGGTGCGGGCGGAAGCGCCCGGCAGCGGGGCGCTAATAGTGGAAGTGACCGCCAATCAGTGGTGGTGGGAGTTTACCTATCCGGAGCTGGATGTGGTGACAGCCAACGAGCTATATCTGCCGATCGGGCAAGAGGTCGATTTGCGGTTGGCGTCAAACGACGTAATCCATAGCTTCTGGTTTCCCAGCCTCTCCGGGAAACAGGATGTGGTGCCGGGGACGGTGACCCGATTGAATTTCATTCCGGAAAAGACAGGGGTATATCCGGGGCAGTGCTCTGAATTCTGCGGACTGGCCCATGGGCAGATGCGAATGTTGGCGTTTGTCGTGAGCCCAGCCGAGTTCGACAGCTGGGTAGAGATGCAGGTGACCGGCGCCGACCCGGCGCTGGCTACGTCGCCGGGAGCTCAGGTATTTCAGACAAACTGCGCAGCCTGCCATTCGATTCGCGGCACAGCCGCCACTTTTGGCCAAATAGGACCTGAACTGACGGGCATCGGCGCGAGGACTACGCTGGGTGGCGGGACCGTGATTCACACTCCGGATACGATGGCGGAGTGGATACGCGACCCTTCACAGCTGAAACCTGGGGTCCTCATGCCCACGCTCGGGGTGGCTGTGGGCGACGTTCCAGCCGTCCTGAGCGAGGATGATATAGCGGCCTTAGTGACCTATCTGGAGAGCATGCGCTAGTGGCGACCCTGACCCGGAGCCTTCCTGCGACCCGGACGTGGCAAACCGATGTGTGGAGCTGGATCACAACCGTGGACCACAAGCGGATCGCCAAGCTGTATCTGTTTTCGGCGGCTGCGTTTTTCGCTATCGCCGGGACAGAGGCGATGATCATGCGCACCCAGCTGGCGCAGCCCGATGCCGCCGTAATCGATGGCGCCCTGTACAACCAGCTTTTCACGATGCACGGTGTATCGATGATTTTCGTGGCCATAATGCCGCTGAACGCCGGGTTTTTTAACCTGCTGGCGCCTCTGCACATCGGGGCCCGGGACGTGGCCTTCCCGAGATTGAATGCGCTCAGCTTCTGGATGTTCCTGTTTGGAGCGATTTTCCTGAATCTGAGCTTCTTTACCGGCGCCCCAGACGGCGGCTGGTTCGCGTACCCGCCGCTGACGGGGAAAGAGTTCTCGCCCGGGACCGGGATGGAACACTGGATTCTTGGCCTGGCAGTGCTGGGGACGTCTTCCATCATCTCGTCGGTCAACTTCATCGTCACGATCCTCAATCTGCGGGCGCCGGGGATGAAAATGACCCGGATGCCCGTGTTCACTTGGATGACGCTGGTGACGTCTTTCCTGATTTTGTTCGCGTTTCCGCCGTTTACAGTGGCGGCGGTCCTTTTGCTGACCGACCGGCTGGTTGGCACCGGCTTCTTCAACCCGGCCGCGGGCGGCGATCCGGTGATGTGGCAGCATCTATTTTGGTTTATGGGCCACCCGGAGGTATACGTCCTGATTCTGCCTCCCATGGGCATTGTGTCCGAGGTACTGCCGACGTTCGCCCGAAAACCGCTTTTTGGATATACCGCCGTGGTCTTTTCTGGAATCTCCATTGGGTTCCTTGGGTTCGCGGTGTGGGCGCATCACATGTTTTCGGTGGGGCTGGGGCCGATCGCGAACGGCGTGTTCACCGCGATCACGATGCTCATCGCGATTCCAACGGGAGTGAAGGTGTTGAACTGGTCGGCGACGCTATTTCGGGCGTCGATCAAGATCACGACGGCGATGCTGTTTGCCGTCAGTTTTGTCGCCCTGTTCACGATCGGCGGGTTGAGCGGGATGATGCACGCGGCGTCGCCGGTTGATCTGCAGCACACCGATACCTACTTCATCGTGGCGCATCTTCACTACGTGTTATTTGGCGGATCGGTGTTTGGAATCCTCGCCGGGATTTACTACTGGTGGCCGAAGCTGACGGGACGAATACTGAATGAGCGGCTCGGCAAGATTCACTGGTTCCTCGCATTCTTGGGATTCAACCTGACCTTCGGGCCGATGCATGTCCTGGGCAACGACGGGATGCCGCGAAGGGTTTACAGCTACGTCTCCGGGCAGGGCTGGGACGGCTGGAATTTGCTGGCCACCGTGGGCGCCTACCTGACCGCGGTTAGCTTCCTGCTGTTCATCTACGTCCTGTTGAAGGGATTGCGGGGCGAAAGATCGGCCGGGGACGATCCCTGGGACGGGGCCACGCTGGAATGGGCAACGACCTCGCCGCCGGCGGTCCACAATTTCGATTCGGTGCCCGTGATCGGCAGCAACCGGCCTGTGTGGGATGGTAAGTACGAGGGATCGCCGGTTCCAGTGGACGCGGCCGCGGCGGAGAGCGATATTCACATGCCCGCTCCCTCCTACTGGCCGATCATTGTGGCGCTGGGACTTGCGTTGGGGGCCGCGGGCGTCATTTACTCGTATCCGATGAGCGCAGTCGGCTTTGTAATGGTCTTCTACGGAATAATCGCCTGGACGCAGGAGTCGACGGTCGGCCCGCCGGCCCGTCCCAGCGGATCGGGGGTGGGGCACTGATGGCGGCGCACGGCGGACACCCGGCCACCAGCCTGGGCCTGGACATGCGAAAGCTGGGGATGTGGACGTTCATCGGCTCGGAGTCGATCTTCTTCGGCACGCTGATAGCAAATTTCTTCCGCTGGCGTGGGTCTAGCGAAGGCGGCCTCGGGCCCGAGAATCTGGACATTAACCTTACGGGAGCCGGGGCGTTTGTACTGCTGATGAGCAGCCTCACAATGGTGCTCGCATTGGCGGCGATTCGGAGCGGTCGAATGAAGCAATACAGGCTCTGGATCGGCGCAACGGCGGGGCTCGGGCTGATTTTCATTGGCATTCAAACGCTCGAGTTTACGACCTTTGCCCTGGAGGGTCTCGGTATGGGCAGCAGCCTGTTTGGCGGGGCGTTCTTCGCCCTCACGGGCTTTCACGGGCTGCACGTCGTGATCGGCGTGATCTGGTTTGCCTTCCTGCTGATATTCCGGGTGGGCAAGGATATTGAGCCTGGCGAGCACGTCTCCAGCGACAATCACAGTTTCGTATCCGTGGAGATATGCGGTCTTTACTGGCACTTCGTCGACCTGGTGTGGGTGTTCATATTCACCCTGATCTACCTGCTCCCGGCCGTTTGAGGTCGTTGTGAAGGAGTCCACGATGTCCGTCGAATCGACCGGCCACTTCGCGTCTGCGTCGGAGGAACCTACTCACGTCAATCCAAACTATGTCGGGATAGCGGCATTCCTTTTTGTCGTCACGATTCTGGAGATAGCGATAACGTTTCAGTCGTTCCCGCTTGGATTTATGACTACTTCATTATTCATATTGATGTTTTTGAAGGCGGCGGGCGTGATCCTCTATTACATGCATCTGCGCTACGACAGCCGTGTATTCACCTATCTTGCGATGGGTGGGGCCACGGTGGCCACGGCGGTCATCCTGGCGGTGGCGGCGCTGAACAACATTCTGCCGGGGCAATAGGCGAGCGGTAGCCAAACGATCGTTCGGGCCGAAACCGGCAGGTCGCGACTCCGAGAGTCTTGTCGGGACCGGATTAGTCCCTTTTGTGCTGGTCCCAGCGCTCCGCGATTGGCCAGCCGTCCATTTCGTTCGCGTGCCCATTGCGGACATCGCCCAAATCGACAAGTGGCCTAAGTTCGCCGGCGGTGCCGGCGACGTTGGATACGTGGCCGGAGAGCTCATCAGGCTGAGCGGCCAGCTCCTCGGAGGCGGCCGAGATGGATTCGCTTTCGCTTTGGGTCGTCGCAATGGCGGTGATGATTTCTTCGAGAGAATCGCGAGCGCGGTCCGAGCCTCTTACTCCATCCTCAACCCTATCTACTCCAGCATCCATAGAAGAGACGGCGGCCTGGGTGTCCGCTTGAATAACGCGGACTAGGCCGTCGATGTCGCTGGTGGCAGCCGCCGAGCGCTCGGCAAGCTTGCGGACTTCTTCAGCCACGACCGCGAATCCGCGCCCCGCCTCACCGGCGCGGGCGGCTTCGATGGCGGCGTTCAGGGCCAGCAGATTGGTCTGATCGGCGATATCGGCGATTGTCTGCACGATCGAGCCAATCTCCTCGCCGCGTTCACCCGGGCTGCGGACGCTGCTGGCCGTTTCGGAAATCGTCTCCTGGATCTGACGCATGCTTTCAACGGTGGCGGAAACGACCTCCGCGCCTTCCTCCGCGGTGAGGCACGCCTGGCCGGCAAGCTCGGCCACCTGCTTTATGGCCTCTCCCATCTGGGCCACGGAGTTCTGAGTTCGCTGAACCTCACTCGCCTGTTCCTGGCTGCTCTGAGCGATCTGCGAGACGGCCGCATCGGCCTGGGTCATAAGTTCCGCCATAATTGTTGTCGCCGACGTTAGCTTTTCCGTGGCAGGGCGCATCCACCGCTCGATCCGGGTTCGCGATGAGTCGTCGATGGCCGTCAGCACGTATCCGACTTTCTCCCCGTTTTTGCCTACCAGTGCGTGGACGGTCGTCTGCAGCGTGATGTTACCAAGGATGATGGGCGCGTTCTTCCGGCTCTGGCCCGGCGCGAGGCCGTCCAGAATATGTTTGATGCGATTCGGATCCCTGTGATAGATGCGGATGCTGTTATCGATGACCTGGCTGGTGTCGATTCTGAAATCCTCCCACTGCATGCCGGACACCTGCTCGAGAATGGCCCTTCCCTGCTTGTTGGCCCGCTTGATGTCGTTGCCCGAGCAGCAAATGCAGGCCGCTGCCGGCAGGCGTCCGCGACGTGGAGTCAGTCTCCCTTCAGGGGCAGTCGCCAGAGGTGATTACGCCACCGGTGGCGGATGCGAAGCAACCGGCCAGATGCCCGGGTTGACATCCCCGGTCGGGTGGTCAGAATGAGGTCCGGCATCCAATGCCAGACCGACAATCACCTGGCCGGTGTATCGCCTCATGCGGGACGACGCAGCATCCGCATGGGGAAAATCGCTTGATAAGAGGAGCGCCTTGCGAACTACGCGAGGGATTTGGCTGAGAATTCACTGGTGGGCGCTGCTAATGATCGCGATCGGACTGGTGGTGCTGCCGAGCCAGGACAGCGCTGAGGTTGATGCGGTGGCGGTTCGCTACGAGGTAGCGCGAGTGTCTGAGGTAAGGCATATCGCTAACTCTTACAACGCCCATAACGTGACCCGGCTCCAGGTGACGTACGGATTCGGGCGTTCCGTGGAGGCTGATTTTCTCGGGTTCTTTGACGCCACCGGCGGATTGGTGCGCTGGGGCTATCCCATCTCCGAGGTTTTTGAGGAAGAGTCCGGGGTGCTGGTGCAGTTCTTTCAGAACGGCGTGCTGGAGTTTCGACCGTCTGCCGGGATGCAGCTGCGGCTGACCTGGGACCTGCTGGCTGGGGAAGACATCTTCGAGCCGGCCATCACCAATGAGAACGAGGGAATCCAGGTAGGCCCGTGGGCGCGGACAGTATCCAACTATTCGGTTGACGGGAAAGAGACGATGTTCCTGGAGGCGTTTCAGTCGCTCGGTGGGGTGGATTCATTCGGATATCCGAAGACCGAGGCGCGGCCCGACGACGACCCGGCGGCGCTGATGGCGGTGGGCGATCCGCCGGACGGGGTGGTGCGGCAGTATTTCCAGGCGGGAGTGCTCGAGTACTACACGTATACAACGCTCGACGCCACGATCAGGCCTGTCGGCACGAAACTTCGTAACCGGCGCTACCCGGACGGAGAGTGGATAGGCATGACGGCGTTCCGACAGACCGCGCCGCTTGACCAGGGAAGCTTTTACGATCCAGCCCTGTTGCGACACTCTGAACGGCCAGTGCTGGCGACGGATGACGGCGTGCTCGTGGGAAGGGCGACCCACCCATATGCGATCGCCTATCACTCGCAGCAGCACCTTTTCTACAAGGAGGATGACGGCTGGTACACCCTCTACTTCGATGGCGAAAACGGCGTAGTCGCGTACTCGCCGGATGGGAGGGCATTTCAACAGCCGCAGGTGGTGACACACTCGCGGACCGGCCCCGGCATGTCGATGTACAAGATTGACGGTCGCGTTTATGTGCTCTACACGGATTTAAAAAAGATGAAGGTGTTCTTGCGGGTGGGAGCGGTCGACGCCGGCCGGCTGGCGCTGGGGGAGCCGATACTAGTCGCCGATATGAAGTATGACTTCATGGCCTATATGGCCAATCTGGCCATAGGGCCGGACGGATTACCGTGGGTGTTGATTCGTAGCTACGTGTCTACCGTCTCGGGCTCTATCAACCATATCTGGCTGACCCGCGCGGCGGATGACTCACTGCAGGGATGGACCGAGCCGGTGAGGCTCACGACTGATGAGGAGGGGCTCATGACCGGGTTTGGTAGCAGCGGATCGCTGGCGTTCACCGGGAATGACTTGGTAGCCGTCTTCGTTCTCATTAGTGAGATACGCGCCATCGTCGGTGACGGCAACGTTCCTGACGAACTGGTCACCGAAACTCTGGGCAGCTTCAAGGGCACCCACGACTACATAATCATCAGCGATGGCGAAACGGCTCATCTCGCTTACCACACCGATAATCCGGCGGGCCAGATGATGGTTTACCAGAATTACACGTCCGGCGCCGGCTGGTCGCCGATCCAGGAGATCGGCCTGAGCGAAATTCACGCGACGGCGATGACGGTCGATAGCGTTGGGAACGTCTGGGTGTTCTACGCCTACGATGACGAGATCAAGTACCGCGTCCGGCTGGCCGATGACGGGACGATCGGCCCGGAAGGGTGCGCAGTGCGACTGGACCCGCGCATCCGGGCGGGGAATGTCTGGCTGGCCTCGGCACAACCCACCAGTAACGAAGTGGGGTTCCTGTGGACGAATCGGATCGCCGATCGGTGGGAGGTGCGGTTCGCGACCATTAAGGCCGAAGACGCCGTAACCGGGCTGAGCTGTGAGGCGGCTACCGGCTAGCGAACGGACAGAACCCTGGAATTTGTCGTGGCCGCCCCCCGGGTGAACCTGTATCTGGCGACTCAACTGGCCGGAGAGCCGTACGAACCTGCCGGGACATCTTCGCTACGGCAGCGCGCCCCGCCTCGCCGCGACTCGATTTCCGTCCTACCGAAAATCGATATCCGTCACATCGAGGTTCTCCACGAAACTTGTCGCTTTGCCCTTCACCGCCTGCAATTCCGGATCGGGAAATGCCCAAGTGGCCGAGCATCAAGCTTGCCGATCTGGCCGAGCCGGGCCGTGTCGACGAGCTCTTGACCGTGTTCGAATGGGCTTACGAAAAAACCAGGGAATAGTCGATTACCCGTTCTTATCAGACGGGCTTCCGCAATTCGGTGGCAGCTGGCTCTGGCCGCATCGCACCGAGGTCCGCCGGGGTTCGCTGCCCGGACCGCCGCGTGCCTAGCGACCGGTGCCCGTCCGGGGGCCGTCCACTTTGCCCAGCTCATGGGCCGGGCTATTGAGACAATGAAATTTGTCTGAGAGGGCATAATCGGAGCGGTGGTAGGTGACTGGCGGCAAATAGTGTTATCTCGACGTCATCGCGGCTCGCGCCGAGAGCCGTCAAACCTGTGAAATGATGGTCCCCCCAGCAGGACTCGAACCTGCGCACATGGTTTAGGAAACCAATGCTCTTTCCTCTGAGCTATGGGGGGATTCGCGGTTGCCCGACGGCTTTATGAGGATCGGGAGGCCGCTGGCGCTCTGATTTTATGCGCTCCGGCGATCACTTTTCCCGCACGAGTCGCTGACATGGCCTGGGGTTCGGAGTGGTCCGTGAGTAAATAATGTGATGGGAGCTTTCAGATTCAGAGAAGCGGTAGCGCAGGCGCCGATCAAAGCCCGAATTCAGATTCACCCGTTTTCTGGCGACCGACGCGTATGGAGCACATCGAGGAGGCACTGAACCTGGCCGAGCTGCGGTCCGGGGAGCGATTGGTGGATCTGGGATCTGGGGATGGACGGGTGCTGCTGAGCGCGGCCAGGCGAGGGGCGCGGGCCGTGGGCTATGAGCTGGACCCAGACCTGGCGTCCCAGGCTTGCGATCTGGCCGCCCAGGCGGGTGAGTTGCGAGGCTCCGACCCGGCGGATGCCCCAAACGGATAACACGCCCGCAGGGAACGGTCGCGGCGCGACGGTCAATAGGATGAGGGCCCTGGTAGCGCATGCGGGATTCGAACCCGCGATCTTCGCCTTGAGAGGGCGATGTCCTGGGCCACTAGACGAATGCGCCGTGGGTTTTGATCCTAGCAAATCCCTGCCGGGCTACAATTCATAGGTTTACATTCGATGGGTCTCGACGAGGCCAGCTTGGTCGATTTAGTACCTGCTAGAAGGATCGCGAGCGGAATTGTTTGAACGGCTGACAGAACGCCTCGACACGGCGTTGAAGAAGATGGTCGGTCGCGGGAAGATTCGCGGGTCGGACATAGATGATGCGATGCGCGAGGTGCGGCGGGCGCTGCTGGAGGCGGATGTCAACTTCAAGTTAGCGCGCGAGTTCAGCGCTTCGGTGCGGGAGCGCGCTGTGGGCAAGGAGGTGTTGGCGAGCGTGAGCCCGGCGCAGCAGGTGGTGAAGATCGTCCAGGATGAATTGACCGATTTGCTGGGGGGGGACACGGTGGAGCTGGCGAAGGCCGACGCCCCTCCGACGGTGATCATGGTGGTCGGCCTGCAAGGATCGGGCAAGACCACGAGCGCGGCCAAACTGGCGCTGCACCTGAAGAAAAGTGGGGGCCGGCCGCTCTTGGCGGCGGCCGACGTAAAACGGCCGGCGGCGGTGGCGCAGCTGCAAACCCTGGGCGGGCAGATCGAGGTGCCGGTTCACCACGAGAGCCTGAAGTCGTTGCCGGAGCACATCGCCCGAAACGCGGTGGATAAGGCGAAGCAAGGGAATCACACGGCGGTGATCATCGACACGGCCGGCCGCATCCAGATAGATGAAGAGATGATGGCCGAGGTGGAACGGATGGGGAAGCTGACAAAGCCCCATGAGGTGCTCCTGGTGGCTGACGCGATGACGGGCCAGGAGGCGGTGAACGTGGCGACAGCGTTCAACGAGCGGGTGCCGCTGACGGGCCTGATCCTGACGAAGATGGACGGCGACGCGCGCGGCGGGGCGGCGTTGTCCATCCGGGCCGTGACCGGCGTCCCGGTGAAGTTTCTGACGCAGAGTGAAAAAGTAGAATCGTTAGAGGTCTTTCACCCGGACCGGCTGGCCTCGCGAATCCTGGGCATGGGCGATGTGGTAACGCTGGTGGAGCAGGCGCAGGAAGTCATCGACGAAGAGGCCGCCCGGCGGCTAGAAGAGAAGATCCGGCAGGCCACTTTTGACCTGAGCGATTTCCTCGATCAGTTCAATCAGATCAAGAAGATGGGGTCGCTCTCGCAGATCATGAGCATGATTCCGGGGATGGGGAAAATGATGAATGACCCGGACGTGCAGGATGCGATGACAGAAAAGAATATCGCTCGCACGGAGGCCATCATCCTCAGCATGACGCCGCGGGAGCGCTCCCTGCCTGAGCTGATTGATGGCAGCCGCCGGCGACGGATTGCTGCCGGTAGCGGCACCGAGCCGCGCGATGTCAATCAGCTTCTAAATCAGTTCAAACAGATGCAGAAGATGATGAAGATGCTCTCGTCGGGCCAGATGCCAAACCTGCCTGGCATGGGGGGAATGTTCGGCCGTTAACGCCGGCGGATTAATTCAGTGGGCTACGGCCGCCCAGATAAAAGGGCGGCCAGAAACATCCGGCCGCTCTCCTGACCTCGGAGTTGGTACTTATTCGTTCAGAAGATGGAGTACGGAGCCACGATTCTGGTTCTGCTAGGCCTGGAGGGCGATCGCGAACTGGTTGCGGATGGCGGCTGCGGTACGCTGGGTAACCGCCTCGGCGATGTCGGCGTCGCGAATGCGGGAACGCACCGCCTCGGTGTTCACTTGGGTGGTGGCGAGGCGGTTGCTCTGGCTTTGCAAGCGGGTCTGGGTAGCGCCGATCTCGGCCCGAGTGGCTGAGACCTGTTCGATCGTCTGGTCGGCGGCGGCGATGGCGGCGTCCGCGCCAGCCTGGGTGGTGACATCGATCGTATTAAGGACCAGCGCCGCCGCGCGGGAATCGGCGATATCGATGTTGATGGTCTCGGTCCCGTCCGCGCCACCGGCGACGGTCAGCGAATTGGCTCCGGCGGCGCTGCCCTCGATCAATGCCTGTCCGTTGAACTCGGTGTTCTTAGCCGTCTGATCGAGATTGGCGACCAGCTGGTTAATCTCGCTCTGGATGGCCTGCCGATCGTCGGTGGTCAGCGTGCCGTTGCTGGCCTGCACGGCGAGTTCTCGAATGCGCTGGACGTCATTTTCGATGTTATTTAGCCTGCCCTCGACGGTTTGAATGATGCTGACGCCGGACTGAACGTTGCGCTGCGCCTGCAGCAGCCCCCGGTTTTCGGCTTCGAGCCGCGTCACAATCGCCAGCGCAGCGGTATCGTCCGTCGCCTGGTTGAGTCGCAGACCCGACGACAACTTCCAAGTGGCATCTTCGATCGCCCTGGAGTTGGCTCGCAAAGATGACAGCAAATTACCGTCGTCGGTGCGGTTAATGCGGATACCCATGATCCTTCACCATCCTTCGTGACCGGCCAATCCTTGCCGGTGGGCTGCTGTGGAATAGAAAAAGCCCGAACACGGAGGTATCACGGGAACGGCAGAATGCAAGTACCCAAATGATGATTATCGGCACAGAACTGTTAAATCTTTAACAATTAGGGCCAAAAAAGTATCGGCGGCAACGACTCCGGTCTGGCCGTCGGGGATTAGCGAGAATATAATCCGGTCCTTCCCGCGTCGTTTGCCGTTGCGGCTGCGCCGGGAAACGCGAGGAATACGCCGGCTGGGTATGTCGGACGACCGCCCTGAGGGAGGCCCTGGAAAGACCACCAGACCGCAGTGTGAAAACGCGCGGAACCTGTCTACACTCCACTCCGACACGGAGCCTGCGAATGAAGATACTTGAATGGACTGACGCGGGCATACGCCTGCTCGACCAGGTCAGGCTGCCCAACGAAGAAAAGTTCATCCTCTGCGATACCGTGGACAAGATCTGCGAGGCGATTCGCAGCCTGCGGATCAGGGGGGCGCCGGCGCTGGGGGTGGCTTCCGCCTACGCGGTGCTGCTGGGAGCCACCAAGATCGAGACCACTGACTCGATCCGATTCTTGGCGGAACTACAGGCGGTGGCGGACACAGTGACGGCGACCCGGCCGACGGCGGTCAATCTGTTCTGGGCGGCGAACGAGATGCTGCTGGCGGCGCAGGAAGCGGCTACCGGCGGGCGCGACGCCATGCTGGCGGCGCTTCACGATCGCGCCACCAGGATTGAATCTGACAACAAAGATCGGCACATAAGGTTGAGCGAAGCGGGAGCCGCCCTGGTGGAGCCCGGGGCGTCGATCCTGCATCATTGCAACACCGGACCGCTGGCCACGCACGAACGAGGCTCGGCGCTGGGGGTGATCTACGCGGCGCACATGCATGAAAAAGACATCCACGTATTCGTGGACGAGACGAGGCCGCTGTTGCAGGGGGC
>Ga0310121_10003443_pt1 | contig 14442 bp, 10 predicted proteins | sample CB27_Tmax_986_MG_FD_203504 | JGI IMG/M metagenome (GOLD analysis project Ga0310121, IMG submission 203504) | Marine microbial communities from Western Arctic Ocean, Canada - CB27_Tmax_986 | ecosystem: Environmental > Aquatic > Marine > Oceanic | place: Canada: Western Arctic Ocean | collected... | reverse complement strand
GATTGCGGACTTGAAAGAAGCCGTCGCCGTTGACCGCGAAGTCGGTTGGCACTTCGGTCGAGCGGAGCGTACCACTCGAGAAGTCGGTGGCGACGTCGATCAACTTGACGCCACCGCCAACGTCGTTACCTGACTTGCTGCCGGCATAGTCACTGCCTTGCTGAATCGCTTCGGCAAACCGCGCCTGAAAGGTTGGCACGTCGCGTTTGAAGCCGGGTGTTTCGAGGTTGGCCAGGTTGTTGGCAATAAACTCCAGCCGTTGCGACTGGACTTTGGCCCCTTCAGCGGAGAGATACATTCCGTAGGACACGACGTTAGCAAGTGATAGCAGGTTGGCCCCCCTGCTGTCGCTCGCTACTTACGCACGTGGTGTGCCATTGACACTTGATCTTGCTTCCTACAGGAAGGTTTCGAAAACGAACCGAGGAACCAAGCAGGAAAGTTCTTCTGAGGAGTTTCGTCGCAGGGCCGCAAGCGCGGCAGCCAGCCGGCAGAAATCGCCGCACGAGCAGCAACCGGCCGGCAAGTCTTGCCGCTAGCAGCAGATTTCGGCTTGGAGTGGCTTGCCGAGGAGTGCGGTAAAATCGATTCCGTGACGAGACATCGCCTTGGTCATTGGGCGGGCTTTCGTTGGGCACGTGTGCACCAAAGTCCGGGCGACTTCGGCTACCGAGCTTCCTGACTTGGACGATGCCCCAGGCAGATTGCCTATCCCTGACGCGCAGCGGCAACGATTTCGGCCGCGCCTTGAGCCAACAACTGCTCGGCTACTTGTTGGCCGATCTGCTGGGCGGCCGATAGATCTCCGACGGCAGTTGCCTTCAGCACTTGGGTGCCGTCGAGATTTGCGACGAGGCCGTCGAGGACCAGGTCGCCAACTTCCACTCGCCCCCAAGCGCCGACCGGTGCCGAACAGCCGCCGTGCAGTAGCGCTAGCATCGCTCGCTCGGCTGCGGTCGCTTGGCGTGATTCGTAGTGGTCGAGTTGGCCGGCCAGCTCGAGTGCTGTTTGGTCACCTCCGCGGCATTCGATGCCGAGCGCGCCCTGACCGACCGCTGGCAACATTCGAGGCGGTGCGAGCAGTTCGGTGATTCGATTCTCCCAGCCTAAACGCCGCAGTCCCGCGGCAGCAAGTAGGATGGCGTCGTATTCACCGTCGTCTAGTTTGCGTAGGCGCGTATCGACATTGCCGCGGATGCCGGCGATTCGTAGGTCGGGGCGTAGATGTTTGAGCTGCGCCTGACGGCGGAGACTGCCAGTGCCGACGCGCGCGCCGTTTGGCAATTTCGCTAGCGAAATTGCCTCGTTTGTGATGAGGGCGTCAGCCACGGTCTCGCGCTGGGGAACGGCGGCGAGCTGTAGCCCATCGACCTGCTCTGTGGGCAGATCCTTTAAGCTGTGAACAGCGATGTCTGCGTTGCCCGCAATGACAGCGGCTTGGACTTCTTTGGTAAACACACCTTGAATTCCGACGGCTGCAATCGGGCCGGCCGGCTGCATGTCGCCGCTGGTCGTGATTTCGACCAATTCGACGGCGGTCCCCAGTTGGCGGAACTGACTAGCGACCCAGTTTGCCTGCCATTGGGCCAACTGGCTGGCACGCGTACCAATGCGGATGTGGGGAGTGGTCATTAGGGGTCGTTAGTCGTTAGTCGCGGGTCCGACTGAGGCAGAGTCAAGACGAGCGCTGATTCGCTCAACTCGGGGTCGCCCGATGTTGCTTGTTCCGGTGGCACCACGACACCACAACTGACGATGAACTGAAATGCCTGATCGATCGTGATGTTCAGGTCGATCGTTTCGCTTTTCTTGATCGTCACCGTAAAGCCTGTGAACGGCATCGGTGAAGTAGGAATCAGCACCGAGAGCACTGGCTCGTTGGCTGCGCCGCGGATGTCGAGCAAGCTCTCGCCAGTGACCATTGCCACAGTCCAAATTCCTCTTCGAGGATACTCCACCGCCACAACGCGCGTGTATTCGATTTCTCGTTCGCTAAACATGAAATCGGTCACTTGTTTGACCGAAGAATAGACATTGCGAATTACCGGCAAGCGGTTGATAACTCGCTCGATCTGCATCCAAAAGAATCGCCCTACTCCCGCTGCCAGGAATTTGCCCAGCAGATACAACATCAACAGAAAGACACAGAGAAAAAACGGTATGACGATATGCCATTGCAAGAATTTCCGCTCCACGAATACGCGGTAGAATTCGCCGGCAGATTTGGTTGGCGGATCAAAATTAAGTTCGTTCTTCAGAAAGTCGTAGTCTACTGCCAAGACAAATCGACCATCTTGCATCTGCTGATAATTGACCCCTTCGAATGTCGCGCGACCGTCAAGCACCTGATCCAAAGGGTCGCGATTAATCTGACTCTCAGGAATCCGGTTTTCGGGCTGGATGTTTTTCCGATAGTGATTCACCAAAACGCGGTGCGCGCCCATTTCCATAGGAGCCAACAAGTAGTTGGTAACCGTATTCCAGACCCACAGAAAGATGACAATGGTCAGCAGCGGCGGCAGCAGCACAGCCAGACCGCGCAACACGGCCCGGCGAAAGGGATCGAGCAGGCGCGGATTTTTGCCGGGTGTGATGTTAGCGATGTCCATGTGCCATTATTCTTCGCATCGGCGACGTTTCTTACAAGGCGGAGCCGCGACTCGATCACCCGGCAGCTTCCTGCAACAGCGATCGGTTGGGAGGATTTTCGCCCTTAGGTAATAGGAATGCACTCTATCAGAGTAGTGCGGCCCGCAACCAATTCTTAGTCTTAATCCTGAGCCTTGTCCTAAACTGACTGAGATGATGATCAGTCCCTCGGAAGTTCGTTATTCTCCCCATTGACTCCAGCTAGCCCCGCATCAGTCTCTCGGCGTACGTGCTGCCACCAAAACGCTTACCCTGGCCGCCCCGGCACGCTTCAACATGCGGGCAGCCTCACTGCACGTCGCACCGGTTGTGAGGATATCATCGATCAGCAGCACATGGGGTGCCCCTAAATGGTAGCTCGCTCTGACGAGCATCTCATTGCGGACATTCCGAAATCTGGCTGGTTGAGATAAGCCCAATTGAGGCTGCGTGTTACGTCGCCGAATTAACAGCCTTGAAAACGCGGGCAAGCGAAGTTCGCGCCCCAAGCTGGCGGCCAACGCGGCGGGCGGATTTGTACCACGCGCTAGCCGCCGCCAGGCGTGCATTGGCACCGCGACGATCGCATCGAGCTGCATTTCTCGCAGGTCGTCGCCGAATCGGGCGACCATGAGCTGCCCGAGGGCACCAGCCAGCCGCTCGCTGCGATCAGTTTTCATCCGCACAGTCAGATCACGCAACAGGCCGTCATAGCTTCCCAGGGCCAGGGCGCGATCGAACCACAAGTTTTGATCACGGCAACGGGCGCACTCCGATACCTCGCCTGGAATAGTCGGGACCCGCGATGCGCAGCGCCGACAGACGGGCCAGTCCCTTCGAGCCATTTTCCAATCGCCGTGCGACATTTTCCAATCGCCGTGCGACATTTTCCAATCGCCGTGCGACATTTTATAGCGGCAGTTCGTGCAAAGCCCAATCCGATCGGACTCGTCGCTGAGCTCAGCTTGCAACTCCGCCTTGCATGCCAGGCAGCTGGCTGGGAAGATCAGATCGACTGCCCCATCTGCCACACGTTGCAACCAGAGAGAACGGACCAGAGTCATATCGAAGGCCTCACGATGCAAAATGAGCTAACGGGCTGCCAGTATATCCCACGATAGCACTGCTACCAACAGCCGAAGATGCTACGAATTCAGCAGGATGAATGGCGAAAATACGATCTGCGCTGGTCAATTGAGCTTCGCCACTGGCCATTCAAATTCTGTATTTCTCTTGACGCTAGCAATCCCGCCCTAGTACCCTCTGCCTCCCTCATTTCCCGCGGACACGGCCGACTGGGTGCAGCAGCGAAGTATGGAGGTCCTGATCTTCATCCTTATCTCAGTCAGATTAAGTTTGCGATTACGATTAGGATCATGGGTTCGGACTCGATTGTTTTTAATAGAGTCCGATCTTGTGCAGGAGCCCGGTGCCTACCATGAAACTTCTCGATCGGTATCTCTTGCGACAGTTTGTCCAAATCTTTCTGATTTGTTTTTTGAGTCTGATGGGGCTCTATCTTGTGATCGATCTGTTCGGGCACCTCGGTAGTTTTTCAGCGCAGGCCGAGACGGAGGGAAATCTATTGAAAATCGTAGCCGAATACTATGGTTACCAGTCGATTGGCTTCTTCGATCGCACCAGCGGTATCTTGGCGATGATTTCTGCCATGTTTACTGTGATTTGGCTGCAGCGGCATCAGGAAATGACGGCAATGCTGGCTGCCGGTATATCGAAGTTCCGCATCATCCGACCTTTGATCATTGCCGCGGTTGTGGTCAGTTTGCTCGGCGTAGCAAGCCGCGAGTTCTTGATTCCTCAGATCCGCGACCAACTCACCCGCAGCACCAAAGATCTTGGCGGCACCGAAGCGCGTGATTTAGAAGCTCGTTTTGACCGTCAGACCGACATTCTGATCGGCGGTGAGAAGACTGTGGCACTGGAACATCGGATTATCAAGCCGACTCTGATGCTCCCGCCAGCGCTCGACCAATACGGCAACAAGCTCGTCGCCCAAGATGCCTACTTCTTAGAGGCTACCGAACTACACCTGGCCGGATATTTGCTGGTTGGCGTGACAACGCCGACTCGAATTGATCAACGCGAATCGTTGCGACTTGACGGCCAGGCTATTGTGATGACAACCCGCGAGGCGAGCTGGCTGGAAGCAGGCCAGGCATTTGTCGTTTCGCAGCTGCATTTTCAGCTGCTAGCCAACGGTTCGGCATGGCGCAATTTCGCCTCGACCGGCGAGTTGATTACCGAACTGAGTAGTCCCAGTACCGAACTCGGCGCCGACGTGCGCGTGGCAGTCCATGCCCGGGTGATGCAACCGGTGATCGACATCACGTTATTGATGCTCGGCCTGCCCCTGATGTTCTCGCGTCGCCAGAGTAACGTGTTTCTATCGATCGGCATCTGCCTGTCAATTGCCATTGCCTTCACGATGGCCACCCTGATGTGCCAGTCGCTCGGCGGCATCAACCTATTGCGTCCCACCTTGGCTGCCTGGCTGCCGATTATGATCTTTCTGCCGATTGCCGTTGGCATGAGTCACACGTTGCGGACATAGGGGAAATGACGAAAGTGCGAATCACGAATCGCGAATAACGAAGGAAGGACCAAAGCCGAAGCACGAAGTGCCATCGGGTCCTCCGTCAAAAAGTCATTCCGTCAATCGTCGTTCAGATTTCGTCATTTTCCCCACGAGGGCTTGCGGAAGCGACCATAGGCTGCAATCCTGAAGCTTCCAGTCAGGTTTAAACAAGCTGGCTGACATCTCGAGTACTAACCCCTTAGTTCTGAAAGCTCGCTGCCATGAAAGTTGCCACTTTTACCACCAACAAAGGCGAAATTCGCCTGGAATTGTTTGCCGACAAGACGCCCAAGACCGTCGCCAATTTCGAAAAGCTGGCCGCCGCAGGTTTTTACGATGGGCTGTCGTTTCATCGCGTGATCGACGATTTTATGGTCCAGGGCGGCTGTCCCCAAGGCACCGGCTCTGGTGGGCCAGGCTACCAGTTCGAGGACGAATTCCACCCGGAGCTGAAGCACGATGTCCCCGGTATTCTCTCGATGGCCAACTCCGGCCCCAACACGAACGGCTCACAGTTCTTCATCACTCACGTCCCCACGCCATGGCTCGATGGCAAGCACTCGGTCTTCGGCAAAGTGCTCGATAGCGGCCAAGATGTGGTGAACGAGATCGTCCAAGGCGACAAGATTGAGACGTTGGTGATCACTGACCAGTGACCCGATACCGTGCAGCGGTTGCCGGCGGAACCACCTGCACAGAGTGCTTTCGCTTCTCGGCGTTCTTAGTGATCGTATGACCGCGGCTGTACCGGCTTGAGGTCGTGCTGTACGATAGCGTACTGATTTGCTGGGCCATGTGCACAGTTCAAAATAGCGTCACTGGTCATTCCTCAATTCCCGATGTCCCTGATCCAACTTCAAGAACTAAGTATTGGCTTTCGTGGGCCGTTGTTGTTGGATCGCGTCTCCTGCCAGCTTGAGGCGGGCGGACGGATCGGACTGTTGGGGCGTAATGGCTCGGGCAAGACGACTCTGATGCGGATCATTAGCGGCGTGCTGCAGCCAGACGCGGGGCGCTGTGTTGTCGCCCCACGGATCAAGGTTTCGCTGTTGCCGCAGGATGTGCCACACCATTTGCAGGGCAAAGTGGAAGCGGTCGTCCGCCAAGGTTTGCCGGCCGACCAACAAGACGAAGCCCACGCCTGGCAGGCGGATCGGCAGGTCGATCGACTACTTTTGCAGATGGACCTCGATCCGGAACTCGAAGTCCAAAGTTTGTCCTCTGGCTGGAAGCGTCGGGTACTGCTGGCTCAAACTTTGGTAGGCGAACCTGATGTGTTGCTGCTCGACGAGCCGACCAACCATCTCGATATCGACGCGATCGCCTGGCTCGAAGAACTATTGCTGCGTTGGCGTGCGACACTGATGTTTGTAACGCATGACCGTCATTTTTTGCGAAATCTGGCCACACGGATTTTGGAGATCGATCGCGGGCGAGTGTTCGATTGGTCTTGTGATTACGATACGTTTCTCCAGCGCAAAGAAGCCGCGCTGGCTGCTGAGGAAAAGCAAAACGCGCTATTCGACAAAAAGCTGGCCGTGGAGGAAGTATGGATTCGTCAGGGAATCAAGGCCAGGCGGGTGCGTAACGAAGGCAGGGTGCGGGCGCTCGAGAAAATGCGCGAGCAGCGCAGTGCGCGACGCAACAAGGTTGGCACCGCCCGTTTGCAGATTCAAGCAGGGGCTCGCACCGGTATGATGGTTGCGGAGGTGAAGAGCGCTAGCTTTGCCTACGACCAGCAGGAGATCGTCAGCGATTTTTCGACGACCGTCATGCGCGGCGACAAGATCGGTATCATCGGCCCCAATGGAGCGGGAAAGACGACGTTGTTGCGACTCCTGCTGGGGCAATTGCCTCCCCAGTCGGGCAGTGTGCGACTTGGTACCAATTTAGAGCTGGCCTACTTCGATCAACTCCGCGATCAGCTCGACGACGAGGAATCGGTGCAGCAAAGCGTTGGCGGGGGCTCGGACACGATCATGATGAATGGCCAACGCAAACATGTGATTGGTTATCTGCAAGATTTTTTGTTTACGCCTGAGCGAGCACGGACCCAGGTTAAATTCCTATCTGGCGGCGAACGCAATCGGGTGCTCTTAGCAAAGCTGTTTGCCAAACCGGCCAACGTAATTGTACTCGACGAACCGACTAACGATCTCGATACCGAAACACTTGAATTGTTGGAAGAGCGCCTGGTGCAATTCGAGGGCACGATACTGATGGTCAGCCACGACCGCGCATTTTTGAACAATGTGGTTACCAGCACGATCGTGTTCGAACCGACCGGCGCACGCGAGTACGTTGGCGGCTACGACGATTGGTTACGACAACGGTCTGAGCAACTAGCGATGCCGCAAGCAGCGGCCCAACCTAAGGCTCCACTCAAGCCAGAGCCCAAGGCAAAACAGGCTAAGTCGACGACACGGCGGCTGGGCTATAAAGAAAAACGCGAGCTTGAATCACTCCCCACGACGATCGAGCAGCTCGAAGCCGCCGCCGCTGAATTGCACCACAGCATGGCGGATTCAGATTTCTACAAGCAACCTTCTGAGCAGATCACGGCCAGGCAGGCAGAGCTCAAGGAACTCGAACGGCAACTCGCTTTCGCTTACCACCGTTGGGAAGAGCTAGAGCAGCCAGCTGGGTGAGGTGTCTCGTTGTGAAACCATTGGAAATCTTAACACGATCTCACGACCCAGATGCAATTTATTGCCGGAAGCAATCCCAGCGCCGAATTTTATCAGCGGGTTTACGATCTGTTGGCCCGCAATCCAGAACAAGTTGGCGCGCTGGGCAACGATTGGATCGAGCAAAAGCTCTACGGCAGAAAAGCCAATGATAGTCGGTTGGAAACCGTGTTGGCCATGCTTGACCGCTACAGCGTCATCAATCGTGCGTCGCACGGCCAACAGTTGACCGTGCTTGCTGAAATGTGTTCAGAGCTGACCGATCAGCAACGACTGGACGAAAAACTGGATCGCGACCGGCGAAAACTCTACGCCCTCGTGCAGTACGCCAATTACGAAGGCGATCGCAAGGTGTTTATCCACGACTATTTTGGATTACCTTATCAGCCCAGCTGAAATTTCGAAAAAGCGGCTCAGATTCGTTCCCATGGTTCGGCTATAATGAATGTATGAGCGAACAGTGGTATTTCGATATTGGCGACGGTCAGACGTATGGCCCGTACACGATTGAAAAACTTCAGGCGTGGGCAGAGTCGGGCAATCTGATGCCTACGCATCGCGTGCGGCGGGCCGATTCCCAAGAGTGGACGATTGCCGCTTATGTGCCAGGTTTGGAACTCACGACCGCTGCGCCGTCCAAAGCGGCTCCGATGGAAGAAGAAGATCAGAGCTCGGCTCTCGGTAAGCTCGTCAGCGGTCTGGGCATGAAGCTAAAGGGAGCGAAGGCAGACGGTCAGGCAGAGGCATCCAAGTTGGATGACGCCGCCGGGCTATGTGATGAACTACTCGAAATAGCTTTTCGTCGCCGCGCCTCGGACCTGCACATCGATCCCGAAGAGAATATTGTGCTGATCCAGATTCGTGTCGATGGCCAGCTGGAAACCGTTCGCAAGTTGCCCAAGTCTTTTCACCCACCTGTGATCGGTCGTTTTAAGGTGCTCGCTCGGATGGATATCAGCGAGCGGCGCAAGCCTCAGGACGGACAGTTTGTTGACGAGCTAGGGCCAGAAAAGCAAAAGGTTAGCATGCGTGCGGCCTGTTTGCCAACAACGCACGGCGAACGGCTAACACTGCGACTGCTGGCACTTGAGACCGAATTGCTGACGCTCAATCGACTTGGCATGTCCGAGAAGGGATTGAGGATATTTACGGAAGTCTCGAATCAAAAACAGGGCATGGTGCTGCTCACCGGACCGACTGGCAGCGGAAAATCGACGACGCTCTACGCGGCATTGCGACATCGGCTTGCTCACAAGCCGGGGCGAATCATTACTGTCGAAGACCCGGTCGAATTCGACATTGTCGGCGTCGCTCAGGCAGAAATCGAGTCAGGTAACAAACTTAGCTTTCATTCGGCGTTGCGGAATATCTTGCGGAGCGACCCCGACGTGATCATGATCGGAGAAATCCGCGACGAAGACTCCGCCGACATCGCGATGAAAGCCGCCCTCACCGGCCATTTGGTGTTCAGCTCATTGCATACGAACTCGGCTGCCGGTGTTATCACGCGGCTAGTCGACATGGGAATCGAACCTTTTCTCGTTGCGGCCACCCTGCGTCTCGTTGTAGCCCAACGGCTGGTGCGCCGCTTGTGCCCTGACTGCCGCCAATCGCGAGAGTTGACGCAAGTCGAAGCTGCCAATCTTGGCCTTCCAGAGATGGCTGCCTCAAGAGTCTACGAGCCGCGCGCCTGTAAAAAATGCGGCAACCGAGGTTTTCGTGGTCGCATTGGCATTTTCGAGATGCTCCCCATCGACTCCGGACTGGAACGTCTGATTGTCACAGGCGCAGCGGAAATCGAACTCAATGAGTACGCTCGCGATCGACAGCTTCCCTCGCTAACCGAAGATGCCATCGACAAACTGTTGGCCGGTTCGATCTGCTTGGGCGATATGATTGAATCGACAAAAGTGTGAGCGGTGCTGCTACGCCCCCGTAAAAGAACACCGATTGACCGGCGCTGCATCGCGGAGAGATTCCGGTAGAATGAACCTACTGCCGTCGCGCCCGGCGTCCCCCTCGGTCGATTCACCCTGGACAGCACCCCATGCATCGTGCCTCAATTTCGCCAAATCGTTGGCTCGCATCTTTAGTGGGCGTTGTCGCGGCGGCATCGATTCTGATGTTCGCGTCCGTTGCGCTGGCCGCCGGCAGAATCGGCGAGGTCGTCGACGATTTTACGCTACCAGATTTTCGCGGCCACGAAGTCTCCCTTAGCGACTATGGCGATACTCAAGTCGTCGTCCTAGTTTTTCTGGGGGCCGAGTGCCCGTTGGCCAAACTTTATGGCAGCCGCCTCGCCGAGATGAACCAGACCTATGCCGACCGCGGCGTGGCAATTGTCGGCGTCAATGCGAACGTGCAGGACTCACTCTCCGAGATTGGCGCATATGCCAGGCGGCATGCGATCGATTTCCCGTTGTTGAAAGACGTGGGCAACGTTGTCGCCGACGTGTTCGGCGCCGAGCGGACGCCGGAAGCGTACGTGCTCGATCAGACCCGGGCGATTCGCTATCGCGGTCGAATCGACGACCAGTATGGCGTGGGCTATGTGCGTGACAGCGCGCAACGGGCTGACTTGCAAATTGCTGTCGATGAAATCTTGGCGGGCAAGCCGGTGTCGCAGCCGGCGACGACCGCGGTCGGATGCCGCATCGGGCGCGTGCGCGAGCCGGAACCAGATTCGCCGATCACGTACTCCAATCAGATCGCTCGGCTCCTGCAGGCTCGCTGCGTCGAGTGCCACCGCGAGGGCGAGATCGCGCCGTTCGCATTGACCGACTACGACGAAGTAGCGGGCTGGGCGGAGATGATCGAAGAGGTGGTCGACGAAGGACGCATGCCGCCGTGGCACGCGAGCGGGGAGCATGCCAAATTCGCTAACGATCGAGCCTTGACGGCGGACGAAAAAGAGTTGATCCGCGTCTGGGTTGCGGCCGGTGCTCCCGAGGGAGACCCCCAGCAACTACCGGCGCCGCTGACCTGGACGACCGGTTGGCAGTTGCCGCGCGAGCCTGATTTCGTCGCGCCGATCACCGAACAGCCGTATCGCGTGCCGCCTGACGGCGAGGTTAAGTATCAGTATTTCCGCATCGATCCAGGCTTCACCGAAGACAAGTGGGTCAGCGCGGTTGAGATTCAGCCCGGTAACCGGCAGGTCGTGCATCACGTGCTGATGTTTGCCGGGAAGGGTGAAGAGGCGCTACGGCAGTTTGCGGGCGGAGCGCTCGGTTACGACGCGGGCTACGTGCCCGGTCAACGGGTGGCGCCGTACCCGCCGGGAATGGCACGGCGCATCGACGCAGGTTCCGAACTGATCTTTCAGGTTCACTACACGCCGATCGGTAGCGAGCAGTTCGATCAAAGCCGCGTTGGTATGCTGTTTGTCGATCCGGCCGACGTTCGTCGCGAGGTGCGGACCAGCGCAGCGGTGAGCCGGCGGCTCGAAATCCCGCCGCACGCGGCTAGTCACCGCGTCGAAGCCCAGAGCCGCCCTTTGGAGCATGATGCCGAACTTCTGTTGATGGCGCCCCACATGCATTTCCGAGGCAAGTCGTTTAACTATGAACTTGAGCTGCCTAACGGCGAGCGGCAGATGCTTCTCGACGTGCCGCGGTACGACTTCAATTGGCAGACCGCCTACCGCCTGGCCAAGCGGTTGACTTTGCCTGCCGGGACGCGCATCCGATGCGTCGCCCACTTCGACAACTCAGCCGCCAACCTGCAAAACCCCGATCCGCAGCAGCGCGTCACCTGGGGCAACCAGACGTGGGACGAGATGATGATCGGCTACTTCGACTACGCCGTCCCGAAGGGAACGCGACAACCTGGCGAGCGGATCGCTCGCGGCGATCGCGTCGAACGTCTTTTTAACCGCCTCGACGCCAACGGCGACGGAAGAATTGAACTGGACGAAGTCACCGAGCGACAGCGCGAGCTATTTCATAGACTCGACAAAGACCAGGACGGCCAGCTGACCCTCAGAGAAGTCTCAAGGATCTTGCTGCTGGGGCGGTAGGGTGCGCATGCTTGCGCAACGCGTCGGACTAGAATTGACCAGCGATCCACGATACCAAGCCGCCCACGATCGGAATCGCAAGCGCGACGGCGATAATTGCCGCTGGCGAGCTGTTGATCGTGCGTTCCAGCTTGGTGCGGCTCAGCTGATAATTGCCCTTTTCGCGGGCGACTTCTTTCCACCTGCTGCTGAGAGTGTCGAAGTCGCGAGCCGAGCGTTTCAGGGTTGCTTTTCCAACCATTGCGAGCGAATCGAGGTGTCGGGCCCCGATCAGGATTTTGCGAGCCTGAGCAATTTTGAAACGCTGCGTGGCCGCCTGTTGGGCACGCGCCATGTCGGCCGCGGTCACGCCATGTGCCGGCTTGAAGACGAACTTTCGCTCGACCAGCTCACGCCATTGCAGCATTTCCAATGCCAGCGCTGGGCTCATAATAGGAACGCCGTACACTCCCAGCTTGTGAACATCTAGCGCAGTTTCGACACCGTACGATTCGAGCATCGGTATCGTCGAAGCGGTCAGGCCAGGGATTTCAGCAATGTGATCTCGCAGCAGATGGCCGCGGAGGAAATCGTTCTTGGCGGCGCCGGCTTGATCGCGAAGCACATCTTTGATTTTGTCGTCTTCGCTGCAATAACGTTTGACGGTGGCGCGCAGTTCAGCCATATTCGCGTCGAACTGTTTCTTGCGATGTTGATGCTTACCGCCAACAGTGCGGGCGCAGTGCAACATGCGGCTACGGAGTTTATTCAGCTGCGTGTCGAGCTCTTGAACTGCTTGACGGCGAGCCTTGCACTGGGGAGCAAACAGTAAACAGGCTCCTGCCCCCAGCGCTAACAGACTGCCAGCAACGAGCCACCAGATACTCGAGACAATGCCCCCGAAACACAACAAGGCTGCGACCACCAGCAATAACGCTGCCCCGTCGGGGAGGCGGATTTTCACCTTATCCCCTGTTTTTTTGAGGGACACTTTTTCTGGCGGTGTCGTCTGGCTGGGAAGCAGGTCAGGGAAACTAATCGGACGCAGTGCATTAATTTTTGCGTCGAGCATCTCCAGCCGACCTCCTGAAATAATCGACGAGCCACCATCTTTGACGAAAAAAGTCGGTCCCCCTTCGTCCTCGATACGGCACCAAGGACAAGTTTTCAGGCCGCTGTAGTAGATGTGAAAATCGTCCAGCTCACAAACTTCGCGGTGCGACATCACCGCGTCGAGTTGTACTGCCCACTGCTCGGGAGTTGGCCGGCCCGCCCCATTGAAGTTATTCCCGTTGACACGCAGCCGATCGAAACCACGCCCATCGGCAGTATCCCCGTCGACAGCATCCCCGTCGACACTACCAATAGCGCCGCCGACGCGGAAAGCGGCCTCGAATAAATCGGCGAGTCCCTGCGGCAAGTCATCGAGTTGCAAAGAGTAGGGGGGCGGCTCGACCATCGTGACGTCTTTGTCACGCGAGAAAGCAAAACGCCGCTCGGCAATTGCTTCTTCGATGAGTAAGTCGCCTTCGCCACGAAAGCGTCCGGCAAACGGATGTCGGCCGACGAAAACCAAGTGAAAAATCAACACGGCCAAACCGAATTGGTCGTGGTCGACGGTTCGCACGACACGCCCCAGCTTTTTGGACTGTAGTTCAGGAGGCGTGAAGTGCGGCGTGCCGACCGGGCAGTAGTAAGTTTTCTCGCCGTCGATAATTTGAAACGAATCGCAGTCGATAAATCGGATATGGTAGTTACTATCGACCATCAAGTTGCCTTGATTCACGTCGCCCATCACAATGCCTTGATCGTGCAACGTGTGGAATGCGGCGGCCAGATTTCGGGCAGCTAATAGCAAATGATGCCAGCGAACTTCAGGAAAATGGAGGTGACGGTTCGTCGTGCCATAGAGTTCATGCAGCTGACGCGATTTATCCACTTTGGGCATCAGTAACCCACAAGGCTCATTTCCGTTTCGGTAGCGTAGAATCGCTTCGGGCCAGGCGGCGACCTTTCTGAGCGAAGCGGTCCGCCGAGCGACCATCGACTCGAGCTTGCAGAATTGGTCCTCTGTGAGCGGGCTCTGGTGATAGACTTTGGCGACCTGCGACGGATCGCCCTCAACTTCGTAGACGTTGCCCTCACCTCCCTTGCCGATGTGATGGCCGAGCTGAATCGGATTGCCGTCGGAGTCAATCAACTGCATGAGTGTCTCCGTCGACGTCTCTAGCCGCGTTTCCCTCTGGTGCCCCCAAGAGTCGAGTTGCAAGGATCAGAGTCTTGTCGTCGTCGGAGCGATTAGTCACGGAATCAGATTGTAAAAAGTGCGCGAGGTCGGCGCCGAGGTTGGAGTCGATTTCCGACGAGTGGATCGCTCGAAATAGCGGCTGAAAAAACGGCACATGTGGGGTCTGCGTCTCGAAGTCAAGCGCTAGACGTTCGATTCCATCCGTAAAGAGGGCCAGCTCTGAGATCTTGCTTGTTGTGGCCTGAAACTCGAGATGATTCCTAAACTGGTCGGAGGTGATAAAATT
>Ga0310121_10003441_pt1 | contig 14449 bp, 10 predicted proteins | sample CB27_Tmax_986_MG_FD_203504 | JGI IMG/M metagenome (GOLD analysis project Ga0310121, IMG submission 203504) | Marine microbial communities from Western Arctic Ocean, Canada - CB27_Tmax_986 | ecosystem: Environmental > Aquatic > Marine > Oceanic | place: Canada: Western Arctic Ocean | collected... | reverse complement strand
GGTGAATCAGGTATTTAATGCAAATTCGTGCGGACTTTATCGGGAACCCCTCTCCATCGGGCCGTGTCGGGGCCCCTCTCGAACATCTCGCACACGGTAGTCATTTTAAATGACTTGGGCCGCCGTAGCAGAAACGGACGAAGTATTGGGGTTAAGCCAGCAGCTCGCCGACAACGTTTCCATGAACATCGGTCAACCGATAATAGCGGCCCTGAAACTTGTAGGTTAGCTTTTCATGATCGATGCCGAGCTGATGGAGAATCGTAGCGTGTAAATCGTGAACACTGACGGGATTCTCGATGATGTTGTAGCCGTAGTCATCGGTGGCTCCGTAGCTGAACCCGCGTCGAACACCGCCACCCGCCATCCAAATAGTGAAGCAGCGCGGATGATGGTCGCGTCCATAGTCGTCGGCGGTCAACCTATCTTGGCAGTAGACGGTGCGACCAAACTCTCCTCCCCATACGAGTAGCGTCTCCTCCAGTAGCCCGCGCTGCTTGAGGTCGATTATTAGTGCCGCGGTTGCCTGATCGGTCTCCTGGCAGCGCGCGGTCAACTGTTTTGCCAAGCCACCGTGGGTGTCCCAACCTCGGTGAAAAAGTTGAACGAACCGCACTCCCCGTTCGGAGAGCCTGCGAGCAAGCAAGGCATTATAGGCGAATGTTCCGGGCTGCCTTGCCTCTTCGCCATAGAGCTTAAAGGTTGACTCCGATTCGTCGCTCACATCGGTCAATTCGGGTACCGAACTTTGCATTCGAAAAGCCATTTCGTACTGCCTGATCCGCGTTTGAATCTCGGGATCGTGATACTCCTGGTAACGCAGTTCATTAAGCACGCGGATATCATCGAGCGTTTTTCTGCGCAATGCCCTGCTCACTCCTGCGGGGTTGTTGAGATACAGCACCGGGTCAACGCCGGAGCGGAATAACACCCCCTGATGACTCGATGGCAAGAATCCCGCTCCCCAGAGACGATCGTAAAGCGGCTGTCCACCGCGATTGGATGTCATTGCAACAAAGGTGGGGAGATTGTCGTTCTCGTTACCCAATCCGTAGCTCAACCAAGCGCCAACGCTAGGCCGACCAGCAAGCTGAAAGCCGGTCTGGAAAAAGGTAATGGCCGGATCGTGATTGATCGCTTCGGTATGCATCGATTTAACAAAGCAAAGCTCGTCGGCAACTCCTTTCAGGTGTGGCATCAAATCGGTATTCAGCCAAGCACCGCTGCCACCGACTTGCTCAAAATTGAAAATCGACTTGGCGACGGGAAACGAACTTTGTCCTGCCGTCATGCCGGTAAGTCGCTGGCCATTAAACACCGACTCGGGAACTTCCTGGCCATGCACCTTGTTGAGATACGGTTTGAAGTCGAACAAATCCATCTGCGGTGGCCCGCCCGACTGGAAGAGATAGATCACCCGTTTTGCGCGTTGCTGCAAATTGGGAAACGTCGGCATGCGGCTATTCTCAGCCCCGGCCGTCCGATTCAACAGTGTCGTAAGTGCAGCGATCCCCAGCCCCGCCCCAGCCGCCTTGCCAAGAAAACAGCGGCGCGAGTGCGCAACTTGCGCATCGTGGGTCGACCGCATCGATTCTCGATCAGGACTCGGCATGTTTACTCTCACGTGTGGCAGACGAGTTCCCATCCATTCTATTCCTTCGTCAACACCTCATCCAGATTCAAAAGCACGTTGCATAGCATCGTGGTTGCAGCCAAAACGGCCACGTCTGAATCTTCTGGCACGGGAGACTCCCCCGTTTCCAGTAGCTGCTTTGCCCGCTCCGGCTTTGCTCGAAACTGCCTTAAGTACGCGTCGCGCGCTGCGATCAGGTGGTCGGTCTCCCGTTGGGTTGGTCGCCTTGAGGTCGCCAATCGAAACGCAAATTCGATCGGTGCAGCTTCGCCTTCTCGCAATACGCGGACCGCCAAATGTTTTGCTGCCTCGACAAAGGATGTTTCGTTGAGCAAGGTGAGCGCCTGCAATGGGGTATTGGTGCGCTTCGGACGGACCGCACAGCTCTCGCGATCGGCCGCATCAAGAATCGCCAGACTCGGGGGCGCAACAGTTCGTTTCCAAATGGTGTAAAGCCCACGACGGTAAAGATCTTTGCCTGTCGATTGCTTGTAGGTCATATTGCTCATTTCAGACCACAGCTTCGCCGGTTGATAAGGACTGACGGACGGACCTCCGATATTCGTCGTCAAGAGCCCAGCAAGGAATAACGCTTGGTCTCGCAATATTCTCGCTGATAGGCGTTGCCTTGGTCCGCGCGCTAGCATCCGATTTTCAGGATCCCGTTGGGTCAGCTCTGGGGTTAGCTGTGATGATTGCCGGTAGCTGGCGCTCAAAACAATCAATCTGTGAATCGCTCTGATATTCCAACCTGATTCAACAAACTCAATCGCCAACCAATCGAGCAACTGGGGATGCGAGGGCAGCTCGCCTTGCTGGCCAAAATCCTCGGCTGTCTTCACGAGTCCAGTGCCGAAATACCGCTGCCAATAGCGGTTAACTGCCACTCGCGCCGTAAGCGGATGTTCGCCGCTGACCAACCATCGAGCGAGTCCCAAGCGATTGGCTGGTAGATCTCGGGCCATGGCTGGAAACGCCGCTGGTACGTCCGACGAGACACGATCTGCCAATTGGTCGTAGGCTCCGCGGATTCGGACATGCGTTTTTTTGGCGGTCGGCCATTCCTCCATCACCATGCTGGTGGGAAAAGAATCGAGCAGCGCTATCCTTTGATATCGGAGATCGAGAATCTGATTCGATACTTCGACGAGCGAGGGGAACGGCTGAAGTGCCGCCCCACGGTTGGAACGCCTATCGGTGGAGACGCCAAGCTCTGAGACTGAATCGCTGTGTTCGAGCAACCATGCTAATAGTTTCCGATTCATCGCAGCGGTAAGATTGCTATCGGCAGTTCCTGCGATCTCAGCAAGCGAAGCTGGCTCGGCAATCGATTCGATTTCGTCATCCAGCAGCGTCCGCTCGTAAAACCTCAACTCGTCGAGTTGGCCGCTAAATTTTTGGCCACGGACACCACCACCGAGGCGAAGAATCGAGCCTTCTGCGGTTCCGCCGACGTTACTGTTGGTGTTGTAAAGTGTGTTGGTTTCGGCTCGTTGGCCATTGATCCAGATGTCCATACCGCGGGTACTTTGTGAGCCGTCGCTGGTCAGCGTAGTATGAACCCACTCGCCCGGCTTAAGCCTGTTGCGAGTCTCCACCGACCCAACGCCTGAGCGCCAACGCTCAATAATCGAGAATTGAAGATGTCCGTCGTGCATTTCGACTGCCAGGCCTGACCGTGTCGTTCGGCGAGTCTGTCGCGAAAGAATGACGCCCTGCTCGACATCCTCAGGCTTCAGCCAAAAAGCGATAGAGCATCGCTGTTGCGTTTGCACCTTGCCTACCTTGCCCAGCGCAAAGACATCGCTGCCACCTAGCTGGGCCGACTTTCCGCGAAATCCTTCCACGAGTAGAGGCTCGCCCGCTTCGACTTCGATTCCTTCAGTCTTCAGATCGTCTAACAGAAAATGATGCTTGAGTCCACGCGACACGATCGGTTTTTCGTCCTCGAGCGTGTCGAGACGAGCCGACATGAATAGACGCTGCTTGAGCCCTCTGATCTCCTCGGTACAAAGCGCACGGATTTCGTCTTGCTTGGCCATGCACTCGACCAATTGTGCATCGAGTTGTTGTAGCGACGCATGTTGTTCGGCGGTTGGAGCAATCACCCAGGGTTCGCTGTTGCCAAATTTTACTGCTCGACCCGATTCGCTGATGTTGTCGAAAAAGGAAATCAGTTGGTAATACTCGCGCTGGCTCAAAGGGTCGTATTTGTGGTCGTGACAACGTCCGCAACCGATCGTAAGGCCCATCCACACGGTCGATGTTGTATCGACTCGATCGACGGCGTTCTCGAGGAGGAACTCTTCGGGAATCAACCCAGCCTCAGAGTTGTAGCGGTGATTGCGATTGAAACCGGTGGCTATCTTTTGTTCCAGAGTTGCGTCGGGCAGCAGATCGCCAGCAAGTTGCTCAATGGTAAACTGATCGAACGGCATGTTCGCGTTGTACGCGCCGATCACCCAATCGCGCCAGCGGTACATGGTCCGCGGTCCGTCGTTCTGGTAACCATCGGTATCGGCGTAACGTGCCGCGTCGAGCCAAGCAACCGCCATATGCTCGCCGTAACGGGGCGACGCCAACAATCGGTCGACAACTCGACCATGGGCGTCGGCCGATTCGTCCGCCAGAAAACCATCGACCTCGGCCAGCGTCGGCGGTAATCCGGTGAGGTCAATCGTAACTCGCCGTAGCCAGGTCTCGCTGCTTGCATCCCTCGACGGATGGAGTCCAACGGCTTCCAATCTTTTCAATATAAAAAAGTCGATGGCATTGTTTGGCCAGGACTTTTCGACGACTTGCGGCAAGGCTGGCCTTTGCGGTGCCTCGAACGCCCAATGTGCCTGCCACTTGGCCCCTTGCTTGATCCACCTGGTAAGGGTCTCCTTTTCACCGGCCGATAAGGATCGTTCGGAGTTGTCGGGAGGCATCACAAGATCGAGATCGTGCGTGTTGATCCTTGTCACCAATTCGCTTCTTTCGGAATCGCCCGGGTTGATGACAACATAACCGCCGCGGTCGGATTTCGCTGAATTCTCGACGTCAAACCGCAACTCTGCCTCCCGCGTTGCCGAGTCGGGTCCGTGACAGTGGTAACATTTGTCGGAAAGAATGGGCAGGATGTCTCGATTGAACTCCAATTGGCGTTCGTCGGCCTGCGAGTAGCCGCCAAGCAATACGATCAGGCAGATAGCACAATAGATTCGCATTTTCACCAAGGAGTTATCGGGAGAAGCGGAGAGCGATCCAAGGGCAAGACAACTAACATGTCCTGACTATCAGTCTAGAACAGCGCTTGAATCAGTGTCAAACAGGATGATAGGCGAGGCACGCTATAATCCGAATGGCTTCCATTCTAGTTCACGGGGGTCCGTCTGTCATTTGGGACGAGATCCGGCAGCAGACCCGCAATTTCTTCGAGGCGCTTCATGCGAAGCGAAAGTTCGAGCCGATTCCCGTGCCCTACACCTATGTCGACGCCGACGTGACGATCGATGGCCATCGCTTTACCGATGTCGGAATTCGCAAGAAGGGATAAGTGAAGGAGATTAAGAAGTGGCTGGCCGACGGTGTCGATGTGAATGCACGCAATTCCGACGGGTCGACCCCGATCAGTATGGCCGTGCTGGGAGGTCAAACCACTGCCGTCAAATTGCTGATCGAAGAGGGCGCCAACGTTGATTCGCAAAACAACGACGGCCACAGCTCGCTGCACGGCGCCGCCTTCTTCGGGCAATTGGCGGCAGCCCAATTGCTGATCGAAGCGGGTGCTGACGTCAATCTGCGCAACGACACCGGCGAAACTCCATTCGATGTGGCCACGGTCCGATGGACCGACGAGGCCAAAGAGATCGTCGAGTTCATCGCCCGGCTCGTGCAGGTGAAGGTCGACGTCGCCGACGTGAAAGCGGCGCGCCCGAAAGTCACAGAATTGCTTCTCACCCATGGCGGCAAGTCAGGTGCGGACTTGCCGCGGCTTGCCGGCAGAGATATTTGGGAGTCGGCCAAGCTTGGCGACCTGGTGGCCCTCAAGCAGTTCCTAACCGAGAAGGAGGATCTAGACGGCCATGACGACAAGGGAATAACGCCCCTCTGTTGGGCCGCGATGGCCGGGCAGACCGACGCGATGGCGATGCTCATTGCTGCCGGTGCCGACGTCAACAGTCTCAACCGCGATGGGGGCACTGCACTGCACGCCGCCGCATTCCTCGGACATCGCAATGCGGTCGAGTGGTTGATCGGCCACAACGTCAAAATCAACGTCAAGAACGGCCGCGGCGAAACGCCGCTCAGCACGGTCGATTCCGAGTGGGATCCGCAGATTCAGCGGATCACACAATTCATCGCGACGATTCTAAAGCTAAAGCTAGACATCGCCGAGGTCAAAGCAGCCCGCCCGGAAATTGCCAAGCTGCTGCGCCAACATGGCGGCGAGACCGGCGCCCAGTGATGGGAGTGCCGAAGGCATCGGCGAGGCACGTTGCCAGTGGTCGGCTAAAGGGTGTGGCGACAAGCGGAACCGAATTATGGGCTAAGGCGAAGCTTGGTCCAAAACGGGTCGTTCAATGACCAACCGACTCCGGCTGTTTTCGCCGAACGTCCGGGTCTCGCCCACGTAGGCAGCGATGCCGAAGGATTCTTGAAGTAACGGATACTGCGGAGTCGAGTCGATCCGCGTCAAAGGCAGGTATTGCCCAGTCGCACTGGCATCAAACACCAGGCTGTCGAACTTCTGGGCGACATCCCTCCAGTCGCGCATCTGATAGGAAGCGACTTGGTTGGGCAGCAAATCAATTGTGCCGATGTCGAGCTGGTTCTCGCCATGCCCGTCAGGCACCGTAAAGCAGCAAAGCAGGTAGCAACTCCAAAAAAACTTGCGATACCCACGGAAATTCTTGCGTCTGGTAACTAACGTGACAGCTGTAGAAGTCATCATTTCCATAATAGCCCATGGGACACAAATCTTATGCAAGTTCCCAAAAATGGGTAGTTCGAGTTACAGAGGATTACCTACTGAGGATGTCATCCATTGCATGGAGCGTTGGGCTGAAGGCGCCCCTTCCGCCCGGTGGTCGCTGACTTTTACCTGCGTTTGAGGTACAACACTTTGTGGATAACAGCCAAGCGTGAACGGATTGCGGGTCCGATTTGGCGGTCGGAATTATTCTTGATCCGAAGAACTTGTTCATTGAACTAAGGCGTTAATTTGGAGCGTCGAAATGCCCCACACTGACATTATAAGTGTGCCCCAACTTGAGGCGATCGTAGGGTCTCCTGACACGGTAGTGTTCGATGTTCGCTTCTCTCTTAGCGACGAAGATTGTGGCAGAAAAGCGTATCAAGCTGCCCATTTACCCGGCGCGGTGTACTTGCATTTGAACGATGACCTTTCCGGCCAAGTCGGCCCGGCAACTGGGCGACATCCCCTGCCGTCGGTTGCTAGATTTACGGACTTGATGAGAGGAGCCGGAGTCTCTGAGGGGACTCAAGTCATCGCCTATGACGATGCTGGTGGTGCGTTTGCGGCTCGACTTTGGTGGCTCCTCAAATGGCTCAATCATTCTGCAGTCGCCCTTCTCGATGGCGGATTTCAAGCTTGGCTTGCTGCCGGTGGGACCACGGACGCATTGACACCAGCTGCGCGTCGAGAAAGCCAATTTACCCCGGTTGAACAACGGCAGTTGGTTTTCAGCGCGGACGAGGTGAGTCGGGGGTTGCAGACCGGGGCAATCGTCTTAGTCGATGCCCGCGCTCCAGAGCGGTTCCGTGGCGAAATCGAGCCAATCGACACCAAGGCCGGGCATGTGCGTGGAGCTGTCAATATCCCTTACATGCACAATCTACGGGACGACGGTCACTTCAAGGCAACAGTCGATTTGCGCGAGATTCATTCCCAGACTCAGGCAGGGCGAAAAGTTGTCTGTATGTGTGGGTCGGGCGTGACAGCATGTCATAACATCCTCGCAAATGTTATCTCAGGAAATGACATGCCGGTCTTATATGGAGGCTCGTGGAGTGAATGGATAACCGACCCGAATCGAAAGATCGAGACTGCTGATTCTGTGGCATGACTCCCAGAGAAGCTCAACAGCCCGCTAACGAAAGTCGCGTGATTTGGTTTGTAGTTGCGATAATCGACCGGAAAGTTCTTCGAGTCTTTTTACCACAACATGGATCACCGGCGCCGCTGCCTGTAGTTGGGTTGCCTGTAGCTGGGTCGACTGTAGCTGGGTTGACTGTAGTTGGGTCGACTGTAGTTGGCCAAAGGCAATCCAAGCTGGAGAGTGGCGGCAGATGCGGTAGTAGCGCTGCCAGGTTCGTTGATGGACCACAAGGTTGACCGTTCCTGTCTCATCTTCGAGCGTGACAAAGGTGATCCCTTTGGCGGTGGCAGGACGCTGCCGCAATAACACTAAACCTGCCACAGACACCCAACTATCATTTTTCAACTTGGCAAGGTCGCTCGACAGGGTGACTCCTATTTCAAGAAGTTGCTGACGATGGAACGACATCGGGTGCGCTCGCAGTGAGAGCCCTGTGGCCAGATAGTCAGCGACGACTTCTTCTCGTAGTTCTAGTTGGGGGAGGGTGACGAGATCACCTTCGTCATCGTCGAGGTCATTGAACAAGGGCAATGCCCCGTTTTTCTTCTCTTGGGCAGTCGCTTGCCACAATGCCTGACGCCGACTTTGTCCGAGTGAATGGAATGCATCAGCTTCAGCCAGTCGCTTGATCGTAGCTCGAGTGAGCCGTGTTCGTCTGGCAAAGTCACCGATTGACTTAAAGGGTCCGTCGAGCCGAGCTTGCTCGATAGTGCTTGCGAAGTCTTTTCGTAAGCCCGAGATCATCCGCAAGCCAAGTCTTAACTGCGGCTCCAGTGTGACATCCCAATTACTGTGATGTACGTCAGCTGGCAAGACTTCCACGTCATGCTCGCGGGCATCGCGGATTAACTGAGCTGGAGCGTAGAATCCTAGCGGCTGACTGTTGAGCATTGCGGTGGCAAACGCAGCGGGAAAATGGCACTTCAACCAAGCGGAGGCATAAACCAGCAGAGCGAAACTAGCGGCATGCGACTCCGGGAATCCATATTCGCCAAAACCCCGGATCTGGTTGTAGACTCCCTCGGCGAATTCTTCGTTGAATCCCTTGGCTTGCATACCAGCAAGTAGTTTTTTACGAAACTGGTCGATCAATCCAGGCCGCCGCCAAGCCGCCATGGCACGGCGTAATTGATCGGCTTCGCCTGGGGTAAATCCGGCAGCCACTACGGCTAACTTCATCGCTTGCTCTTGAAAAATCGGTACACCGAGTGTCTTTTCGAGTACCTGACGGATCTGGTCGGTTGGGTACGTTTCGGTCTCTTCGCCTGACCGACGGCGCAAATACGGATGCACCATATTTCCCTGGATCGGGCCGGGGCGCACAATAGCAACTTCGATCACCAGGTCATAAAAACAACGCGGTCTGAGTCGAGGGAGCATCGACATTTGCGCGCGACTTTCGATCTGAAACACGCCGATAGTGTCGGCTTTGCAGATCATGTCGTAAACTTGCGAGTCATCTTGCGGAATGTTGGCCAGCGTAAGCTCGCGGCCTTCCTGCTCCCGCACCAGATCGAAGCATTTATGTATCGCGGTAAGCATACCGAGACATAAGCAGTCGACCTTCAAGATACCCAATTCATCGAGATCGTCCTTATCCCACTGAATGACTGTCCGGTCAGGCATGGCTGCGTTTTCAATCGGCACCAATTCACATAGTGGTCCGGCAGTGAAGACCATTCCTCCCACGTGCTGCGACAAGTGACGGGGAAAGCCGATCATTTCGTTGACAATATAGAGAAGTCGCTGAGCAACTGGGGATCGTGGATCAATACCGACCTCTTGGCACCTACTCGCCAGATTAGGCTCTTGGTGCCCTCTCTCGACTTGCCCAGCCTCTACTTGCCCACCCTCTACATGTTTGGCTAGAGCATCGACCCGATCCAGCGATAGACCGAGCGCTTTTCCCACATCGCGAATGACCGAACGACTCCGATACGTGATGACGGTAGCAGTTAACCCGGCACGCTCCCGTCCGTATTTATTGTAGGCGTATTGCAGCACCTCTTCGCGACGTTCATGTTCGAAGTCGACGTCAATGTCGGGGGCCTCATCACGCTCTTTGCTGATGAATCGCTCGAACAATAAGTCGGTCAAGACCGGGTCGACCGACGTAACCCCCAGACAAAAGCAAACCGCTGAATTCGCGGCCGATCCGCGGCCTTGGCAGAGGATGTTGCGCGAGCGGGCAAATCGCACCAGGTCCCATACGGTAAGGAAGTAAGCTTCGTAATGAAGTTCATCGATCAGGCTTAACTCATGCTCCAGCTGCTTGCGAACGGTGTCGGGAATGCCGTTTGGGTACCGTACCGCCGCCCCTTGCCACGTGAGTTGCATGAGAAATTGGAGCGGCGTTTGCCCATCGGGAGCCAGCTCGGTAGGATACTCATAGCGCAGTTCATCTAGCGAAAAATGGCTCCTCTCAGCGATTTCGACAGTTCTGCGGATCGCCTCAGGGTATCGCGCAAACATGACGCGCAGATCTTCGAGTTCACGCAAGTGGCGCTGGGCATTGGAGAAGAGCATTTCTCCATCTGCCGCTGCAACAGTCGTGCCATGCCGGATTGCTGTGAGCACGTCGTGAACGATCATCCGAGCTGGGATGTGGTAGTGCACGTTCCCGGCAGCAACCAACGGCACATTCGTCTGACGCGAAAAACAATCAAGCTCCTTGAATTGCTGCTCGTCATCTGGACCACGATGGAACTCGGAGAGGAGGTAACAACGATCGCCAAAGATATCGAGATATTTGCCTAGCGACTGGCAATCGATTTTTTCGCCCGGCACAACACCAGCCAACAAGCCTTCGGAGTGCGCGTCGATGTCTGCAAAAGTGAGCTGGCATTCTCCTTTGGGCGCTCGGCGCCGACCTTCGGTAATAAGGCGACAAAGACGACCATACGAAGCACGATCCGTTGTCCAACAGACCACCCTCGGTGCGTCTTGCGGCGTGATCTCCGCACCAATGATAAGCGGGAAACCGGCGTCCTTCGCTGCCATGTGGGCACGCACCACTCCTGCTAAGCTGTTGCGATCGGTGATTGCCAAAGCAGCGTACTCTAACTCAGCTGCCCGCTGGACCAGTTCACTAGGATGGGAGGCACCTTCCAGGAAAGAAAAGTTCGTTTTGCAATGGAGTTCGGCATAGCGCATGGGAAATCAGGCAAACTCCCCATGCAGAAACCATTGATCGTCAAGTAATCGGCGAAATATCCACCAGCTGCTACCCGCTTGGGTCTGGGCGCGGTAATAATCTCTTCGCACGGATTCGCCACGCCACCAACCAGTCTCAATCCGTTCGGGTCCCCAGGCGTTTACGATCTGCTGCTGACATCCAGCAAGCCAAACGACTGAAGGGCGTCCGTCTGGAGCAACCGAGAGGGCCTTGATCGCGACCGGCCGCTTGTACAGTAGCAGAGGTCGCAAGCGATCTTGGGCCGGCTTCCCTTTGAAGCGGCTTTGGTTTTGCTGTGCACTGGTAGCAGGCACATAGTACCTGATTCGCTCAGGCAGGGCTGAGCCGCGGAATCTGGGGAAACCTATGCGGTCACTTCCCAATCTGCTACTGAGCCGATTGACCAGGAGCGCCAATTGATGAGTATCGATGGACCTATCTTTCGAAAATAATTCTTGTTGCTCGCGCACCAAAGAGCTCGTCACGGGGGCAGCCATAGCAATAGCAATCGCTTCATCGGGTAGGCTAAGCTGCTCCAAGTTGAGTTCCACCAGTTCCATAACCCGATCGGCATCGGTCGATGGTTGGAACAGATAAATCGGTAGTGAGACGATCTCTCGATTGACACAAGTAAATTTGCACAGCAGTAGCACGGCTCCTTTGTCTTGGGTTCGCAGGCGACTGGTGAGTTCCAAGAGTAGCTTGCCTAAGATTCTTGCCAGGAGGAATCGCTCACTGATTGGCTCTTCCAGAGACTGGTCGACTTCCAATGGCAACTGAGGTTTACACGAAGTGATGACCTCGGCAGTCTTACCCTCTAGCTGGTCCAACCGTAAAGAGAGCTGCGGACCGAAGCGAGCTAACAAACCCTCACGTGGCAAAGCGGCTAACTGCCCAACTCGCTCGATGCCGAGATCGCCAAGTAGCTGCCTTGTCTCCTCTGCAATACGTAACGCTGCGACTGGAAGATCGTGAAGAAGTTGTTGATCATCAGCCGAAACGAACGTAGGAGATTGCAGGCGTGGCGCGAGTCGATGTCCAAAGTGCGTCACCGCCCAAGCTAAACCAATAGAATCAGCTACTGCAAGACGAACGACATTGCCGCGAGTTTCAAAGAATTTTTGAACCTTATTCGCGAGCTGCTGTTCGCTTCCAAATAGATGCTCTAGGCCGGTGATATCTAACAGTAGGCTCTCGGGCCTGTCGGCGTTTTCCAGGCCTATCAGAGGACTAAACTGCTCGCAATCTTCCGCCAGTCTTTCAAGGGCTAGTCGGTCGCTATCAGGAGCATAGGGACGTACCACAATCGGGGAACTGGCGAGAGATTTTGCCTCGGCAAGTGGCATTTCTGGTCGAATACCTGCGTGAATTGCCCGAGAACAACAAGCGGCTACACTTCTGCCATGGGCGGCAGAATGCTCCAGAACTAGGGCTCGGTCTTTAAGCACCGGTTCGACTTGCACGATTCTTTGGATGGACCAATTCGGCAGCCAGACGCAAAGCAGGCGCCGAGTCAGAGTCTGTTTCAGCCGGCGTTTTAGCATGTGTTTCAGCTTGTGTTCCAGCTTGTGTTTCAGCTTGTGTTCCAGCTTGTGTTCCAGCTTGTGTTCCAGCTTGTGTTGTAGTGTGGAGAAAGCCATGGGTAGCATCGATCTCTAAAACTGCGCTGCCTCCCGCTTTCGCGCCTCGACAACGGGCCAAACGAACCTCAAAAACTTGACAACACCCTTGGGAAATCGGCGCTTGGGAATTCGGCAATTGGGATACAGGCCCTTGCGACAAAGGCCCCTGTGACAAAGGCCCCTGTGACAAAGGAGTGACCCAAAACTGCACATCAGACCACGACGGTTGACCGCGAGCGTCAGCAGGACGCAATAACACACCCAGAGTGTTGCCCGTTTTCGCTGCTAAGCGTACTCGTTGGTAGGTTTTTGAGTCGATACGATCAACGACCGACCACACAGCAGTCACTGCTGGTGATTCAAGTGCTTGAACGAGCGCCCAGACATGATCCGCCTGAGTGGCCGGATGAACAACGATCATTTGCTGTGACTTGATGCCCCAAGCAATTGCAGTCGGCGGATAAAAATTCTGCTGTCGATCAATGACCACGAGCATCCCGCCCCCTTCAGAGTCAAGGCGCTTGCAGGCTTCACGGCAGTTGATCAAGCCAACGAGTGCGGCAGCACTCCCAGGAACCTGCGCCAACCATTCCACAAGCATCCCGTTTCTCAAACCGTGCTCGGGCAATAGCCGATCTATGGCATCGCAGCCCGAAGAGAATACGCTCTCTTCAAAATCAGCTCGAAAGCCTTCACAATGCCTAATGGCCCCCTGAAGCTGCCTTTTTATCTGAAGCTGACTGTTTATCTGAAGCTGACCGTTTATCTGAAGCTGCCCTTTTATCTGTAGGTGTTTCGTTAGCTGCAGCTGTTTCGTTAGCTGGTCTCGGGATTGCGTTTCATGCATGAAAAATAACCTCACAGCTATAGTGTACAAATGTACCTCTAACAGTCAAGAACATCCTACGGGAGACTTAAAATAAATACCGCTGCCTCTAGCCCGGACAATTCATTATGTGCGGAAGATTTACGCTCCGGGCCAAGCTGAATCTGTTGCTCCAGCAATTTGCCGTCGAAACCTCAGAAATCGACGATTGGCCCCCAAGGTATAACATTGCTCCTACTCAGGACGTGCTAGCGGTGCGCTCTGCTGAAAATGGCAAGCGAGAATTAATTCCGCTTCGCTGGGGACTGATCCCCCCTTGGAGCAAGGAGATCAAGATTGGCAGCCGCATGATCAACGCGCGCGCCGAAACCATTGCCGAGAAACCCTCTTTTCGATCCCCATTTAAGCGCAGACGCTGTCTGATAATCGCCGACGGTTTCTATGAGTGGAAGAAAACAGCGAAGGCCAAACAGCCGTACCACATTAGTCTCACGGGCGGGAAGCCTTTTGCACTAGCTGGCCTCTGGGAGACATGGAAAGCGGAAGGCCAACCCACCATCGAGTCCTGCACAATCATTACTACCGAACCGAATGAACTGATGGCCGACTTGCATAACCGCATGCCAGTCATCCTTTCCTGCAACGACTACGAACCTTGGCTGAATACTCCGAGCGACGATGCCCAGCAGCTACTACCACTACTCGATGCCTATCCGTCCAGCGAAATGACTTGTGTCGCCGTCGACAATCGCGTCAATAATCCGACCCGCGACGACGAGCAGTGCCTCACTCCCCTAGATTGAAATCCTCGCTAAGTCTTCGTCGAGAGATCGTCGGGGCCGGATCCCCAATCGGTCAAGCTCCCCGTGATAGCTTCGCACTCCTTCCTCCGCACCAAGCTCACCATCGGCAATCCAACGCAAATGTTGGACGAATGCCAGCTGGTTTTCAGCGTTGTTGATTCGGCGGCCAAAAATCGCGGCCCGCACGCCGTATTTTTTGGCGTCAGCAAGCAGGGCGAACGCCTCGAAGGTCGTGCCGGCTGCTCCGCCCATAATGCCAAGGATCACGCTCGAGTCGTAGGCCGCC